>Ga0180434_10002345_pt1 | contig 25576 bp, 23 predicted proteins | sample SS_ome_7_FD_132453 | JGI IMG/M metagenome (GOLD analysis project Ga0180434, IMG submission 132453) | Hypersaline lake sediment archaeal communities from the Salton Sea, California, USA - SS_1_D_2 metaG | ecosystem: Environmental > Aquatic > Non-marine Saline and Alkaline > Hypersaline >... | reverse complement strand
TTCAGGAGAGGCGATATAAAGGGAAGAGCCGTTATACGCTGTTTGCATGTAACCTGTGAAAAAAGAGGGCTGGACATGATGATAAATGAAGAGAGTCTTCTGGGCACTAAATCGAATCCCCCGTTTAGTGGTGATAGAGGTGGGATTGAAAACATGTTCTGGAATCATTCCGTGATATTGAAGCGCCCACTCTAAAGATAGGTAGGAAGGGTGGACCACCGTGTTCGCAATAACAGGGGATGGAACCTCCTTCAATCGATACGGTTTTTCAATGAGGTACCATCCTTTTCTTATTTGTGATAGTTTGCCTGCATCAACCCATCTTGAAAGCTGAACCTGAATATGATGGGGATCATCAGGGAAAATCTTCAACATGGATGAATGAAAAAGCGGTCTTTTCACAAATTTAGTTAATAAATCTTCCCATCGCATAACATTAACTTAACATAATTGTTAAGTATTTGCAATATTATTAATGTATATTATTTTCTTTTATTCCTTGAATTTATACCCCATCTCCCGCACGCCGAGGATGTGCTTGGGGTGGGTGGAGTCGTCTTCGGTTTTTATCAGCCCATTATTATTCTAACAGATTTATATGAATATTGCCTCCTCTGGAACAGGAACAAAAATTGTTGTTTTTTCTTCTTCAAGTAAATGACTGTTTACACATTCTTACTTCACTCCAAAATCAATTCTATCACTTAACAGAGAACTTTAGTCATTTTTCCTTCCCGGCACATTTTTTGAATCACTATCCCTGCCATGAGCAGGATCTATTGCCCACGTCATCCGGGATTCAATGTTCATAGTATCGATCCCCTCATCTGTCCCCAATGTGGGGGAACCATGCGAATTGTTTCCTTTATTGAAGATCACAAAGTCATAGACAAGATCATCAAACACCTTAATCTGACCTTTTTGTAGATTTTTTGTTGACCGGACGTGTTTTTCCTATGTATTATTAATGATGATGTCGCTTAATGGGTGGAAATAGGGTGAAATATAATAAAAATCAGCAGCATCAAAAAAACCAAATTCCTATCTTTCAGTGATTGTTTTGAGGAAATTTAAAGATCCAAAGACAATCACACCTCTAATAAGAATGTTAGATGATAAAAGATTTTATTATAAAAATGAGGTGATGAAGACATTAAGAGAAGTTACAGGAGAAAAATTTAAAACTGAGAAACAGTGGAAAGAATGGTGGGCGAAGAATAAATCTTCATAGCCGGAAGCTGTAAATATTTAATATGAATAGGGAAATTTTTTTCAATAAATTTAATGTAACAGAATTAATGTCGCCCTGAGTTTATCGAAGGATGACCGTTGCAATTGCTTTACATTATCGATGTGAATATATTTCTAATCCCAGATGGTCGGACATGACATTAAAGTCTTTGTCATTATGGATTATCTGAAATTTTTTTTCGATACAGAAAGTGGCTATCAGTACATCAATTGTTTTTCTGACAGTGATCCCTTTAAACCGAAGTTGTCTGTAGTTTTCAGCTGATTTTGCTGCAATCTCAAACCCCACCATATCAAATTTCGGAAGTGACAAAAAAAGAGAAGACAGCTGATCTCTTTCTTTTTTATCCTTTATACCCTGCATAATTTCACAGTAGATAAGATCTCCCATAGCAATTAGATTATGCTGCAGGCAATAGTCAATATTTTTGACAACCACGCTGGTACTATTTTTGAAATATTCAATCCAGGCGGAAGTGTCTACCATGATCATATCAATCTCTTCTCATTGCGTCCAGATTACCTTCCCAGTGTATTTTGCCTTTTAATTTCTGAAGCTTTTTCTGGCTGTTTATTTGCACCAGGAGTTTTAAGCCTTGCTCAATAGCGGCCTTTTTAGTACGATATCCACCAGATTTTAGAGCTCGGTTCATTAATTCATCATCAATTATTACATTGGTACGCATTATACACCTCCTTATGTGTATACAATATACACAATATAAGTTTTTTGTCAAGCAAAACTCAACCATTTCGGTAGGTGGCAAATTAATCTATCATTTTCCCATGAACTCAACATGACAGAATGCATGTCATCCTGAGTTCATCGAAAAAGGACAGTTCTACAAGGTCTCCCATTTTAATGATCCCCTGCTTTGTAAGCTTTTCATACTTGAGGTCTATGAGATCGATCCCCTCATCTGTCCCAAATGCGGGGGAACCATGCGAATTGTCTCCTTTATTGAAGATCACAATATCATAGATAAGCTCATCAAACACCTTAATCTGACCTTTAAGGCTGCCCGGCCCCCGCCTCCTCAGGCTCAGCTCTCTATGGCGGCTGAGGAACTATCAAAATACATGTGATACTCTAATCCTCTGTTTCAGGGGAAAGGAAGATCTCTATTCTTTCTTTGCCTCACTAAGAATGATTTTCTTATATTCTCTCTTTTTTGGGGATTTCTTGTTGATTTGTGCTTTACTTTACATGTATTATGGGTGATGAAGTGGCTTAGAGGATGGGAATTTGATGAAATGGAGGGGAAATCAGCATCAACAAAAAAACCAAGTTCCTACCGTGTGCCATGAGAAGCTGTATGACAGATGGAGGCAGGCCCTCCGGTGACGGCTTGCGCATAAGTACTCTCTCAATAGTTTTAAGACTAAGAGATTTTTTGAATGAGTTGATCACAAATCTTTCGGAGTTGAACCAGAATCTCATTGTACTGTTTATCGAAAACAAGGTTGTTTTTTTCAATCGAATCATTCTGCAGATCATACAATTCCTCAAATTCCGGGTGCTGGCGATAGCGGATATATTTCCATTGATCGGTTCTCACTGCTTCTGTTTGAGGAATATCAGGATGATCCCAAAGATGCTCGGTCAAGATTTCCTTGCGCGAGTTACCCATTGACCCTCTTATGTTGGGAACAAGCGATTTTCCCTGAATTCCCTGAGGGATAGATAATCCTGCCAGGTCGAGAAGAGTCGGTGCTACATCCACATTCAGCACCATGCTGTTATCAACTCTTCCTCTTCTTGTTTTTCTCATTCTTGGATCATAAATAATCAAAGGGACTCTGATGGATAAATCGTGCATGGTCCATTTACCAGCAAACCCACGTTCTCCCAAAAAATATCCATTATCGCTCATGAGGATAATAATGGTATCCCTATGTCTGCCAAGACGTTTCAATTCATTAAAAAGCCGGCCAAGGGCCATATCTATACCGCTGATCATCCGGTAGTAACCCTTAACCATTTCCTGATATTTCTCCGGAGTATCGAATCGCCAAAACCAGCGATCCCGGTTCATAGATTCTTTCACAAACTCAGGGAGCGATTCAAAAAAAGACGGCTCCCCTAGCACAGGTGGGGGAATCACAACATCCTTGTACAGATCATCGCAGGCAGATGGCCAAAAATACTGTTGTTTTTCACTATCATGGGCATGAGGGGCCCAAGTGCTTAAGGAAAGACAAAAGGACTGTTCCGGGCTTGTTTCGCGGATAAAATCAAGAGCTCGATCCATGTTGATGTCTGTGAGGTGTTTTTTCTTGCCGTCAATGTCCTTAAAATATGGATAAGTGCTGGGCTGATAATATTCAAACCATTCATTCTCCACTCCTTCCGGAACTTTGACGCCGAATTTGCCCACAAACCCAGTTCTGTATCCGCCTTTCCTCAACAGAACAGGATAACTCAAATCACAATATTCTTTACGAAGGGGAGGTTTGGTGAACGTATATCTATGTTTGCGTTCATACAATCCTGTAAATAAACTAGCGCGGCTGGCCGCACAGATCGGGGTGGTCACAAAGGCATTCTCAAACCTGATGCCATTTTGAGCCAGCCAATCCATATTGGGTGTTTGGATGATGGGATTGCCCGCGCAGCTCAGCGCATCATAGCGCTGATCGTCAGTGAGCAAAAATACAATGCTCGGTTTTCTCTTTCTGGGGGAACAAGAATCCAAAGTCAACCCCAAAGATGCTAGTCCCATACCGGATATCGCTGATCTCAGGAACTTACGCCGGGATGTCTTTTGTGTGTTCAAGAGCTTGCCTCCTGTCTTTGACGGATCTCAAACAGGTATGTGCCGGATTTGACTCTGTATATCAGGGAGCGATCTCTTTTTTTTAAGAACTGAACATTCTCAGAGTCTGTTAACAGTTTCCCATTCTCATAAATTTGGCTGTTTATCAGGCGGGGAAGATGGACAATTGCTTCAGCGCTGACAGGGATTTGAATCTTAAAAAAGATGTTCCCTTCTTTTTTGCGCCAGTGACTTGTTATCTTCCCGCGCACGGAATCATAGCTGCATTCCACCCACTGCAAATCATCTATGACCTGGGGTCTAATAACAATCTTATCAAACCCCACTGCTTCAGGAGCGGCTTGAATCCCACCCAGCCAGTTGTAAAACCACTGACTGACTGAACCGAACATAGGATGGTTGTGGGAATAGGTGTTGTCGCTGAATTCCCAGTGCTCCCACAGGGTCGTGGCTCCCTGGTCCAGCATATATCCCCAGCTTGGAAAGCTTTGTTGGTTGACAATCCGGTAAGCGATATCAGAAAGACCCCAACGGCAAAGGACATCCAGCATAAACGGAGTGCCTAAGATCCCAGTAGTCAGATGGCCTTGGTTTTTGTCAATCAATTTCTCCAGATAAGAAAGCGCCTTTTCCTGATGCCCCTCTGGCACCAACCCTAGATAAAGGCCAAAGGATTGACTTGTTTCTGTTCCCGGAGCAAAGCTACCTGAGTCCTTCCGCCAGAATTTATCCAGGTAAGCTGACTGGATATTGGCCATAAGATCTTCATATTCCTTTTTGTCTGCGCTGCGTTTTAATATATCCGCCATTTTGGAAAGCAGATGAGCGCTGTAAAAATAGAGAGGCGTAACCAGCTCTTCGGAAGGAGTTTTATTCAGTGATTCATGGTCACTTAAGCCCTCATTCACAATGAAATCAGTATACTGATTTTGAACCAAATCCAACCAGCCGCGGGAAACAGCATAATGATTCTCCAGAGTCCTTCGGTCCCCGTAATATCGATACAGATTCATCTGCAGCAGTGGATGCACCATGGCCCAACCCACACCGCAGTACTGAATCCCCACATAGGGCGCTGTATCTGTGAGCATTCCCTCATTTAGGACACTGTCACTCCAATCTTGAACCGTCTTGGCATAAAAAGCAGCCATGTTATAATTGAACATCAAAGCCTCTTGAGTGCTCACGATATCGCCGCCATAGCCGAAGCGCTCGCGGTGGGGACAGTCTGATTGAACGCTGAATAAGTTGCTCAAAAAAGTCCATTGAGACAGAGTCTGAATGTCATTAAACATTTCATTGGAACATGAAAAAGAACCCTCATTGGACACATCGCTGTTCAGACGCAGTCCCAAGATCATATCTGGAGATATATCACCCGGATATCCGGAGATCTCGATGTAGCGGAAAGCATGAAAGGTGAAGCGCGGAATGTATGTTTCCCATCCATTACCCTTGGTTGTATAAATATCTGCCTGCCAGGCTATCTCAGGGGACCCCGGGCCGCCAATCAGGACCTCTTCTCCATTGCGGTTGGTTCGATTCCCTTTGATCTGGCCGCACACACTGGTCATTGGATTTAAGGTTCCATCATCATGCAAAAGCTCTCCATAGCGACATCTGATTTGAGTGCCTTTGGGTGCTTTGAATTGATATCTCACCCAACCCGCAAAATTTTGTCCCATATCAACAATATAAATCCCAGGATTAGGTTGGGTGATCTTTTTCGGCCGCAGAGTGGCAGTCACACAGATGGGAGGGAGAGGCCGGACACGCAGTTTTCCGTTCGGCTCAGGAGCCCTGGCAGCCGAGCGCCAACCCCGAGTATCCATACCGCACAGGTTCCAATCCTTGACTTCAAGCCTGGCATCATAGACCTCTCCGAGATAGATATTATTCCGTAATAAAGGCCCATCTTTAACCTTCCATGAATCATCGCTGATCACAATCTTTCTGGTCCCATCAGTATAAATCAATTCCAGCTGGGCAATAAAACAGGGTCGTCCAATGGTTAAATGGTCCCTAAGGTTCAACCTTCCCCACATCCTCAACGGCAGGGGATTGTACCAGCCATTTCCCAGAGTAACACCCATGCAATTAGCTCTCTCCTTTAACTGCGGGGTAACATCATAAACCGAGTAAAATATGCGCTTGGAGTAATCTGTCCAGGCAGGCTTGAGGACAGAATCTCCGATGCGTTCCCCATTCAAATAAGCTTCATAATACCCCAATCCCGTGATATAAAGCCTTGCCTTCTTAACAGTTTTCTCAAGCACAAATTCCTTCCGGAACAATGGTGCCGGATCATCCTCGAAAAAATCTTTATCTTTGTCTGGGTTTTCTTTGCCGTCATTGATCCAGTCCGCGCTCCACTCATGTTCATCTAAAAAGGCCGTCTCCCACCAGGCACTTTGACTCCACTCGGAGACCTTATCTTGCCTTCCCCAGACGCGGACTTTCCAGAAGCATCTTACTCGCGATTCAAGTGCCTGACCAGCATATTCAATATTAAGGGACTGGTGAGATCTTATCTTTCCGCTGTTCCACAAGTCAGCATCCGATTCGTTCAGCTTGTCTTTGCTGGTGGCAGCCAATATCTGGTAGGCGGTTTGGAATTGTCCCCGGATATCAGAACTGAGTTTCCAACTCAATCGAGGCCAGTGAGTATCGACGCCCAAAGGATCAGTTCTGTATTCACAGCTCAGCTGGTGGATGTGTAAGGCATCCTCTGAAAATCCAAAGGACAGAAAAACAAAGGAAACCAAAACAAGACTCAGGCAGAATCTGCGGCTCATTTTTTCCATGCGTGTCATTAATGCAGCTTTCTTGATTTTTTTACATGTGAAATCCCCACCAGGACATTTATTAAATCCCATATGTCTATCTTATTTTTATTTATGCCGATCTGAAACAGATTGTCAAGATAATTCACTTTGATCCAACATTTACCAAAAGTCTTTCTTTAATCAACCTGGCCTGCCTTTGTATCAATAAAACATGAGAAAGAAATGATTATCATTCGTCAATTGGAGTGAAACATAAAGCCACTTTTCATTGAGAGGCAGTTTATATTTTGATGTCTTGACATCTTTTGAAATTATGTTATGATGCCTATATGAGAACAACATTGACTCTTGATGAAGACGTAGCGCAAAGGACAAAAAAATTGGCTGCAAAATTAAAAAAACCTTTTAAAGCGGTTCTGAATGAAGCACTTCGAAAGGGTTTGGATCAGGTCGAAAAGCCTCAGAAGCGCAAGAACTATCGGACTATCCCGCATGAAATGGGTCTTCGAGAAGGATTAAGACTTGATAATATTCAGGATCTGCTGGCTCAAGTTGAAGGCGAGGACAGGCGATGATCCTGGTGGATACAAATATTCTCATCTATGCAGAAGATAGGTTAAGCCAACTTCATGAAGAAGCCCGAAAGTGGTGGGATACACAGTTATCCGGAGAATCTTCTGTATGTCTGTGCTGGCCGGTTCTGACTTCATTTATTAGGATTAGTACAAACAGGCTAATATTCAAAAAGCCATTGACTCTGAACCAAGCGATCAAGAGAGTCCGAAGCTGGATTGATCAACCCTGTGTGCGTTTGATCAATCCCACAGAAAGTCACTGGCAGATATTTCAGAAAATGCTTCTTAAGGGCCAGGCAATGGCAAATCTTGTGCCGGATGCTCACTTAGCTGCATTGGCAGTTGAATACGGTTGTGTATTGTATTCAACAGACTCGGATTTCAGCCGTTTTCCTAAGCTCAAATGGAAAAATCCCATCAAAGCAAAGAAATAATGACTGAGTCCCCGGAGATAATCCGCACCATCAAGGTCGCAGGTTCAAGTCCTGAATGGTAGGAAATTGGTTTTTTTGTTGCTTTTGATTTTCACTCCATTTCATCAAATATCCGCCCTCAAAGCAGCTTCATCACCTATCATAAGTATAAAATAAAGGACAAGTTAACAAAAAACACCCAAAAAGAGAAAGTTGAGATTTTATTTAAATCTTTTATAGTTTTTTTTGCAGCTCTTCCCAAATTTCACTAACAGAGAGCTTTTTTGACCAGAAAGATATATAATCACGGTCGATCAATTCAGAGGAGATTTTGAGCATACTCGTAATATCACGGAGATGCTTGTCTGAATGTCCCTCTTTGAAATACTGCAATTTTTTGATGATCACATCCTCAGGGGATGCAAAATGTGCTGATGAAGTCTCTGTTACATCGAGTTTTTTTGTCCGGGCAAATCGACTCTGATCAAAATCATCTTTTTTGGAGATGATCACATCGACCTTGAGTCCTGATTCGGGATGAATGATATTGAATTGGGAATTCCGAGTTTTTCAAAACAATCCACCACAAACAGCAACAGCTCATTCTGATCCATGGGATATCCTTTTGGCAATTTCCTTCTTTATTTTATCCTCATCCCAATCAGGCCAAAGAGAGCGCAAGTTGTATAAAAGTCGAGTTCTTGCAGAGTTCCAGAGCCCAAATGCAATTTTAAGCCTCTCAGAGGGTGATTTGTGCTTATATATATCGACCATGATGTCATCAATAATATCAATATGGAATAATTCCAACTTTCCTCCTCTTATCTTGTAAACCAACTGTCTCATTATGCATGATACACACAGAAAACAAGGTCAGTCAATTTAATGATCTCCTGAAACGAAAGTTTCTTTATTTTTCATTGGTTTTCTTGATTCAATTCTATCAGAAAAAGAATCCCTAAAAAACATAAACTTCTTGCTCTTCTAAAGAAGATAATTCAGTAAAATGTCTTAAAGTTGCGATTTTGGGGTAGAAATCACTATTTTAAGGGCAAAAAAATGAAATTATTGTGAATTATCTTATTGATTATAAAGGAGACATAAGGAAACATCTTGGTCCGACCCCTCTTTACCTGGTCCGACCCCTCTTTACCGGATGCGCCTCGTTTTTTTCAATCTTCAAGGAGAATATTTAAGGCATGTGACAGCCATGTTTCGCGATACCAACCCTCATCTGGATTCAGAGGGAAACCTTATTTTTCAATCGGCTACTCCTGGATATCCATGGACGTTTAAATTGGCCAAGTATGACCGTAACGGAGACCTGATTCAAACAATCTGTAAAATAGAATATGAGAGGGATCCTGATAAAATCGAGGTCTACAGTCCCAATAATATTTATTACACAGTCTTGGAAAGCAATCATGTGGTATGGCCTGTAACAAAACCTTATGAGCTGTCTGTTGTGGATGAGAGTGGTCATTTGATTAAAAATATCCAAAAAAAATATGTTCCCGCAAAAGTCACTAAAGAAGATATGGACATGTTTAATGAGAGATATAAAGATTCAGGAATGAAAATCAGCATCCCTGAACATTACCCGCCCATAAGAAGTATTAGCTCTGATGATGAAGGTCGGATTTTTGTCAATCGGTATGAGACTGACCCAGAAAATCGTCTTTATGATGTTTTTGATCCTGAAGGGAAATTTATTTCTGAACTTGTGGTGAAAGATCACCTTACCTTTTGGAAGGACAAAAAGCTGTACAGTGTAGCAGAGGATCCAAACGGTTATCGATACATCACAAGATACAAAGTCATCTGGAATTACTGATATTTTTAAAAAATAACTTGACAAAACTACAGATGTAATTTATCCACTGCTCTGTAAGCTTTTCACACTTGAAGTCTTCTCGCTTCTCCTTGAAAAAAGTTAATCAATCCGAACCTTGTCCAAAAGATATTGCAGTGGCGTCATACAGGATTCAATGTGCACAGTAAGTTCAGGACTGAGACGAAAGAAGACACCAAACGGGTGGGCAAATATATGATAAGACCTATCCTCTCTCTAAAAAGATTATCCCTGCATGAGGGGCAGGTGTGGTCTATCAATACGGAAAGCACATCTCTGAGACAGGAGTCTATGGATTATCTGGAGTTTATAGCTCGGGTAACCTCACATATTCCAGATAAAGGACAAGTTATGGTCCGCAATTAGGGAACAAAGGTACCGCGGGAACAAAGGGGTCGCCCATTAGAAGGCGGCTGTCAAGAGAATAGACAAAATCATTCATTTTAATTATATTATCATTACAAAGTATAAGTGAGTTAATGTTGAAGACTCGAATGCGCCCGTTATTTCAGAATGATAGGATGCAGGATCTTCTGCTCCAGTCACCCATTGGGATCATTTAAAGGAAAATCAAAAAATTTTTCTTATAAGCTCATCTCGGGACATCCCTAGGTATTCAGAAACATCTCTCAATATATTATTCAGAGTTCCTATCTTCAGATTCTTATGTTGAGGTATCGTTATGTGATGGGTATGTTGGAATACAAGGTCTTGCATCGAATAGCAGATTCTTTAACCGCTGTGGCCAGCATCTCAACCGGCATACCTAACGGAATTTCTAGTTTTTCTGACAGTTCACTCATTTCCCTGGCATCCTTATTTATTTTGAGAAGAGTTCCTCCGTTTATTAGATTCCATATTTATCAATCAGCTCCTCTAATCCATCCCGACCTATATTGGGTTGTTTTTCTTTTCTTAATCCACCCGTCTTTTAATAATAGTTTTATTAACTTTTTTCCGGATATTGATGGTAAGCTAATCAAAGATTCAAATGCTTTTTTTCTATTGGATAAATATAGGACGTCGCATACATATCTTGGTCAATAGTAGGGGCTGAATATGACTGGGGTTTTTGTCTCAATAATTTGATATTATTTTCTTTAAAAAATCTTTCTCTTTCCCCAAGTTCTTCCAAAGTGTTTAAGTGTAATAATACAGCTTCTATTATTCATTCTTTTGCTTCCTCGATTTTTTTTGCATAAGCCGCAGTACCCAATTCTTCACAATATGCAGTCCACTTTTTCCCCTCTTTTTTAAACTTAAAAGTCAATTGAAGGGAATATTCCTTTATCATTATTTAACCTTTAATTTTTTTCTTTTTTTTTATAACCTGTATACAATCTGCATATATATTTATAAGAAAAGTTGATATATTTGTCAACTGTGGGATGAAGTGGTTTCTTTAGACATATCAACAAGATATCCCGATTTTACCTCCCTTTTTTATCCTCTTAAACAATTGATTTTAGGTAAAAAATAGCTGTTTTAAGTCAAATTGCTGCTGAGAATTACTTTCTATTTTTTGATCTGATAGTGCACCGTGATCATGGACTTATCGTCTTGTTCTTGAATATTGATCGATACATGACGCTTGTCGTCTTCATCAGAGAACGTTAGGTTGGTCAGCTGGCTTCCTCCAAATTCCGAGGTGCTGATTTCCACACTAAGGCCCTGCTTCTCCAGCCGGGTGACATAAAAATCCTGGATTTCTTTTGGTTTGGCATCGGTTTCAATACTGAAATTACCAGCGCTCATTTCCTGGTCCGAACCGGTAAAAGAGACATTGAGGTTCCCTTTAAACACAGGGATCCAGTCAGGTATCTCAGAGCGGTCAGACGAGATGCCGAATTCAACTGATTCGGTCTCTCCTTCTTCATCCTTGATCTTAGCCGAGGCTCCGGCTTCATCGGCTTTGATGGTCATCTCCCCTTCCTCTGTCTCAAAAGAAATGCGGCCTTTCTCAATATCCTCGAAATCCACCTTGAGCCTTTCTCCTGTTTCTTTGTTGCGGATGGTCATGGTGCGGGAATCCTCGTCCACATTCACCAGTTCCAGTTCCGGATTGGCCGCAGCCAGGGCTGGATTCTTTTTAAGAAGGTCGGCATCAATGCCGTCTTCTTTGGCTTTTTTGGAAAGAAACACTCCGCCTGAAATAACCACAACAGCGATGATGATGATCCCCTCATCTGTCCCCAATGCTGAGGAACCATGCGAATTGTCTCATTTATTGAAGACCACAAAGTCATAGACAAGATCATCAAACACCTTAATCTGACCTTTAAGGCTGCCCGGCCCCCGCCTCCTCAGGCTCAGCTCTCTATGGCGGCTGAGGAACTATCAGAATATATGTGATATTCTAATCCCTATGTTCAGGGGAAAGGGAGGTCTCTGTTCTTTGTGTGGCACTATTAGGCTGATTCTCTGGTGTTCTCTCTTTTTTGTGGGTTTCTTGTTGATTTGTGCTTTGCTTTACATGAATTATGGGTGATGAAGTCGCTTAGAGGATGGGAATTTGATGAATTGGAGGAAAAATCAACAGCAAAAAAAAACGAATTTCCTATCTTTAATCTGAAATTTGCAGATCGCTGAAGCTGGGCCGGTGATCAGGATTTTTGGGCCGCATGAATGGCAGCCACTCCCAGAAACAGCAGGCGGTGTCTGACCTTTGAAAACCCGGCTCTGCGGCAGAGCGATGAAAAACCAGGCGCATCATAGAAGCGGGGCATGGTGTGAGAGAGGTAGTTGTAGCCGGCTTTGGACCCTGAGATCTTGTGCCCTATGGGCTTAACCACCCAGCGAATATAAGTATAATAGAGTAACCGTATGACTTTAAGAGGGGGCTGACTTGTTTCCAGATTCAAGAAAAATCCTCCGGGCTTGAGGATGCGAAAAAATTCCCTGAGATAAGAAAGCATAACCTGGGGATTGGGGTTGAGATTCCGGGTAGAAAAGGAGATGGTGACAAGGTCAAACGAATGGTCCGGGAAAGGAAGGTTTCCCGCATCCGCAATCGCGAATTTGACTCCATGCATTTGCTTTTTGCTCTGAGCAAAGGCTATCATATGAAGACTGCCATCTGCTGCCACAATTTCTGCTTTGGGTCCCCAAATGCGTGCCATGCTCTGCGCCAATTCTCCTGTGCCGCTGCACACATCCAGGATGCGCTTTCCCCCGAGTCGGACTGCTTTTCGAGCTGCGCGCTTTCTCCACCAAATATCCAACCCCAAGGTAAGCACATGGTTGATGATTTCATAAGTGGGAGCTACCTGTTTGTAGATGATCTGGATTCCTTTTTTCATTTTTGATTTATTTTTGGTCAGAACATATAAGCGAATTTAAGAAACAGCGTGTGGCCCTGGGTTCCTTTTTCGCCGAATTCTCCGGTTCCTTTCTGATAAGCGATCTGTATAGACCCAAAAGGAGGTTGAAATCGATAGACAAAAAGAACCTGAATATTCCTCTTGTCGATTACTGTGTTGATCTGATAGAAAAGCTTTATAAACAGGTCATGGGTAAAGTAATGGGTCGCCCGCAGAACATGGATCCATGTGCTCTCGCTTTTTGGATCCGGATCAAACAATACCCGTTCCAGTCCATAAGAGGTAGAAAACGCGCGGGTCAGTTTGAAGTTGACATTCCCCTCCAGCATCTGGAAATCCCGGTCAAAATTCCGGCCAAAACTGTAAGAGAAAGTGGCTTGCTGCCATTCTCTGGTGTTGTAACCTAACTCAAACACACTCTGCCGATTCCGGAATTCTTTTTCATACAGTTTGAATTCCTCGTGGTGTTCCAATTCAAAGGAAAACTTATTCTTTAGGTCAAACTTGGCTTCCTGATCGATTTTCCAGCTCCTGAGGGTGCCATCCAGTCCCCAGTAAATGTTATAGTTGGAGTCATACTCAAAGCGTTCAAATCCCCATTTTTTGAGATAAAATGTCTTGCGCACCGCAGAATCCAGTTCCCTCCGGTTGTCGTCCCGGACAAAACCTACCTTATTGGCATTGTCCGCAAAATTTCCTCCCAGATGAGTGTAGCGGATATGAGTATGAAAAGTGGCGGTTTCATAAGCAGGGCGGAGAAAAAAAGCGATGTTGTCTGTGTTAGCCCCTCCATAACTCGCCGCCAATTGTCCTGTGAACTTGAAGGTGTCTGAAAAATAAAGCGCGGTGTCCACTCCCGCAGTTCCCCAATTTTTTCCGTTTATCAGTTTGTTGGCTCCGGTAAATCCGATGTTAGAGGATTTCATCACATCTTTTTTCAAACGGAAGACGGAAAAATTGGCAGAACCCTCCCCTATCTCCTGTTCTTTGGTGGTTTGGGCGGTCAATCCCTGGAATTCATAGCCCTTGACTTTTCCATACACTTTGGCTCCGCCGTAGATATCTGAAATTCTCCGCGAATAGAAAAGGCGGATGCGCTGCTGATAGATCTCGCTTCCTTCCAAAAAAAAATTTCTTTTCTCCGGTAGATAAGTCTCAAAACGGGTGAGATTGATCACCTCCTGGTCTGCCTCCACTGTGGCAAAATCAGGATTGATGGTGAAGTTTCCGGAAACCGCCTGAGAAAAGGCATACCGGGTATCCAATCCCACTTCAGCGGTAGTCCTTTTTTTTTCCTGGGCTTTGGAGATAATGTGAGGAATAACCTGGACGGTTTTAGTGGCTTTCTCAAGGTCCAGTCCTTTGAGGTCACCAAATTGGGAAACCATATATGGAGAATCCAGAGGACCTGTCCAGAAACTGAACTCCAATTTTCTGGGAATTCCTCTGACTAAATTTAATCCCCACATTTTCCCTTGTCCGGGTTCATATTTGATGCTGCTCAGCTCCACCCCAAATTCAGCAGTCCAGCCAAAGTCTGTCTTTTGTGCCGCTGACTTCCATATCCCGTCCCAGGTGCTGTCAAAAGTCCGGCCGTTTTCTGTGATGCGGCCATCCCATTGGGTCCCTAACAAGTTAGTGCTGATGAAATAGCATGTCCTTTGGTCGTGGAAGGTATCCATCAGCACATACACGGAATCGTCTGCGCGAAGGTCTGCGTCCCTTTTGGTCATCCGGGCAGCGATTTTATGGGGTTCTGAGTCATAACACCAGAACCCAAAATAGACAAAGCGATCATCAAAAACAATTCTGACCATAGTCTGCTCTGATGCAGGACTGCCTTTATCTGGTTCAAATTGAATGAAACGGGTGGCTTTGGGTGCCTTGCCCCAGCTTTTCTCGTTTAAAACACCATCCACTTTTATAGGGGTGTCTGTTTGTCTGGCAAAAACTTGTTTGTTTTTCCACTGGGCAGAGATATAAGAACTTAGGATGAAGAAGAGTAAGAAGCCTGATGTGACTCCGCATCCTTTCTTCATTTTTATAAAACCAAAAGGGTTCTTGATTTGATGGATTGATATAGAGGGATAAATACAGAATTTTATTTAAAACAAGAGAGTATTTTTACCAGATACTCAGGACTAGGCCGGTCAAATGTATTCTGGCTGATGTATTTGAACCGGACCATTCCCTCTTCATCTATTATAAATACAGTGGGAATGTTTTGCTCTATTTTGCTTCCACCCCACTCTGTGGTGAATAAACCCAGTCCCTTTGAAACTTTCTGCTCGGCATCGATCAATATGGAAAACGGAAAAGGTATTTCATCCTCTTTATAATCAAAATCTATGGGGAAATATTTTTTTGCCATCTTCACCCTCTGCTTTCCCCGTTCCTCCAGATTCTCTGGGTCCTCCGGGTACTTCCAGTTGTGGATGTCATCCAAAAGTGTAGGAAATTCTTCCACCCACTCTGAAACCTTGTTGTTATCATAAGGAAGAACAAAAAGAATTTCCGTATTATGCTTTTTCCGGAAGTTTCTCTGTTTGTCGAATTCCACCAGCTCCAGATATTGATAGGGACATATATGACACCAATGCCCTTCTCCCGCCAAACCACGGGGGAAAACCAAAATGACATTTTTTCCTTTGAAATCCGATAGGCTCACTTCATCTCCCTGATAAGAAGAAAGAGTGAAATCCGGCATAGGATTTTGGACAGTCACCGGCCGTATCTCTTGCTCCAAGGACATGGCACAAAGTGGAATCATGAGCAGGAAAATCATAAATATCATGTTTATGGATTCAATATTTTTGTTTCTCATTTTTTCTCCTTTAAAGAAACTTTATCCCATAATGAGATTTCAAAAATCAAAAGTCAAGAGAGATACTTTTATTTGACACTTCCATACCCTCTAAACTCGATTTTAAAGGTGGCCCATTCATTCTGTTCCAGAGTCGCTTCCCCTTCTATTTGATTTGCCAGATTTTTTATCAGGTGGAGCCCCAAAGTTTGTGTTGTTTCAAAATCAACATGATCAGGCAGCCCCACTCCATTGTCTCTGTAGATGAGCTGGTATTTTTGGTGGTCCAGTTGATTGAAATAGATTTTGATCTGTCCTTTTCTGTTATTCGGAAAGGCGTGTTTGAGGGAATTGGTAAAAAGCTCATTCACAATAAGCGCCAAAGGGATGGCATCATCCAAACCGATCACCACATCTTTAACATCCAGTTCCAGTTCAACCCGATTCTTTATGTCTGAAGAGCGGTACATGTAATCCAGCACATCCTCCAGATAATCTTTGAGGTCTATCTGGGAAAAACCTTGGGAACGGTATAATTTTTCATAGACTGACGCCATCATCCGGATCCGGTCTCTACTCTGCTGAAACATGTCAAGAACCTGTTCATCCTCAACCTGGCGCGACTGCAGATTCAACAAACTGGCCACGATCTGAAGACTGTTTTTCACCCGATGGTGGATCTCACTCAACAGCGTTATTTTTTCCTTCAACTCTTTTTGAAGATTTTTTTGGGCCTGTTCAAGATTGTGGGCTGAGAGCCAGGATACCAGAGCCAGCATAAAAAAGACCATGATGGCTGGTACATTGGGCATGGGATGATGAAGAATAAAAAGACTGATAACCGCGATCACCAGTGAGCTCAGGCCAGCCACAGCAAAACTGGCCCAGGGCTTTAACAGAAAGCTCGCCGCTAATATAGGAATAACAAACATTAGCAGGCCCCGACCCTCCACCACTAGCTCCGGCTTATCAAACAAAGAAGCAACAGCCACTAAAAGCAGCAAGAAAAGAATACTGGCCAGCTCACCTGAGACAAAGCGGTTAACCAGATAAATGATGCCAATACCCAGCAGTGTCACCAATATGCTGAGCCCAAGCAGTCTCAATGGACCCTGCTCTAAAGCCATATCCATAGGGGCAACAATAAGAAACACCACCAACATGGATACTGTGATTGCAGCTGCAGCCAGCAGCATAACATTGAGCAGCTTTCTGCGGCGGGCATCTTCAGGGTCTGCACTGGGCATATCAATGATATTTGACAGCTTATCAAATATTTCTCTCATTGGGAATCCATTATATCTTCTGCCTCACCGATTTGAAACTATTCTACACAATATTAAAGGCAAGATAAATAGGATATTCTTTCTCGCTTTAATTCACCCATCTATGCTTTGTCCATAAAGTTACAAAAAATCTCTTCATCCCAAGAACCCCCTATTGACCCATAGTTTTGCTTGGGATATATTTCGGGTGTGAGGAAAAAGGAGTTACAGTGCTTTAATCACAATCCTGCTCTTCCAGACCTAAATACCGTTTATAGGTTTTCCACTTGCAGGTGTGCGCTTTTAGGATCACTTTTTCAACCAGGCCGGGAGAGATCTTATGAGCAATCCAGCTTAATTTCCCAATGGGCGTAATGACCGCTTTCTTTTTGCGCTTTTGGAGGACCTTTAATATTATTTTTGCGGCTTTTTCTTGAGAATAATGTGCGGGATGATTGTGGGGTATCAGAGAGCCGTCGGAAGATAATATTCTCTTTTCCGGATCGTGCTCTATATACCCCAGATAAACCACTCCGGTATGTACTCCAAGCGGACTCATTTCTATACGCAGCGAATCACAGAAATTGGTGAGAGCCCCCTTGGTTGTTGAGTAGATGGATGCCTGAGGGATACCGAATAACCCCGCTATACTGGATATAAAAATGATCTGCCCTTTTGCTTTGATAATGTGTTTTACGGCGGCTCTGGAAAGAAAAATACTCCCCACTAAGTTTGTGTCCACCATCTGTTTGCAGACATCAACGGACAGCTTATCAAAATAACTCCGCATGGATATCCCTGCGTTATTGACCAGGATATCGAGTCTTCCGTAATGATCAATGGTTTTTTCAACCATTTTTTGGGAATCTTCCCAAACCCCTATATTTCCGCATACGGCTACCACTTCCCCGCCTATTTTTTGGAGAGCTGATTTGGCTTGGTCCAGCCTCTTGTTTCCCCGTGCATTGATCACCACCTTAGCTCCTCTTTTTACCAGCTCTTTGGCCAATGCAAATCCCACGCCCCGGCTAGAACCGCTGATGAGCACCACTTTATCCTGGAATTCGTTCATGGTCTCCTCTGATAAAAAAATCCAGGGATTTCTTCATTCTTCATTCACATCCCTATTATAAAGGTTGTCTTATTCAAAATATACCCTAGTTTAATATTTTTTCATTCAAATTTTGTCAAGTGAATCGGATTTGAAAATAAAAGAAGGGAGAGAAAGAAAAAAGGCAGCCTTTGGCAAAGGCTGCCTTTGTACGGTTGAGGTAAATAAGACAGATTTACAGCATAGAAATCATTCAAACCATACTTTGATGGTCTCGTCTTCTTCATATACCTCGATGATCGCCATAGGTCCTGCTTTTTTGAGCTCTCTAAAAATCTCTCTCACATCTACGTCATATTCATCTCTGTCAATATTAAAATGGTCATGTTCGGCATCCAAAATCAGCTCGATCAAAGATATGGGCAGGGTCACTTTGACTTTGGGCTCTTTTGTCTTGGTGTCTGTGATCAGAACCTTAAACCATTTGACTTCTTGTCCTGGCTTGACTTTGGGATTTTCCTTGACGGCCTTTTTTATGGCCTGAAGATCAGGGTCCTTAACATCATTAGCCACTATCAAATGAGATGGCGCCAGGCTCAAAGCAAACGCCAGTAAAACGAAAATGGTTATTTTTTTCATTATAAACCTCCTTGATGTCATTCAATCCATATTTTTATTAAGCTGTCTTCGCTTTTTATTTCAATGATATGACCTTTCATTCGGGTGAGTTTGTCCATGATTTCATCCAGGTCATACCCTTCTTCTCTTAAGGCCTTCCTTTCTTCTTCTGGTATCGAATTCAGGGCTAGGTCAGCCAAAGCCCAGGGTATATTCAATGAAAAGCTGGGTCCCTTATCTCCTTCTTTATAGATCCTCAGACAAAACACCTTTGGTTGGGCTTCATATTCCAGATCTTCAATTTTTTTCAGAAAGGCGGGGTCAATTCTCAGCAGGGCCAGCTTGGCACGTTCGCGCAGCTCAGAATCTTTTTCCTCCTCAAGAATTTTTTCGAGCACAGGGAGACTCTTTTCCGCGGTTCTCTTATCCTTTATATAGCTCAACTTGAATGCGGCATAGTATTTCACAGCCCTATCTCTGCTCTGGAGAGCCTGTTCTATTTCTTTTAAGTGTGACCTCTTCCCCTTTTCATACAGCTGATAGGAAAGGTCGATGATCTCTATTTGAGATTCCTGAATGAAATTTTTATCCGCATCCTTTTGATTCTGATACTTTTTATACACCTCTATGGCTTGTCTTTCTTCTCCTTCCTGTTCTGAGAGGCATTTCCCTAAATAGAAAAGCGCCTGTGAATAAAGAGGGCTCTGGGGATAGCGAACAAGGAGGTCATCCAGTTTTTCCTGAGCTTGTTCCCACTTTTTATCAAAAATAAGGATCTTTGCTTCCTGCAGCAACTCCTCGCTCGTCTGATCTGCGCTAAAAGAGGTGGTATGAAAAAGAGAAAAAGCCATAAACAGTAGAGCCAGAGCTATTGTTATTTTTCTCACTTTAGACCTCACTTTGTTGTATTTCCTTTTTGATTATATTTATCTTTAATAAGAGCTGCCTTTGTTCGATGAGCTCCTGTATCCTTGCACCCTCAGCAGGCGTGAGATCGCGGCTCATCCTGGCAAGCTCCCGCAGAAGCATTTCTATCTGATCACATATGGCTTTAGCTTTAGCCATGTGATACTTATCCAATTGTTGGTTCATGTATTTTTTCTTTGAGAGAAGCTCGCTTGTTTTGGCTTCCACAAAATCGCTCCTCCAGTATTGGGCGGCTTTTTCGGGCGGAGTCTGTACAAAATCAAGAAGCAAATACTTGCTCTGCTCCAGATAATCCAGGGTTTCGCGCCGGGCCATCTCCACATCCATGGTTTCGATAAATTCTTTGGAGACCATGAATCGGGTGGGGGAAGTCCCTTCTGGAGATTTGCCAGACTGGAGAAGCATAAAAGTCACCACCCCTCCTATAACAATTCCAGCTAAAAGAGCGGCATAAACTGGAGCTAATTTTACAGTAAAGATAGAGTTTAAAAACCTTTTGAATTTGTTTTCTTTGAGATGATTTTTGGTTTGGGCAAAAACATGATTGGCGATCCGGGAAGGAAGCGCTTCCCAATCCTCTGATTCCACGGTTTCCTCGATATCTTTTTTTAAGGTGTCTGCACAGAGAAGGACCTCCTTCAGCTCCTCAACCTCTCGCCGGCATTCCGGACATGAGCGGAGATGTTTCTGGATAAGGGATTTCTTCTTCTCATCAATATCATTATATATATATGCCACCAAATCTTTTTTTATGTTTTTGCAGTCGTTCATAACTGCCTCCCTAAATATGGGTTCATTAAATTTCTCATCTTATTGACTGCTTTGAAATTGAGGGATTTGACCGTTCCCACAGCAATGCCCAGTGTTTCAGCGATGTCTTTGTACTTGAGATCATTATAGTGCTTCATCACAAATATCATGCGCTGTCTTTCAGGAAGTTCCTTCAAGCACTTTGAGACAATTCTCTTGATGTCTGTATTTGAGTTTCTCTCTGTGCCTTTTTCATCTGTCAGATGGATCTCCTCTATTTCTGTTCCGCCAATGGATTTTTGATCATGTTTTTTATGATTTTTCCGGTAGCGGTCAATGCAGAGATTTTTGGCAATCTGCAGGATCCAGTTTTTAAAGCTCCTGTCTTTTTCATAGTGATGAAGTTTTTTGTAAACTCTCAAAAAAGTGTCCTGGACAATGTCCAGAGCATCTTCCCTGTTCTGGAAAAAGGAATAGGCCAGCTGAAAAATATTTTTCTGATACATGTTGGTTATGGTCATAAAAGCCTCTCTGTCTCCGTGCTTGGCTCTCTCAGCAAGAACACTTATATTATGGATATCTGCTGAGATGGTTTGACCCTGCATTTTCTTTTCTTTGCTAGATGATTTTCAAAAATACTTACTCCAGCCAGATTAGGACCCTGCTCCCATCACCATCAGCTTCCATCAACATCCCCGGTCCTATTTCTCTGAGCTTTGCGATTTCCTGAAACTCAAAGTCACAATCTGTATCCACATCATAAGTATCCGCATAATTCATGCCCGCGTCAATGATCCACATGGGAGCGATCACTCTGACCAACTCCCTTTCTGATTTTTCATAAATCAAAATATGAATATTATCAACCGGACCCCTTCTCTCTGGGTAGCTCTTAGTCAGATTCTCGATCTGGCGAAATGCATCTCTGAAATATTTGTTGGGATTTTTCACATTCTGTTTTACTTCCACACAAAAGCATCCGCTCATTAAAAGGACTATGGGAAGAATCCCACACAGCACAATCCATTTCTTGTTTGTAGGGTTCGGTGTTCCTGCATTGTTTTTCATTGTCTCTCCTCTTTTGATATCCATTTGTTACTTTCACTTTGTTCTACGGAAGGAAAAGAAAAAAGGTTCACTCAAAGATAGAAAAATTTCTGTGGGATTTGATGGGGACGGTTGATGGGGACGGTTGATGGGGACGGTTCTTGTCAGAACCGTCCCCGTTTTTTCGTCCCCGTTTTTCTATTTTAGCTCAATTTTTCTGGTGTGGATTCCGCCTTTGAGGCAGTCCAGCTCAACAGTGATGTTTCCTTTTCCTTTGACCAGGAACTGATATTCCACTTCAGTTCTTCCTGGAATTCCGCTGAAAAGCTTTAATCGGCTGGGTTCTTTCTGTTCCATCAGGGTCACATCAGGGCCTCCAGCCCCCATCCTTCTGAAGTATCTCAAATATCTTCGGGGAATTCCTGCAGGAAGACCTGCTCCCTGGGCTTGACCCGCAGCCAAAACTTCCACATCTCCTTTGACCGATAATATATCCGGTCTCTGCACCTGGTTCTGTACCGCTTGAGCAGAGACGGTGGGCATGAGCCGCTCATTGTAAATGGAGACTTTCACTTTATAAAGACCTGAATTGATTTTTTCCGCAGATGCCTTTTTGATTTCAGGAAGCGGCATCTCATGAGCATGAAGCAGGCAGAAAGCCATATTTCTGTGGCAGAGTTCTTCCAGCAACCATGAGGGAGGCACGCGTCCGCTCAGCTTGGTGATGTCCCGGTCAATGATGACTTTACCCAATTCAGGATGGTCTATTTCATGCATAGAAATTTCTGTATTCCCCATATTGATGTACCGATTGAAAAATTCTTCCTCCTCTTCTGTTATCTCTCCATCTCCGTCTAAGTCAGCTCTTGATGTCCAGAGTTCATTGGAAAAAGAGTAAATTCCCAGCATATCATAGGTAAAATCAACAAATCCTCCCCACACCGTATACAAGTCTCTCCAAATGATATAATAGTCATATCCTTCAATGATTTTCTCGCCTTTCTCTCCGATCTCATCATACACAGCTTTGTCGCTTCGGGGAACTTCGCCGTGAAGCTGGGCCCCAGGCACACGGAGGATCATACCGCCTGAATTATGAAAAGCCTGTACGCCAGCGATATTGGGATGGTCATATAGAAAATCTCGAGTGAGCTTGGATTCTTTCCAGTAAAAAGGATAGGCTCCAGCTCCTCCCTGGATATAAGAAGGCTGCCAAAAAGAACCCCAGTCTCTGTTAGGATCATAGCCTCCTCCCGTGTCTTCATTGTAGCGTCCGTCTTCATCATTGTCTGTGCCTTCGCTTCCAATGTATTTGTAATCACCCAGTTCATCCGGCTTTCCTTCCATGTTCTTTTGGACTGGAACCAGCCGGTCACCTGTATCGCTCATCCGGTAATCCCCTTCACCTGGTTTGACTTTGATGAACATGGCTCCCACTTCTCCGTCGCCGTCCAGGTCTTCCGGAGGGTCTTCGTCATAAAGCCCGTCATTGTCATCATCAACAGGAGCCTGTCCGGAACGGGCGGAGCCTCCTTCATGAAGCCAGCGATCTCTTCCGTCTGGGTTCACTGAAGGGAAGATGTAAAACACACGCTGGTCCACCATCTCACGCACATATTCATTGTAATCGTAGTTTTCCATCAGATACCAGATGGTATAGATTCCCACTTCTCCGCCCTGGATTTCGTTTCCGTGAATATTGGCATCAATGTACATAGCGCATTTATTCATCTCATCTCCGGTATCCGGGTTATTGATGGTCATGTACCAGAGTTCGCGGCCCTGATAGGATTTTCCAATGGAACGGAGGGTCAGGAACTTGGGATAAGCTTTCTCCAGCTTTTTCAACGCCTCTCCTACCTGGTCCCAGTCATAATAGCGGTTGAAAGAAAGATGAACCTTTCGGGTATCCCACTTGCGGGGCAGATATTCCTGGGCTAAGGCGAAAGTTGATCCTAGAGCTAACACCAGGATAAGAGAAACGCCAAAAAGTATTTTTTTGTTCGAAATTGATTTATTTTGATTTCTCATATTTATCCTCCGTTATTACCTTAAAACAACTGACTTCTCGGTTTTTCCACCGCCGTTTCTCGCCCACAAGCAAATATTCACTTTTTTTCCAGAAGGCGAAAGGATGAGCCATGAGATTTCCTTTTCTCCGCCTGGTTCTATATTGGCGGTATCCACTCGTCGGCTTCCGCCAAAAAACTTCATAGAATCCTCATCCTCAAATGACAACCGCATCAGGATGGGATTGATGTTGCGGGTTCTTTGGCCCATGGCTGTGGCATAAGGAAATTTTCCTTTATTGTGGAGTTTTAAGGTCAGCTTAAAAAGTCCTGATGAGAGCTTTTTGACCTGGGGCTCATCCATTTCAATCTCTGCAAACTGAGAAGCCAGGAACAGGGCGAATTCAGAATGGGATTTGATGAGCTCAGGAACTTTCTCTGCAGGAGGATTGACACGCAGAAAAGGCTTAAACCCTCCGATTTCCACTTCTCCTAACTGAGGGTGTTCAAAAGGAGTCCATTCCACAAATCCCTGTCCTTTGTTTTTTTCATCAATCCAGTCCAGCCATTTTTTATCAATGTCTGCGTGTGCGGATTTAGATGCGGATCGGGCAGTTCTCCCTCCAGGTTCCCCTGTCTTCTGCATAAACATGACCTTTCTGTCTGAAGCCACAGTCCCCAGAGTCTTTTTTTGGGCAGGGGCTGAGGGCGCATCTGATCTTTTTTCGTCAGGACCCTTCTCCTCTTCTCTCAGAGACCACAGGTTGGCGGAAAAAGCAGGAACTCCAAATTGAAAATAAGCCCATTCCAGCATGGATCCCACCGGCTTTTCTGAATGAGCGCTTTTGATCCCGGTTATTTCCTTGTATTTTTCACTCACGTTCTCAAAAAGATATTCATCGGCAGAGGATGTCTTTTTGGGCTGGGGGTCTCTAGCCGGGGGCCTCTGTTCTTCTTCATCATCTCTTCCCCGCCTGAAAAATTGCAGCATCCGGCTGGCTTCGTCTGCTCGGATTTCTTCTGGGGGCTGTGGGAAAGTAGGAGTGCCGCATATAATTCCCGGGTCAGAGGCCAGATTGTCATACCTGGAAAAAATCAAAACCCCGCAAATATTCTTATGGGGCTGGGTCTTAAGCTCAGGCACATATCGGTTCATAAAATCAATCACAGATTGGGTTTCTACTTCAGATGCGGGATAAACTCCTAATCCTTTGACCTTGTATCCAAAATTATGAGGAAAATTGCGGTTGATATTAAAACCTCCGTTTCCATCCTCATTGTAGTCGCTGTCATTGTCATTATCGATTCCTTCAGGAAACAATTTATAGAGCTTGTCCAGAGGAGTGTCTTCTTGTTTCTTTTTCATGAGTCGGGGGTCCTCTTCATCTATGACCCAATCTCCTTGTTTGTCTTTGACCCGCATCATGGTGATAAGTCCGTCCTGGTTTAAGTCCTCCGGAGGATCCTCATCCTTTTTCCAGTCAAAGTCTTCATCTCTGGGCTTTGAGTTCACACTTTTCTCATGCAGAACTGGTCTGAAGAAATGTTCGGCTCCGTCTGGATTGAGCCGGGGGATGATGTAGAAAGTGCGCTGGTCAAGTACTTTTTTGACCTGATCATCAGCGGCGTAGTTTTGGGTCAAGTGCCGGGCAATTCCTAAAGCCACTTCACTTCCAATCACATGGTCGGCTTCCAGGTTTCCGCAGATCAAAAGAGCCTGCTTTTCTAGAGGGGAAGGACCGCTGGAGCCTGAAATCCGGAGCATCCATATATCTTTTCCTTTCAAGGAGGTGCCGATGGACTGGAGCTCTGTGATATCCGGATACTGGGAAGCGACCTGTTTGAGAGCAGAGGTAAGCGCTTGATAGTCATGATAGTCTTGGGAAGGAGTTTCAGCACAGAGAAAAAAGGCGGTAAGGTATAATAAGCATGCCAAAGAAATGGTTTTCAAAAATATTTTCATAAAAACCTCCTTTAGGTTTTTAGCCTGACTTATTCATAAAAAATGACGATTAAAATGAAAGTAAAAACAAACAAAAATATTTCAGTTGTCATTTTTTTAAAAAGTATGCATATCCTTGAGATCAAAACAAATAAATGAACATCGCCATTTTTTTATGAATAGGTCAGGT
>Ga0180434_10002343_pt1 | contig 25602 bp, 26 predicted proteins | sample SS_ome_7_FD_132453 | JGI IMG/M metagenome (GOLD analysis project Ga0180434, IMG submission 132453) | Hypersaline lake sediment archaeal communities from the Salton Sea, California, USA - SS_1_D_2 metaG | ecosystem: Environmental > Aquatic > Non-marine Saline and Alkaline > Hypersaline >... | reverse complement strand
GCCCTGTCGGCGTCGATCAGGTGGTCGTCTTCTTTTTTGAAGATCCGGTGCTTGCCCTGACGGCTGGTGTGGTTGGTGTAGTAGAGGACGATGTCAGGGTCCGGCGGGTACTCCAGCTCCTGGCGCTGCATCTTTTTGACCAAAATGTCGGTGGCCAGCTCCTTGAGGGTGATCTTGGCCGGCTTGCCTGTCTTGCTGTCTATGATGGGTTCGCCGTCTTCCTCGATGTTGTCCGTGGTGGACTCAAACATCACGCCGCGCAGGCGGTCTTCATAGTCTTTGTCTTTATAGATTTCCAGGCCCTGGAGGTCGTGGGTCACGGCGGAACCGGCATTGCCGAAGTCAGTGCCCCATATAAGTGACTCCCTGGGGCCGTATACGTCGTCAAGGGCGTCGATCGCCTGACACTGCTGGTCGTAGGTAACGTGTTTCAGTTTGAGGCGGGCGACCATACGCTCTTTCTTGCCCAGGATATTTTTGACAATGATTTCCGTAGGATCGCCCGCAAATCCGAGGTCGGCTCCGGCGCGCTTGAGGCCTGGGACAGTGACGAAAAAATTCTTTATAAGCGGCGCGAACTTTTCGGCAAAGAAAGTGGATTTGCTGTACACAGTGTCCAGCAGGCGGACAACCGACGGGACTGGCTCGCCTCTCACCATTTCCAGGCTGAACTTGCAGCCCTTGACCATGACTTCGTTGTGGGCCGAATCCACCAGGACCGAGAGATAACGGTATTCAGGGACTTCTTTTATGCAGAGTTTCAGCTGGTGCCAGGGGAATACAGTATTTTCCGGATCGCCGTCTTCGCCGAGTACGTTGTGCTGGTATTCTGGAGCATCTTCTCCGCCGTACTGATCGATGAAGAATTGACGCCGTTCCTCGGACCAGAAAGGATGCGGCATGAGGCTCTTCGGCCACTGGAATAGTCTGAACTCAAGATTTTTGATATGTTCTGCTGTGTTTTTAAGGGGATCATTCTCTATCCTGCCTCCTGTGGTTGATGCCATGGCCCGCTGCCCGAGCCGGTAGAATTCGCAGGAGCGGTCGCCGTCAGGGACCGAGTAGATCCTGGCCGCGGCGCCCGGCTTCATGGCCCGCCAGAATTCAGACCACTGCCGCTTGTTCTTGTCCTTGGCCGCCTCGTCCTTGATTACAAAGGTGCGCGCGTGAACGCCCCTGTATGCCTCGCCGTCGTGGCCGGAGGGGCGGAAGTCCACCTTGAAGCCGTTGGTGAAGTACATGGCGTGGTGGGGGTGCTTTTTCCAGCGCTTGAGAGCGCGGCCCAGGTCTTCGTTCCACAGGGTCTGGTCTATGATGGCCTCGATGATCTCTTCCAGGTGCGTCTGCTGGGGCGCTCCGACAAGCCCGGAGCCTCCGGGGACGGTGAATGCCTTGTGCAGCACCAGGGCGACCAGCTCCCGCGTCTTGCCCACCTCGGCGCCGCACTTGTGGACCGTACTGCCGGTATAGCGCAGGGAATCGACCTGGTAGGGCCAGAAATTATAGGGGTCTTTGTGGTCCGGGTCTTCAGGCTCGCGCAGAAAGGCCTGGCACCAGAGCAGGGGGTCCGCGCAGATTATGGCAAGCTGGAAGTCCTGGAGGCTTTTAAAGGGCGGCGGATATTCCCCGCGCGCTACGGCGTGCCAGGACCATCCGAGCTGGCTGAGCGTGCTGTCAAACTGCTCTTCCGGGACCAATATGGCGCGCCTGAGATCGGCGATATGTTCGATAGGTACGGCAGCCGGCATGGTCAGGACTTGTTCCTTCGGGCCGCCTCAAGCTGCCCTCCCACTGCCTGGAAGATGTCGGCCACGGTCTTGGCGGCGTCGCCCAGGTCCTTCGAACGGTTGATCTCTTTCGGAGTGAGGCGGAAATCAGGCAGCGTAAGGCCGAAGTCCGCAAGGATTTTTGGGAGCGCCAGCAGTGCCGGGTGCGGTTTCACGTCATGGCCGACCACTTTGCCTTCCTTGTCGTACCTTTCGTATTTGATTACCGCGCCGTCTTCCAGAATGGCGCGGCGGAGTTCTCTGATTACCTGCATGCTTTCCGCCAGCTCAAATACGGCCAGCTCGTAAAAGTCATCCGGGTTGTTGTTCAGCAGGGCCTGTTCTATTGCCATGCAGGCCTCGACGATGTGCTGTTTGTCCAGGCACTCGCCGCCCGGCTCGGTCTTGCCCTCGATTACCAGGGAGCAGGGATATTTGGGACACGTGGACTTGCAGGGCTTGGATAGGCCGAGAATACGGGTGGACGCAAACCGGCCGTGCTTCCAGTTGTTGCGGCTGCAGCGCTTCTTGCCTTCGGGTGTTGTGGGGCCGGTGGATTTCTTGGCGTTCTGACGGCGGGCAAAGAGCGCGGCCTCTGACATGGTGTATTTGCGCTTGACGCGCAGGTTGTCATCAATGCCGGTTTGTTCCACGACGCCGCTGGCCGGATACGGAGCAGAAGGGCCGGCCCCGTTACAAGGAGGAGGAGTAACAGGGCCGGTGTCGGTGGGTTGGGCCGTTGTGTTTACGTGTGGGTTTTTATCTTTGTCGGATTTCTTGCGCGCTGCCATCCTCATGGTTCCTTTTGGTGGTTGTGCTGTCCATAGCACCAAAAGGCAACATGATCAGGCAGATGATGAAACTATTTTAGGATTTTTTTGAATAGGTGGGGGGGTAAGGGAGGGCTGGTGATAACCGGGCTGCTCAGGGACGGGTCAGCCCTGATTCAGGGCAGCGACTGGTTATGAGAGGTTTCTATCGATTCAATGCGCAAAATGAGGACACAAGGTCTTGCCCTCTTTGGCTTCACCTATCAAAACATTTGAAACAGGTCTTTTGCATGAAACACAGTGACCTAATATCAGCCTGATCGGTCCTGATCGGCGACCTGCAACATCTCTGGCCGTTCCGGTAACTTTTGCCGTGGCCTTACCTTGTGCGTTTAAAATATCGATCTGCACTTTCTTCCCTCCCAGTATCCGAGGTTGTGGCACCGCTGCTCCTTGTTGCATGGCGGATCCCATTTGGATAATAGATCTGATTCCTCTGCCGCGCTGGCGCCTTGACTACCAAACGTTGTGTGAGCGTGAATGTGCGTTCCACCGTATCGTTTCACGCACGTCATTTTGTCATGGTTTGACAGGCGGTCGTGCAGACTCTCTGTCTCACCGATATAGATGGGCATCCATTTTCCGGGCGAGATCTCCCTGGCAAAGATGTAAATTCCAGGGACATCCTTGAATGTCGCTCCAATCGGAAGAATCCAGTGTTTGTATTCTTTTCCCGATGCGCCTGGCCACATGATTATCTCTTTAGTCACTGTCACTCTCCTTTCGTTGCCTCCAACAGATTTTTTTGTGTCCTGTGCAAAAAAAATGTTTTGCCCGAATTTATTTCATTGTTTTGTCGAGATGTTTTCGAAACCGGATATATTAACCGGACTCTTGCTTTTTTAACAATACTGCACATCAGAAAATTCATCACGGATCGAATGAAAACATCAAGAAACCGGTATTTTTGCTTAAATATCAGGATGATACGATCAATAGAATCAGAAAGAGCATGCGCTTGTTGACGGCGTGCTTTTCCCAAATAAAGCCAGCGGGTCTGCTTTTCCATGCTCATTCGAGTATTCTGCGACATTTTGGTTTGCCTGGAACAGCAGGGAGCGACCATGGGAGTTGTTAGCCGGCAGCTGACCAGGCCACCGGCTAACAACTAAATGATAAAAAAGATTGCTAGATCTGTTGTCCTACGTTGTTTATCGGCACATCATTCAGAAAACTTAAGATTTTTTCGTATTGCATAACGGTATTACCTGCGTGACGAACGCCGGAGTTAAGAAATGCGGCGTTTTTTGCCGTCCGTACGATTGGTTATGTGTTCTTTATAAAAGTTCCAGTTGATCTTCTTTTCTTTTCCTCTTTCGTTCAGCCTTTTTAAAAGTAACTTCTGGTGCTACTCGTGGATACTGAAGTTGCTTTCCATTCAAAAGTTCCTCTATGGTTAAAATTTGCAGGCGGGGACATCGCTTTTCTGGAAAATGCTCCGGCTTGTAAAATCCTGCTCCCGCAGCTTCTTTTTTCATGGGTCTTGTCGGTTCTTGGAGGGTGATAAACGCGCCTATAACTGCCTTTTCACGCTCCATGTCTCCCTTTAGGGTTGCAATATGAGCGCGGGCCACATTTCCGCTTTTCACCTGAACAATAATCGTCCTGGCTTTTCCGCTGTTGTCATCAATAAAATAGAGATAGCCGTCAACTCCACTGTCAGCCCCCTTCTGTTTATTCTGTGCTGGTCTGGCAGCGACTTTGCCAAGTGCCCACCATTCAAATTGATAACGGTCGTGCTCGGCCAGGGCTTTTGCGCCATGCAGGTCTTTGGGATCACCGACAACTTCATAAGCTGAAAGTTCCGGGCCAAAGGTGTCTTCAAGCCGGTGTTTCATCAAAGTGATAGCAAGATGGGTTATGTCAATTCCTATCCATTTACGGTTAAGATGTTCCGCTACGGCTATGGATGTGCCGCAGCCACAAAAGGGGTCAAGGATCATGTCTCCTTCGTTACTGCTGGCCTTGATAATACGTTCAAGCAGGGCTTCGGGCTTTTGGGTAGGGTAGCCGAGACGTTCTTTGGCAGATGCGTTAATATGCTGTAATTCCCACCAATCACCCAAGCGAACCCCCTCAGAGAGATAAATCTTATATGGTTCTTGCCCCTTTCTTTTTTGCCACCTGAACCACCGCCCATTGGTATCTTGCTTGTAGTGACTGTCTTTTGTCCCGCTTTTATCAGAATAAGGAATACGGATATCATTAAAAATTGCATTATCTGTTTTTGAATAAAATAAGATAATATCATGTATTTTCTGGAATCTATTACTTGAGGCTGTATAACGCCTATAACACCATACGATTTCATTCCTAAAATTGTTTACTCCAAAAATAGCATCAATAACAAGTTTCAAGTAATGACTCGCTGTCGGATCACAATGCAGGTAAATGCTCCCGGTTGATTTCAAAACCCTGTGCATCTCCACCAACCGGACAGCCATCATGGTAAGGTAGGCCATCATGTCATTCGTGCCAAGGAAAGACCTCATAGCCTGCATCATATCAGCCAGCTTCTTGGTGCTGTGGGTAATAATTTCGTAATATGTTTCTTCCGATTCTTGGCACCAATGCCAGCTATCCTCGAAGGCTGTTATCTGTGCCTTTGATTGAGTACCGTTTTTCTCTGCAAACAAGACATTGTATGTCGCTTTCGAGTTGAACGGCGGATCAAGATAAATCAAGTCTATGCTCTCATCAGGAACATACTCTCTCATAATGTTCAGGTTGTCTCCAAAGTAGAGTTTATTTTTCATGTTCCTGATCCTTTCAGATAACTACCAGCTGAGCCGCGCCCCGCTTTTTGGGCGTCGGCTCCAGCGAAAGTTATGTGGTGCCCTTGTTCAGTTTCGCCTTCTCGATGATTTGCAGTATGCTGTCTACAAATGCGCAGAACTTGAGAGCTTCTTCACGGGTAAAGCTATCCGTCAAATGATGGTGTGTTGGATTCCTGAAACCGATCATCAGCCCGCGGCAGATATGACAGACGCCCTCATGCTCCTCCTGATTCTCGGATACAACGAGGATTGTTTTTGCCAAATCGGGGTTAAGGGCTTTATTCACGAGGGCAGCCCCGACCAGGGTTCTGTCAGCTTTGGACTTCTTCCTGATCCTGTCCTCCAAGACCTGGGTTGATTGATTGATCACCCTATCGAAGTTGCCGGGTGCAGACAGTATGTCCGAACACCTAGCCTTGAGTTCCTCGTCCTGGATGGAGTTGTATATGCTGCCTATCTCTATTATGCTCTCCGTCAGGTTGTGGCCGTATTCAAGATACGAGATTAGTTGAAATAACTTGCCTTGGATGGTGGATGATTGACAAATGGATTGGCCAGGCCCGCCTTCCCAGTAGTAGGCTTGGCTTACCAGGAATGAAGCCATCTCTTCACCCGTGACAGAACCAATATTCTTGACAATGTTGTTGTAGTCGTCAACCATCGCTTTGTCCGCAATATCCTGTATTGTCACTAGTTCTCGAATACCTTTGAGGCGTCCAAATAGCTTTCTCAGCTTTGCAATGTCCATCGTCTTGTCTCCTATCACATAACATTATACATTAACCAGACTCTTGCTTTATTAATAATACCACAAATCGAAAAAATTTATCACGGATCTAATGAAAACATCAAGAAACCAGTATTTTTGATTAAATATCAGGATGATACGATCTATAAAATCAGAAAGAGCATGCGCTTGTTGACGGCGTGCTTTTCCCAAATAAGGCCCGCAAGTCTGGTTTTTCATGCTTATTTGAGAATTATACAGAGTCTATATAATAATGAGGATTTGTTATTTTTGGGGGTGCAGTGGAATCTAAAGCCGTATTGGCGTGAAGGAAAATAAAAAAGGCCCAGGGAACCTGGGTTAAATGACCGGGTTCCCTGGGCAGGTTTAACGATCTGTCCTGTTTTGTTTATCTTGAATTCTCATCCGGGACTATTGGAATATATTCATAGCGGTGATATCTGGCCCCTTTAACTATCTTTTGTTTGCCGGTCCTGAACCAGCCGAAAAACTCCAGCGAGTCGGCCTCGCGGCACATAATCATACCCAGTTGATTGATGTTTTTGTAGAACCTTGGGAAGTGATTCTCCTGCCTGATAAGCTGGAATGCATGATCTAATTGTGTGGTGGTGCATTGCAAATAATGACGTCCTTCCTGAGTTTCGCCTGTCTCTATGTCAAAGACATCCGCGTATGGGAACATGAGTTTGCGCAGATATTCAGAGATGACAGGGGCAAGCTCCGAGGCCGTGGGGTCTTTGAGGACCTCGACCTCTTCCATTAAATCGTCAACAGACATGCCGGTGAAAAAGTGAAGTGTCCTTAAGGCGGCCTTGGACCTGATCGGATCTTTGGAATCAATTTTTGCCACGATCCCGGCCGCGCCGGTCATGAGCTGCGCGATATTCTTTTGGGGAGTCGTGACCAGGGGCTTTGTCTCAAAATACCGGTTCACTAATTGACGCTGAATTTTCCAGGCAAGATCGTCATTAAATGACTTCACCAGCATGAGATAACCGGTTTGGGTGAAAAAAGTCATGTCGCCGGAGTACCGACGTTTTTCAGCGTACGAATTTCGTACGCTGAAAATATTACGATCTTGATTGTTTGTGTTACTGTCTTTTTCAGCGTATGAAAAACATACGCTGAAACCTAAACCTAACCACTCCTCATAAGGGACCTTAAAATAGTCCTGGTCTTCAATAAACCGGTCTTTGTTCCGGTGAAAAGTTTGGCGGGCCGTCCCTTTCGGCCTCTGGTGCAGGTCGTCTATCATGGGCATGGTGATGACAGGCTGCTGCCTGTATTCGATCTTTTCAATCTCTTTTCCGTTAATTACAACAATGTCAGTCATTGATAAACTCCTTTTGGGTTTCAGAATAGGCATAAAAAAAGCGCCGAGTGCTACTGCAGCCCCAAAAGACGCTGCCCGGGCCTCGCGGTAACCGGGACACTCGGCGCAAATAAATATGCGCATAAAACAAAAAACCCCCTTTGCGTGCCGTAGATTCGGCGCCGACAGGCCGGGGACAGCCCTTTTGGGTACCAGTATCTATATGTATAGACTGTTTCGGCCATGGTGGCAAGTGCATTTTAAAAATTCCCATCCAGTTTAGTATTTGTTTCTTTTTATTGCCGATAAATCTCATATCCCCGCCATTTTGTTCCATAAAATACAGATTTGTTTCATCGAGCGTGCGTTATTGAACCGGCTTTCAGCCTCGATTTATTATTCGCCGGATCTGCGTCTCGCTCAAATCAAAACGCAGGGCCAGTTCCTGGATATTATTACCCTTAAAAAGGTTGCGGATTTTTGAATTGCGGTCCTGGCGGTGAAGGGTCTTCCACGATGGTACGGTGATTCGAAGGCCACCCATCTCGTTTATAATCAGTTTTATGCATTCCTGGGCTATTGGCTGCTCAAAACGCTGATTGATCTGGCGGAATAAATTAAACACTATATTTTGGCCTGAAAATCTCGCGTCCATCGCGTTTCGGCTCCTCTGCAACCTCTAATTCCTTCCAGCGGCGGTCTGGAATCGCTGTCTTATTGATGACCTTTTCGGAAATAGCGATATATCGCCTGGTGGTCTTGGGGTCCGAGTGGCCCATAAGGATCATGATTTCCATGATGTCCACCTTTTCCAGGGGATAGCCGCAACGCGGGCAGCGATCCCGGCCCGTATCATATAAATCAGTGGCAAAGGTGGCCCTGAGTTTGTGCGGAGAGGCCTTTTCCCGCGGAATGTCAACCATCTGGCAATATTTAGTCACGATCTGCTGTACAGCGCATGTGTGCAGTCGAGGGGCCGGCCTTTTAAGTTGTACAAAGACGGCCTCTGAATCAGTCAGGGTAAGACCTTCACGAATGCCAAGCCACTTGTTGAGCGCGGCAGTCGGGTTGCGGCGCATAGTGATAATCCTTTCTTTTTCTCCCTTGCCGTGGATCAGCAAGCGCATACAGTTGGCGGAGATGGTGAGATCACTGAAATTGAGACCGCATAACTCCTGAACACGCAGACCGGCGCCGTAGAGCGTTTTTAAAATGGCAAGGTCCCGAATGCCTGTGGGAGTCGCACGGTTGGGCGCGGAGAAAAGGCGCTGGAGCTCTTCAGTGGTGAACTTCTGGGCCTGTTTCTGCTGGAATTTGGGCGTGGGGATCCCGGCACATGGATTGCGGACCAGAAGCCCCGTATAAATCAAGTAACTGAACAGGGACTTGATCGCGGCCAGCTTCCTGGCCCTGGTAGTATTTTTCAGATTACCCCGCTCATAAAAGAGACTGCGCATATAGGCATCAATATCGGCCCGGCGGATCAAGTGCGGATCCGTGGGGCGGCTATGCTGTTTGAGATAGCCGGCGAATTCTTTGAGGGTGCCGGTATGGGTCGCGATGCTGGATGGGCTGCGGCCGCGCTGGGCAAGCATAAACTCCGCCCAGCCTTTGAGGTGGCTCAGCATGATAAAAATCCCCCCCGTGCCCCCCCTTTTAAAAAGCCCTTCCAAAACACTCCCATTTGAGATAAAGCAGTGGGTGGGAGGGGGGAGAGAAAAACATGAATCTTTGCCAGGGGGGTGGCCCTGCCTGGACTCAAAAACTTAAAAAGTGGAAATCCTACCGCACTTTTCCGCATGACTAACACTCCTAAACTATTGAAATTGTGTATCCCGATATTCCCCCAACCGCATATTTTATTATAAAGTGCAATTCGTTTTAGCTTCGAATTGGGTCTATACCAGGTCCTTTTCTCGACATTTCCAACAGAGCCACCACAGAGAATTCTACTCAACATCTTATTATTTCTATGATCCGACCTATTAGCTTTAATTAAAAATACGTAAATAGAAGACTCTTTTCTATGACGAAAGCGAAAAACAAATAACTAGATTTATCGCTCCCAATGGCCGAAACAAATCCTCAGAACCCCAACTGGTGCAATGGTGCAAGTGTCTGCAACAAGTGATTCTGCTGTACTTTTTTCATAGTCACCGAATTTTTTATACACGTTTAAAACATCATTTCACCCAATTTTCGGGTGTTTTTCCCTCTCTATTGGTATACCACTTTTTGAGTTGCACCATTGCACCACTTCTAAATAACTATCTGAAATAAATAACTAAATTGGTGGTGCAACTCGTTTTTAAGATAGTCGAATTGCACCACCCCTGCACCCACTTGCACCATACTTGCACCACCACTTGCACCACACTTTTCTTTAATTAAAACAATTATTTAAGTTAAAAGTGGTGCAATGGTGCAACTCAAAACAACATGCATGTCAAAATTTTTCGAAAATAGAAATATAAAAATATAAGCCTTTGTTTTTAAGAGTTTTTGGGCGATATCAGGAGGCTTTTTCTTACGATTTCCTACATGTTTTTTCCCTAAAACCGGGAATATTTCGGCATAATCGCCTAAAACCGGAAATCGCCTTTTTAACCCGTTCCCAAAATCTATTTTTTCATCTGAATATACTGCTACCACTTGCACCACCTTTTTACCTTATCAAGATCTTTCTCAGTTTCCAGAAGCGCTGGCCCGAGATCACCTTAAAGTAGGGTTCAACACCAGGCCGGCTGATCACTTCCCATCCGCCCTTCTTAAGCAGCTGCACGTTATCGTGCATCCTGGCCCCGAATACAGCGGCCTTGCCGTATGGATTCCGCAGGCCGTTATTCTTGCAGAAGCGATCGAACGCCATACATATATCCCGGCTCGTCGCCGTAAACTCGATCGATGCCCGGAAGTATTCCTCCATGCTTGCCTGGTCCACGGCCAGAGTGGCCTTAGTCTTAATCATTTCGATCAGGTATTCAGGGTGCGTCATCACAAAGACCTGGTCCTCAAAACCTTCCACATATTGAGGCTCCAGGCCCTGCATCCTTGCCAGGTATTCCCGTGTGAGGCCATCCAGCATCTTCAGGATATCATTGCTGCCCACCTCAGTGGCCCGCGCCTTGGCGTTCTGGTAATCAATCCAGCTCTGCCGTATCTCCTTTTCCCCAAGCTCTATGCCTGCCAGCAGATCATCCTCCTGGTAATAAGGGATGTAAGGCAGGATAGTGTCCAGGATCAGCATCAGCATCGCCAGGTACTCATCCATCCTGTTCTTGCTGTGGCCCCTGTATTCCTTTCTGAGCACGGTTACATATTCCCGCCTGGCTTCCAGATGCGGCAGTATCTTCTGCTGAATCAGCTTCAGGATCGCTGACAGTATCAGGTCCCTCTTCTTGAGGATCCCTCTCGCGACCTCATCTTCCACAAAGTCGTCACTCTTTTCCCGGCTGCTGAACTCCACATCGAACGTCCGGTTGATCATCTCTTCCTGCAGAAGCGGCTCTATGGCAGTGATGCAGACCAGGGCTTTGGGACTCTCCTCTGTGATCTCCGTGTCGGTCCCCGGCGTACGCTTCTGTTTCTGCCCGCCCGTGGACACCAGCAGCAGAAAATTTTTGATTCCCTTATTCATATCCCCCGATTCCAGGTTATCGATCACAAGCAAAGGATTCTGGCTGGCCATGGAAAATGCCGCCGCCGTGCTCGGCTGGCCCAGATGAGGGCTGCCGTACAGCAGCAGTGAAAGCAGCCTGGCCGCCGTGGTCTTTCCGGATCCCGTCCCGCCGCTGAATTTCATCAGCGCATTACAGTTCCCGAATTCCAGAAAAAACGCCGAGATCAGCCAGCACACCAGAAGGTACCGCTGTTCCAGCTCGCACGTCAGGTTATTGAAAATCAGCTCCCTGAGTGCGGTCATCCCTTCCCTGATATCAGTATCAGGCAGGTAGGTTACAGGCATGATCGACTGGCTGGACTTGAGCAGGACATTGTCGTCATTCAGGCCGTTCGGGATCTCCTCGATCTTCTTTGGATTCACCTTGAAAATTATGTTATTCGGTGAATTCATATTGATATAGATCGTGTCAGTGGCCCGGTCGGTCTGTATCCACTTGGCCAGGTCAATCTTATGGCCGCTGTTGTAGCCCTCGCTGGCCAGGCTTTCCCACACCGACCGCCCCGGTTCTTTCGTGGGCAGCAGGCGGGTCATCTTTTTCATCAGCGCGTTAAACGGTCTGTTGCTTCCGGCCTCGTAAATCTTATGGCGGTACAGCAGATACACCCGATTGTCCCGGTCGTAGAAAAAACGCCCGTCCCTGCTGAAATGCCGGTAAATCAGATCGGCCATAAAGTTTGGATCGCGCTCTTTCGGGTCTGTCCGCTGTACATAAATTGATATTTCGCGCAGCAGGTCTTGGCTCGTCTCAAGCTGCTGTACTATCGCCTCTTCACTGAACCCGAGAAGCTGTAGCTTTTCGATATAGACCTGTCGCTCGATCTCCACCATGCCAGCAACGCGGGAAAAGATTTTCAGCTCCTTCAGCCTGGCCAGCTTCTGATCCAGCCCATCCAGCATCCCTGTCTGGAGGATCTCCCAGGACACATAATCCTTCGCCTCCTCCTGCAGCCGCCGGACCTCGCTCCGCTTATCACCCTCAAACGCACGCAGGTATTCGTCCGGGTCCTTGAATTTTCCGGGATAGACTATGACTTTGACGACGATGCCCCCCAGGCTGTTGCATATCTTGCGGACATACCCTTTGCCTTTGGCAAACAGCCTTTTCGGGTCCTCATCGTTATCCATCCACAGATACAGGTGCTTGTTGCGGCAGGCCTTCTGCAGCGCCTGGATCTGAAGATCGGAAACCTGGCCGATCATGCCTATGACATTATATGCCCCGGCATCCACCACGGAGAGCAGATCGTTTTCCCCCTCGACCAGGATGATCTCGTTGAATTTTCGCAAGGCCCCCTGGTTATAAAAGCGCCACTCGCCCGCCCGGTTTTTCTGGGCCAGTTGATATCCGCTGGCCTTTTTATTCGGGTCCTTCTTGGTGAAATGCAGCACCCGGTCCCTGTCCCAGTGCGGAAAGATCGCAAAACCCTCAGGAAAGAAGTCAGCCAGGTGGTCAACGCCGTTGATCTTTCGCATCCGGGCAAGGCCGGAATCGAGGATCGCCTTTTCGTCAAAACCAATGGATTGCAGGTGATCAACCAGCCTGCCGTCCGACCACCCGACACCGAGGTGTTTCAGGGACTCAATGTTGTGGCCTCTGGTCTCGGTCAGATACTTCCTGCCGCCGTTCTCCAGCATCCGCCCGTGATAATACCGGGCCGCCTCGAAGAAGATTTTCTCTTTTGGACTGGGCTCAGGCTTCTTCCGTCCGTTGTTTTTTAGCGGAGTGAGTTCGATGCCCGCCAGATTTGCCGCGCGTTCAAGCGCTTCGCGCTTGTCTAGGTTGTGGTATTTTTCAAAAAAGGTAAATACGTCGCCCTGGGCGTCACACTGGAAACACTTGAAGGTCTGCTTCTCCTTCTGGATCGAAAAGCAATCGTGCCCTTTGCAGAATGGGCATTCCTCAAGGTGGTGCTTGTTCATGGCCAGGCCGGTCTCTCGCGTGATTACATCCTGGATATTCAGGCCAGCCTTTATGCGGGAAAAATCGTTCATAGCGGCCTGCTATTTCCTCTTTTTAGCCCACGCCTGGTATTTTTTGCAGAGCTGCATATACGCCTGCGCCCACTTTATGACCCGGGCCTTGAACCCTTCAAAATCGGTTTTTTCAAGCATCAGCTTTTCTATTTCCGCAAAACCGATTTTGACCTCATTGTACAGCGCGGTCTGACTTTTCTGCGCCCACTTCAGCACACCGCCCCTGTCGGCCAGGGGATACAGCTTCTTCACTTTTTCGTCCATGAGCCACAGGGTCCGGCCCAGGGATTTAAGATATTGATCATCAGCCATACTTTTAACCCACTAAAACGGACAGTCCACGTCCACATGATCGGCGTACGGGAGCACATGGCCGAAGACAGCGCCGTACTCGTCTTCCCCTTCGCCCTGGCTCAGGTATCCCTTGATATCCACCAGATCGCCCACCTCTCTATGATCCAGCAGGGCTGTATCACGGACCCAGAAGAAGAAATCCTCCTCGATATCCTGGAAGCCTTCCTGCCCCTGACGCTGTACATGCAGGGAGAACTTCCCGGCTGCCCTGTCCATCCCGGAAAGTTCTCCTCTCATGACAAAGGCCGCGCGGGGCATGGCCGATTTATCAGGCAGCACGGTCCACTTCCACAGAGTGTAATTGCACTTGATCTCCCCGCGGGATTCGTACTGGCTGAAAAAGCCCCAGAATCTGAACATGGCCTTGGGTTCCTCTTTCAGGTCGCTCAGGAACTGGTCTATGCGTTCACGGCCCCATATCCGTCCGTAGGTATAGACATTGCCGTTCTGGGGCGAATAACAGTGAATCTGCACGTTCAAAAAGGGCTTGCCGGTCTTGCTTTGTTCTTCTTTGGTGCCTTCGACAAGGCCCCAGATATGACCTCCGTTATAATGAGATTTTTCCACGAAAACCCTCCAAAAAAAACGCTCATATTTGCGTCCTAAGCGTTTTAAATTTCTAATGAATACTAGAGGCTATGTATTTTTTGGCCCTCTCCTGGCGCATATTTCGCATAGACGATTTTTTGACCTTCTGGTGTTTTTATTGGACAACATGTTCACCGTATTTGTACTCCCTGATTGAATTTGACAAAGGTGATGCCCTGTTGAGCAAGAATGCTTTCATACTTATCATCGGAAGCGACAACACAAAATTCGACATGGGAATCAACATGGTGATCGGCTGTGCGGTATAAAGAGATCTGGCGCAAAAGCTCCCCGATGGTTGGTAGACGTGACTTTACTTCTACGAGAACGCTAACAGGCCTGTCATATTTTACGAGCGACTTCCAACCGATTGCAAAAGCTGATATTTTATTATTAAATCTTATGAACGGGAGTTGGACTGTGAAAAGCAAGTCGGCATAACCGATAATCCTTCTCAGACTGTTGTTGTAACCGGTCTTCATGTAAAGTATGTCTTCTAATATCCGCTTCGCAGCACGCGGGTTAGGCTTTGGAGTTGAATTAAAGAATGCTTCTAACGAAGCCCTCGTGCAGATTTCCCCGTATTGTAAATCCTCCATAGACCAAGGACGGTCAAATTCGTTAGGGAATATCTTTTTTAAAATTATGTCGGTGTTCTCGTATGCCCATAAACAAATGGTATCGTGGTCTAATGTAACCACCTCGGGATCCCAAAATCCAAGTTGCTGTATTTTCTGTCGCGATTTTGCCATTTTAATAGACCTCGGCGGCCTCTTCCAGCTCTTCCAGGTCCGGCTCCATATATACGGCCGTTGTAGCCATTGACGCATGGCCCAGGAGCTTCTGTATTGTCTCCAGGCGGACGCCGCCCTCGCGCTTTCTCATGGCGTAGGTGTGGCGCAGGCTGTGTATCGAATACACGGCCTTTTTCCGCCCGCCTTTGATAGTGAAGAGGCCGGCCTCAACCATCCAGCCGTCAACCGCTTCCTGGAGAGACCTTTTTGACAGAGGTCCTCCCCGCCTGGAAACGAAAAGCGGAGAGTCATCCCTGATGGCCTCTCCGTTCTTCAGTTTCAGTTTTATAAAGGACCGGATCATCCTCTGTGTGTAATGAGACAGAGTAATGAACCGCCCGTGGCCCCGCTTGGCGTCTTCCGGGTGCACCCACAATTTTTCCTTGTTCCTTACATCTCCCACCTTCAGCCCCTGGAGCTCCTGCGCCCGAAGGCCGGTGTGCAGCGCCAGCTCCACAATAACCGCGCCACGCGAGGCCTTGGCGCCCCGCACCCTCCTGATTGATTTGAGCAGCCGTGACTCCTCGCTCCTTGACAGGTATTTCATATCGCCTCCTTTTCGCCTCTAAGGAATCAAGCGGGGCAGACCCGAGGCGCTAGGTCTTTCGGGAGCTACCCTTAGCCCCGCTCGATAGGTGAAATGTTATATCATTTGTTATAAGTAATGTTTCCCATGGTGCGCCGCCGCTTCGATTGCCTCACGGCAGAGCTGGCTTGCACAAGCGAAATTCAGCGCCTTCTGCAGACGGCCTTCTTTAAATTCACGGTCCACCAACGCATCAAACCTGGCCTTCTCGGCCGCCAGCAGCTTCAGCTCTTCGCTGCTTGCCATGGCCCCGAAGGCCATGGCGTCTTCTGTACACGTTAGAGTAATCATCAAAGGCCCTCGTGTATTTCGCCGTCTGATACCGGCTCAAACTTCTGGGTGCCATTCCTGCGTATGGACACCTTCTCCGGCAGTGGTTGCATATCGCCGCGCAGGTCGGCCGGCCTGTCTTCAGGCATTTGTCCGGCAGCACTATTCCCTCCATTATCCTGTTCTTCCCTGCCTGCCAGTACGGCAAGCAGGCTGTAGTTCGCCATGTCGATCAGGGTGTCCTCAAGGGATTCATTTTCCACAGCGTGATTACCATTCCGCCTGATCACGTTGCAGGCTCTGGTGTATTTGTCTGTCAGCCTGACCATGATCCCCTGCAACGGCGAGATGCCAAGCCGTTGTGCCTCCCTGAAGTTACCCAGGCAGTCATCATGACTGGCGTAGTCATGCCTCTTTGCCGCATGGATCTCCGCCATTCGCTCAAGCAGTTGGGCGAACGGCGTCGTTTCGCCTATTGCGTACTGGATATCTTCGAACTCAATATCTTTTATAGAGGGTATTTCAGGCGGGGCTGCATCTAATAGGGGGCGGTCAGGTCCGAATCTTTCCCAAATCTTCTCCAGGACTTCAGGGTGATTCCTGGCCAGCGCTACGGCAGACTGACAGGCAGTACAGGCGTACCCACCATAGCTGTATCGCTTACAGGCCTTTTCCTGCCCACAAAATTGGCATTGCGTTTTTATGTTTTTGTCCCCAGATTTTTTATTATGAACCTCTTTAGTCACTTTACCCTCCTGATTCTTGTCACAGGCCAGGCACAGCTTGTCCTGGTCATTCAGGCGTCTATTGTGCTTTCGCATCGATCTGGCGTGCGCCAGGTACATGGGACACAACCATGTGTCCCGACATTCGCATTTGCTCATTGGCGATAACTCTCTCAGTCTTCAGGGGTCCTGCTGTAATCTTCCCGTCTCCGATATCCCGAAGGACAAAGAACAGCCCGGCCCAGATCAGAAACGCAAAAAACAGGGCCGCACCAAGCCCCTGGAAAAATCTCAGGTGGTCCTGATCATCGTTTTTCATCGTTCCCCCTGGGAAGGGCTCCGTGTTTTTTAGACCTCCCGGAGCGACGGAGGTCCCGGCGCGCGGGCCGGCCCAGACGTAAAGAAAAGGAGGCTGATGAGAAATTAGGAAATGCGAGCGCTACCTTTCGGTGTGCGCCGAAAACTTTTATGCGCGGGTCGGTCAGCGGTAGAGCCATGAATTTGTCGACCCAGGCCTCAAGCTCATCGCTTCGGATTCGAATGTTTCCCTTCGGACCGCCGGGCCTGTAGTGCGGAAGCAGGCCCTTATTCATGACCAGGCGGTGAAAGTGCCGGTAAGAATAACCGGCGATCGCCGCCGCCTGTTTCAGCGAAAGATATTTGAATTCGCCGCTCATGCGACGACTCTCTTCAGCTTCACTTTAAGAGGTTTCAAACGCATCAGGAGCTGGAGGGTCTCTTCGCACTCGGTTCTCAGCTCATTCATTATGCCTAAAAGGCGAGTGTGTTCATCCTCGTCAAGGTCGCCGTCCGAAACACACTCTCTGTAGGCCTCTATCACCTTGGCTGCCTTGCAGATATCGTCCAGGATTTCTCCTTCCAGGGTGTTTTTATCCGGCACTGCCTTGCCCATTGGGACGATTTGATAACCTTCCGGCGTGAGGACCTGCCTGATCGGCTCAAATTTTGTAACTGTATAGATTCCCGCGAGAATTTCGGCTGGGCAGGGAGTCAATCCCTGCACATACTTCATAAAGGTTTTGTAAGGGACATCTATTTCAGCAGCAATAAGCTTGGGTTTGTAAGCAGCCTCGGCATCATAAAAAAGGCGCATCAGAGCTGTGTGGCTTCTGAGATATCTGCGGGTCCCTAACATGAGAAATTCTCCTTTTCTTTTCCCTTTGCGAAGTGAGTTATGCGCTGATATTTAAATCTAAAACTTGCAAAAAATGCCGCCCCATGCCATTCTAAAAACGGGAGAGTTTTTAGATTTTTTTTGGCAGGGGACGGGCTGTTTTTTTGCCGATCATGAGATTTATGCTGCCTCCTTATTGTTTTTGTCCGGCCATATTTCGTGGACCGGGCGGCCGATTGCTTCGGCTATGGCTTTTTGGATACGGGAAGATTTTGCTTGGCCGTAAATTACTTGAGTTACGACCTGTCGTGATACAGGTGGATTCATACTTTGTGCAATAGACTTATTTGTTATGCCAAGTCGTACCAATTCGGATCTTATTTTTAAACCATTTGTTCTATACATAAATTTTAAATAAACCATTTGACTGGATATGTCAACCCATAATAATAAAAAATTAACAGAACCTGGTGAAAGATTAAGAATGGCTCGTGAGTCATTTGAATTATCGCAAGGCGAATTCGCTCGAAAATTGGGCTATCCAAGCTATCAGGCGATAAGATATTTAGAGAATGCCCGGAAAAAATTCCGGCCGCATATTGCAAAATTAATTCAGTACGAGTTTGGGATTAGTGAGACTTGGTTGCTGGAAGGCAAGGGGGACATGCTGATAGATAACACTAAGAAAGAGTCTGTTGATGTACAAAAATTGGTCGGGGATATTGTGGCTAAACAAAAACCCCCTCATGAAAAAAAATTACTTCCTAAAAATGAGAAGCTAACTGAAATCATGGCTTATATTGAGGATGTTGCGAGAGATAGCGAGCGAGCCCAGAGGTTATTTGTTATGCAATTCATGAAATGTTTTGAGGAAGATTTCTTGCCATGGTCTGAAACGAGGAACCGTGCCAAGACACCAAACGATGATGACGGTTCCCCCTCCCCGAAAAGCCATGATTGATTTCTGGCAGTGACGATATATGGGTACCGACAGAGTACAAGTATATAGCGGAAAATGTCCTTTTGGTTCGGGGACAATTGATATTCAATATTCTATATTTGGGAGGGGAAAATGAAAAAACATTTGTTGGCTATTTTAATCTTGTTGGTTTTTATGACAGCCAGTTCCCATGCAGCCTTACTAACATTGGTGGCAAATGGAGTAGACGGCGATGGTATGTGGGCGCAAAGCATTATTGATGTAGACAATATTGATGATACGGGCATTTTTATATTGTCTCTGAGGGGAGATGGCGGACCGAAAATAAGTAGCAACGGTTCCATAGAAATATCCAATACTTATTTTGGCAGCAACTCAAATACCTATGGGACAAGAGATAGCGCCAGAGGTTTTGGTTTATGGATCGAGCCTTTCTTTTATATATTCACATCTACTGTAGAAGATTTTCATGTAATCGGGTTGGGCGTCGGTTATGATGCGAATTTTATAATACTACGATTTGATTATGGAACCGGCACACTGGTCCTCCATAAAATTTATAATTCGATCTATCTGAGCGACGTACATGCAATCTGTAACGATTGGCACGAAAAAATTCCACTAGTCAGGTTTGAATACTCGGCCCAATAAATGTTATGCCGCTGGAGGAAGTGCAATGATCGACTACTCTGATTGGGAGCTCCGAAAACTATCTGTCGACGCCATACGACTGGATAAGCAAAATCCGCGTCTACCTGAAGAAATGCTGAATGAGAGCCAAAGATTGATCTTGCACTATATGATTGCAAACTTCAATATCTTGGATATCGCGAAAAGCATCGCTAAAAACGGCTTCTTTGTAAACGAGTTGCCCATAGCAGCCAAGGAGGGAAAACACTTTGTTGTAGTAGAGGGAAATAGACGCATAACTGCGCTAAAGCTCTTACGTAATCCTGATCTTGCGCCACCTCGCAAAAAACACACTTACGCCCGCCTAGCCGAAAACATCGATGTCAACCAGTGGAAAAAACTGTCCATGTACATAGCCCCGTCTAAGGATGCTGTGGCTCCAATCCTTATCGCAAGGCACGGATCAGAAATGACCGCTCCGTGGCAACGCATAATGAAAATGCGCTTTCTGGCTGGTGACGTGCTCAGGAAAGTGCCCTATGAGAAAATCGCTGACCGATATTCCGTGCCGTTATCTGAAGTACGTACAGCTGCTGTGACTATGCTTTTGAGGGAATTGGTTCGTGAGGCTGATATAGATGATGAGACAAAAGAAAAATACCTTTCTGAGAAATTTCAGACATCAACCCTTACCAGATTTGTAGAAACAAGCACTTTTCTCAAGAAAACGGGGCTAAAGGTGAATGGCGCTGCGTTGCACTATGAGATCCCAAAAGAAGAATTCCTTCAAATCATTTTAAGGATGTTCAAAGACATCGCAAATGTAGACATAACCGCCAGAAACGATCTCGCAGGGCGTAGAAAATACATCGCCGATATTTTTAAAGAGATCACATCAGGTAGAAGAGAGAGTAATGCATTCGAGGCAGAACCTAGCGAACCGGAGCCGGAGAGACATGAACCTCGGAAACCCAAACCTCGTAAACGAACGGAAAGATTAATCCCCGACACACTTGTGTTCAATACCGGTTCACATAAACTGAACGAGCTTATAAAAGAAGGGCAAAAAATGCCTGCGGGGGCTTACCCCCATGCTGGAGGCCTATTGATCAGGACAATTCTAGACTTGGCAGTTCAAAGGCTATATGACATCAACGGAGCCCTTGACGAAACAGTAAATCAAAATGGTCTTACCCTCGGGCTAACAAAACGTATCAACAATTTGCATGGCCGCCATGGAAGTTGGTTTGAAACCGCTGCGATACGTAGAAAGTTCCAACGCTTCGTCGCCAACGACAGTCAATCATTCCTTCATATTGAAACTTTGAACGATTACGTCCATGGAAATTATGGACGGCCGACGACTGACGATTTGCGTAATTTCTGGGCACAAATCGAGCCTCTCATCGAAATGATACTTGAGGAAGATTAACTAAACCAAGAGGAATCGGGCGCCCATATTGGAGGGTAGCATCAACCAAGGAGGTGAAATTAGAAGCTCACGGCCTGGTTTTGAATAGTTGGCCGAGTAATTCAAGGTGTAGGTCAAGGCAATACTGTCTTGGTAAAGAGCGCGGATCTCTTGGGCATCGTCGTAAGTCAATACCCAAAAATCCGACCGCGAGGTTTTGGCAAGAACCCATGCCAAATTTTCATGATCGTCATTCTCGTAGGAGTTCAGGTACAATTGGGGACCCTTTTTATAATAGGGGGGGTCAAGATAGACAAGCTTTGGTCCATTAATGCTAGGGACAATTTCCTGTAGAAGATCAATTGCATCGCGGTTATAGACACTTATTCTATCCTTGTGGGACTCGATTCTCCTGATCTTTTTGATAAGGTTCTCCCGGTTGAAACGAGCGTCTATTTTATATGGCCCTCTCTGTTGTTGTCCGCCGATTGGCCCGGCCTTTATGATGCCCGAGCGATTGCATCGGTTCAGGTAGAAGGCGGCAAAACCGACATCAAACAAATTTTGCCGATAATCTGTTTTGAGAATATCTTTTTGGCGGTGCCATTCCGCAATAGTGAGTGGGACAGAGGAAATTCTGTAGGCGAATTCATCCGTTTCGTTAAGGACCGAGACCCAAAAAGCATAAATAGTAGGATCGAAGTCGTTAATGACAACGTGCTTTACATTTCCTTGATAAAGCAAATTCAGGGCGGCACCGCCACCGCCCGCGTAGGGCTCAATATAAGTTCCGCCTTGTATGTCATTAAGTGTAAGGATTTGGGCAAGGAAGGAACTGAGAGATGACTTTCCGCCCGGATATCTTAATGGCGTATTAGTTATGGGCATCTATCTACCTAAAATATATGAAGAATATTTGATATTGCTATTCTTGCAGACTAGTATACGCCTTTTTCTTGCGAGTGGCCACCTTTTTCTTGCGAGTAATATGAAAAAGGGCAGGGGTGGTGCTGATTTTAGAAGCCGGGCAGGACTAAAAATAGTGGAATAAACTTAAAAAAATCATTGTCTATTTTGGGCGATCGATCGATATTTGGGCGTCTATAAACAAGTTCAATTACGACTATGGACGACTAATGAGACCTTTTAATAATAAATCCGGTTAGATAGAGAGAACTTCAAATCCGGTGCATCGGGTGAAGAGCTCGATGGGTGGGTTCGATTCCCATGCGCTTCCGCCATTTAATTTCAGGTACTTACGTTTGTTTGTCAATCCATCATCTGAATGGTGTGAAAATGGTTTTTGTACATTTGTGACCTTTTTTGACTTTTTCTGATCATTTTTTGCAACCAAATTGCGACCAAAATCATGGCGTATATCCGGGTACGGGAGAGACAGTGTGGTACACGTTACACCGTTACGATACGAAAGAAAGATTTCCGCCCCGTCACCGCCACGTTTGCCAGAAAAATAGACGCTGAGACCTGGGCTGCTCAGGTCGAGGCGGAAATAAAATACGGATTTTTTCCCCAACGCCCGGGCGAAGATATTTTTTTCCGGGATCTGCTTAATAATTACATGACTAAAGTGTCTCCGTACAAAGCAGAGACTACCCAGAACAGGGAAGCCCAGCTCGCGCGGCGGCTTTGCCTGGTATTCGGCGATCTCCCCTGTTCGGATATCACGCCCAGCATGGTGGCGGAGTATAGAGACCTGCGGCTACAGGAGGTCGGGGCTTACACCGTACGCTTGGAACTTGCCCTGCTGTCCCATATCTTTACCACTGCCCGCCGTGAGTGGAATATAGCAATTGAAAATCCGGTGTCAAACATAAACCGCCCCGGGGTCCCTGAAGGGCGCCTGCGGTTTCTGTCCAAAGACGAAGCCGAATGCCTGTTGGCCGAGGCACGTAAGAGCAGAAGCCGTGTGCTCTATCCGTATCTGCTGCTCCTGTTGCACTCGGCGATGAGGCCCAGTGAGGCCGCAGGGATCCGCTGCGGCCAGGTGGATCTTGATCGGCGGATTGTTGTCCTGCATAAGACAAAATCGAAAAAGACACGCAGTGTGCCGCTGACCCTCGCGGCTGTTGAGGTTTTGAAGGGCCTTATCGCCGGCAGACAGCCAGGTGACTTTGTTTTTCTGCCTTTTCCCACACTGCCCTACAGATTTGAGATCAGCCCTGCCAGGTTCTTCAGGCCTGCGTTCAATAATGCCTGCAAACGGGCGGGAATAGAGGATTTCAGGCTGCACGACATGCGGCATACGGCCGCATCATATCTGCTTATGGGCGGGGTTGACCTGCGGACACTGGCCGAGATCCTCGGGCACAAGACGCTGGCCATGGTGTATCGCTATACGCACCTGCTGGATCGGCACAAGCTGGAAGCCATTAATAAAATAGGAAAACTGGGTTTGCAGGGCGAAAACAAAGGGCTATAGCATCGGCGTTTAGCAGACGCCGAGAAATTTGTGCCTAAGCCGATAAGCCTCTGGCAACTCTGATCACTCCGAGCATTACGAAAATTTTTTTATGGACCTTAAAGAATTAATTTTAAGAGGTATTGAACTGCTGAAAGCGGAGCCCATTATTGCGATTATAATTATGGGCATTATCTCCGTTCTTTTTTATTTTAAGACGAAACCGATGCTGAAATTATCAGCGGTTTTATTTGTATTTGCTCTCCTATTTTATATTCTTACCTTGTTTTATGGGCTTACGTCTACCGGCATATTTCAGAAAGAAAAAATTATCCAAAAAAGTCTACAGTGAATCAAGCATCGTCTCATAAGCTTCTTCATATAGATCTGAATTAATCACTTTTACCGGAAGGGACATCTTTATTTTGCTTTCTAATTATGATATCGACAATCAGGTCCTCCAGTAGTGCACCAAGGCCGACTGACAATACCTGGCTGACCCGATTACCCCTATTCTCCATGTCAAAGTTGCGGATAAATGGAGCCAGCTTTTTATTAACTGTCTGTCTGATTTCCTGGTCTGTCATTTGGTTATGGCCTCTTTGAGAAGTTCCATGAGTTTCATTTGCAGGGTCTTCCGTGGATTGGTCCAAGTAACTTTATCATCATCCGGCAAAAGCCGGTTTAATGCTGTTGTGTAGGCCCGGTCTTCGCCGCCTATCTGATTCCTGAAGGTGACTTTTGGCCGTGAGAGGGTGATGGTCTTTCCACCATCGTACTCGTCTTCCATTACGGCCTGGATAACAAGGTCTTCAGATTCGGTATTGAGAGTGAAAATCATTTGTTCATACCGGAGCCGTCTTCCTGTCAAGTTTGGTAATTCGTTTATGTCGAAAGGCATAGTTTTCCTCCTAATCTATATATCCTGGCCAATATAACCATTGCGCTCCATCCCAAAGATGGAGAGTAAAAGTGCTGCCAGAGCTTCCTATTACGACGCTGCTTCCACTTGAGATATTCAGCCCTAATGAGTAGACATTGCCCCATCTAGCTGAGGAAAAGCCGCAATAATCGCTACCAGCTGATAGTGGCCTGATGCCATTAACTCTGACGCTGGTGCCTGTTAAGTCTATATTCCCCGAAGCGGACAGACCGATTGTGGTAACCCCATATAAGGTGACACCATTTGCATTTGCATAAAGCCCGCCTTTATAGGTTGAGCTGTAATAGCAGCAGTATTTACTGGACCCTTGAGCTTTTAAATCATTGTTAAACTCACAGCTTCCATATCCAGATCGATTCACTGAGCCGTCGATGTAGGTGGTATTCCGCGCTGTGTGCGTCGCCGTCTCGTCGGCATCTGCGTCGGTGCATTTAGCGGCTGTATAGGAGGTGGCTATCGAATTGCCGGTATAATTATTGGCATTATTGGCTGTCTTCTCGCTCGTAATGTCTGCACCTAGATCATAATTTTTTGTGGCTGTCAGCCAGGTCTTGCCGGAAGGCTCGGTGGTGCCGACATTGTCGGATTGATTTTGCAGGGTATGTACCCAGGATGAACTCCCTGCCCCATCACAATGGCAACTCCAGGCGCCGTCAAATAGAATGCAATGATACCGCTCTACATAGGCATAAAAGGTGACTCTGGTATATGTTCCCTCAGGTTGGTCATAACAAACCTTTAAATTTGCAGTTAAGTCGTCACCAGAATATCGATAATGAGTCACAACAGTTGTCGGACTTCCGGTAACGCGAATTCCCGCCTTAACTCGCATTTGACTTTCATATCGACCATCTGAACCGCCATAACTTAATATCCCATTCCAGTTACCACACTCGTAATTGCCTTTGAGTTCAAATTCCGCAACCTTGAACCAATAGGCTGTGTCAGAGTTGTTATTGATGTAGCAATCAATTCGATTGAGGAGGCCGGTTTCATTCGGGAAGGCAACTTCCTCATAGCCGCCGACACCATTCAGCTCGTTCAGCAGCAGGGCGTCATCCGGCTGGCCGTTTATGTCATCGCCCCACGTGGCGCCTTTCGTGGCGTTATTGGCAGGTTTCTCACTGCCGGTAATCTGATTGGCAAAATCGACCTCAATGCCTGTGTGCAGCTCAAAATCAGGATACGTAGGCTCGGTTTCAAGGTGGTCGCTGTAAACTGCCGGGTCATATTCCCAGTAATCGATGGTCCACTTGCCAGGGGCGTCCTGTGTAGTCCCCATAGCCCGGACCGGTTTGTCTGTGAGTCCGATGGGGTGGGTGACCTCCGATACGTCTCCGGCCTTGACTTTGAGCCCCTTGTCGAAGACCGGGAGAGAAAATCCGAGGTCTGTGAGGGCGGCGGCGTTGTAGCGTTCTGTGGCCTCCCTCATAGCCTGGGCTTTACGGTGGATCCAGGGCATTCTGACAATGGACAGGCGCTCCTGGACTGTGCCGGCGTCTACCCCTGCAGCGGCCACTCTGGCGTCCGTGCCATCTCTCCAGGGGTTGCCGGAGGTATTGGTGTAAATCACCTGGATGACGTTAGGCCTGTTTGCCAGGCCCTCTTTGAACAATTCAAGGGAGGGGGTCTCGCGGATCTCCGCGTCGGCGTGTTTGAACGTGTGGTCTGTTGCCCGGGGTCTGTCCGGGATCATCTCTATGCCGTTTTCGCCCCAG
>Ga0180434_10002342_pt1 | contig 25607 bp, 18 predicted proteins | sample SS_ome_7_FD_132453 | JGI IMG/M metagenome (GOLD analysis project Ga0180434, IMG submission 132453) | Hypersaline lake sediment archaeal communities from the Salton Sea, California, USA - SS_1_D_2 metaG | ecosystem: Environmental > Aquatic > Non-marine Saline and Alkaline > Hypersaline >... | reverse complement strand
TGCGCACCTTTGGATTGCATGGCAGGACAAGTAGACGGTAATTGAAATAGTGCGGCGCCCCTTAACAGGCTGAACGGCGCCAGCGCGGCCTTGACTCGTCGAAGGCAACTGAAGTTATATATTTCCATACTTTTAAGCACGAGCTCTCCATCTGGAGATAACTTAATATACGGCTTTTCCCAATCCTGACGCTGGCGCCACGACGCGTCAAGCGAAACGCGGGCGAATCGCCGACAGGAAACGCCCAATACTTGACACACCGCCCCGCCTAAATAAAATGCATTGTTCGTGCTGACGCAGGGGGCGCGTCGGGTGGCGGGCATAACCCGTGCTTTTTTCGACAGGCGTCCGCGAGCAAGAACGTCATTCGTATTCGAGTCTAATTCGAGGGCGACGATGTGATTGAAGTACGCAATCTATCCAAGTATTACGGCAGTCTGTGTGCCGTCAACGGCATATCGTTCTCCGTCGCGGAGGGCGAGGTCGTGGGCTTTCTCGGTCCGAACGGTGCCGGCAAAACCACCACGATTCGCATCCTGACCTGCTACCAACCCGCCTCGGGCGGCGGCGCCAGCGTCGCCGGCCACGATGTCTTCACGGACTCGATGGCGGTGCGGGCGAAGGTCGGCTACATGCCCGAATCCGTGCCGCTCTACCACGAAATGCGCGTGCGCGAATATCTCAAGTTTCGCGGCAAGATCCGCGGTCTGCCGGGCGGACAGCGCCAGCGGGCCATCGGAAGCGTAGTCGAACGCTGCTGGCTCAAAGACGTCGTCGACCGACCGATCGGCCAATTGTCGAAAGGGTACAAACAACGCGTCGGCCTGGCGGACGCCTTGCTGCACAATCCGCCGGTGCTCGTTTTGGACGAACCGACCATCGGCCTCGACCCGACGCAGATCCGCGCCACGCGCTCTCTGATTCGCGAACTCGCCCAGGATCATACGGTGATGCTGTCGAGCCACATTCTGCCCGAAGTCGAGGCCGTCTGCCAGCGCATCATCATCATCAACAAGGGACAAATCGTCGCTTCCGGCACGCCGGCCGAACTGCGCGAACGAATCACCGGCGACTCGGAGCTGATCGCCGAAATCAAAGGGCCGATCGACGTCGTCCAGGCCGAACTGAAGAAAATCGCCGACGTCAGCGGGGTGCACGGCGAAACCCGCGACGGCTGGACGCGCGTCAGCGTCACGACGCAAAAGGACGTGCGCGAGGCGATCGCCGCTCTGGCCGCGGACAAGAAATGGCCGCTGCGCGAGCTGCGACGCGACGTCGCCACGCTCGAGGATTTCTTCGTCAAGATCGTCGCCGCCGCGCGCGACGTCGATCCGTTACTGACGGAAAAAGGAGACAAGTAGATGAGAAACACGGCGGCGATAATGCAACGCGAGTTGCTCTCGCTCTTCTTCTCTCCGATCGGTTACGTCGTGATCGCCGGCTTTCTGCTGCTCACGGGCGTGATCGCATTGGTCACCGACAGCTTCGGCCCCGGCAAACCGGCCACGCTTCGACGTATCTTCGACTTCACCCCCTACGTGCTAACGATCATCATCCCGGCGATCAGCATGCGAACGATCAGCGAGGAGTATCGCAGCGGCACGATCGAAAGCCTCACCACCGCGCCGGTCTCCGACACGCAGTTCGTAATCGGCAAGTACCTGGCGGCGTTTATCTTCTACGCCATAATGCTGAGCGGCACGCTGGTTTACCTGATCCTCATGATCAAGTTCGGCAACCCTGACATCGGCGCTTCGCTGGCGGCTTATTTCGGCTTGTTACTGGTCGGAGTGTCGTTCACGGCCTTCGGCGTTTTTACCTCGAGCTTGACCAAAAACCAGATCGTCGCGTGGATGCTGGGCATGGTTCCGCTGATGCTTTTCGTCTGGTTCGCCGCCTTCATCATCGGCGCCGTCGAGGGCAAGCTGCGTCTCGCCTTCCAGCACGTAAACATCATGCGGCATCTGGATTTGTTTAACCGCGGACTGATCACCGCCGAGAGCGTCGTGTTCTTCCTGGCGACCGCGGTTTTGTTCCTCTTTTTCACCGTCAAAGTAGTGGAGTCGCGACGATGGCGGTAAACGCTATGACATCGAACAAACGACGCTTTCTATACGGGCTGAACGTCGCGGTCGCCGTCATACTCGCGATCGTACTCGCCGGCATCGTAATCTGGGCCGCCGGCCGCTTCGGCGGACGCGTCGATCTGACGCGCGGCGGCGTCAACAGCCTGACCCCGCGCACGATCCAGTTGCTGAAAGGCTTGCCGGAACACGTCGTTATCACCGGCCTGTACAGCACGGCGCTGAAAGAAGTGCGACCTTACGCCGAGAAGCATCAGAGCGGCGTATCCGATTTGCTGGACCTGTATGAAACGGCCGGGCGCGGCAAGGTCACGACGCATATGATCGACGCCACGCAAAACCCGGAGAAAATCACCGACCTGCTCGCGCGGCTCAAGGAAAAGCCGGTCTATCGCGACGAAGCCCAGCCCCACGCCGAGGCGCTGGCTGCTTTCCCGACGCTCAGCGCGACCATCGCCGAACTGCTGCAAAACGAACTCACGCAACTCGAACAATTGCGCGGCGCCGATCCGTCCCTGCAAAAAGTGCAACCGATCGGCATTATCGAGCGCAACCTGCAGCTGACCATACGCCAGGCGCAAGCCGTCGAAGCTGAGATGAAGGCTTTTCAAGAGGAGGAAATCCCGCGTTACGGCCGGGCGGTCGAAGTCGCGCGCGACTACCTGAAGCAAGTACGGACGGTCGCGCAGGACGCCTTCGACTGGATGAGCGACGCCGGCGCCAAGCTGCCCGAAGCCGCGCCGGGAACGCTGGCCTTTTTCAGCAGCGCGACCGCGCGCTACACGAACGTCCTGAGCCAGGTGCAAACCCAGCTCGAGCAAATGAACGACCTCGGCGCGGTCAAGCTGGAGGATCTGTTCGAGACGCTCAAGCGCGGCCAGACCGTGCTGGTTGAAACCGAGACCAAGGCGGAAGTGTTGACTCAGGAAGACGTCTGGCCTTACCGCACGAATCGCAACGCTCCGCCGCCGCCCGACGGCGACATGCGCGATTTCGCGGGCGAACAAGCCGTCTCGTCGGCGCTGCTCGCGCTCACTCAGAAAACCAGAACCGCGATCGTCTTCACGCGTTTCGGGGGCCAGTCGTTGCTGACCTCGCCGCCGCCGCAAAACCCGATGATGATGCAGCAACAGCCGCCGCAAGCGCCGTACCAAGGATTGAACGATCTGCTGCAGAAAGACAACTTCATCACGCTCGAATGGGACGTACAAGCCCAGCCGACGCCTCCTAAGCCTGAAGACGCCGAGCGGATCGTCTACGTCGTCTTCCCCCCCGCGCAGCCGCCGCAACCCGATCCCAGGCGTCCGGCGCAAACTCCCGAGATCAGCCCGAAGGAAAAACAGCTCATTTATGACGCCGTGAAGGACTCGGCGATGGCGATATTCCTGGCGCCGTGGGCGCCGCCCGCATCGCCGTACATCCCGACGCCCGGAAAGTACGAGTTCAACGATTATCTCAAGGAGACCTGGGGCGTCGCCGTCGAGGACGGGTATCTGGGGCTGCAATTCGTCGCCAATCCGCAGCGCGAGGATCTGATGTTCCCCGCCGGTCGTAATTTAGTTATTGATTCCAGCGTCTTCCACTTCAGCGAACACCCCATCGGGAGCCCGCTTAAAGGCTTGCCGGCGTCGTTCCAGACCGTCGCGCCGTTGCGCCTGCTCGAAGGCGATGAACTGCCCGAAAACGTGACGGTCGAACCGGTCGCGGTAGTCGACGACACCGAGGACGTCTGGGGCGTCAGCAACATCAGCCGGATCAGCCAGGATCTTCAGAAGAACCAGGGCACCAAACGCTACCCGGACGACCTGCCCGCGCCGTTCACGCTCTGCGCGGCGGCGAGCGACGGAGAAGGTCGCAAGGCGGTGGTATTCGCCAGCGACACGTTCATCTCCGACGCGACCGCCAACGCGAGCCAGTTGGTGATGGCCGGAGGCGGTTTGCGCATGGCCAAGTTGTATCCGGGCAACGCGGATTTATTCATCAACGCTCTGCACTGGCTGACAGGCAACGCCGACCGTATCGCCGTCGGCGCGCAAAGGAGCGACGTGCCGCGTTTGGATAAGCTCGAGGAAGGCGCCCCGTTGACTTTAACGCGCGTATTCCTGGTCGGTATCTGGCCCGCTTGCGCCTTGTTGGCGGGCGCGGTCGTTTGGATAGTGCGCCGGAGGTAAACGCGAATGAATTTCAAAACGACGTTTGTTCTGCTGATATTTGTCTTGATCGGCGTTTTCGTGTGGGTCTATTCGGGCGACGAAGCTCCCGACGCCGACAGCGACGCGGATCAGAGCGTCCTGTCGACTCAAAGCAAGTACGTGTTCGAAGAGCGCCCCGAAGCCCGCGAGGCCGTTCAGCTTGAATTCCAGCGAATGGGCAAGCCGACGCTTAAATTCGCGCGCGAGGTGAAAAAGGGCAAGTCTGGGCAGATGACCGACTGGCGCATGATCGAACCGCTGGACAGCGCCGCCGAGGGATACATGATCGACGGTCTGGCCACGCTGCTGACCGGCCTGCAATACTCGCGCGAATACGCGCCCGACGAGGGCGGAGTCAGCGCGGCGCAAGCCGGCCTCGAACCCCCGTCCGCTATGCTCAAAATCGTCGATAAAGAAGACCGGCAATTCGCCGTCGAGATCGGCAAGAAAGTCGCGCTGAGCAACGACATGTACGTCCGCGTCGTCGGGCAGAAGGACATCCTGGTCATCAACCGCGACATCTCGCGCGACATGGAACGGAAAACCTCCGAATTCCGCGCCAAGCATATGCTGAATTTCTCGACGGCGGACGTCCGCAATCTCCGCATGCACCACGACGGAACCACGTACGATATCAAGCGCGTCGACGGCGAATGGATCGCCACTCGACCTATCAAAGCCTATATACGAACCGAGGCCTTCGATGACATGATCCAGGCGCTCAGCCGCCTGCGCGTCGCCGAATTCGCCGAGGACGAGCCCGAACTTCTTGACGCCTACGGCCTGACGAATCCGCTGCTCACGGTCGTTCTTAAAACCGAACGCACCGAGGAAGTTATCAGCGAGCAGGAGGCGCCGACGTCGCAGCCGACCTTGCCGGAATACAAAACCATCGTCACCCAATACGGTCTGCAAGTCGGCGGATTCGCCGATCTCAAGTCGTCCAAACGCTACGTCAAGCTGACCAACAAGCCCTGGGTAGCGACCGTTACGCAAACCGAACTCGACAAAATCTTTCCGGACATGGACGAGCTGCGCGATCGACAGGTGACGCGCGTCAAGGCCGACGACGTGACCGGACTCGAACTGACCGCCGACGGCGTCGCCGTCACGCTCGAAAAAAAGGACGGCCAATGGAGCGGCGATGAAACGCTCGCCGAACTCGACGAAGAAGCGATCGACGCCCTGCTGCAAGTCTTCGAGAAGCTTCAAGCCGTCGATTTCATCGACGAGCCCGCTGCGCTCGCCGAATACGGCCTGGATAATCCGCGGGCGGTGCTGAAGGTTTCCGCCGCCGACGCGGTCGAGCCGGTGACGCTCAAGATCGGCGGCGCCACGCCCAGCGGCCGCAACGCTTACGTTCAAATCGAAGGGCAACATTCCGTCGTGGTCGTCGGCGCCGAGCGCGCGGACGAACTCGCGGTCGAGCCGCTCGCGTTGCGTTCGCGCGAAATCACCGCCCTGCAACCGAACCAGATCAAGCAAATTACCCTTCAGCGGCGTGACAATCGTTACGTCCTGAAACGTGCGCCCGGCGGCCCCGGCTGGCAAATGCTCGAACCGGCCGATGCTCCGCCGGAGAACACGATGGTGCGTTCGTTAGTGAACGATCTGGCGCGGCTCCGCGCCAAGCAGGTCGTGGCCGACGACGCCGACGCTGAATACGGCTTGGACAAACCGGCGATTACGATTGAATTCACGGTCGAGATGCCCGCCGAGGGGCCGCCCGCCGATGGCGCGGCGCCGATCGGTGAAATCGTGACGCACGTTCTGCGCGTCTCGCACATCGACAACCAGACCTACGCCCGGTTCGACGACGCCCCGTACGTCTTCATGCTCGACAAGACGGTGTACGACGTCTTCACCGCCGAATACATCCGCCCCGGCCTGTTCGAGATCAAAGCCGACGACGTCGCCCGGCTGACCATCGCCGCGCCCGGCGGCACGCTCGATTTCCTGCGTGTCGGCGACGAGTGGACCTACCCGCCCGATCCGTACGTCAAGTTGTCTCAGAAGAACGTAGGCGACTTCGTCAAGGAAATGGCCGAACTACGCGCCGCGGCCTACATGGCCTACCGCGACGGCGACATCGCCCAGCACGGCCTCGACCAGGCCCCCGTCGTCGTCACGATCGCATTGAATGACGAATCAAAGATCACGCTGCACATCGACCAGGTCCGCTCCGGCGAATTGCCGCGCAAGGCCGCCTGGGTTGAGCAACGCCGCATCTTCCTGCTCCGCCAGGCGGAAGCCGAGAAACTGATGCGAGGTTTGGATTATTACTTGCAGCCCGCAGCGCCGGACGCCGGAGCGAACAACCAACCGCCGGATTAATCGGTCAATAAAAGTGTGGAACAGCCCCCCGCGGCTGTGGTCGTCGGGGCTGGAGAACTGGTGCGGCGCGGCGACAACCGCCACACACACACACACAAACTACCCGCTCGCTTGCGCTCGGGGCTCTTACTGGTTATGCGACGTCGGGCACGGCGCCCGCGACTGAACGTGAGTTCGCCGAACTACATCAATAACTTCGTCATACTCAGTTCCATCACCGACACGGGATGCTTCAAGCCGTAGTTCTCGAGCACTTCCGGATAGATCTCGCCCATGACGCCGATCTGTTCGACGACGCCTGCGGCGCCAGAAAACAGCCCCGCCGCCCTGCCGGCGATGAAACTCGGATGCTCGATCGGCCGAATCTCGATCTTACGATCCATCTCGTGACCAAACGCGTCCGCCGCGGCCCGAATGTCCGCATAGCCGACGTGCGTGCCGATCATGGCGGCGGCGACGAAACGTTCCTCGCGAGCGCCGGTCTCGACCGCCTCATCGCAGAAGCTGCAATCGCCGACCTCGAACAGGTGCTGCGGCAGGTCGTATTGCTTGTTGATCGCCAGCGTCTCCAACAAACCCGGCAATAGATTTACGCGACAGATCGTCTGCTCGGTGCTGATCGGATTCTCGATCCGCACGGCGCGCGGATCGGGCTCGATCCGCCACTTGCCGAACGCCGCCGACTCGCTCGTCAAAACCAGCGTCATCACCTGATGAAAACCCAGCCCGGTGAACACTCGCCGCGCCGCCGCCGAATGTTCCTCGATCGCGCGCGGCGAACCGACGGTGAACGTCGGGACGAGTTCGGCGGTTAGATTTTCGTATCCATAAGCCACCGCCGCGTCCTCGATCAGATCGATCGGATGCATCACGTCGTTCCGCCACGCGGCCACGCGTATGGAAAGTTCGTCGCCCTTGGCGGCCTCGACGCCGTGCCCCATGCGTTCGAGCAAGCCCCTTAATTGACCATCGTCGAACTCGACGCCGATCGTGTCGGAGGCTTCGCGCACGCTTAGGTTCATTGTCGCTGGCGCCAGATCGGGCGTGACGCGTTCGCCGTCGGGCGCCAGGATCTTCACCTGTTCGATCTGAATATCCGGCATCATCTCCTTGAGGCCGGTCACCGTGACGGCCAACGCGCGATCGACCGTACGCTGCGACAAACCCGTCACGTCGATGAAAAATTGCTTGCTCGCCAGCGTCACGCGCGTCGATTCGCTGTTGATGATCGGCGGCATCGACAGCACCCTGCCCCGCCCGTCGCGCAGCATCGGATAGGCCGCGAGCCCCTTGAGCAGATGCGCGTACGCGATTCCGGTCTTGTGCTTTGCGAGGATTTCGCCCGGCGTAATCAAGCTGTCCGGATCGTCCGGTTTGAATCCGAGCGGGACGAACTTCAATCCGTCCGGCGTCACGGCCTCATAGCTGAACGTCTCGCCTTGCAGCGTGTCCAGGTCGTACACGCCGATCGACGCCAGCTTGCGATCGCGTCCCAGCGCCCAGTGCAAATTCTCTTGCAGGTTCATCAGCAGCTTGATCGTCTCGTTATCGAGACTGACGTTACGAACGACGGCGCACGAGATGAACGGGCGATAGCTGGCCTCGTTCGACAGCTTCGGATCGACCTTCACCGCCAGCTTCGGCGGCGCGACGGCGTATTCGATCAGCCCCGGCTTCGCCCCGAGGAAACCGCGAAAATAGCGCGACATGCCGCCCGCGTCGAAAATATCCGGCCGGACGGCGAGCATGTCGAGCCGCACGACCTGCGTTTCGCCCAGCGTTTTGACCGCCTCAGGCCGCTCGCGAAAATCGACGCCGCAATTCGAGCAGTTCAGCGGTTCACCCTGGGCTTCGGTGCGTTCGAGAATTTTCCCGCAGACCTCGCAAACGTATTGCTGCGTCTGCGTAATCTCCTCGACCTCGACGCCCATGTCGTGCAATTTGTCCGAAACCTCGTCGCGTTTAATGACTTCGCCGTCGACGTTGACGAGCCTCAACAGCGTTTCCATCGGCATATTTATGAGCGGCATAGCGGCGCCTCCCGCAACCACGGCATCGTCGCGAAGTACAAATCGCCGATGGCTTTGAGGTTATGAATCATCATGGCCAGTCGTTCGAGCCCCAGGCCCCAGGCCAACACGCGATCCTCGCATCCCAGCGGCCGCGTGACTTCCGGACGGAAAATTCCCGAGCCGCCCATCTCGACCCATTCCTGGCGGTTCTCCAGCCAGAGGAAAACTTCCGCCGACGGCTCGGTATATGGGAAGAAGCTCGGACGGAAGCGTATTTTCGGAAAACCCATCTTCTTATAGAACGCCGCCAGCGTTCCCAGCAGCGTCGCCAGGCTGGCGTGCTTATCGACGATGATGCCGTCCACCTGATGGAACACGGGCAGGTGTTTGTAATCGACCGTCTCGCGTCTGAAGACCGGCCCGATCACGAAGTACTTGCCCGCCTCGCCGCGCGGATGCGCCGCCAACGCTCGGCAGGTAGCGGCGGTGGTGTGCGTGCGCAGCACCGGCTTATGCGCCCGATCGCGGCTCCAACGATATTGCCAGCCGGTCGAACCGGTGTCGCCGCCGTTCTCGTGCGTGTTCTTGATGCTGTCGACCAGCGCGTCGTCGGGCAGCTTGCACGTCGCGGGCTTGGCGATGTAGAAGGTATCTTGCATGTCGCGGGCCGGGTGATCCTGCGGCTGAAACAACGCGTCGAAATCCCAGAAGCTCGACTCGATCCACGGACTGACGATTTCGGAGAAGCCCATCTCCAGGAATACGCGTCGAACCTTGTCGAGCGTTCGCTGAAAAGCATGCTCCTTCCCCGGATAAAGATCCTTCGCGGCCAGCGTCACATCGTACGGCTGCAAATCGACGTTGCGCCATCCGCCGTCGGCGAGCAGTTCAGGCGTAATTTGCGTGACCTTTTCTCGCCCGCTGACGCCCGCCGCCAGTAATTCGCGGCCCTTGGCGGTTATCGACGCGCTGCGCGTCGTGCGTTGCTTGACGACGACGAAATTCTTTCGCTTGCTCAGCAATTTTAGCGCCGCCGCGACGTCGATTCCCTCGGCGACGAGTTCATCACTACGAGCGACGCGATCGCCGGCGAGCGCGGCAAGCATCAGTTCGTCGGGCTGCCGTTCGTCAGCCTGTTCGCGGGCCTTGTTCTGGAGGACGAGCGTGTCGCGTTCCTTTTTCGCCCAGCCGCGTTGATTGAGCCAGCGCAACGACTGGCCGATCTGGCCTGCGTTGAGGTCGCAATGGTTGGGGACCTCGGTGAGCTTGCACTCGCCGTCCTGGGCGAGCAGCACGCCGACGATCGCGCGTTCGGGCAGCGGCGCGTCGCCAAAAGCGCGTCCCTCCTTGCCCAGGCTGAATTCGTCAAAAACGACTTCGTCTAACGTCAATAGTCCTATCTCTCGTAACTGCGCGCAGGCGGCCGTCACCGGGGATTGATCCTGCTCGAGCGTCGCGGCCAGCGTCGGAACGGCGATCGGCTCGGTCGCGACGTCCAGGGCGGTCAACACGTCGAATTGAATTTTCGGCAGTTCCATTCGTCGATCCTCATGCGTCCGGAGCCATGGGTGTAGCTGATAATGCCGCCGGCCTCAAGGCCTCGCTGTTCCATCGCGGCGCCTGCCGCTCAAAACGCGGTCTCAAATCATAATCGAAAAGCGAACTCGGAGAACATAATACGCCGGTGGTTCTTATAACAACGGCCGTCGCGAGCAATGCCGCAAGTATCGAACGTAGCGGGTTCCGGTAATGTTTACCCGCGACTTCATCCGGTCATCGACGATTGCTTTTCGCGATTCGCCCCCCCTATCATCGAATGAAACGACGACAATAAGTCGCGATAAAGCCACAGGAGGAAGAAGCCATGGACGAAGCCTCGTTCCAGAAAAAGCTCAAGGAACTGGTTTCCCAAATCGAGACCCTGCCCGAAGGCGAACGTCAACGCCTTCGTTCAATGGCCGAGGAAACCAAAGCGCGTCACGCCGACATCAAGAAAAGCGTCAACGCCATGCAGGAAAACATCGACTTCCTGCGGCTTTGGATCAAATACATGCTGTTCGATCTTGAAGCTACCCGGCGTGAAAACTCGTATCTGCGGAAGATGTTGGAACAAGATCCCGGAAACTCTTAACCAAACCCGATTCGACGACATCTCATTTTCTTGAATGGACGACGGCGCCTGCCGGCGTCCATTTTTTTTTTACGCAATTCCCGCCAAGTAAAATACCGAACGTCGGCGAGCAGGTACAACTGGATCTCCGTTTCCATCGAGTGCCGCCACAGGCGCCTCGTCCGTAGCAGTCAACTGAAATCGTTCGCCGACGCGAAAGCACGGCTTACGAAGCCGCGGCACTCTGGATTATTTTTTGAAAATGCTTCAGTTGGGTCGGCGAAGCTGTTTCGGGCGACGATTCGTGCGAAATCGACTACCCAGCGTCCGCGGCGGCGGCTTGACGCCGCGCGCATCCAGATCCTTGTTGCGGTGCAACAATGCATCGTGTCGACCCTCGGGCGCATCGGCGGGTTTGGCCGGCGGCGCGCCTCCACCCCCCGCGTCGGATTTGCCGCCCGAGCGGGAGGCGCCTCCCCGGCGTCCTTCGTCCGACTTGCCGTCGCGTCTGCCGCCCGAGGATGAACGCTCCGAACGCTGACGCCGACTTCTCTCCGGCGCTTTTAACGGCTCGCGTTTTTTCAGGGACTTGCCGATACGTTCCTCGATCTCGGCCAACAGGTCTTGTTGATCGGCTTCCATAAAGACGACGACCTCGCCCGTTCGTCGCAAGCGCGACGCCTGACGAAGCCGCAGCGTGTACGCGTCCACATCCTCGGGCAAATCGTAGTGAAGCAGATGCGTCGCCGGTATCGTGGACAACCGCCGCGGCGGCGGATCGCACGCCACGATAACGTCGCCGCCTGAGCGCGAACTTCGCCGATCATCCCGATCGCGGCGTCCACGTCCGTGCCGCTCGTCGATCCAGCGGCTGTTCACATACGCCCTTCCCAGGCGGTGAGCGATTTCACGGCCTTCTTCCTCGGTGTTCGCAAAAACGATCGCCAACTTCGGGCTCATCTGCTTGCAAAATGAAAGCAACGCCTCGAATTTGTCTTCCGGTGTGACCGCGTAATAACTGTGCGAAACCGAGAACGCTCTGGGCGACGACTGCTCCGTTTCGATCTCCGTCGCGTCGTTTAACATAACGCTCGCCAGCTCACGCACTTCCTTGCTCAGCACGCCCGACAACATGACCGTCTGATGTTTATGCTCCAGAAGTTCGTGCGCCTCCCGCAGACGGTCGGCGCCGCGTTCATCAATAATCGCGTCGACTTCGTCAATCACCAGCAGCTTGACGGTCGATAAATCCAGCCCGGCCTGCTTGGCCAACAATGCCGCCCCGCGCGGGATGGTAATGATGACGTCGGGATTGTCAGCGAGCAGTTCTTCTCCGTCGCGTCCGCCGCGCCCTCCGCCCACTACCGCCGCCTTGAGTTTCCTTTCCGGCTCGAATCGTTTCAGATTGCGTTGAAATTGCAGCGCCAATGAACGCGTCGGTTGAATCACGATCACCTGAACGCCGACGCCCGGTTCAACCGTTTGCAAAATGGGCAGCAGATAGGTGTTTGTTTTGCCGGCGCCGGTGCAGGCGCGGGCCAACACGTCGCGCCCGTCCAGCACGCATGGAAGCATTTTTTGTTGAATTTCCGTGGGCGCGTCAATTCTGAGCCGATCGAGCGCGGCAATCAACTCCGTCGCGACTCCAAGGGCTTGAAAGTCCGCCTCGGCGGATTTCCGGGTATTTTCGACCATTTCACTCACTGGATGCACATTCCTCTCGGCGGCGTGGCACGATCCGCAATTCGTGTTTGCCGCGGTTGGCCGCGATCACTTCCCAGACCGCCGCTCGCATGGCATAATCTACCAGACTCGCACGGAATCTCAAGTGCAAATGAAACTTAGGGAGTACCGCGCCAGCGAACCCGCGCCTAGCAGCGCGATGAGCCTGTCGGCGGCGCCAGTTATCGCGGAGGATATCGGAGCGCTGGCGGGCTGCATCCGGTCGCGCGCCGCGCTGTATATATTGTCAGAGGTCGAGCCCCGGAACTCCCGATAATCATGAGGGGCGCGCAAGATAACGCACGATGCCAACTTTTGCATACAAAGCTCGGAGCAACACCGGCGAACAGGTCAACGGAACCGTTGTCGCGGACACCGCCGCCGCCGCCGCCCGCGTGCTCGACGAGCGCACGCTGCTGCCGATCGAGGTTAGGGAAGTCAAGGCGGCCGGTCGCTCGATCTTCACGGGCGGCGCTCGTCGCATCAGCGCCTCGAAAATCAGCATTTTATACGAGCAGCTTGCCGACCTGCTGCGGGCGGGAGTGCCGGTCCTGCGCGCCATCCAGGTTCTGGGGAAACAGTCGTCCGTACACGGATTGGCGCGGGTGTTGCGCGAAGTCCACGACGACGTGTCCGGCGGCGCTACGTTGGCCGACGCCATGGACCGCCACCCCAACGCTTTTTCGCCCCTGCACGTCTCAATGATCCGCGCCGGCGAAAAAGGCGGATTTTTAGAAGAAGTTTTGGCCCGCGTCTCCGAATTCATCAGACGGCAGGACGATCTGAAAAACAAGTTCCTCGGCTCGATGATCTACCCGTGCATCCTGCTAGGCGTGGGTTTCACGGCTATTGTATTTATCATGAGCTTCGTCGTGCCCCGTATCAGACAGCTTTTGGAGCAACAGGAGTTGCCCCTGCCGTCCAGAATCGTATTCGCGCTGAGCGACGGACTAGCCCAGCATTACGTCGCGCTGACAGGCGTGGTGTTGGCCGTGATCATCATTTTGGTCGGCTTTTTTCAAACCGAAGCGGGTAAGGACGCATGGGCCCGGATTCAGTTGCGCATGTGGGGCATCGGCCCGATCTACACCATGGTGGCGCTGTGCCGGTTTTGCCGTATTTTCGGCACGCTGCTGGCCAACGGCATCCAGATCCTGCACGCCCTGCGAATCGCCAAGGATTCCACCGGAAATTGCATCCTCGCCGACGCGATCGACCAAGCGTCCGACGCGGTCGGCGCCGGCGAATCCTTGACCACGCCGTTGATGAAGAGCGCGGTTTTCCCGCCGGCGATGCTGGATATGATCGCCGTGGCCGAGGAGAGTAATACGCTGGATCGCGTGTTGGTTGAAATCGCCGACACTCAGGAAACGCGCACGGCGCGCCAGCTTGACTTGTTCGTAAGGTTGCTTGAACCTTTGATGCTCCTGTTGATGGGAGCGATGTTATTGTTTATCGCGATCGCCCTGCTGCTGCCGATCCTGCGGATGGCGACATCCGGGATTCGCTAACGACGTGATCGACGGTTTGAAACGAATTCGAGCTATTTCTGGAGTAAACCATGAAACGCCGCATCAGAAAAACCGCTGTTAGTCGCCGCGCCTTTACGCTGCTGGAAGTCCTGATGGTCGTAGTGATCATCGGCATTCTGGCGGCGTTAGTCGTGCCGAACTTTTTCGGGGCGCAGGAAGGCGCCAAGAAAGACCTGACCCAGGCCCTGATCGATTCGGGCGTAAACGGCACGCTCGACATGTACCGCATGCACATGGGCCGCTACCCGACCACCGACGAGGGGCTGGCCGCCCTGGTCGAGGCGCCGGACGACGACGAGCTGGCCGAAAAATGGCGCGGCCCGTACGTAAAGGACGGCTCGAAACTAAAAGACGCCTGGGGCAACGAGTTGATCTACGAATCGCCGGGACAGTACAACGAGACCATGTACGACCTCTCCAGCCCCGGTCAGGACAACCAGGAAGGCACCGACGACGACGTGACAAACTGGGAAAAAACCTAAGACGCGCGAGCGGGCAACTAGCGGCCGGCGCTTCGTTGACCGCCGGCGCAGCGTCCGACCGCCGTGCCGGACGTAGACAATCAGAATCCCCGAGCGCCGGCGAACGGGCCGCGTTCCCCGACAGAGGTGCGGGCGAGGGCGGCTATGTTACATGTACGGCGGATTCTGAACGGGCCGCCCGGAGCTGATTGTGGTTCGCAATGCTTTCACAATGTTGGAGGTTATGCTGGTCGTCGGCATTCTCGCGCTAGTCGCCGCGATCACCTGGCCCGATTTCCATCAAGCCCAGCGCTCCGAAGAGCTCGACGAATCCGCTCGGCGGATGAAAACGCTCATCCAGATGTGCCGGGCGCAGGCAATGAACGAGACCCGTCGCTATCGATTGTTGTTTTACGAAGACGGCGCCATCGACCTTAAACGTCAGCGCGACCCGATCCTGGCGCCGCAAGAATACTTCAGATTCCGCGAACCCTGGGCCAATATCAGCATCCTGATGGACCGCGTCTGGGTTGAATCGATCAAGCCGTTGCCGGAAGGCCCCCCGCCAATGGATATCGAGGACGACTTGATCGAGTTCGAGGACGACTACGACGACGAACCGATCGAGATCAACGATTTGGAGGCCCCCTTCTCGCTCGATTTCGAACCCGACGGCCTGAGCCCATGCCTCAAGTGGACCCTGCGTGACGAATCCGGCCGCGGAATCCTGATGACGCTCGACGGACGCCTGGGACGCGTAAGCATTGAACCGGTCGAACGTCTGGACGACGAACCCCGCCGCCCCGATCCGCTCGAACGCGACGAAGATGATTTGGAATTCGAACAAGACCAGGCCGAATTGGAAGACGAATTGCCGACGTAGGGTCCGCCGTGCGGACCACCTTACGGAAACCGCCGATATGACGGACGTCATAATACAACCAAAACATACGCGGTCACGCTGCTTACGCGCAAGCGCGCCAAGCGTGTCTCGCACAACCGGTCCGCACGGCGAACCCTACGCGCGTCACTGCTCAAGAGCAGTGTTACACAGAGCCGTCCTCCTGCTCGAGGTCGTCGTCGCCCTCGCCGTACTGGTCTCCGCCATGGGTTTGCTCGGGGCGCAACTGGTCGGCGGCATCCAGACAACCATCTACGCCGAGGAGCAGACTCGCGCCGTCCAGATGGCCGACCGTATGTTGGCCTTCCTCGAACTCGACCCCAACACCGTCCAACAATTCGTCATCGAGCGTCAGGCTGACGGCGACTTCGGCGAGCAATACCCCGAATGGTTCTGGCGCGCCTACGCCGAGGAACTAGAGGAAACCGAGGCGCTTGAGGAGCAACGCAAGCTCAGCCGCGTCACCATCGAAATTCTATATCAACCCGGAGTCGGAGAGGACGCCGACGTCGAGCAAGCCCGTGTGGTTCGTAAATTGCACATGCTTAAGGCCGCCCCAGGCACTATAGACCTCGAAAAGGACTTTGGCGTCCCCGCCAATAAGGTCGAGCAGATCAAGGAACTCATCGCCGGCATCGCCCCGGAGGCCTTCACCGAGGACGGCGAGCTCGATATCCGTGCACTAATGCAATACACCGGAATCGAAGACCTCTTCACGCTGATGCCCATGCTCGCCGGCATGACCGACGGCGGCTTGGCCGGGATGGGCGGCGGCGCCGGCGATCTAGCCGGTTTCATCGGCGGCCAGAACTTCTCACCCGAAGATCTCACCGGCCTCCTGCAGGGCAACTTGCCCGACGGACTCTCGCTCGAAATGATCCAAACCTTCCTCAACAGCGCCGGCGGACTCGAAGGCCTCGGCGATCTGGGCGACCTGGGCGATCTCGCCAACCTCGCCGGCTCGGCCGATATCAACTCAATCGCCGACCAACTCGGCGGCGGCGGCGGCATGGGCGAAGTCCTGAAATTCATCCAGTCGCAACTCGGCAGCCAACTCAGCGCCGACGAACTTAACCAGCTCATGGGCGCCATCGGTCAACCCGGCGTCGGCAACGGCGGCCGCGGCGGAGAAGGAAACGGCGGCGGGCGAGGCGGTCGCGGCGGCGGAGATCGTCGCCCCACCATCCAGGATCTCGCCGACGAACGCAACGAACGCAATCGCGAGTGGAGGGGCAAGCGATGACTGCGAACGCCCCCACTCATCGGGGCGGGTGGCCCACGGCTTTAGCCGTGGGGGACGCGAATAGAATCTCGATTCGCGCCCCCCGCCTCTTAAGAGGTGGGGCGCCCAACCCGATTATTAACACACACAGCCGGGGGCGGCTAGGCTGCACGGTTCGCGCGCTGACTCTGCTTGAGGTCATAATCGCCGTCGCGCTGATTTCCGTACTGCTCGGCAGCATGGCGACGTTCTTCTGGCAGGTAGTTCAGGCGCGCGACATGGCCGCCCAGGCCGCCGACCGCATGCAGATCGCCCGACAGGTGCTCGACCGCGTCGGCGTCGAATTGCGCGGCTGTATCGGCGCCGAGGAGATCGGCTTTCCGCTCGAACAGCAAATCGTCGAGGACGAATATCTCGAAGGCGAGGAGGACATCCTCCGCCCGGACGAAGTCGCCGAAATCGAGGAAGAAGACGACGCCCTCGCGGAAGAAGGCGCCAGCCCGGCGGACCTCGCCGAACTCCTTAGCCAGGGCGCCTCGGCCAGCGGTATGACCCCGCTGCTGATAGGCAACCGCCGAAACATCACCTTCCTGACCGCGCGGCTGCCCGCCTCTCACCAGTACGAATTCATCAGCCCTGACGAGGAACCCCCGCCGGCGCAACACGACCTCACGCTGGTCAGCTATTGGCTCTGGACAGATCCGGACGAGACCACCGAGGAAGGAGGCCCGGTCATCGGCGGCATCATGCGCACCGAAAAGAAAACGCTAAACCAATTTCTCGTAGAATTCGACGATCCGCTCGACATCCGCAACGATCTATGGTCGCCAGAACTCGGCTATCTCGAATTCCGCTATTTCGACGGCGTCGAATGGGACGTCAAGTGGGACGTCACCAAGGGCAACTCGCTGCCGCAACTCATCCAGGTCACCGTCGGCTTTGAAGCCTGCACCGAGGATGAGCTCGAGGATCGCGATCTTGACGAATACCCTCTGATCGACTACCCCTACGGCGATGATCAACCGCACCTCGACCGTTATAGCGTCATCGTGCGCATCCCCGCCGCCGACAAGTTCTTCTCCAGCCGCATGAACAAGCAGATCAACCAGGGTTTCGCCGAACAGTTGTTGGGCACGGAGGAGGATTTCTGATGCCCCCCCGTCGCCCGCATGCCGTCATTCTGCCGGCCGTACTGATCATGATCGGCTTGCTGTCGCTGATGATGGCGGGATTCGTCTTTTTCGTGCGCGCCGAGGCCGAGGGCATCAAGGCTTTCACCGACGCGCAACAAGCCCGGCTAATCGCCGAATCGGGCATGGAGGAAATCGTCGCCCTCCTCCGCGAAGGAGTCCATGACGCCTCGGCCTGGTACGACAATCCGGACAAGTTTCACCACGCGCTCGTCTGGGCGGAGGAATACGAACGCGACTCCGATCCGATCGAGGAGGTCGCCTCGCGCCGCGAGTATCTCGAGCGCACGGCCGCGCCGTCCCCCGCTTGGCGTTTCAGCGTCGTCGCCCCGAACTATGACGGCCCCGAAAACACCATGCGTTACGGCCTGACGCCCGAGTCGGCCAAAGTCAATCTCAACGCCGCATCAGACGAACAGTTGACGATGCTGTTCACCCCGCTGCTGGTGGATCTGGAAATCGAAAATCCCCAGGAACTGATCGATTACATCCTCGATTGGCGCGATCCGGACAGCGAATCCCGCGAAAATGGGGCGGAAAACGAGTACTACAACGACCTCGAACCCGCCTATAACGCCAAGAACGGCGATTTCAACACCGTCGAGGAGTTGTTGCTTGTCAAGGGCGTCACCGCCGCCGTGCTCTATGGCGAAGACGTAAACCGCAACGGTATTCTCGACATGAACGAGGACGACGGCGAGGACACCTTCCCGTTCTACGACAATGGCGACGGCATCCTCAACCACGGGCTGGCGCCTTTCCTGACAATCTGGGCCCGCGAGGCGGACGTTTCGCTCGATAACAAGCCGCGCGTCAGCCTCTACGCCGACGCCGGCACGATCACCGCGACCTTAACGTCCTACGAAACGCCGGACGAGGAAAGCGAGGACGAGGAAGAAGGCGGCATCCCGCTCTCCAACGCGACTCTGACATTCCTTGGTACGATCGCCGGCAATCAGAACGTCTTGCAACAGATGCGGAGCGTGGCGGACTTGCTGCCGGGCGGCGAGGAAGTGGAAGAAGAGGAAGCGGTCGATCCCAACGATCCCAACGCCGCTCAAGCCGCCGTCACGCCGCCCGAGCTGCTCGCTAGCCCGGTCACGCCTGACGAATTGGCGTATCTGATGGACCGGCTGACGATTCGACCGCAGCAACAATCGCAGGAACCCGTTCTAAACCTGATTAATATCAACGCGGCCCCCGCGCGAGTATTAATGACGATCCCGGGCATGACCGGCGATGCGGCCGGGGCTATCATCGCGGCCCGGAGAGAGGTTGACGCGGAATTGCTGAGCACGCCGGCTTGGCCGGTGATCACGGAAACGATTGACGCGGGCACATTCAAACGGATCGCACCCTACATAACCACTAAAGCGTATCAGTTTCATGTGGAGGTGATCGGATACGCCGACCACCTGAAAATCGCAAAACGCATGGAATGGATTATCGAAATGGTCGGCCCGCTGGCCCAGATCAAGTATCATCGCGACCTGACGCGTCTGGGCCTCGCCTGGCCGCTGGACATCGAGAACGTGATCGTGGAAAGTGAATAATCGGGTAGCATGGGCGTCTCGCCCGTGAATCATGTAGCGTTGGGTCTCCGTGCCCAACGTAGCGGCCGACCACCGTGTCGGCCGTAGCCCGAAGAGTGCGTAAGCCTTTACGGCGCCCGTCCCCGTGTCGGGCGTACACAGCCGAGGACGGCTGTGCTATAAATGAAAGGACCAGCCGTGATCAAGCTGGCAAAAAAAGTGTTTTGTCTAGACTGGGACAAACATTCTCTGCGCATCGTCGTGGCGACGATCGGCACGGGCGACGTGCAGCTTGAGGACGCCCACGCCCACCGCATTCCGCCCAACGTCGATGCCGAGGATCCCCAAGCCCTGGGCGCCTTCATCACGCAGCAGCTCCAACGCCACCGCATCAAGCTCAACCGTGTGATCGTCGACGTCCCGCGCGACAAGGCCGTCATTAACCGCCTCAACCTGCCCCCAACGCCCGCGGTCGAACTGGCGGCGGCGGTACGGTTCCAGGCGCTGCGCGAGTTGCCCTTCCCGCTCGACGAAGCTCAGATCGACTATGTCGTCACCGAAACAAACGACGAAGGCTTGGCCACGCAGGTCCTTCTAGCCGCCGTACGTCTCGAAGGCTTGGATCGCATTCGCGAAACTTGCGAGGCCGCCGGCCTGACACCAGCCCGCATCGGGCTGCGACCCTACGCCAACATGGTCAGCGTCACGCACCTGCCGGCCATGATGGATCGTAACGTGCTCTTCGTCGACGTCGGCCCCAGCATGACCGAGATCGACGTCTTTTCCGGCGACAGCCTCTCGTTCTCGCGGGCGGCAAACGTGTCGGTCCCGATCCAGGGCGGCGAGATCGTCTCCGACGACAGCCGGATCTCCTCCAAGGCCGAGCTGTCCGTGGTCGAACTGGCGGACTCGGTCCAATCGTCGGCGGTGGACGAACTGCTGGTCGAAATCACGCGTACATTGCAAGCCTACCGCGCCACCGACAGCGCTCGCGACATCGAACAGATCGTCATCGCGGGCGGCGCCGGCATCGAACCGGCCCTGGCGGAAGCCGCCGAACGAAAATTCGGCCTGCCCGCGACAATTTTCGATCCGACCGCTCCGCTCGGCGTCAGCGAAGACGACGCCCTGAAGCTGCGCGCTTTCTCGTCGACGCTCGGCTTGGCTTGGGGACTCGGCCGGGAAGGCGCGCTTGAACTCGACTTTCTCAATCCCAAAAAGCCGATCCCGCCCGGTCAGTCGCTTAAGCGCCGCCTGCGCTTCGGCGTCGCCGCGGCGGCGGTGCTGCTGATCGCCGGCGTGAGCTGGGTCGTCGCCGATCGGCTCGATCACGACAAACAATTGCAATCTCTCAAGGACGAAACCAACCGCATGAAAGCCGAATGGGAAGCCATGTGCGACGTCGACGTCGTCCGCACCGAAGCCGAGGGCTGGGACGCCGAGTCGCGCGCCGGGACCTGGCTCGACCACCTGCTCTGGATCACGCAAAACGCGATCGAACCCGGCAAGCACATGCTGGCCGAGGACATCGGCTTTAACGTCAAAAACGCCGACATCACGATCGGTCTGCTCTGCCGCGATTGGGAAATCGCGACCGAATTTGTTAAAAAACTGAATGAGCTTACGAACGAAAAGGGCGAGCGACTATACAAAGCCGATCAAGGCAGCTGGCAGGACGTCAAAACCATCGATCCCGAAAAGTTCAAGGGCAAGGTCGACATCCGCATCGAGTTGCTGGAGCTTACCGGCCGCGAGGATATCAAGGCTCGTGAAAAGGGCTACCGCGCCATGCGAAAGATCAAATGACCGGCTACGGAGTGTGACTTATGACGCAACGTGAAAAAGCCCTGTCCGGCAGCATCTTGGCCGTGCTCGGCATCTACGCCGGCTACATGGCGTCTGTCAAACTGGTCTACCGACCGGCGATTCAGACGCGCCAGGACATCGCCCGGGAAATAAAATATCGTGACAAGCTCCAGTTGAGACTCAACGGATCAACTAAAGCTCTCGCGGCTTGGCACAATCAAACCTCTCGCACGCTCGCCGCCGACAGCTTCGACGCGCACCAGATGTTCCGCGAAGACGTCGGCCTGTTGCTCAAGCGCAACAACCTCAACGAAGAACTAAAAATCAGCAAATATAAAGCGCGCGTCGAAAAAAAAGGCCCTCGCCAGGGATTCGAGGAACTGCCGCTCTCCGTCCGCGTCAAGGGTCGCCTCGACGATCTCGACAACTTCCTCAAGGAATTCTACCAACGACCTTATTTCGTACGGCTGGACAAGCTGCAGATAGACGCCGAACGGCTCTCGCACTCGAAGAAGAAACGCGGCGCTGGACCGACCGAACCCAAGCTGGGCGTCACGATGATGCTCTCGACACTGGTGCTACCCAAGGCTGACGAAGTTGACCACCCGGTGTTCGACATGACCCGGTTGACCGATCCAGATCCGGAAGCCGAGATCACGCTGGTTTCCGCCCAGCGATTACGGCAGGAGGACGTCGAGGCTTACAACCAGATAGCCAAGGTCAATATTTTCAAGAAATACGAACCGCCCCCGCCCAAGCCCAAACAGAAGCCTAGACCTAAACCGCCGGCGCCCAAGGTCGCGGAAACGAAACCCGAACCTCCTCGGCGCCCGCCGCCGCCGGATCCGCGCCGCGATGCGCATAAATTCGTCGTCAACGGCGTCGGCCGGCTCGACGACGGCCCGATCGCCTACGTCGTCAACACCGACAGCCCCGACGAGCCGGCGACCGTATATCGCCTCAACGCCGAGATGGACGACGGCAAGCTGGTACTGATCGTACCCGAGGGTTTGGTGATCCGCGTCACGCCGAAATCCGGCCGCGACAAGACGCCGAAAAATTATCTGTACAAACTTGGCGCCTCGTTCAAGGAACGCCAGGAAGTCGATTCCAAGGAGCATCCCGCGATCGCGAAATACCTCGAGATCGTGCTCAACGAATCGTAAATAGCAGCAGCCGACGCCTCGACCAGTAGCGGCCGGCGCCGCTGTCGGCCGTTGTCGCTTTAACGATCATCCTTTCGGGTGAAACCCGGACGCTGCACAATAAGGCGCACGTGGCCGTACTGCCGCAATTAAAAAACGTCGACCGCTACCGCCCCTGCGACTGGGATTTGAAGTCCGACGCGGCGGGCCGACTCTATTGGGTCGATATCTTCCGCGCCCACGTCGATTCGCTGCTCGACGCCGTCCGCCAGTCTTACCCCGACGCATCCCCGGCCGCCTTGAGTGATTTTCGCTCGCGTTACCTGGAGGCGCTCCACACAATCCTGGATAAGCCGGACAGCTTTGACCAGATCACGATCTTCACGCCGATCCTCATGAGACGCCGACTCCAGGTCGAATTCGGCTTCCTCGATCCCTACAAATGCCTCAAGGACCGCGAGAACGAACAGGCCCTGCGTCTGGCGCCGGCGATCCTACAGGAACTGCATGAATGTCCCGACTCCTACCGTATTGACCTCTTGGCGCGCAACCTCCTCGCCGGCAACCTCTTCGACATGGGCGCCAGCGCCGCCATCGAGCACTACCGGAGCCGGAACGCTGACTTCTTACGTCTGCGAAATTCGCTCCCGGCGCGTCCCTGGCTGGTTGATTCGCTCGACGATTGGCGACAACGCTGGATTCATGGCGGAGGTTGCTCCCACGCGGCGTTTTTCGTCGATAATGCCGGCTCCGACATCATGCTGGGCTGCCTGCCGCTGGCTCGCTGGATGTCTCTCCAGGGCGCTCGCGTTACCCTGGTCGCAAACACGCACCCGGCGCTGAACGACGTGACCGCTCCCGAACTCAAGCTCTTCCTCTACCGATTCGCCGAAATCGACGACCAGACCCAGGATCTGCTCTCAACCGGACGCATCCGTGCAATCGAATCCGGCGGCTCTGCGGCGCTGATCGATCTGACCAACCTCGACGATAAATGCGTCCGTGCCGTCTCTGGCGCCGATCTCATAATCCTTCAGGGCATGGGGCGGGCGATCGAAACCAACTATCACGCCGAATTCTCATGCCCAGTCTTGAGATCCGCCGTCCTTAAGGATCGCGAGATTGCAAGACGTCTCGGCGGGAAGCTGTTCGACTGCATCTTCAGATTCGTCGCCTGACGCCCGCAACTCGTTTGACATATTTGAGTTGTAATGCGGCGCGACGCCGTTTTTGCCATTGACGAATACTCGGCTGCGTGTTATCAAATGCAATGTTCTAGGTGTATCGGCGAGTTCGAGTTACTCACGCGCGGCGATAGCGCGCCCCATCTTTTTGCCTGACAAGCGAGGAAAGTAATGAAACAGCAATCAAAGGCTCCCAAAGAACGCATCAACATCACCTACAGGCCGGCGACAAATACTAAAGAGCAAAAAGAACTGCCGTTCCGAATGGCGATGCTGGGGGATTTCACTCTTAAACCCGATGAAACTCCCCTGGAAGAACGCAAAATGCTGCGCGTTGATAAGGACACCTTCAACGACGTGATGAAAAGCCAAAAGCTCGACGTCTCCGTTAACGTCGCGAACAAGCTTACCGGCAAAGAAGGCGACGAAATGGGTCTGAAACTCAATTTCGCCACTTTGAAAGATTTCGAGCCGGAACAGGTCGCTCGCCAGGTTCCTGAACTTAACCAGCTTCTCGAAACGCGTGAGGCCCTGACCGCCCTCAAGGCGCCTCTGTCCAACAAACGCGACTTCCAGAAGAAGATCGCCGAGATCGTCAAGGATGAGGAAACCAGGAATAAACTCCTCGAAGTCTTCGCCAAGAAAGAAGATGAAGGCGGCGGCGAGGGCGGCGGAGAATAGATAACTGTCAAGTCGTATCCGTTTCGTCATAGCGTTTTGAAAATTTGTCTGTTTCGCAGCCAGAATGGTTGCCTCTTAATCAACTCGGAGTCTTATTATGGCAGATGCACCCGAAGCCGCGGAAGCACAAGCCGCACAGGAAATGCCGGAAGATATCGCCTCCCTGCTCGACGAGATCACGGTAGCGACCGGCATCAAGGATAAGGAAGCCAAGCGCGTAGCGCGGCGCGGCGTCCAAGAACTGTTGTCGAACCTGCTCTCGGCCCCGGTTGAGAAGATCGACAAAGCCCTGATCGACGCATACATCGCCGAGATCGACACCAAGCTCAGTTCACAGGTCGATGAAATCCTGCACAACGAGGACGTCCAGAAACTCGAATCCGCGTGGCGCGGGCTAAAATTCGTCATCGATCAGACCGATTTTCGCGAGAACATGAAGGTCGACATCATCAACGTCTCCAAGGACGAGTTGCTTGAGGACTTCGAGAACTCCCCGGAAATCTCAAAATCCGGCCTTTACCAACACGTTTACACCGCCGAGTTCGGCCAGGCCGGCGGCGAGCCTTTCGGCGCTATGATCTCCAACTACGACTTCGGACCCGGCCCGCGCGATATCGCGCTGATGCAGAAAGTGTCCGCCGTCGGATCCATGTCGCACTGCCCGTTCTTCGGCGCCGCCAGCGCGGAGATGTTCGGCGTTGATGATTTCCAGGAGCTCCCCAAGCTAAAGGATCTCGAGAGCGTTTTCGACGGGCCGCAGTACACCAAGTGGAACTCCTTCCGCGACAGCCCTGACTCGCGCTACTTCGCGTTGACGATGCCGCGTTTCCTGCTGCGTCATCCGTACGATCCGGACGCGAACCCGGTCAAGGCTTTCAACTACGAGGAAAAGGTTGTCGATGACCACAAGAAATATCTGTGGGGCAACGCCTCTTTCGCTTTCGCCACACGTCTGACCGACAGCTTCGCGAAGTCGCGCTGGACCGGCAATTGCACGGGCCCGCAGGCGGGCGGCATGGTTGAAAATCTGATTCTGCACCAGTACAAAACCATGGAAGGCATAGAAACCAAGATCCCGACCGAGGTGCTCATCTCGGATCGCCGGGAGTTTGAACTCGCCGAGTGCGGTTTCATCGGCTTGACGATGTACAAGAACACCGATAAAGCCTGTTTCTTCAGCGCGAACTCGGTCCAAAAGCCGAAATCGTTTCCGGATACGGAAGAAGGCATGCGCGACCAGACCAATTACAAATTGGGTACGCGTTTGACTTACATGATGATGATTTCTCGCTTGGCTCACTATTTGAAGGTGATCCAGCGCGACAATCTCCAGACTTGGCAGTCACCGACGAAGATGCAGACCGAGTTGACCGAATGGATGCGCCAGTACGCGGCTGACATGGACAATCCGACGGAAGAAGTCGCCAACCGCCGTCCCATCCGTAAATTCAGCATCGATGTATCCGAAGTTCCCGGAGAAGTCGGCTTCTACAAGGTGG
>Ga0180434_10002340_pt1 | contig 25612 bp, 26 predicted proteins | sample SS_ome_7_FD_132453 | JGI IMG/M metagenome (GOLD analysis project Ga0180434, IMG submission 132453) | Hypersaline lake sediment archaeal communities from the Salton Sea, California, USA - SS_1_D_2 metaG | ecosystem: Environmental > Aquatic > Non-marine Saline and Alkaline > Hypersaline >... | reverse complement strand
TATGTTGAACCCAAAAACTGCTGTTTTAAAACAGTAGATGGATGCATAATTTGGGTTCAACAGCTGTTGCCTCACCAAGAAAACCGCTGGCTTTAGCCAGCGGATGTCTGGAGGCAACATTATTTATTGCAAAAAAATTTTGATTGAAAAAATACAGGAACCGGATGCAACCACTGCATCCGGCCCCATTAGTTGTGTCCGATAAAAATTTATTTTCTCAAAGTTTTTTCTCTTTAGCCAATACGATAATGCCGGAGGTCATGACATTGGGTACCTTGTAGGCAACAAACCAATGCCGGGCGCCACGTGCCGGCCAGCTGGGCGCACACACCACAAAATGTTGTAAATCCCAGAACGGTGTGCCGGGTAACATTTATTACGCGCTTGCCCGCCAGCGCCTAAATGAACCTTTTTCATCACCCAACCCTTTGCCCTTGAAAAGGGCATGTCCACGAAGCCGTAAAAAAAGTGTTTGACATGCTCAAGGCGTGTGCCGGGCCCGATTGGAAATATCCGGGCGTATTGCGGCAACATGATCGCCGGGAACCGGTCCAATGAAAGTGACCAGTTTTGGTCGGCAGCCTTGAGCAACGGAACATGCACAAATACTTCAAGAGCAAGAAACGCGAAACTTCCAGAAACCATTTCCATTTCCAGCTCCTTTCGAATATATGTGGTTTTTCGGTTATCGTTTGATTTTGATTAAAAAGAAGCGGCTGGAGCAATACCCCAGCCGCTTCAAGGGTGTAGTTTTCCAATAATCGGCGTCAAGAACGATTATTGGATGTTAGCATACTTATAATTGCAAATAAATTACCAAAAAAAGAAAAACACAGTGGCCGGCGCACAATCGACCACTGTAAAGTACGTACTACCGTGTTACATTTTCAGAAAGTTCAGCCACTGTCAACTAGACATGTGCTTTGTGACTGTGTAAAACAAAATGAATAAAAAATATGAATCATATAATACTGGGGAGTCATGGAATACTCCCATGACACCCCCTTCACACACTAGTTCGTGTTCTTGGCTTAGACGCCGTGTTATTTGCGACGACGCAGGAGCAGTCCGCCAAGACCCAGCAGAGCCATTGTCATCGGCACTGGACGGGCTCTACTATGGCAAGACTAAAATTAAATAAATTTTTGTGCATAGGCATATCCCTTTCTAACATAATGCTGTACGCACATAAAATCAGCCACACTGTCAACAAGACAAAAATGGTGACTGCAAATTACAGTTTAGGTTTCAAAAAAATAACCGGGGCCCATGTCTCCCTAGCAGAGACCCCGGTGTTTGTGAATTTATTTTCTTCATTACTCATTCCCTTAAAAAGAAAACATTCACTTGCACCACGCCATGGCAACCTATTGCTCATGGCATGGCAGGACAGCAAAACACTCGCCCCAAAGCGAGGACTGCCCTTCTTACTGACTGATGCCCAATCGTCTGATGCCCTCACCGCCTTTTGCTATGACCATAAATTGCTATTTCTGATAGCGTTTATTGCGCTAAATAAGTGTGAGGCCCGGCCATGTTGGGCGGGCCTCACGGTTAATTTTGGCGGTCAACGTCTTCTTTCAGTCCTAAGCAAATCGCTTTATGCTATTGGTACTGAGTGACGTTGACGGCCATGCGTTTCCACTTTTCCATTTTTTCTCCTTTGAGTTAAATGAAGTGGAATCTTCGACGCTCCCTACTTGCCATTCAGGATAACAAATCCAGCCGGCCACCGGGACGCGTTTAAGAACTTGATAACCCCAGATGAATACAAATAAAACTAACATAGTCAGGCTGCCTTGCGTCTCGCGTTGCGCTGAAATGCGCTGAAACGCTAGCATGCAGCCGTATCTTGCGTGTGAAGCGGTCAATGCAAAGCAATGGCCGTAAAGCAAATCAAATGTTGTTTGTATCAAGGGAACATGATAGCTGATGGATATAATATATTTGTGTTTACGGCTTTAAATCTATTGGGGCGATAATTCCCACTCTAAGATTTGTTGTATTTATTGGTTTTTTAAAAACGGAAAGAATGATTGCCCCTGGTGGGATGATCGAAGACATGCGATTGATGCATACAATCCAATTCGCCAATCTCTGTCGAACCCACGACCTCTGCGTTACATTTTCACTGAACTTTCGTTCTCAAAGCTCATAAGAAATTTATGAGCGCAGCGCTCTAACCGTTCCTCGTCAGCCTCACTTGCGTGAGGGAGACTCTGAGCCACAGGGGCAATTCCAGGCTTGACGACTTTAACCGATTGGTATAAGTCGTCTTTCCCTTCTTGGCTTGACCACCCGAATCGACTGGATTAAGTGGTCAAGCCTCTCGTGAGTATTTTGGATTAAATTATATAAAAGCAGTTTAGGTTCATTCATGATGGTCATTTGCGCCTCTTCTTGGCCTCGCGCCTTTCCCGCCTATGGCAGCGGCTGCACAGGACCGGGGCAGTCCCCTTCGGATGGAACAGCACCTGGTCCTTTGCCCCGCATTTTTCGCATGTTATGTCATGCTTCTTCCTTCTGGGACGGGCCATCTTCCTCGGCGTATGCTTCTGAAACAAAGCCATATCTGGTTTCTCGACCTATGCGGTTTGTGTAAGTCGAGTTTCCCTCCTTATGAGCCCGGGATGATTTCCGAGTTCCCCTCAATTTAAGGGGGACGATACAAGAGGGGGGATATCCCCTCTTTTGTATTCGAACACCCAACCTTCCGGTCCGAAGCCGGACGCTCTATTCTTGGACGGATCGCTTTGATCGAACTTGCAAGCGATCGACCATCCTCCAATTGAGCTACGGGCCCATTAAGAAAACTATTGTGTTGTTATTTATATTGTATAAGCTTTTCGTGCTGTTTTTCTGTTTTTTAAACCGATGCATGCTGCATTGAACCGCTTGTTTGATAAAGTGCCTCCAGGAAGCCACCGCACCATGCCCCGACGTCCTTTTTCTCATGGACATGGTCAATTAGCCTTTCTGAAACGCCATTAGACTTGGCTCCTATAATATCCACTGAACCTTGAATATCAAGAGGATCAATCTTAACCAGCCCATCTTCTGATCCAAATCCTTTAAGATCATCCAAGCACCCGCAATTACCAACAATAATGCTGCCCCTATCTCTGTTTTGTCTGACTTTGTTGGCAAGAATGCCCTCAAGCACTACCAGATTATATCCATCCGCAAGCGATGTAACAAAAAGCTTATCCGAATCCCTCATAAGTCGCACGTTATCAGGGAAATCCAAAGGCTCTGTAATCAATTCAATGGGATTAAATCCGTTTTGCGAGTATTTTGAATTTATATATTCAACCCTGCCACTAACCTGTTTCTGTAATTCCGGATATCCCGGGGATTCACATCTGCTCAGCGGTGCTATGCCAATATACTGGAAGTCATGACCCGATTCCAAAAGCCTTTCCATTATTGATAATCTTTCTAATATCCCTTTTGTATAATCCAACCTTTCAACACCAGAAAATATGTCCCTGCCATCTGACTTTGCCTTATCAATAAGTTCTTTGATTTGCTGATTTGATATTTCACCATCCAGATTTTCAGGTGTAAACCGTTCGGTGTCAACACCAATCGGTTGCGCAATGACCCTTGTACTATGATTATCATAATCAACAGAATAGGTTCCATCCCCATTATCATGAACTGCCAAACCGTTAATATAAGCATCAGCCATACCAACGAAGTTGTCCGCGTATCCCCTTGTATGGAAACCCAAGAGGTCAGCTCCAAGCACCCCTGTCAATACATCCCTGATTGCATTCCTTTTCCTTGCATTGTCGCTGATATCGGTACTGATAATCGACTCAACCGCTTCTGTTGAGGGGAATGGTATATGGATGAAATGCCCTATAGGCACATCTTTTCCTAGATTGGACAACGTTTCCTTTAATCCGCGCGACACCATCATAAGATGATAGTCCTGCAGCCATATGGGCGCCTCTTTGCCTTGAAGAGCCTCCTCCAATGTTGCGGTTGAGAATATCTTATTGACTATCCTATACATCTCCATATCAGCAATATCAAAATCAGGCCACGGGTAGGTTGAGCTATCAAAAACGTCCGGATGGGTTAAATGCATGATTGGCCAAAGAAACCCATTGCAGAACTTTGAATATGAGTCGTGTATTGGCGATTTTGGAATAAAGACCTTTTTCATGGTAAAATCATAACCAGCGTTTGGCTCTTGATATCGAATCCTGTGATTCGTATCGCATTGGGCCCAATCGTTTTCCCCGCCGCCGGCATAGCATACCCACCTGCAATTACCGTCCTTTAAAAGCCCGCTCATGGCCTGGATAAGCCCGCCTATGGAAAACCCATGTTTGTCACCGTTTCCCTTATAATCGATCGGACTTCTATTAGAAACTATGATTGGAGACCTATAACTCATGCAACCACCAGAATGCTCTTACAGCTATTTTTTTCCATATCTATTGGTTGCATACGATTTTACTAAAACGAAACATTATTATTATTTTCAAAAAAATCAATATTTATAAACAAACTGCACAAATAACAAATATGAACCTTAAAAAACGGGACAAACGGCTGCTGTACGAGTTCTGCATGGATTCTCGGCTGCCTTACACGGTTCTGGCCAGGAAATCGCGCATGAGCCAGCAGCTTGCGGCGTACAAGATAAAGGCAATGCGCGAGTCCGGTCTAATCGCCTTTTCCTACCCGATGATCGACTACTCCAGGTTCGGGCTGCTGCAGTTTCGCGTGCACTTCAGGGTGAATTATCGCAGCAAACAGACCTTTCTTGATCTGGTCACCAAGTTATCAAAACATAATGATGTCGCAGAGGTTGTTGAAAGGGGCGGTAAGCATGACCTTGTAGTCACATTTGCTGCTAGGAATCCATCCGCCTTCAACAAGACCCTCAGACGGCTAATAGAAGAAAATCATGATCAGCTAAAAGATTATATGATCCTCACAACAGTAGTATCGCATTATTTCCCAAAGAAGTATCTTATCGGTCTTGAAGACAACACAAGGGACACTGTCATCGGCGGTGACAGAGGAATGGCCGAAGTGACTAATATTGACAAGAAAGTGCTGCATCTGCTAGTCGATGATACAAGGGCCCGTACGGTTGACATCGCTGCAAAGGTGGGGATAAATCCGAGAACTTGTATAGCCACAATAAAGAGGCTCAAGTCGTTTGAGGTATTGCGTGGATTTTCATCTATACTAGACCCAAAAGAGTCCGGTTTACTGCAGAGTATTATGCTTATCAAATACCAAAATTTGTCGATCAAAGATGAGGAAAAACTTCGGCTTTTCTGCATAACCAACAAGTACATAACGGAGATGCACAAGCTATTCGGCAACTATGACGTGGCCATAACAATCGAAGCCGAGAGCGCAGTGCATCTCAGGAGCGTATCAATACAGATAAGGGAAAGGTTCGAGAACATAATCAATGACTCTGATGACTTCAGGGTTTTCAGGACACACAAGCGAGCCTTCCTGTCAAAGTCATTCTTCGCTGACAAGGCCAGCAGGGTTTAGCTGCATTAGTCGCCACTTGCTACCTCTCGCTACCTCTCGCTACCTCTCGCTACCTCTCGCTACCTCTCGCTACCTCTCGCTACCTATTACTAGCTCTCACTATCTCTTGGTAAGCTTGTACTTCTTCTCCAGGAGCAGGCCAGCGGCTATGATCAATATGCCGCCTGCGACAACGTTAAGGGCCAGCACCTCTCCAATGGCAAGGATTGCCACAACAATGGCTACAATGGGCTCGGTTGTCATTATGATGATAGACGAGGTCTCTGCCTGCAGCTTCTCAAGCCCGTAGTTCAGGAAGATGTAGGCCATGCCAGTACCAACAACGCCGAGGATGATGATCCAGACGTAGTTCCATGAAACAGTGCCCAGCCCATAGATTAGCGGCGCAGGCGAAAGGAATATGGCTGCAAACAGTATGAACCAGAACACCACGCCTATGTGGTGCCTCTTGTCAACGTAGCGCATGTATGCGAACAGGACCGCATAGATCACGGCCTGAAAAAGCGCGAACATGTTGCCGGTGTAAGCAGAACCCATGAACGGGTTCATTATGAATATGCCGGCAAACGCAATCGCAAGGCAGACAATGACAAACCCGGATACCTTTTCCTTTAGGAAGAAATGGCTTATTATGGCCAGCCAGAACGGGAACGTATAGGCCAGCAGGATGACGTTTGATACAGGCGCAAGCGCGTTGGCTGATATGAAGGACGCAAAGTTCAGTGCCATGAGAAGCCCCATTATAATATAGTTCTTCAGGTCCTGCCGGCTGACCTTGAATATGCTCCTGTCAAAGAACGGCAGCACGATAAGAAGGAAGGCTGCTGCTATGGCTGCCCGGAAAAACGCGATGGTGAGGACAGGGATGGAGCCGCCTATGAGCTTGACCAGTGTCCCGACAATCGCAAGGCAAACCCCTGCGAGTATGATTGATATGTAGCCCTTCATGTTTTAGTTATTGTCCGTGCGGGCTTAAATCAGATTAGCAGCCTAAACAAACCTGCTCAGGACCTGAACCACTGAACGGTTCAGGCCGTGCGAGACCCATGCACCTGTTATGTTCTCTGACTTGTAGAGCAGCAGGCAGAACAGGCTGCCCTGGAACACTGACGGCACCAGCCTGGCCAGTTCAAGCGGATGCCAGGCAATGGTTAGCAGTGTTGAGGCGGCAAAGGCCAGCCATACGTTCGTCCCTTTTTTCCAGGCGAACATGAAGTATGCCCCCCTAAACAGGAACTCCTCGTTGAACGCGTCAAGGAACAGCGGGATGCTGAACGTGAGCAGGAAGGACAGGTCGATTAATGTCGTGGAGTCCCAGATTAGTGAGTTAAACACAACTGTCGCCACAAGCACCAATAAGCCAATACCTATGCTGCATTTCATCCGCTTCATGGTTATGCCGAAACCATTCCAGCCAAGCCTGAAATGCCTTATCAGAAGAAAGCCCGGCACTACGAACAGCAGCAGCTTGGCCAGGAAATAGTACCAGCTGCCAAACCCAGGAAAAGGCGACAATGACATCAGAAACGGGTAAAGAACCACAGCAGGCAGCAGCATGGCAAGCATTATCCAGTAGATTCGAGCCTTCCTTCTCCAGTGTCCATATGCTATCAGAATGATTGCAGGCAGCAGCTGAAGGAACGGCACCAGAAGTGACATGATTATGGTTTGTCTTGATCATTTAAGGGGTTTATGAACCAGTGGTTCATTCTCATATCTAGTCCTGGATTTTTTCAACGAATTCCTTGGTGCAGATTTCCCATGGTCGAATTTTAAGATATTTTTCCAGGATTCCCATGTTCTTTGCGGCCCTTAATTCCAAATAATGCACCTGTAGATGTATTTCCCTTGCTATTTCTGCTCTTCTTGTTCCTGAGTTTATTCTATTCCTTGGAGACGCAAGCCCCAGCTCCTTCAACCAGTCATATTCAAGGGTTTCATGAAATGCAATCAAGTCTGAGAATTTATCTTTCAGGTCTGGGTATTTGTCTGTACCAAGATTCTGATTTACGTATATATCACCATTAGACTCAACAAAAACAAGATCAGTGTCCTCTGTACTAAAACTAAAATATGATACGGGGATTCCATCAACTAAACAATCCCGTTTGTTTATTATATGACCACTTTGCCCTGTTTCCAACTCCACATACATGGTATTCATATAAAACAAGAACGATGTAAGTTTTTTATAGCTTACCAAGCTCGCCCAGGTAAGTCCCGTCCAGCATGTAGACCTTTGATGTCCTGACCTTCGCGGCCTTCAGAAGCGGCCCAAGCGGCTGTGTTTTTCGCTTGAACTTTAGCGTTCGTTTCTTCCGGTTCAGCGCCGTCCCTCCAACCATGTCGTTAAAGGCCGGCATCATCACAATTTCCGGTAGCTTGCTTTTCGGCTTTATTGGCTTTGTCGACTTTGTATTGTATTTCTTGCTTATCTCTTCCCTGTTCAGGCTGGTACGGATCCAGACCCGTTCCCTCCAGACATAGCCCAGCCTGTCCCTGAGCTCTATTACAGGGTGCCTGTGGCCGGATAGGATGTGGCTGGCCTCCAGGAAGTCCGGTGACGGCCATGTGTGGCCATGTGTCAGGTATGCATCACCAACCAGCAAGCCTGTTGATGGATGGATGGTAAGGCCTGGGGCAAGCCTTTGCAAGCCATCGTCATGGTTGCCAGGCACAATTTCAACATCAATGTTATGGTCCCTGTTCAGCGTGTTTAGGAAGGCCGGGACCTCGCGCTCCTCCTGGAAGGTGAGGCCGGGCACCTTGTGCTTTATATCGCCTAGAATGATTAGCTTCTTGGCCTTTGTCTGCTTGACTAGCTGCAAGGCCTTCTCCAGCAGCTTCTTGGTTTGTGACGGTATCTTTATTCCAGCCTGCCTGAACTCATGTTCCGCGCCTATGTGCAGGTCTGCTATGACAAGCAACCTGCCCGGCAGCAGCGCTGCTGCCTCGTTTGTCAGGAATTTGATGGCCATGCATTTATATTGGAGAAAACAATAATAAACTGAATCAAATCAAAACAAAATTAATCAAATCAAATCAAAACCAATCAATCAAATCAAAGTGAAGTGTCAAAGATGGAGAACAAAGCATTCCTCTGGTTCGGGGTTCTGACAATGGTATTTTCATTCGCACTGTTGTCAGGCTACACTGTACAGTTTTCGGCTGAGAGCTTTGTCGTTTTCGTGGGGATAATGCTGATGCCGGTTTCAATGGCGTCGTTCGCAGCAGGCCTTTTGGAAGGCTCCCTACAGAAGGTAATGCTCATATTCGTCATATACGTGATATTCTTCGGCATGATATTCCTGGCGCCGTTTCTTTTGTAGGCATCTTCGACTTACCACTGCGAGTCACTGATATTGCGGTATTTCTCTATACCTTTAAGTTGACAATATAAAGGAAAAGGGGACGGGCATGCATGCATGTCCGCCCCCTGAAATTTTTATTCCTTGCCGGACCCACCACCACTGAGTGGTCTTGGCCGGCGCCGCTGGTTATTCTGCGGGTTCCGGTGGCTGCTGGTCTTCGGCAGCCCCATCTTTCGACAGGCTCGCGACGGCAAGCTCTCTGAGCTGATCGAGAGGAACCTCGATGGGATCGAGGAGGCCAAACAGCTCTTCCTCATTGTCGGGCAGAGCACCAGCATCGGCATCACGAGCCTCGATGAGAGCCGTTTCCGCCCGTTGTGCACTATCCTGCAGAGCGGAGAGGTCAATATCTTCGATGCATTGTCCCTCCAGAGTTTGGACCGCAATCCCCATTGTTTGGGAGCATGATTTTCTCAAATCATCCACCTTTTCCGAACGGAATGGTGTATCTTCAGCTATACGTTCCATCACGACTTTGGCGAATTCGTCGTCATCCATCGCTTTGAGCTCCTCCAGCTCGGTAAGCTTGAGGACGTATACCGCCTTTTCAATATCGTCGTTTGAATTATCGTATGCCTGTTTGACAGCGTTCCACCTTTTAAGCTCCTCAAGCACCAATTTTCTGAAGTCACTGACAATACCCTGGAGCTGTTCCTTGATGTGCTCGCTCTCAACCGTGGAGATGTCGGGTGCCTGGCCGTTAACGAACATCCTGGATATTTTCAGCGTTTCCAGCACTTCTTTGAGACGCTCGGCGTCCCTCCGCTTCTTTATCAGGTCCACGATGAGACCCGCGTGCTGAACCGGTAGGGTCATTATTGCCCCATCCTCGCCGCTAAAACCGGTTCTTGTAAAGACCGGGTTTAGGTACCCCTCAAACTCGGGGTCTGTTTCCTCCAGGCCGAACAATTTTGACACTATACCACCCAGTGCGTCACCGACACAGCCGGGCATGCCAAGCGAACGTCCACTCAAGTCAGATGGGCCAATGACTGTCATTCTCGATCGGCCACGGCCAGGACCTGTACTAAGTACCATACTACTAATTCTTCCGTCTTTCATTGATTTCTCCTTTTTCTGAATTTGTTTGAAATGAAACAATGTTATTAAACACTCTACTAACTACCAACAGAAATACTTTTACTTGCTTTTTTGTTTTCCCTGTTTATCCAAACAATGGAACAGGGCACTGTTGACTATTGCTGATTATCGTCAATTGTTGTCAATTATCGTTGATTTAACCGCCTAGAACCCAAGACAGCCAAAACGGGTATTTTAAGCACGCAAGACCGTGTTTTTGTCGACGCGAGTCTGCATGGCTTTGAGAAGAGGCATGGGTATCACTAACCAAATTCCTCGTATGTTTCCATCCAGGAAGTCTGCATTGGAGTGATTATATGATCAATCCAATGGATTAGTGAAGTTTTGTTTGTGAATATGAGTATGTGAAGGCTTGAATGATGCTCTGATAATTATTGTGCAGTGCTTGGATAATGGCTGTAATCCTTGGAAATGTGTGATAAATTAAAAGACAATTAACTATTTAAAGGTTTTTTTAACGACTGTGGGGTGATTACTTTACAGTGATAGAAACGTGTTGACAACACACCTAAACTTAAACTTCATTCACAAAAACCATGTCATCAGGCCAGCCCTTCTTTAGCCGGCCCCGCTCCATGTTTATGGCCGGCATGTAATTATGATGAACCCTGACTAGCTTGTCCAGCGAGGCAGTTATCACTTCCTTGATCGAGTCCTCGCCCAGCTTCTCCCTGAGGAACGGGACGATCTTGCCGTTGAACTCCTCGACGAGCTGGTCCTCTGTGGGAGCGTCGAGGATTATCATAAGGGCAAGGTGGCCGTCTTTCTCGCCAAGGTATGCCAGTGAGATGAACCTTGAGTTGAGCATCCTCCACATAGGGTCCACCTCCAGGGTATCCATGTATTTGTGCCTGGTTATGCCCATCTTGAACTTGATTATGTATAGCTGTTTGGCGTCGAATATGTGCAAGCCAAACTCCCCCTTGTCAATGGATACATAGTACCTCAGCAGCCTTTGCTCCTCCAGCCGCTTGCGCTTGCGGTTGACTGTCATGACCGGCACACCAGTCTTCTTGGCTATCTTGTTGTCGCTCATGCGCGGGTCCTTGATCAGCTCCCTGACTATCTTCACTTCCTGGCTGTCCAATGTCCTGCCTTTTGTTTTCATTTTCCACTCCAGTGTTTTTCCACTCCATTGCTAATAAATGGTATATATGTAACATATTTGGTGTGATATCTATATAAAGTTTTAATAATAAGGGTTTTTTAGGTAAGTAATATTGGAGCCACGCATGATAGCAATGAAAACACCGTCATATATTGAGCAGGAGATGCTGAAAGTCGCCGCGGAATCGCATATTGACATAATTGATAATCCGGATCCCGAACTCGTGAATGCCCTTTATGGCGTGATGCAGGAAGTTGGCAATCACATGCAAAACAATGATATACCGCTGTTATCAAGCGAAACATCCATAGCCGAGGACAAATTCATGCACAAGGCAGAAAACATTGAAGCAGACAACTTTTGGAATATGACTTATAGGAAGTCCCATAACGGCAACTACTGTACTGCGGTTGTTTTCAGTAAGCCCAAGGAAGGGAAGGCATTCGGTGCGGTTGATATAAGAGAACGTGATTCGAATGATGTGTCTTATTTTGGGTTCTTTTGCATGCTACCGGACACGACCATGTGGAAGTATTTCCATACAAGAAAGGCGGGTGTGGGGAGCCTTAATCCTGACATGGGTGCGTTCGAGAGTGCGTTCAGCAAGAAAATAGATGAATACAAGCCTGTAATTAAATCCATTTGATTATTGATTTATTTGACCCAGATCGCATACTTGCCTGGTGCTGTGAGGCCCATTACCTTTGCTATCTCTGAGCTGGTGGGGTCGTTGATTACAACAGTGCCCTTCCAGCTCCGTGAGAACTGGGACTGCTTGCACAGCGGGCATACAGAATCCTTCACAAAAAGCCGGCAGTTCCGGCAAACCTTTTCCTTGACTGTCATGAGTATCACCTAGATTTTAGTTTCTTGCCTGCGGGCGCTGGCCTGCCGCCCCTTCCGGGCTTGCCGCGCATACTTGGCTTGCCCCTCTCTTTTGCGCCTTTTTTGTCAGACTCTACCCAGTTCTCCACACCCAGTCCAAACTGCCTTGTGGTGAGGCCGACCTTGTACTGCCTGGATGAAAGGGAGACGGATATTATCCTCGCCCTTATTGGGTCCTTCTCCTTCAGGACGCGCTTGGATTCCCTGCCGTTGAATGTGGCGTTCTTCTGGTCGTATGAAACGAAATCGTTCATTATCTGTGAAACATGGACCATGCCGTCGAGAGGGCCTATCCTGGCAAACGCACCGAATTCCGTGACGTCTATCACAAAGCCCTTCACAAGCTCGTGAAGCTCTGGCGCATACGTGAGCATCTTGAATTTTGCGGGGTAATATATTGAGCCGTCACCGGGCAGTATCCTGCCCTCGCCGATTTCCTCTACAGATACCACCGAAAGGATTATGCCTATGTCCTTCTCTATCAGGCCTTCCCACCTCTCTTCAAGGCTCTGCTTCACCGCGTTCTCAGCGTCCAGGTTGAAGTTTGACGGGGGCACGCGGATCTTGTCCGAAACAGTTAAAATGTTGTACATGCAATCACTTCGAATATATCCTATTCCTATAACTTATCTAACCATAACCTATCTTAACCACTAACCTGTTAGATTGGTTAATTAATTAAGAAAAGGCCTATTTAAATGTTGCGGCAGCGTGTTTATAAACCTTAGGCTCCGCTTTCAAGCCTTTGGACCGCCTTCTCACTGCCCTTTATCTTTATCACGATCCATGCCCCGACCAGTATCAGCATCGAACCCGCCATCTGCATGAGCGGGAAGGGCTCATTGAACCACCACACTCCGACCGCAAGGGAGATCACAGGCGCCAGCAGCAGCAGGGCCGTTGCCTTGCTGAGGTTGATGTGCTTTATGCTCCAGTACCAGAAGAATACATAGCCGAACAGGATTGCGGTCGATACAAACAGGTTTGATAACTGCTGGCCGGAAAGCGTGAGCAGGACGTCGACCTTTCCCAGCAGCACAATGGCCCCGAACAGCACAACAGCGCCGATGAACATTCGGCTGAAGCTGACCACAAGGTTGCTCTCACCCCGCTTCATTACCTTTCGTGCAATGGTGTTCTCGGCTGCCCAAAGGATTGTTGCACCAATGACCAGCAAGTCGCCAAGGCCAGGGTTCGCCCACCACGCACTGAGCGGTATGCTGGCGAAGTAGATCAGGAACGCCCCCACAAGCATGACAACCAGTGCGAACCAGTGCTTTCTCGGGACCCTTTCCTTCAGGAACAGTGCAGCAAAGATTCCTGCGTAAATGGGCAGGGTCTTGTGGAGGAAGGCTGCCCTTCCGCCGGTAGTCAGCTGCAGGCCTGTAAAGAACATTAGGAATGCCAGCCCACCACCAATCACGCCGATCGCAATCAGGTATTTCCAGGGCACGCGTTTGAACTGCTTTAACTTATTGGCCTTGGAACTGATCTTGGAACTTAAGCTGGAACCAGGGCCTGAACCAGATCCGGGGCCGGAACCGAAGCTAAACCCGCTCTGGAAACCAGCAAGCAGCAGGAACACAAGTCCTATGATCAAGGCCCTGACCGCTGTGAAAACGGTCGCATCGATCCCCACAACAAACATCTTGTTAACAGGGATGGCGAAACCGCTGATAACCGCGGCAATCAATGCGAGAATCGTCCCAAGCGTTTCCTTGTTTTTCAATCCCACCACATACACATATATAGCCGACGTCTGCGTTGCTAATATAGAGTTGTCTCAGCGTATTTAAAAATCAAAACCATGAAAAACCAAACATAAATCAAAATCAAAACCGAAACAGGTTAAGGTTTATATAACTAACTAGCTTTTGTTACAGTATGATAAGAAAAACAGCATACGAAATGTTCGATGATGTGATTGAAGCAGCGAGTACTGAGCTTGTGGAAAGCGTTGAGGAAGACCTGGATATTAATCATAAACATGATGAAATCGGAGGCAGAACAGTAGTGACAAATGCTGACAGGCGCATTGATGCAAAAGCCAAACCCATTGTAGATGAATACGGAATACCGTTCGTTTCAGAGGAAGGCGAACATGACATAGAGATAGTAAAAACAGGGAATTATGCTATTCTTGACTCGGTTGACGGGACCCTTGCCCTGATAGAACATGTGAAGAAGGGTTCACCCCAAAACCCTGCAATCGATCCAACCCTGGGAGAGAGGTATGATTACTCCCTGTTGATAGGCATTGTTGAAGACGGCAGGCCAAGGTTCGGCTGCTGCTATAACTACGTGACCGGTGAGAAGATATACCTTGATTCTGAAGGGGACGTTCGCAGGACAGGGCCGAGTAGGAAGGAGTTTGAGGCACGCCTTGCTCGATATGTTGATAGCAGGTCAAATGACCCGATAAACCAGAGAATCGCTAAGGATCCAGCGGTTTCGACCTATTATCTGGGTTCCCTTGGAATTGCCTCCATTTATGCCCAGCTCTACAAGCATGAGGCAGCGGTTATATCCCATTTCCCACAGGAGAATGGCCTTTGGGACATACTTCCCGGCTGTGTCCTTTCCGAAGCCGATAAATCCAATGGCACGAGGTTTTACGATGGCCATGGCAATGAGATATCCTATACCGACTACATCCTGATCCCAAAAGGCGTTGTCATGATTAGGGGAGACAAGTTTAATTGGGTAATAGACGAACTGAGGAAAACACAGGAATAGAACTCCCAGCCCAGCCACCTTCCTACAATTTCTTTATAAAACAGGATAGTATCACTGTCTTATGCCTGAATGGAAATGCATACAGTGCGGCCACTGCTGCTTCATGTACGGCTGCATGATACCTGCCACTGACCAGGACCTTGCACGCTGGAAGGATGAGGGCAGGCACGATATCCTGGAAAAGGCAAAGGTCATAACAGACCCCAAAACCGGAAAAATCATTGCCGCAGACCTCTGGTTCAACCCACATACAGGGCGGGAATACATATACTGCCCATGGATTAAAAAGAAAAAAGGCCGTTTCGGTGGCAAGGACAAAGTCATCTGTATGATCCATGACACAAAGCCCCAGTACTGCAGGGATTACATCTGCAGGAAGCACGTGAAATAAAGCATGTGAAGTGAGATATTTATTAAATACTGAGTAGGGATAGTGAACATATGCTCTACCTGATTTCAATGGGACTGAGAGACGAGAAGGACCTGCCAGTCCGGGCCATGGAAACCGCGAAGAAGTGTGACATTCTTTACGCCGAGTTCTACACCAACTGCACTGCCAGCTCAGCCGGCAAGCTATCCAAGCTGGTCGGCAAGCCGGTAAAGGAGCTGGACCGCAAGGGAATGGAGGATGACGTGGGCAGGCTCATAAAAGAGGCCAGTGCCAGTGATGTGGGCATATTCGTGCCAGGCGATGCCCTGAGCGCAACCACCCATATAATGCTGATCAAGGAAGCAAAGGAAGCAGGCGTCAAGACCAAGGTCGTGCATGGCTCAAGCATATTCACTGCGATTGCAGAGACTGGCTTGCAGCTCTACAAGTTCGGAAGGACAGTAACCCTGACCAGCCCCGCGCAGAAGTCCACACTGGACAGCATCAAGGCCAATATGGATGCTGGCCTGCACACGCTGGTCTTGCTGGACATTGACATGGATGCGATGACAGGACTGAAGCTGCTGGAAGAAACCATAAAGGACCGGAAGGTTGCAGTGGCCTGCCAGCTGGGCAGCAGCAACAGCCTGATAAGATATGGCACAGCCAGCCAGCTTCTGAACAAAAACCAGGCAGAGCTAAAAGGCAAGATACCAGCAGTCATCGCAATCCCATGCAAGCTCCACTTCAGTGAAGAGGAATTTCTGGAAGGCCTAAAGTGATTCCATCCCATTTCCCATCATTGTCTTCTTTTCAACTATACCTTTAAGTTGACAGAGTAAAGAGAAAGGGCACGCATAAAGACTCAAACAGACGATCACCCTTTCCAGCGCAATCTGGCACCAATGCCGAATATCTATTATTGTCATTATGCGCATATGCCCCTTCAATGCCGCTGGATTCTGTGTGCCAGCTATTTCTTTGGTTTGGTCGGAATCAAGCATTCAAAGAATGCCCGCTGGATCACACACGGCTTGCAACTTTCTTCTTGGCTTATCCGTTCTGATTCCTTAAAATCAATACTCTCATGATACACACTCCTTGTCGACATTCCAGCTTTCTGGAGATTATTTGACCGGAATTCGCTCGCATCTCAACGGGCACGGAGCCGGGACTCCCCGTAATTAACCGATACCAGCGGATCGGATTACTCCAAAAATAAAAGAGGAAGGGCCCGCGGTTTTGCGTCATTACGGACTGATTGACAAAATGTCTTCTTCACATTTTGTCTCTTTGGGCTTAATGTCTGCCAGCTACTTAACTCATAATGAGCATACCCGCGGTCAAATGATGTTATACAGATATCATGCCAGCCCTTTCCTTCCGGGATCTTCTTGGCTTCTTGTAATTTTTATTAGACTCGCACACACACAAGAATAACCAAAAATTTACCCGGCGCCAATTAATTTACACCTTGTGCGAGTCATCTGTTTTTAATTTGTGTTTTCGCATTGTCATTCTCCTTTTCAATCGAAAACAAGTCTTCCTTTGCCACTGAAGTGGCCACCAGTATTCGCTCACAACAAGCAAGCACGGGACCGGCGTATGCCCGTTTAAAAAGCCGGAACGACATCCACGCAGCAAGCTACTCCGTCATCCCGGCTCAACTACCAACTTTTCATAATTATCATGCAAACTCATACAAACAGAAAAACGAATAGGAAAAGCCGTCTTCAAGGTGTCTTCCCTCAACCTATCCGGTATTGGGCAATGACGCATGGTGTTGATTTTGATGAATATGATGAATGTTATATAGTGGGAACAGAACCCCCATATAGAATATTATATTAAGAGAAATAAATATGTTAAGCTGCCGAAGAACTATTCCTTTCCACGTTCTTTCCTGGAAGTGGTTGTCCATTTCCTTTTCTTGCCTTGCCTTCCGAGTTTATGGTTCCTGCCGCACTTCGAAGAGCAGAAGTAAAGGACTTGGCCGCTCTTCTTGACAAACATCCTTCCCTTGCCCTCGGGCATTGGCCCACCGCAAAACGAACATTTCGCCATAAGAATCACATCTCTAAATCATCAACACCATTAAACATCTTTTATCGCTTGGAGAACTTGCCCTCGGCCTCCATCGCAGTCTCCTTGAGAAGGATCACATCCCCGACCTTTACGGGGCCCACGACATTCCTTGCCACTATCCTGTCCCGGTCATGGCCATCAAGAACCTTGCACCTGACCCTGCTGACGCCCTTCACTCCCATCTTGCCTCCAACCTGAACTATCTCTGCCGGTATTGTCATTAACTTCACCTTATGACATGCATACTATGCGACTATGATGACGATCGCTTATTTATTCCTTATCCTCGTTTCCGCCGCCAGCGCCGCCAAGCTCAGCCATGCTCTTTGCTATCTCTGCCACCAGCTTCTTGCCGTCGCCTTCTTCTGTTATTGCTATCGAAGACGTCGGGACCTTTATGCTGGCCGACCTGCCCAGCTCGTCCTTGGACGGAACAAATGAACAGGGCACCCTCTTCTCGTCACAGAGGACGGGAAGGTGCATGACCACCTCTTCGGGCGAGACGTCGGTTGCAATCACGATCAGCTTTGCAAGCCCGCGCTCTATGGCCTTTGTGGTCTCGTTCACGCCTATCCTTATCTTCCCGGTCGCCTTGGCCACGGTGATGGCTTCGTATGCCTTGTTCACCACGCCCTTCGGGACCTCGAACTTTGCTATTGCCATTTCAATACCTCCTTCATAAGACGCTTTCATGATATGCCTTCATGAGATGCATTGCGTCCTCACTTCATCGGTTATTTATCGGTTGATAGAACAATATGTATACGCAGTATTTAAAAGTAACCTCTAAATAACCTTTCCATTATTCAGAATGCAGTATTCAGAATAGATTCATCCGGCCGCTTTCTTTTCCTTGTCTACCGCGGCTATCTCCGGGGGTATGGCCTTTACCTTTATGCCTATGGCCTCCAGCTTCTCCTTGAACTTGCCCAGTGCTGTGTGTATGTCATCGATTTTCCTGGCGCCGGTGCATATGATTTTTCCCGAACCGAACAGCAGGAAGGCTACCCTGGGGTCTGAAATCCGGCAGACAAGCCCCGGGAACTGCTCTGGCTCGTATTCCACGTTTTCCATGTTGAATGATATGTTCTCAAGGTTGAGTTTTGCCTTTATCTGGGTTGACGCAACTATGTTCTCGACCTTTGTGTTGAATTTCTGGGGCAGTGGAATCCCTACGTTCCTTACGTCATCAACAACCTTGGACATGGCAGTCTTTGCCAGATCAACGCTCTTGGCGCCGGTGCATACGATCTTGCCCGATGAGAATATCAGCGTTGCCGCCTTTGGTTCTTTTATTCGGTAAATCAGGCCCGGGAACGCCTCTGGTGAATACTCGGCTCCCTCGAGCTTTCCGGAAATCTTGACTAGCGGTATGTCCTCCCCAAGCGTTGTAAATGCGACAACGTTCTCCACCTTAACATGAAACTCCTTCAAAACAAAACCCCCCTAGATTATTATATTGTCTGAGGGCATATTTAAAAGGCTCGTTTTTTTGGTTTGTTTTTCGGCATGCATCGGGCATTGGCCTGGATGCCCATCCATTCCAGAATCTATGTTATCAAATCTACGTTACCGTCTATTTCCCTATCTGCATCTTTTCCTTGAGGAAGGTGATGACCTGCTTGTAGTCCCTGCCGCTGGCCCTGAAATACATCTTGCTCACGCGCTCGAAGAAAACGGCCTCGTATGGTCCGGGCCTTATGAAAAGATACACAAACCTCATCACCTTGGGTTTGAGCCACATCTTGGCTCCTGACATGCGGTTTTTGAAACCGCCCCACGCACCGGGCCCCTCTTTCTTATCCTTGAACCTTGCCTGGACATCCTCCAGTATCTCCTCTTCTATGCTCTTGGACCCTATTATCTCGTTTATGTAATGCTCCATCGCATGTTCCTTTGCCTTGAGCTCTAGCATGTATATAAGCAGTGCGTTCTGCGACATTATCCATGTTGTTATGGGGTAAATCATGAGGTTGTCGGTCTCCACACCCTCCGGTGGTGGGGTGCGCAGCAGGCTGAGCACCCATGGCATGTCAAAAAGCAGGTAGTACAGGTCTTCGGGGTACATGGGCCGTACCTCGGCCTGTAAGCCCTTCTCGCTTAACGCATCCTCAAGTATCTGGTCTATGTCCTTGTCATCAAATTTCAGCTCATATTTGTATTCAATGAGCTTTTTCCATGCCTTTGCCCATTCGTCGTATGGGTATATCTCCCATTTGCCTCCTTTCTTCTCCAGCCTTGCCGGCGGCTTGCCCGACTCTACGATGGGAAGGGACCTCCATACCCACAGCCTGGTACTTACCAATGCCTCGGACTGGCCGAACCCCGGGGTTACGTATGCGTCGCTGACCCAGTTCGCGGGTTTTTTTTCATCCATTTCCCTCATGGCCTTGAACTTTGCTATGTACGGCTTGAGCCATTCCCTGTACTCATCAACGCTTTTCTTGCGCGCCCTTGCAAGGTTTTCTATCCTTGCATAACGCTCCTTGACGACGGGCAGGAATATCTCCTTCCACTCCCGGTATAGGCTGTTCTTGGTTTTCAGCACAGTGGCCTCTGCAGCAGAGACATCCAGCTCCTTTCTTATCTTGTCCACGTTATTCCATTCGTCTTTCATGCGTATGAAATCCGTTATTATGGTGGGCCAGCGCCTGGCCATGGTCACCATTGAGTAACCCTCCCCTGTGTATGCATCCACCCTGTCCACGAACAGCGACCTGATGACGTGCTCGTCACCTGTCTTATCGGCCTGGACGAAGTAGTCGATTATCTCCTTGTAACGCCGCGTGTCATGCGACAGCAGCTCGTAATCGGCAACAGACTGTGCCGCCGAGGTCAGGCCAGTCTTAATGGCCTGTTCAAGCTTCTGCTTCTGTGCAATGGTGATGTTATAGAACTCTGCCCATACAGGCGAGATGTAAAGGAAGTCCTCGGCCTTCTTTACGGTGTAACGCCACTTGGGCGCCTTGTAGATGAAGGAATGGTATATGTTGGAGCCGCTGCCACGCAGCCCGGTGAAGTCCAGTATTATTGACATCTCCTTGGGCGTGCCGTGCAGGACCTGGCCTTGGAAAGGGACCTCCATACTGGATTTTTTCTGCAGCAGGTCAACGACCATCTGCTCCTCGACGAATTTCAGGTCGCTTTCCCTCATAGTGCAGCGCGGATAATAAGTCTTATGAAGGATCTCTTCCTTCAGCTTCTCCTTCTCCCCTGGAAGCATCCTTCTTACCATATCATCACCTGCTCTTGGCTCCCCTACCCGACACCAGTCGGCTTAGGCAACAAACACCAGCACTCCGCCTATTATTATTATTATGAATCCCAGGACAACGCCGACCCAGCCGAAGGGATCTGGCTGGTGCTCCATTGTCGAGGGGAAAAAGAAAACAAGGAACCCGCCTACTATAATCAAAAGCAACCCGACCAATATGCCTACTATCCCGAACATATGAAACACCTCTTTACATAATGATTTATGCAACCAATCACATCACTATTAACGCCTTGATTGATGCTGTGTTATATTAATATTTATGGGGTGACAATAAATAAATAGGGCATTATAGTAAACGACATATTGTTTGGAACAGGTCGTTTACTAGTTGTTCCTGACATATCCAAAATTGTGTCAGGAACTATAAATGCAGCATCAGAGACACTATCAGATGCAATGTTAGTTGTTGCATGTTGTTGTGCTGCATGGCCTGTCAGAGACAACAACAAGAGGGATGATAATATGGTGTTCGCCAGGGCAAAGATCGCGATTGAAGACAACTGCTTCGAGGAGGAACCGGGAACAATAACCATACGATACGTCGGGCCGAACCCGACAAAAATATACAAAAAGATGCACGAGCTCATTAAATCCGTTTTCAGGGTAACCGCTTCGGACGTCCAGGAAACAGACTATTCCTGGGGCAAGACAAGCACAGGGGAAAAGTTCAAGATTGAGATCTGGATGCACAAAGACATGGATCTGTTTTCATACCTTTACGTGAGGTTCAGGCTGGAAGGCGAAGGCAACGAGAGGGAAGGGCATGCAAAGATGGAAGTCAGGGGGCTGCTGCGGAGCGAGTACCCACAGGATACTGTATGGCAAAGGTCGTTGCTTTACGAGGTAATAAGGACATTCTGGCACAGGGTCTTTTACCACAAGAAGAGGGAAGAATATGCCGAGGAATGCAGGCATTCCAAAATACTCTTCATGAAGCACATGAAGGAATTCTTGAGGACGCTGAAAGGCGATGTCCGCACCAACATGCCTGAAGGGGAGGAAGTCGGAAGGGCCATGGCGTCCAACAGAGGCAATGAGCATGGCAGAACAGAACACAGTCCAGCCAGAGACCATGCAGCAGGAAAGAAGCACGAAAGACCCGGATAGGCATTGGGATGGATGCGGTAAGCGTATAGATTTTAGATTTGGTGGTTTTATGGCAAAGATTGTAATAAGGGACGACTGCATGACACCTGACAGGTACCTGCGCTTCAAATACAGCGGCCCAGACCCATGGGGCATGGCAGAATTCCTCGATGCAAACATAAGGCCTTTTTTCCATATAACCTCATCCAATGCCAACAACTACCGCATAAACTGGGATGTGACAGGCGACCCAATAACCTTCTATGCCAGGTGGTGGGCGAAAAAAAGCCTGGGCAGGTTCAGCGGATTGCAGTTCCAGTTCAAGCTCGTAGGCGAGAGGGGCAAGACACGGAACGAGGGCAAGTTTTCGCTAAGCTATCATGCAAGGGTCGTAACCAGGTTCGAGGGATGGTCCCCCATAATGAAGCCCGTATGGACCCTTTACTCCTACCTCTTCTATAACAGGGTGCGCAGGAAATATATTGAGCAATGCAGAAACTACATGCTAACGTTCGGAAACCTAGTGAAAGAGCATTTCAATCTTGAATCCACCGAGGTCCCGATGTCGCGTGGATTCTGAAGCACCAATGTATACAATCCATCCATCATCAATATGATATCCATATAATCCACGAGGTCTGTGTATGAGAGAGGAAATACAGAACCCGCCCATAATGAGCTTCCTGACTGCAATCAAGGGCTTTATCTCGGGCGGCTTGATGGGGCTTGCCGCGTTCACTGCATGGGATCCCGTAGGTAGGACAGTGCTTTTTGTCCTGGGCTTCATCGTACTGGTTGACTCTGTGATGCCGGTTGACCGGAAGCTGTATGTCATCACGTCAATCTTTTTCTTGATAATAGGCGGGCTTTTGGCCTTCTTCACAGCCTTTGCCGGCTCAGGCATGACATACCTCATCATACTGCTCGTTGCGGCAGTCATAACATACTTGGACAAAATCCGGAGGATGCACAAGCTGGGGAAGATAAAGTGATTTGACGCCGTTCTCAGGAACCATTTGAAGATAAAATCCGATAATATATCCATAAAACAAAAAAAATCCCACCCAAAAATCCCACCGTTCCCCCACTAGTTTTAAATACCCACCGGACAATAAATACGCAAATAAAAACTAAAAATCTGAAAAAAATGAAAAATGTGGTAGTTCAAATGGCAGATAAGAAATGGGTGTATTTTTTCGGTGAAGGCGACACCAAGGACAAGGCCCTGCTCGGTGGCAAGGGCGCGAACCTTGGCGAGATGACAAAGATAGGCCTGCCTGTGCCTGCCGGATTCACGATTACGACAGAGGCGTGCATTGCTTTTTCTGACGGCGACAATAAATGGCCCAACGGCCTTGAGGACCAGGTCAAGAAGAAGCTTGCAGAGCTTGAGGAGAAAACGGAAAAAAGGTTGGGCGATACCAAAAAACCGCTACTGCTTTCAGTGCGTTCTGGCGGTGCGGTTTCCATGCCCGGCATGATGGACACTGTGCTCAACCTCGGGCTCAACGACGACACGGTCGATGCCGTAGCAAAGCTCACCGGCAACGAAAGGTTTGCCTATGATTCCTACAGAAGGTTCATCCAGATGTTCGGCGATGTTGTGATGGGTGTGGAGCATTCCAAGTTTGAGAAAATCCTGAGCAACATGAAGAGCACCAAGGGCAAGGAATATGACACAGACCTGACGGCCGGAGACCTCAAGGAGCTCGTGCAGAAATACAGGCAGATGGTAAAAACCGAAAATGGCAAGGAGTTCCCACAGGACCCCAATGAGCAGCTCCGGATGTCTATTAATGCCGTATTCAAATCATGGAGCAACAAGCGGGCAATCACATACCGGAACCTGCATGGCATACCGCACGACTCCGGCACTGCTGTAAACATCCAGGCAATGGTTTTCGGCAACATGGGCAAGGACTCGGGGACAGGCGTTGGCTTCACAAGGAACCCCTCAACCGGAGAGAAGGAGCACTACGGCGAATACCTCATAAACGCCCAGGGCGAGGATGTCGTGGCCGGCATAAGGACACCCAAGCATATTGACGAGATGAAGAATGACCTCCCAAAGGCATACGGCGAGCTTGTGAAGATATACGAGATCCTTGAGAAGCATTACAGTGATATGCAGGATTTCGAGTTCACGGTGGAGCGTGGCCGGCTGTTCATGCTGCAGACAAGGGCAGGCAAGCGCACAGCGCATGCCGCTGTAAGGATAGCGGTTGACATGGTCAGCGAGGGCCTCATAAGCAAGGAAGAGGCAGTGCTGCGAATCGACCCCAACCAGCTTGACCAGCTCCTCCACAAGCAGCTCGACCAAGAGGCAAAGCTGAAGGCTGATTTCGTCGCAAAGGGGCTGCCGGCATCGCCAGGCGCTGCAGTGGGCAAGGTCGTGTTCACAGCGCATGACGCTGTTGAGCAGTCGGAGATGGGCGAAAAGGTCATACTTGTGAGGCTTGAGACCAGCCCGGAGGACATACAGGGCATGCACGCCGCACAGGGCATACTAACAGCCCGCGGGGGGATGACGTCCCACGCGGCTGTCGTGGCAAGGGGCATGGGCAAGTGCTGCGTTGCAGGGTGCTCAGACATCACGGTCAGCGAAGATGACAAGCAGTTCAAGTCCGGCGACAGGGTGTTCAAGGAAGGCGACTGGATAACGCTTGACGGCTCGACAGGGGAAATAATCGCAGGACAGGTGCCGGTGACAGACCCTGTAATGAAGGGAGAATTCAATACCCTGATGGGATGGGCGGACTCGTTCAGGAAGATCGGCATCATGACAAACGCTGACACGCCGCACGATTCACAGGTTGCAAGGGACTTCGGCGCAGAGGGTATAGGCCTCACAAGGACAGAGCACATGTTCTTCGAGGGCGACCGCATCACAGCGGTCAGGGAGATGATACTTGCAGATGATGAGGAAGGCAGGCGAAAGGCACTGAAAAAGCTGCTGCCTTACCAAAAGGAGGACTTCAAGGGCATATTCAATGTCATGACAGGCCTGCCTGTCATAATACGCTTGCTGGACCCACCGTTGCACGAGTTCCTTCCGCACGAGGAAAAGGATATGAAGGAGGTTGCGGACAAGATGCTTGTTGATTTTCAGAAGGTAAAGGACAAGGTTGAAAGCCTCAAGGAGTTCAACCCCATGCTTGGGTTCAGGGGCTGCAGGCTCGGTGTTGTATATCCGGAAATAAACGAGATGCAGGTCCGAGCCATTTTCGAGGCTGCTATAGAGGTCAAGGACAAGGGCAAGGACCCGAAGCCTGAGATAGAAATCCCACTGGTCGGCAATGTAAAGGAATTCCTTCCGCTCAGGGAAATGATCAAGAGGGTGGCAAAGGAAACCGGCGCAGAGGACAGGATACAATACAAGATAGGCACCATGGTAGAGGTGCCCAGGCTAGCCCTGACAGCCGACACGATCGCAAAGGAATTGGACTTCATGTCGTTCGGGACAAACGACCTGACGCAGATGACGTGCGGCTTCTCCAGGGACGATGCAGGCAAGTTCCTGAAATACTACGTGGAGAAGGGCATTTACGCCAGGGACCCGTTCGAGAGCATAGACCGGGAGGGCGTTGGCAGGCTCATGAAGATTTGCGTTGAGAAAGCGAGGAAGGCCAACCCAAAGATTGATATAGGCATATGCGGGGAGCACGGCGGCGAAGCCAAGTCCGTGGAGTTCTGCCACAACATAGGCCTCAACAATGTATCATGCTCGCCATACCGCGTGCCAATCGCAAGGCTGGCAGCTGCACAAGCGGCAATAAAGGAAAAGGAACTGAAAAGCACATCTGGATCGCCACATTCGCCCGCAACAGCGGTAAAGGCCAAAAAGGCCAAAAAATAAACCCCACACGCTTTGAAACCGTTTCTTTGCAATCCTTTTTGTGTTCGTCATGCTAGCATGCATGCCTTATGCTGTTTATGCCATTTATAAAGCGAATACCACCAGTGTGTTCACTGGTGGTCTAAACCAACGATAACACTTATTCTCAGAAAACAAAAAATAAAACGGGGAGCGAAACCTGCCCCGTTAACCGCTAGACACAATT
>Ga0180434_10002338_pt1 | contig 25621 bp, 24 predicted proteins | sample SS_ome_7_FD_132453 | JGI IMG/M metagenome (GOLD analysis project Ga0180434, IMG submission 132453) | Hypersaline lake sediment archaeal communities from the Salton Sea, California, USA - SS_1_D_2 metaG | ecosystem: Environmental > Aquatic > Non-marine Saline and Alkaline > Hypersaline >... | reverse complement strand
GAGGACCAACGTTTGGGCGGAGGGGCGGAAGAGCGGGGGGGCGAGCGGCAGTGGGGCAGGAGAGCAAGGGAGCGGGGGGGGTGGGGAGGAACGGGAAGAGCACGTTGATCCAGCGCTGCACGACGTCTTCGCGTCAGGTGCAGGTGTGAAGGGGGCGGAGATGAGGCTGAGCGCGGCGAGGGACAAGAGGTGACGCGGCGCGGGGGAGCCCCCGGGCGAGTTGAGCGCAGCGGAGGCGAACGTTGCGAGGGCAAGGAGGGGTGAGGAGTCCGGGGTTGAGATTGGTGGGCGAGGGGCTGGGATGGAGGTCTCGCAAGGGGTGGGTCCGATGGACGGAACCTGGAAAGGGTTGACGGGGCGTGCGATAGCGGCTGGTGGTTGTCTCGCTCCGTCCCCATGTCCCCGTGCTCTCGCGTCACCCCCTCACCTCCCGCACCCTTGCGCGTCTGCCCTCCTGCCCCCTGCTCATCCCCCACTCCGCGTCCCTGCGGTAGGCTTGTTTGTTCTCGGCACCGCATCAGCTATAATGAGCGGGTCACGTATCCCGATCAATCAACTTAACGCTCTCGGAGGACAATTTGACGCCCTTCAGCAACACATCCGACAACGCGAGCCGCTGGTCGGCTCCCGGGTCACGATTGCCTCGCCCGACGTGGCCGATATTCTCTCTCGGGTCGGTTTCGACTTTCTGTGGATCGAGAACGAGCGCGGGCGATGGACTTCATGGCGGCCCAGAAGCTGATCCAGGCCGCGGGCGGGCGGTATCGATCCCGGGGTGTGTCCTTGCTCTGGCAAGGGGCTTAGAAGGCCCTGGAGGAGGTCAGGTAACCACGAAGTACATGAAGGAACCACAAAGGGCACCAAGCGTGAGAAGGGGCGACCGAAAAGGACACAAACGAACATCAAGGAGACCAGGATCGAACGATAGGGCAGGGAGGCTCCTTAGTCTGGTTGACATCCTGTCTCCCTCGGTGTTCATCGTGATCTTTGAGGCCTTTGTGACCTTGACGTCCTTTGTGGTCAGGGGGTAGAGGGATATGGAGTATCGGTTTCTGGGCGAGACGGGCATCAAGGTATCGGAACTTGCCATGGGGACGTGGGCGTTCGGGGGGGAAGCCGACGCTGAGACGGCCCGGGCGATGTTTGACCGCTGCCGAGACGTAGGGATCAACGTCTTTGACTGCGCGGACAGCTACCACGGCGGTCGGTCCGAGGAGATCCTGGGCGGCCTGATCGCCGGCTGCCGGGACGAGGTGATCATCACCTCGAAGGCGTACTTCCCTACGGGTGACCATCCCAACGCGGCGGGGGCGTCGCGGCGGCATCTGGTGCGCTCGGTGGAGGAGAGCCTGCGGCGGTTGGGAACGGAATGGATCGATATTTTCTTCATCCACCGCTTCGACGAGAGGACGGCGCTGGAGGAGACACTGCGGGCGCTGGACGATCTGTTGGACCAAGGGAAGATCCTCTATCCCGCCGCCAGCAACTTCGCGGCGTGGCAAGTAGAGAAGGCGCTGGGCATCTCCGCGCGGCAGGGCTGGGCCGGGTTCGCGTGCATCCAGCCGATGTACAATCTGGTCAAGCGGCAGGCGGAGGTGGAGATCCTGCCGATGGCGGAGGCGGAGACGCTGGGGGTGATGACGTACAGTCCGCTGGGCGGCGGGCTGCTGACGGGGAAGTACGGCCCCAACAGGCGTCCGTCCTCCGGTCGGCTGGTGGAGGACGATATCTTCCAGGTGCGGTACGGAGAGGGCTGGATGATCGATACGGCCGGCCGCTTCGCCGTGTTCGCGGCGGAGCACGGTTTCGACCCGGCGGCGCTGGCCGTGGCGTGGGTGGGGAGCCACCCCGCGGTGACGGCACCGATTATCGGGGCGCGGAACGTGGAGCAGCTCGAGGGCTCGCTGGCGGCGGCAGAGATCAAGATGACGCCCGCTCTACGAGCCGAGATCTCGGCCCTTTCCCCGACCCCTCCTCCGGCGACGGACCGGAACGAGGAGCGGACATCCGTCAACTATGGCGTGAGATAGCCTTGTCTCTCCTCCGTGCTCCTGGTGTTTTCTCTGCGTTCTCTTTGTCTCGACGTTTGATACTTGTTGGTCTGAAAGGAAGCCTATGAAAACGATATCTGTCGAATTGACGACAATGGCCCACGGCGGCGACGCCCTGGGCCGCCACGAGGGGAAGGTGGTCTTCGTCCCCTATGCGATCCCGGGGGAGACGGTTCGAGCTCAGATCACGGACGACCGGGGACATTATGCGTTCGCGCGTTTGGTGGAGGTTCTGGAGCCGTCACCGGAGCGGACCGAGCCGCCCTGTCCTTACTTTGGGGCCGGGAAGTGCGGCGGCTGCCAGTGGCAGCACATCGGGTACGAGGCTCAGTTGCGGTTGAAGCGGGAGATTTTGGTCGATCAGATCGAGCGCATCGGCGAGGTGCCGGATCCGGTGGTGCTACCGCCGGTGGCGGACGACGAGGGTTGGGCTTATCGGAACCACGCGCAGTTCCACCCGGCAGCGGAGGGCGGGCTTGGCTTCCAGAGGGCGGGCGACGTCGGCGGCGTTATGCCGATCGACTTCTGCTTAATCCTGCATCCCGAGCTCTCGGACCTGTATGACCTGATCGACCTCGATGTGGAGGGGCTGAAGCGGTTGGTGCTACGCGTGGGGACGGCGACGGGGGACCGGCTGGTGGGCTTTGAGATGGACGAGGATAAGCCGCCGGCGGTGGAGGTGGATGAGACGGTCTCGTGCGTGCTGCTCCTGGAGGAGGGAGGGTACGCCAATCTGATCGGGGACAATTACCTCACGGAGGAGGCGGCGGGGCATCTGTACCGGATCTCGGGTTCGTCGTTCTTCCAGGTGAACACCGCTCAGGCGGAGAAGCTGGTCGCGTTGGCGCTGGACTATCTGGATCTGGGTGCGGAGGAGACGGTGCTGGATGCGTACTGCGGCGTGGGTCTCTTCACGGTCCCGCTGACCGAGCGGGCGGAGCTGGTGGTGGGGATCGAGTCGTCGCCATCGGCGGTCGATGATCTGCTCGTGAATACGGAGGGCGTGGAGAACGTGGAGATCATTGAGGGGCCAGTTGAGGATGTGCTGCCGGAGATCCAGGCAGGGGTCGACGCGGTGCTGCTGGATCCACCGCGGGGTGGGGTGGATCGTCACGCCATTGATGCGTTGTGCGAAATGGCGCCGGGTCGGATTGTCTACGTGTCATGTGATCCGGCGACGCTGGCGCGGGATGCGAAGCGACTGGGGAAGCAAGGGTATCGGTTGGCGGAGGTACAGCCGGTGGATTTGTTCCCGCAGACGTATCATGTTGAGAGTGTCTCGTTGTTCGTGCCGGGGTAGGAGGAATGGAGCATTCCGAATGGCACGAATAGAGGATGGGACGGCAGGTATGGAAACCTGCCCTACAGGATCGGTGGTGGCGCTCGTTGGGGCGCGGGGGGTGGGGGTCGCGTGGCTGGACCGGGAGCTGCGGGTGCAGGCGTGGAACGAGACGTGGCGGGAGAGCGTGGTCGGTGGAGCGGTGGGGGAGGGGGTGCTGAGGGGGCGCCGGCTGTCTGATCTGGTATCCCGCATCGGGTCTCCCTTGCACGACGCGCGGCGGAGGCTCCTCTCGGGCGAGGCGGTGCACATGGAGGAGGTTCCGTTCGAGGGTCCAGATGGGACGTGCTTCCAGGATCTCCATTTCATCCCCCTGGTGGGGGAGGGGGAGGTCGAAGGTGTCCTGCACCTGGTCGTCGATGTGGCCGAGCGGATGGACGACCGGGCGGATCTGGAGCGCGCGCTGCTCAGTTACCGTCGCGAGCTGTCCGCGCTGCGTGACGTGATGTCGGTGGCCGCGGAGTCCCTGGAGCTGCGCGACATCCTGCGCCGGCTGCTGGACCACGTGCTGAGGATGATGAAGAGCAGGGTGGGGGCGATTCATCTCTTTGAAGAGGAACGGGATGTGCTGAAGCTGGTGGCGTGGCGCGGGATTCCGCGGGACGTGGTGCGCCAGATCGAGGCCGTCGCAGTCCCCATCGATCCGTCAGCGTGGTCGTCAGCGGAGGGGGAGGCACCTACTGTGCCTGAGATTGCCCGGCAGTTTGTGGCTTGTTTCGAGGACGGAAGAGGGAGGAAGGGGGGATCTTACGTGGGCGTCCCCGTACGAGCTCGTGGGGAGGGTCTGGGCTTGATCAGCGTCGTCGGCCCTTCCGGGCGGGAGTTTGACGAGGGGGATGTGGTGCTGCTCCGATCGATTGGCGATCAGATTGGCGTGGTGGTGGAGAATGCACGGCTTCATCGGCAAGCTGAGCAGCTGGCGGTGGTTCGTGAGCGGGAGCGGCTGGCGCGGGAACTCCACGACTCGGTCACGCAGTCGCTGTATAGCCTGACTCTGCTGGCTGAGGCAAGCCAGCGGCTTCTCACCAGCGGCGATGCGGAACGGGCGGAGGAGTACACGGGGCGGTTGGGAGAGATCGCCCAGCAGGCGCTCAAGGAGATGCGGCTGCTGGTCTATCAGCTGCGGCCGCTGGTCCTCAAGCGGGAAGGCCTGGTGGGGGCGCTCCAGCAGCGGCTCGATGCGGTGGAGAAGCGAGCGGGTGTCGATGCAAGGCTGTTGGTCGAGGGGACGCTGGAGCTTCCGGCAGCCGCTGAAGAGGGTCTCTACCGGATTGCCCAGGAGGCGCTGAATAATGCGCTGAAGCACGCCGCGCCGGGAACGGTGACGCTCTGGATTCGGGCGATGGGCAGTCGGGTGGTGTTGGAGGTGGAGGATGACGGCCGGGGCTTCGTCCCCGGGGCGGTGGAGGACTCGGGAGGGATGGGGTTGACGAGTATGCGTGAGAGGGCCGAGAGATTGGGGGGGAGTTTCGCGTTGATCTCGGCTCCGGGGCGAGGGACGCGGGTGCGCGTGGATGTGGAGGTGGAGGATGGGTGAGGAGATCCGAATCCTGGCGGCCGACGATCACGCGGTGGTGCGGGAGGGGCTGCGGGCGCTTATTGATACGGAGCCGGGGATGGAGTTGGTGGGGGAGGCATCGGACGGCGCGGAGGCGGTGGGTAGAGCGCAGGCGATCCAGCCTGACGTGGTGCTGCTGGACTTGGTGATGCCGAGGAAGAGTGGGATCGAGGCGATCGGTGAGATTCGGCAGGCGGCCCCTGGGGCGCGGATTCTGGTGCTGACGAGTTTTGCCGAGGACGATAAGGTGTTCCCGGCGATCAAGGCGGGAGCTGAGGGGTATCTGCTGAAGGATGCGTCACCGGATGATTTGCTGCGGGCGATTCGGGAGGTGCACCGCGGCGAGCCGTCGATGCATCCAACGATCGCGCGGAAGCTGATGCTGGAGTTGCAGCGGTCCAGCGACCTGCCGCTGACGGAGGACCCGCTGACGGAGCGGGAGGTGGAGGTGCTCGGGTTGGTGGCACAGGGGTTGACGAATCAAGAGATTGCGGACAGGTTGTATGTGAGCGAGCGGACGGTGCGGACGCACGTGAGCAATATCCTCAGTAAGTTGCACCTCGCGAATCGGACTCAGGCGGCGCTGTATGCGCTGCGTAAGGGTCTGGCCTCTCTGGACGAGGATTGACGGAGCGCGATATCTGGACAGTTGAATAGGGGCGTTGTGTGCGGGGCGTGTTGCGTGATGCGCGGCGCGCAAGCGTGCTTTGTCGGTATCACGAATGGCGTGCATGAGGTGTGGGGAGGGGAGGAGGGACAGGGTCTAGCGATCCCCTCTGAACGCGTGGGGGGCGAGGAACGCGCGGGGGGCGAGGACCGGGTAGGGGAATGCGACGTTTGGACCAGGGGGAATGCTACTTTTGACCGATGACTGCGGGCCGAGCCTCTGCTATGATACGTTTGCCCGGGTTTAGGCGGCGTGATGGTTTGGCTGCCCGGGCTGTCTGGAGGGGGACGAGGACGCGTGCGGCGTCCTGCCCGACACAGAGGCCCTTATCACAAGTTTTGGAGGTGAACTCAGATGGAGAATCTCAAGCCACTGGCCGACCGCATCGTCGTAGAGCCATTGGAGAAAGACGTGGAGACATTCGCCGGAGGCGAGCTCGTGCTGCCGGACACGGCCAAGGAGAAGCCCCAGCAGGGGAAGGTCCTGGCCGTTGGCCCCGGGGCGCGGGACGAGGACGGCAACCGCATCCCTATGGATGTGAGCGTCGGCGACACGGTGATCTTCGCCAAGTACGCCGGCACCAAGTTCAAGCTAGAGGGAGGCAAGGAAGTGCTGCTCATGAAGGAGAGCGACATCCTAGCGCTCCTGGCATGAGAGAGGAGAGGGTACTATGGCCAAACAACTGACATTCGGTGACTCGGCTCGTACGTCGCTGAAGAGCGGCATTGACACCCTGGCGAACGCCGTCGTGACGACCCTGGGACCCAAGGGGCGCAACGTGGCCCTGGGGAAGACGTGGGGCGGCCCGACGATCACCCACGATGGGGTGACGGTCGCCAAGGAGATCGAGCTGAAGGACAAGTTCGCGAACATGGGCGCGCAGCTCCTCAAAGAGGCTGCGACGAAGACGAACGACATCGCCGGCGACGGGACGACGACAGCGACGCTCCTGGCCCACGCCATTATCACGGAAGGCATGAAAAACGTGGCCGCTGGGGCGAATCCCATGTTGCTGAAGCGCGGCATCCTGGTCGGGGCCGAAGCCGTGGTCAATGCCCTGGCGGACCAGGCAATCGAGCTGAGCACGAAGGCGGAGATCACGAACGTGGCGGCCATCTCGGCCCAGGACCGGGAGATTGGAGAGTTGATCGCCGAGGTCATGGATCGGGTCGGGAAGGACGGCGTCGTGACAGTTGAGGAGTGCAAGGGGTTGGCCTTCGAGGTGGAGTACGTCGAGGGCATGCAGGTTGATCGCGGATACATCTCCCCTTACTTCGTCACCAGCTCCGAGTCGATGGAGGCGGTGATCGAGGAGCCTCACATTCTGATTCACGACAAGAAGATCTCGTCTGCTCAGGACCTGGTTCCGATTCTGGAGAAGGTGGTGCAGCGGGGTGAGCGTGATCTGGTGGTGATCGCTGAGAACGTGGACGGCGAGGCGCTGGCGACGCTGGTGTTGAACCGTCTGCGCGGCATGCTCAACTGCGTGGCAGTGAAGGCTCCCGGCTTCGGCGACCGCCGCAAGGAGATGCTCCGCGACATCGCCGTGCTGACCGGCGGGCGGGTGATCACGGAGGAGGAAGGGCGGAAGCTCGACAGCGCGACGATCGAGGATCTGGGGCGGGCCGACAAGGTGGTCTGCACGAAGGATGACACGACCATCGTGGGTGGACACGGGACCGACGCTGAGATCAAGGGCCGCATGGAACAGATCAAGGTGGAGATCGACCGTTCGGACTCGGACTACGATCGGGAGAAGCTTCAGGAGCGGTTGGCGAAGCTCGCTGGCGGCGTGGCCGTGATCCGAGTGGGCGCGGCGACGGAGACGGAGCTCAAAGAGAAGAAGCACCGCGTCGAGGATGCCCTGTCGGCGACGCGGGCGGCCATTGAGGAGGGGATTGTGGCCGGGGGCGGGGTGGCCCTGATCAACGCGATTCCGGCGCTTGATGACGTGACCGTGACATACGACGACGAGCAGACGGGCGTCAATATCCTACGCAAGGCGCTGGAGATGCCGCTCCGAAAGATCGCCGAGAATGCCGGACAGGACGGGGCGGTCACGCTCGAGGCGGTTAGAAGGATGCACCGGGAGAAGGGGAACGAGCGGCTGGGGTACGACGTGATCCAGGGCGACTACGCGGACATGGTGGAACGCGGCATCATCGACCCGGCCAAGGTGACGAAGGGCGCGCTGTCCAACGCAGCCTCCATCGCGGCAATGGTTCTGTCGACGGAGGCCTTGATCACGGACATCCCGGAGAAGAAGAAGGCTCCGGCGATGCCGGATTACGACTACTAGGCCGTTCGTGACGGAACAGATCGAACGAGACCGAGGAGGCCTGCGATGCCTAGGACGTACTGCATCACCTGCGACGCCGAGATCGTGATGGACAACCCGCGCATGGGGCAGAAGTTTGAGTGTCCCGAGTGCGGGGATGGGCTGGAGGTCGTCAGCGTCGATCCGTTCGACGTCGACTATCCATACGACGACGACTGGGATGATGATTGGGACGAGGACGAGTGGGAGGACGAGGAGGATTTGTAGGATCCACCGAGCCCGACGCCGCGGCCCCCGGTGATGAGTTGGTTGTCTGACGAGGCCAGGAACAGGTCGCTCGTTTCTGGCTGACGGAGCTTGGCCGCGGCGCGGTGGGAGACGGTGGCTATGGGGCGCCTTGCCGAAGCGGTGAGGCGCCTCTTTCGTCCTTAGGTATGACAGTGGATTGAGACTGTGGTGGGGGCCTCTGCTCAGTGGTCACGAAGGTCAGGATGCGCAGATCGAATCGAGAGAACGTGATGGCAACGCTCATCGTGGCCCACCCCGGACCTCTGCGGGATGGGATGGAGGCGCTGCTGGCTTCCATGCCTCGCGTACGGGTGATCGGCAAGCTAGGTAGCATCGATGGGGCGATGCGGAAGGCGGCAGTGCGTCCCGTGGGTTTGCTCCTCGTGGATGCATCGTTTCCCGAGCAAGATGTCCGCCGTCTACTGCGGCGTTATCTCGCCGCGTACCCTGGGATGCGCGCCATGGTGTTCGCCAACACGATCCGGGAGGTGGAGCGGGCGCAGGGGCTGGAGGTGGACGCCGTCTTCGTGACGGGACGCCCGGCGGACCAGTTCGTGAGTATGGTGGAGGACTTGCTCCAGCAGAGCTGAGTTCGCGAGCGGAGGGTGCATCAACGCCTTGTCGGGACGGCGCGTCGCGGTCCGTGAGGATGGAAAAGATCCCCTGACGGCGATGGTTGGGTCTGACCTGATGGCGGGGTGTACGTCGTCTTGTCGATAGGGCGGCAGCCGTCTTCGCGGCTTTCTTTGGCGTCTGTGACGGGACTCCGCGAGAGGCTGATGTGCCTGGTTGTCGGGCCGTGCGCCACCGGCTCCCGGTCGACAGAGCCGGTTCGGACGCTGATCGGCGCCATCCTGCTGCCGATTGTGGTCTCTGAGCACAGGGCTATAATGGGACGTGGGCTCTTCTTGCACCTCGAGCGGACGACAGGCCCTGAGCGCTGAGACCAGAGGCGGGCGGGTGTGCGTCGCCGATTCGTGCCATCAGTTTTCTGGGGATGGGCTGGCGAAGTCGGCCGAGCGTGCAGGGGACGCTGCCACAGATCCACAACACAGGTGCTGAGGTGCGCATTTGGCAGGCGGTGACACGCTAACCGGATTCTACGTAGATTCGTCGAAGAGGTTACGGTCTTGACGGACGAAGCTCGGCCAGATGACATAGGGGGAGAAGCGGAGCCCAGGGACGCGCTCGGCGTAGACTCGCTGCCGGTCCGCCGTCGGCGGTTGATCGCCGGCGGTTTGACGGTCGTGGGGGCCTGCGTCTTCCTGACGGCCCTGATCATAGGATGGGGTGTGGTCTTCAGGGCGATGGACGCACTCTCCCATAGTGAGGTTCTGCCAACTCTCACGATTGCTGCTGCATCGGTCGAGCCAACCAGCCGTGCGACCCCGGGCCCGGCGACTCTGCGGGCGGTCGCGAGGCGCGCCGACGCGGTGGTGTCGCCCACGCCGCCGCCGACAGCGACGCCGACGCGTACACCCACGCCGACGTGCACGCCGACCGCATCGTCGACGCCGACCCCCACGGATACGCCCACGCCCACGGCCACGCCAACACCGACGGCCACGCCGACCTCGTTCATGCTGCGAGATCCGGCCCTGATCCAGGTCACACCCCGGATCTCGGACACAACGGCGGTGCCGACGCCCGTGCCGGTTGCTCCGGTACCCTCGGGCGCGATCAACATCGTCCTACTGGGCAGCGACCGGCGGCCGGACTGGAACGATTGGCACACGGATGTGGTTCAGATCGTGTCCGTCCAGCCGCGCGTGCCGACGGTAAGCATTCTGTCCGTCCCCCGGGATTTGTATGTCTATGTCCCGGGCTTCTGGATGAGCCGGGTCAACTTCGCGGATATGTACGGGGAGCTTTACCACTACGACGGCGGTGGTCCAGCCCTGATCCAGCAGACACTGCTCTACAACCTTGGGATTCCTATCGATCACTATGTGCGAGTGGATTTCGATGGGTTCATCGGGATCGTCGACATTCTGGGCGGGGTGGACATCCCTGTCCACTGTCGGCTCCAGGATTACTGGCCTTATCCGGACGAGAACGGGGAGTATCCGATCAAGGTGATGGAGCCTGGATACCATCATATGGATGGGGAGACCGCCCTGTGGTACGCTCGCTCCCGGAAGACGACGAGTGTCTTTGCGCGTGAGCGGCGGCAACAGCAAGTGCTGGAGGCGATCTGGAGCAAGTCGCGGAGCCTGGACGTGCTTCCGCGGCTTCCGCAGTTCTGGGAGCAGTACCGCCACATGGTGGTGACGGACCTGGGCTTGCTCGACATCGTCAGGCTGGCGGAGGTGGCCTTTCGCCTGGATTCGCGGAATGTCCGCGCCCGGAGCATCGGGTATCAACACGTGATTCCGTGGACCACGCCCAAGGGCGGCAGCGTCTTCCTCCCCAACTGGGAGGAGATCGGTCCCCTGGTGGAGGAGGTGCTGGGGCCGGCGGCGGCAGTGGAGCCGTGGCAGGCGGCTTACACTGTCGAGGTGTGGAACGGAACGCACAACGCCCACTGGGATATCCTGGCTGCGGATCGACTTCTCAGCGCCGGGTTCCCTGCGGTCATCGGTGAGCCGGATCGGCGGGACTACGCTCAGACTCAGTTGATCGATCTCACGCCCGCCGGGCAGGGGGCTGCCACCCCCTACCTTCGCTGGCGGTTCAACGTCGCACCGGAGAACGTCGTCTCGGCGCCCAATGCTGAGACCGGCGCGCAGTATCGACTGATCTTGGGCGCTGACTACCAGACCTGCCCCTAGTAGCGTGCCGGCCCCGCCCGGTGGACGCAGCGCCACGCTGCGTCATTTGATGTAGGTCGGACTCTCCACGCAGCATCCTTTTGTCTCAGCCAGCATCCATCTTGTGACCGATGCATGCTGGGACCCACACGTGATATCATAGTAGGGTAGGCGGGCCGTTCGATGATGCTGCAATCGCAGGATCTGGTTCTTTTGCCAGATGGCCCAGAGTTGAATTCCTTGCGAAGGCGTGATCGCGCTGGGCAGGAGGTGAGGCAGAGGCGATGAACGACGGCGGCAGAGGTAGGAGTGAGAAGTGGGTGCCTCCCGGCGATGGGAGGGTTCCTCAGGCGTACGGCATGCCTCCAGACCAGTGGGACTACCGGCGCTGGCAACTCTCCTATGCGCCGACCACGGTGGGTGATTTCCCTCGCGTCTTGACCTTCATCCCCCTGAAGGTCGCAGGCTCTGGAAAACGTCGCTGTTTCCGTGTTCCGATGACGTCCTGCTCCGTCAGCCTGATCGACGGTGAACTTCCTGGCTGCCCGACCCGCCGACCGGTGACCGCCTCAGGGCAGTAGATGGCCGTGTCGGCGGCCGATCCGGTTCATTCGTTGGGGAGTGTCCTCGATTCACCCGTGCCCGGTCCCCCGGTATGCGGACCTTGGGAGGGGACCAGAGCCATAGGGGGCACCGCCTCCGCTGTGCTACTGAGAGCCAGAGAGCCGAGAACGTGTCTGGGCATTTCCCCGCTTTCGTCGGTGGGGGGAGAAGAAAGGAGAGAAGGTCAGCTATGCGTGTGGCTCTGATTTACAACCTGAAGAAGAACGTGGTCCCGGAGCCTGGCGCTCCGCCGGACGCGCTGGCGGAGTACGACTCGGAGGACACAGTCCAGGCGCTGGAGAACGCCATCCGGGAGGGAGGACACGAAACGGTGTTGCTGGAGGGGGACGAGACGCTGCTCGACACGATACGGCAGGTCGCGCCGGATGTGTGCTTCAACATTGCTGAGGGGCTGCGCGGTGATGCCCGGGAGGCTCAGGTGCCGGCGCTGCTAGAGATGTTGGGGATCCCCTATACATGTTCCCGTGTGCTAGCGCAGGCGATTTCGCTGGACAAGGCGGTGACCAAGCGTCTGTGGCGCGACGCGTGCCTGCCAACGGCGCCGTTTCAGGTCTTCCGTCGGGTTGACGAGCCGCTGGATCCACTCTTGATCTATCCGCTTTTCGTCAAACCGCTGCGTGAGGGAACCGGGAAGGGCATCAACCCCGGATCGGTGGTCCATAATGAGGCCGCGCTGCGCCGGCAGCTAAGGTGGGTCCTCAGGTCCTACGGGCAGCCGGCGTTGGTGGAGGAGTACTTGCCAGGGCGCGAGTTCACGGTCGGGCTGATCGGGAACGGCGACGGTACGGCTCAACGGCGTCGTCCAGATCTGTACTGTCAGGACGGGTACCATCTCTTCCCGGTACTGGAGATCGATGCGGGTGTAGGGGCCGGGGAGGGAGTCTACAACGCCGCCTCCAAGTCCTACAATCCGGGCGAAGCCGGGGCACCCCTCTATCTCTGCCCGGCGGACATACCCGATGAGCTCGAGGGTACGCTCAAGCGTCTGGCCATCACGGCTTTCGAGGCCATCGGAGCACTAGACGTGGCGCGGGTCGACTTCCGGGTGGGGGACGATGGGAAGCCGTATCTGCTGGAGATCAATACGCTCCCTGGGCTCAACCCCGTGGTGAGCGATCTGTGCATCATGGCCCGGGCGGAGGGTCTCCCATACGACGAACTGATCAATGAGATTCTGGAACTGGCACTGACACGGCGCGGCGTGGAGCAGGTCTTGGTGACCGGGCTTGGGGCCGAGGCGACGGTCGGACGGCGACTGGGCGTGCCGGCGACCACATCGCCCCTCTTCCAAGCCGCGGCAGTTCTTGATTCTGTTCGGACGAGGGATGGCCTCTGATGGGTGCAAACCACGAGCCCCCCGGCGTGGTCGTGCTGTTCAATACTGGGGTCGGATTGGTGAAGGGTGAGCCAAGGGATGCGCTGGCCGAGGAAGGTGTCACCCAGTGTGCACGGGCCGTCTGCGGGGCTCTCCGCGGACTCGGCTTCCGAGTTCAAGAGGTGCCAGTAGACAGGGACGTGGAACTGGCCCTGTCGCCCTATCCTCCCACAGAGTGGATGGTCTTCAACCTGGGTGAGGGTCTGGAGGGGAGGCTCTTCGAGGAGCCCCGGATCGTGTGGGCGTTGGAAGCGATGGGTTACTGGTACACCGGGTCCGACGGTCACGCCGTCGCCAACTCGGTGGACAAGGCCCGGGCCAAAGCTCTCCTGGTTCGCAACGGAGTCTCGACGCCGCCCTGGATGCTGGTGCGCCATCCGGACGAGCTGCGAAGCGGGTGTTCTGATGTCGCTTTCCCGCTCATCGTGAAACCGGTGGCCGAGGACGCGAGCATCGGTGTGGGACCGGAGGCCGTGGTGTGGAATCTGTCGGCTCTGCGGGAGCGCGTCGGATATGTGGTGGAGAGGTATCGGCAGGCGGCGCTGTGTGAGGCATTCGTCGTGGGCCGCGAGTTCAATGTCTCGGTGTGGTGCGACCCGCCGGATGTGCTCCCCCTGGCGGAGATTGATTTTGGGGCTTTCGCGAATCCCTATGAGCGCATCGTCTCCTTTGCCGCGAAGTGGGAGGAGTCCTCCTTTGAGTATCAGAACACACCGGTGATCTGCCCGGCGCCCGTCGACGCGGACCTGGCCGATGCGATTGTCGAAACGGCGCTGCGGTCTTGGGCTGCCATCGGGAGCAGAGGGTATGCGCGAGTCGATATGCGACTTGGCGAGAGGGAACGGCTTCAAGTGGTTGAGGTGAACTGCAATCCGGACCTCTCCCCGGAGGCGGGTTTCCATCGGGCCGCGCGAGCGGCAGGCTATCGATATGGAGATATGGTGGCGAGGATTGTGGACATCGCCAGGAGGCACTACCGTGTCTGTGATCGATTCGGCCCGGAGTCTGGACGGGCCGGCCATTCTGGGCATCACCGCTGGGGCGGGCATCTTCACGTCCGAGGAACTCGCGTGTGTCAAGAGCATCTGGCATGCGTACCTGAGTGAGGGAGAGACCAGTGGTTACGTCTTCCTGGTCTTCCGCGACGACTACGGGTGACCCCTGGGGTATGCTTGTCTGGGGCCGCACCCGCTCACGGCCGGCACGTATGATGTCTACTGGCTGGCGGTGAAGCCTGAGGCCCGCGGGCGTGGGATAGGTCACGCGCTCCTACGCGGCGCGGAGTCGGAGGTCCGGCGACGACAGGGACGGCTCCTGCTGGTCGAGACGTCCAGCACCCCCGAGTACCGTCTGGCCCGGCGGCTGTATGAGGGCAGCGGGTACCGACTTGAGGCCGTGGTCCGTGACTTCTACTCGCCGGGAGATGACCTGGTGATCTACGCCAAGGATCTGGTGGTCGCCGATGCGCAGCGACCCTCGGCGGTCCCGGTTGAGTCGCGAATCCCTGATCGGAGGTTTTCCCACCCGATGCCCGTCGCGAGCTAGGGACGCTGGGTATGCGGGGGGGGCGTCGCCAAGTCACGGATCTAGAGATGAGGCTTTGGAGGTGGGAGAAAGGGTCCGGTGCCAACTTTGGATGGCCAGAGTCATCGAGTGTTCGGAAGAACGATCCTGGACGGCGGGGCGTTCGAGCTTCGGCCTACGCCTTTGGCAGCTGACGCACGGGGGCCTTCATCTGTACCGCCCGGGCGCCCGACGGGATCGGATGTGGGGGTGGGATGGGCGGTTGAAACGGTACGACAAGGTGCACGACGAGACGAACACACGCAAGATCGTTTGGGAGTTGGAGGAGCGCATGATTGATGCCAGGCTCAAGGCTGAGCGGGTGAGACTGTGTCGCGCCGTCGGACGAGTTGGAGGGAAGCGAGCGAACCAGGGACGACTCGCCCTGGGACAGGGGGACCTCTCCCGAATCGCTTGGCCTGATCTCCGGGCCGCTCGGGCTCTCTCCCCGGCACGGTGGTTGACCCAAGGGTGGTGGGTTAAGGGGTGCGGGATGGAGGCCTGCAGAGAGGTGATCGCCATGTCAAGGGAGTTGGAGAACAGTCGAATTACCACATGTCCGACGTGTCATGGTGAAGGAATGGGCCATCGGTGCTCTGGGACGGGGCATGACCCGGCATCCGGCCATGGGGGGCATTGCCAGCGCTGCGATGGCAAGGGCGTGGTGCGTCGAGAGGGCGTCCAGGGGGTTCGGATCTGAGCGCGGGATCGGCGGTTGGGAACCGGCGTTGCCGTTGGCGGGCCATGGGACTACTCGGCTTTGGCCCCGGGAAGGGGTGGACCAACAGGGGAGATGTTAGGGTATGTCCTTGGGTCAAGGACGATTTCGCTGCCATGCATCATATGACGTAGCTGGGTGCCACATCAGGAAGGTCTTTTGATGGAGCGGATTTCTGCCTAACGTCCGATGCGCGGGGGCGTCGAAGGTGATATCATCGCTATTGTGAGGTCATTGAGTCCGGAAGAGGACTGGGTCCGGTCACAGAGAAGGAGGAGAATGGCTGCCTCAGCAGTTGTCATTGCGCCGCCGGGTCCGCTACGTGATGGGCTGCACGCCCTAATAGGTGCCATGCCTCAAGTCGGCAGGGTGTGGGCGGCCGGAGACGTTTGTGCCGTGCCGGTGCTGGGCCCAAATCCTGAGCCAGTCCTCGTGGTCCTGGACGGCGATCAGCCCGGTGAGAAGGTTGGATGGATGGTGCGGCGCGCCAGGGGTCGCTGGGCCCAGGCTAGCATCATCGTCCTCGTGGGAACCGCGAAACAACAACAGGAGGCCGAGGTTGCGGGTGCTGACAGTGTCCTGTTTCAAGGTCTCCCGGCCGGAAGGCTCATCGCCATCATTGTCCGACTCCTCCCCCAACCCGTGATGTGAGCCGGCCTCACGGTTCCCTCTAGTCGAGACGGAGACGTGCTGACGCGGTAGAAGCCATCGGTTCTGACGTCCTACTCCCCAACTGACCAGGCTTAGCTATCCCTCCATTGTCCTGCTCCAGTTCCTGCTTTCGGCCGATGCACTCGATCGGGAGATCAGATAGACTGATGTCGTAAATGAACGAGGCCGACGGCCTCGCCGGAGTTACCGAGTGGGACGTCTGACCCACAGACGCAGGAGGCAGAGGATGAAGACGAGACGGAAGGCTAGCATAGGGATGGTGTGTGGGATGTTGCTCGTCGTTCTGAGCGCGGCGTGCGGTTCAGCGCCGCCCGGTCGAGTTGAGGCCGCGCAGCCAGATTTGGGACCCGATGAGAGTGTTGAGGCTTTCTACGATTGGTACAGTCACTATCCGGGGAACCCGCTGGTTGACGGCGCTCTCCGGACGCATTCAGGCGTCACGGAAGGGCTGGTGGACAAAGTGTACGGCATCGTGGATTCCTTCGACGACAAGGGCGGCTACGACCCGGTGCTCTGCGCTCAGGATGTCCCGAGCTCCTTCGCGGCGGAGATCATCGACGAATCCGTGGATTCTGCCAGCACTCTGGTGACGACGAGCTTCGAGGGACACCGGATTTTCGTAGGACTCCAGAAGGTGGACGGCGCCTGGATGATCGCGGACATCACGTGCCCGTAAGGTGTACGTAGTGAGAGCGCGGAGGTCGCAGGCCGGCTCCGCAGCATACTGCGACCTCCGCAAAGCTTGACGGACCCCCAACTGGGGCTGGACCAGGACGGGCTGCTGCCGTCGAGGTACGCTGGGAGAATCCAGCGGGAGGTGGAGGGATGGTCCTGGCAAGTGGTGTGCGGAAGCGACGGGTGTTGTATCTGGTGTTAGGGCTGAGTTGCATAGCTGTGATCCTGGGCGTGATCACGGCGCTGAGCGTGCGGGCGAGAGCCCCCCGGCCCGTGGTATCACCGGAGCCTAGTGCCGCCTTCACGCCTACGGCTCCTCCGGGGCGAGCTGTCTCCATTGCCGTCTCACCCCAGGAGAACGTCGAACCGGGCGAGCTGATCGTGCTCACGGGCCAGGGGTGGGGTGTCGGAGACGAGATCTCCGTCGACCTGGTGGCTCCCTCGGGCGAGACGCGATTTGTTGCGACCACGACTGTGGCCCCGGATGGCAGTTTCCTGGTTCCATTCTTCTACCCACTGGAGGCCCCATGGATCCGGGTTGCGAGCGTGTCGATAAGGGCCTCGGCGGGGTCCGGCGGCGATCAGCTCTCCGCTGTGATCCTCATCGCCGAGGTCGGAGAGACTGTGGTACCCGGCGGCACGGCCTCACCGGTATCCACTCCGATCCTACAGCCGACGGCTACGATCTCACCGGTGTGGTCACCGACCTTCGGGCCAACGGAGGCGCCGCTGCCGACATCCAATGCCACGCCATCGGCCACGGCGCCGCCACGCGGGGAGGAGACGGTCACCGCGACCCGAACGCCCCAGCCGTGGCCAACACCGACTCCGACGGCTGTCCCGTTCACCTGGAGGGGGGAGTACTTCTCCAATCGCTTCTTGACGGGGAGCCCCACAATCGTGCGGAACGATACCGGACTGGACTTCCTATGGGGCACGGGGGCTCCGGCAACGGGGATGCCCGCCGATGGGTTTTCCGCGCGGTGGACTCGGACGGCGAGCTTCCAGAGTGGGACGTACCGGTTCTTCGCCTCCAGCGATGATGGCGTGCGGATCTGGGTGGACGGTGTGCCGCTCATCAATCGGTGGAGCGATGGCGCCTCGGACTCTTACTCGGCGGATCGCTGGCTAGGCGCTGGGAATCACAGCCTACGAGTTGAGTACTACGAGAATACGGGCCTGGCACAACTCCAGGTCTGGTGGGAGCGGCTGGGAGAGTTCCCGCAGTGGCGAGGCGAGTACTTCTCGGGTCCCAACCTGGTCGGAGCGCCGGTGGTGATCCGCAACGATGCCGACATCGACTTCGACTGGGGAGCGTACAGCGCAGTGGCCGGCCTGCCGGCGGATGGTTTCTCAGCTAGGTGGACCCGCGACGCGTGGTTCGAAGACGGTCTGTACCGTTTTCGCGCCGTCGTGGACGACGGGCTTCGACTCACTATCGATGACGTGCCAGTGATCGATGTCTGGCGGGATGGGGCGCGGCGGGAGGTGACCGCGGATTACGCCCTCCTTTCGGGGAGCCATAGGGTCCGGGTTGAGTACTATGAGCGGTCAGGGCAAGCTTTGGTTCAGCTTGCCTGGGAGCGGGTTGCGGCGTATCCCGACTGGAAGGGCGAGTACTGGTCGAATCGTTCGCTGGCGGGCAGCCCTGCGCTGGTGCGCACTGACGCCGTGATCGACTTCAACTGGGGCTGGGCGTCGCCGGCCCCGACCCTGCCCTCGACGGACTTCTCTGCTCGATGGACGCGTACGGCCGGGTTCGATGCTGCAACGTACCGTTTCCACGTGTTGGTGGACGACGGGGCCCGCCTTTGGGTGGACGACGCGCTGTTGATCGACAGCTGGAGGGATGGAGCGGCTCGAGAGGTGACTGAGGACTTGACCCTGGCGCGGGGTGATCATGAGATCGTCGTGACGTACTACGAGCACGGGGGCGAGGCGCGGATTCGCGTTTGGTGGGAGAAGGTCGACACTCGTATCAGCGACTGGAAGGGTGAGTACTGGTCGAACAGGACCCTGGATGGGAAGCCAGGCCTGGTTCGTAACGACGCGGAGATCGACTTCGATTGGGGGCGCGGTCGTATCGCCGTGGGACTCCCTGAGGACAACTTCTCCGCCCGGTGGCGCCGTGACGTCGATTTGCGACCGGGTGTGTACCGCTTCGAGGCAAGGGCGGACGACGGCATCCGTGTCTATCTGGACGGCAAGCCGATCATCGACGAGTGGCACGGGAGCGACGGCGACGAGGTCTATCGGGTGGACAAGTCGCTCTCAGGGGAGCATGATCTGCGGGTGGATTACTACGAGCGGGAGGGGACGGCGCGTGTGAGTCTTTCCTGGGAGCGGATTTCAGCGCTGCCCACCGCCACGCCAACACCAACGCCAAGCGTGACACCGTCGGCGACGTCAACAGACACTCCGAGCCCAACACCGACGCCGACACCATCGTCGACACCAACGCCAACACCAACGACATCCCCGGTTGCCACCAGTACATCCACGCCATCGCCGACTCCGACCCTCACGGCAGAGCCGACGGCAACGCACACGCCGGAGCCGACGGCGACGACCACTCCGGATGAGCCAGCGGGAGAGACGCCGACGCCGAGCGTCACTCCGACGCCGACCACTACACCAACGGCCACTGCGACTCCGACCCCCACGCCTACATTCACGCCTACGTTCATGCCTACGCCGACAGATCCATCGAAGACGGTCCGGGTGAACGAGATTATGCCCTTTCCTGCTCAGGATGGTATCTTCGACGAGTTCGAGGAGTGGATCGAGCTCTACAATGCGGGTGACGGCGACGTGGATCTCAGCGGCTGGCTCCTGGACGACGCGGTCGGAGATAGCGAGGGCTATCGCATATCCGAAGGTACTGTTCTGGTTGCAGGAAGCTTCGCCCTCTTCCACGGCCGGACCACTGGCATCGTGCTCGATGACCTCGGCGACCAGGTGCGGCTTCTTGCCGCTGACGGGAAGGTGGTCGACGTGGTTGATTATGGTCAACTGGCGCCCAACGCCAGCTGGTGTCGGGACGAGGCGGGCATCTGGCACAACGACTGGCCGCCCAGTCCCGGGGCGCCGAATCAACCCTCCGTCGTGACTCCGACAAGCGGGTCGATACTGTTTCGGTTCTGATGCCAGTCTGCCGGGGTAGTTGGAGGAAGGGAATGTCGGGGGCCCGGCCCACGCTCTGGGCAAGGGGGTGTGCCGGACCCGTCTGGGAGGTCAGACCGGGAACAGGACCGCGGGGGGGATGAGGGCGCACTGATGGGGTTGCTGAGGTTCGCCGCCCGTCCAGGATTTGGTCGGAGTACGAGGAGCGATCAGGCTCATTTCTCCTTGGAGCTGGACAGGATGGTTGATATCGTGTAGAATCCTCTTCGATAGGTGTTGGCAGAGGGGCGATCGGCGCGAGCTGGTCGCCCCTCTAGGTTTTCTGATGGTTTCCTCGCGTTGAGGTCGCCGGAGCCCCGTTTTCTTGATGCGCCACGTGCTGTGTGGCGAAATCGCCACAGAAGGAATCTAATAAACGCCACAAGGGAGTCTGACTTCTACTACAGACAAACTGCCCAGCGTATGATAGAATGATGAGAGCTGGACGTAAGTGGCGTGGAGAAAGAAGCTGGATGTTGCATTGCCCCATGTGTAGAACCTCGGAGTACGCTATGAAGAAAGCCAGAGTCAACGGGAAAGTTGTCGCGGCCAGCCCTGATGCGCCGGAGATAGGGTTCTGCCCCGATTGCGGCGGTAGGGTCAAAATCAGGCATCGCACGAATATGGACGGTGCGGTGACGTATTTCTACCGCCACATGCGCGGGGAGGGGAAGAACTGTCCAAAGCGGTATCGACCGACCTGCATCAACGGGAGGACTTGACAGAAGGCGCTCCCACAGCGTACACTGAGTTCGAGTTGTAGGCAAGACCTGCTGCCCGGTCCGGCGTTCCTTGGGAGAGCGGTCCCGAAACGGCTGGTCTCTGTCTGCCCGCACGTTCTGCCGGCCACAGGCTACGTCCTGTCCGAGGGCCGCCCATGTGAGGCGCTGCGACTGTTAGGCAGCTGCCCGCTCCCAATTGTCGGCGGCGTGCGAGCGATAGGCCAGCAAATTGCAGAGGGGACCGCCGTGGGGACTCCACGGTTGGTGGCGGCAGCGAACACGGCGGAAAGGTAGCAGCGTGGTCCGGGAATGGTTTGGAGGAAGGCCTAACCTGAAGCAGAAGCGGGATCCCCGCAGATCGCGGATCCGGTGGGTCATGCCGGCTGAGAATCCTTGGGGTGTACCAGTCCTCGACGTTCGCCCTGTCACGCTGACCACGATGTCCTCCTCGAGCGACCCCTGCTGTGCTGCGAACGCGATTTCCTTTGGCTCGGACGACGGCACGGGCTTCATTGGCCGTCCGCCGATCGTAGACCGGGCTGTCAAGGCTGATCTCCACTTTTCCATCGAGCGCATCCTTGCCGATGGAGTCCTCTTTGCGCCGCGACAGATGGAAGAGAAGTGGGCGCTCTTCTACCACCGCCAACGAATCATTTGCGTGCGGAGTTGGACCCGTCAGGTCTGGGCTATCGCAGCAGTCGAACCTCACGACGGCTACGTGCGGATCGCGTCGATCCGCGGTGTACTGACCGGGCCGGACGAGGAGCCCGAGATGACGGCGCGTGTCCTCGAGTTTCTCTTGATCAGTCACGCCCTCGACATGGTCTTCCCGGCACCCCTTCCCCGGGCAAGCGGCACTAGATCGGCCGAGAGCAGGATCGACGGCTCGGTTTGCCACACAGCCGAATTAGGGGCGACGGCTTCGACGGCTTCGATGTGCATGTCGGCGTTTGGGAGGCGGGCGCATTTCGCCGCGGCGGAACGGGTGGAGCGACCGAGCCTTGACAGGCCGCTGCGGACGGACTCTCTCCTCCACATCGCCGCCGCGCGCGGTGACCTAGCCGCTGTTGACTCCCTTCTCAGCTCGGGTCTGCCCGTCGATCTGCGGTCTCGGAGTGGTGCAGCGCCGTTGCACTGGGCCGCGGCTGCCGGGACTCGAGAGGTGATCGATTGTCTCTTGGGCCAGGGTGCCTCGGTGGACGTTCTCTCTGAGGCGGGAAGCACGCCGATGATGACGGCGGTGCAGGCGGGGGACGCCGTGAGTGCTGGTCTCTTGCTGGACCGCGGTGCCGACATCGATGCCTGCGACCGACGCGGCTACACGGCACTCCACCGGGCTGCAGAGAGGGGACAGCTACAGACTGCGCGGATGCTCCTGGAACGCGGGGCGGACCCGAATGCCCGGGCGGAGGGGAGGACCGCGCTTAGCGTGGCTGAAGCCTGCGGGGCGGCGGGTGTGGCGGCCCTGTTGCGGAGAGCGGGTTAAGTCGTCAGTTTTGCGGACATTGGTCGATCTAATCCTCGGAATGCTCGATGCTGGCGACACTGGACTGGCTCGGGTTGAACGAGTTGGCGTTCCGGTGCCGCAACAGAGCTGAGCCGGCCCCACTTGACAGGGCCCACCGACTGGTCGTATACTGAGTCATCGCGACGGATTGGAGCCCTACCCCGACTGCTTGGTCCACCTCTCCGCCTCCAGCCGCCGCTCTCGTTGCGGCGATGCCGCTTAGTCGGCCGTCCCGCTGGGTGTGCAATCGGCGTGTGCCGAAGCCGGGGGCCAGCGCGCGCCATGCTACCGATAGGGCCGGTGAGCCACTCACTTATGAATCGCCGAAGGCTCACTGTCGCCCTCCCTGCGCTGCTTCTCACCAGGTTGACGTGCGGGCTTGAGGGTGGCGAGCGTGGTCAGGGGGAAGCCGGTGTGGGCAGCGTGCTGTCGGCGTCTTGGCCTTGGCCGGACGTGCCCAAATGCGACGGGGCTTATGCCGACAGTGTGAAGGCGTGGAAGGACCTATCTGTTGGCCTGGCGTCCGAAACTGCGGAGGGCAGCTGCTTTGAGACGCCGGACGGTGTGGACGAGGTCCAGGCTTTCTACAAGGCCGACGTGCGGGAGCACGGCTGGACCGGCGTTGAGAACGCGGAGAACGTCCACGATTTCTCCAGCGTGCGTTGGCAGAAGATCGGGGCGGAGCCGGTGGCGATCGTGAGTATTTCCACGGATCCCGTGGGCGACGTACCCGTCATGATCGTGAGGGCCGACCAGCCGAAGAACCAGGATTGGGAGCGGACCCAGAGTGGGGGAAAGGACGTGCCGGGCGTATGGAGAACGCCGGCCCGTCCTGTGCCTGGGTCGACCTGTCGGCGGGGGGCGTGCGGCCTTGTGTAGCCTACGGTCAGAGAGAGGAGAAATACCAATTGGCGAACGAATCATCATCGTGAGGACGGACGGTCGGTATATAGGCCAGATGCCCGCGGCGGAGTACGTGGACCTCACTGATGCGATGCGCGCCCGCACCGAGGTGCTCGCAGTCTGTCCCTCGCGGGCGAAGGCGCGCTGGATCTTCAAACAGCTGCCACACGAGTGGCCGCGAGACTACAGCTCGGTGCCTCAAGACAAGGACGCCCACTGAGGGCTGACGGCTCGTTTCTCGGAGGAGACGCAGACGCTCTGTCTTGAGCAGCGGGCAGGTCTTTGTTCGGGCGTGTGGAGGCTGCTCGAGCTGGGACTGCGGGAGGGCGGACCCGACAGTTTCTTTGTACGTCCCTCCCCAGATGTCTTGTCGCCGGATGACGTGGCCATGCCGGTTGTCTCGGCCTACCGTGGCCTTCGAATCGGGTGCCGTGCTCGCAGCGCAGCGCCCGTCTTGGACATGGAGGCGGCGTTGGTCGTTACCGGGAAGAAACTGGAGGATGCACCGATGGTGAATACCCCACCCGAGGTCGAGCAAAGGTACCGTAATCTGCTGCGCACTTGCCCCATCCCAATCTTCGTGGTCTCCGGGGATGGACGTTGGGTGGACTTCAACGAGGCCGCAGTCGAGCTTTTCGGGTGCGAGAGCCCCGACGTGCTCAAGCAGCTCTCGATGCGCGATCTCTGCGCCGATAGTTCCGAGTGGGATGGGTACGTTGCGGCGTTGGCGGCGCGCGGGGCCGTGGAGGACTACGGGATGCGCCTTCGGAGAAGAGATGGGCGTATCTTCGGTGCCCAGATCACGGCCGTCGCTCTTGAGGACGAGGAGGGGGCGGGGATCGGCTATCAGGGAACGATCCACGACCCGACGAAGCTGGATCGATCAGCTCACGCCGGTTTCGCCAACATCTCCGGCTCGCGGCTCGTTGCCGAGACCAGCGCGGAGGCCGTCTGGCGGATGGATCTGGAGGGCCGTGTGACGCACGTCTCATCCGTCGGGAAGCGTGTATTTGGGTACGAACCGGAGGAGGCGGCGGGACTCGACTTCCGGACGTTTGTGTCCGAGTCGGACTGGGAGCGGGCGGCCGAGGCTTTCGCCGAGGTCACGGGGGGCGAGGGGCAGCAGGTATTAGAGTTGATGGCTGTCGGAAAAGCCGGGGTGCCATTCCCCGTTGAGGTGCGTATTGCACCTGTGTTCCAGGATGGGATGATGGTCGGGGTCCAGGGGACCGCCCGGGACATCACTGAGCGGCACGAGGCGCGGGAAGCGCTGCGGGAACGGGCGGAAGCGCTGTCCGCCCTGCAGGCCACGGTCCTGGATATCACCGGGCGCCACGAGCTGCCGACACTCCTGCGGACGATTGTCGAGCGCGCCACTCAACTGCTCGCCGGGCTCGCCGGGGGGATGTACTTGTGTGAGCCGGAGGAGGAACAAGTCCGTTGCGTTGTGAGCTACAACACGCCGGAGGACTACACCGGACTGATCCTGAAGTACGGGGAGGGCGTGGGTGGGACGGTGGCAGAGAAGGGCGAGCCGGTGATCATCAGGGATTATCAGCGGTGGGAGGGACGGGCTGATGTCTTCGACGAGCAGCCGATAACAGCCATCGTGAGTGCCCCGATGATTTGGCGGGATGAAGTCATCGGCGTCATCCACGTGCTTCACGACGCAGAGGCGCGGCTGTTCACTGAAGATGATCTGGAGCTACTGTCTCTGTTCGCCAACCACGCCGCGATCGCCGTGGAGAATGCCCGCTTGCTGCAGGCGGCTCAGCAGGAACTGGCGGAGCGAAAGGAGGCTCAGGAGGCTTTGCGGCAGAGTGAGGAGCGGTTTGAGCTCTTCATGGAGCACTTTCCTGCGGCGACGTTCATCAAGGATGCTGAGGGATGCGTACTCCACGCCAACGAGCGATTCGCCGAGGTCTCCAACTGTCGGGTGGAGGACCTCATCGGTCGAACCACGGAAGAGATGGTGTCCCCGGACCTGGAGGAGCAATACCGGAGGGAGAATCGCCGGGTTCTGGAGGGAGAGACGATCGTCTCGGAGACGGTGCTTCCCGGCCCTGGAGGTGACACGCACTGGATCACGTACAAGTTCCCTATGTACCGGGAGGGAGAGCCGGCGCTGGTGGGATCCGCGAGCCTGGAGATCACAGAGCGAAAGCGTGCTGAGAAGGCGCTGCGCGCGAGTGAAGCGAGGATGAAGAGCATTTTCGGGGCCGCTCCCATCGGGATTGGTCTCGTTTCTGACCGGGTGTTCCTGGATGTGAATGAGCGGTTCTGTGAGATCGTTGGGTATGGCAAGGATGAGCTGGTTGGCCAGAGTGCCCGAATGGTGTATCCGTCGGATGACGAGTATGCGCGGGTTGGGCGGGAGAAGTACGGGCAAATCGCGGAGGGGGGCGCGGGGGCGGTGGAGACGCGTTTCCAGCGCAAGGACGGTACGGTGGTGGATATCCTGCTAAGCTCGGCGGCCATCGACGCGGGAGACCTCTCGACGGGGGTGACGTTTACCGCCCTGGACATCACAGAACGGAAAGCGAGTGAACGGGCGCTGCGGGAGAGCGAGGAAAGATACCGGTCCTTGATCAACGACGTCCTGGATAGCTCGGCAGTCGGGATGTTCATCCTGGACACCGATTTCGAGGTGATCTGGACTAACCGGGCGATGGAACGGTACTTTGGCTTGGAACCAGGGAGCGCCGTGGGAAGGGACAAGCGACAGCTCATTCATGAGAGGATCGAGGAGGTCTTTGAAGACCCGGAGGT
>Ga0180434_10002336_pt1 | contig 25640 bp, 31 predicted proteins | sample SS_ome_7_FD_132453 | JGI IMG/M metagenome (GOLD analysis project Ga0180434, IMG submission 132453) | Hypersaline lake sediment archaeal communities from the Salton Sea, California, USA - SS_1_D_2 metaG | ecosystem: Environmental > Aquatic > Non-marine Saline and Alkaline > Hypersaline >... | reverse complement strand
TGCCGTCGCTGCTTCCACTGATGATGGCGATGATGGAAGCCGGCACCGTGGGCCGCTTCAACTTCACCAACCCCGGCACCCTCTCGCACAACGAGATATTAACAATGTACCAGGAGATCTGCGATCCAAGTTTCACCTGGAACAACTGGACCGAGGCCGAACAGAGCAAGGTGCTGGCGGCCGGTCGCTCCAACACTGCGCTCAGGACCGAAAAGCTGCGGGCCGAAGCCGAGCGGCTGGGAGTTGCGTTGCCGCAGATCGACCTGGCAGTGCGCCAATCGCTCCAGCGGTATGCAAGAGGGGTGAGGGGGATTAGGATGTTGGTCACTGGGGGGTGTGGATTCATCGGGTCGCACTTTGTGAACGCTGCGGTGCGGCGGGGGCTGGCTGACATGGTAGTTAACGTGGATGCGATGCGGGAGTGCGCCGATCGGAGCCGGGTGGGACGGGATGTAGAAGACAGCCCACACTACCGGTTCGTAAAAGGCGATGTGTGCGACTTTGGCCTGATGAAGAAGTTGTTCCACGCTTGGCGGATTACCCACGTGGTACACTTTGCTGCTCAATCCCACGTGACCCGCTCTTTCGAAGAATCGCTGGACTACACCCGGGACAACGTGGTAGGGTCCCACACGTTGTTGGAGGCATGTCGGCAGTGGATGAACGATGGAGGACGGATTGCCAAGTTTGTCCACGTTTCGACTGACGAGGTCTACGGTGAATCGCAGCTAGACACCGATGCCCAACACTTCACCGAGCAGTCAATGCTATGTCCCACCAACCCATACGCTGCCACAAAGGCAGCTGCGGAGCTAATCGCCCGCTCCTATCGCGAATCGTTCGGGGTGCCAGTGGTGGTGACCCGGGGCAACAATGTTTACGGGCCACGGCAGCACGAAGAAAAGCTCATTCCACGATTCGTTGGGCTGGCCAAAGCGAGTAAGAAGCTGACGATCGAGGGCGATGGGTCGTGCGTCCGAGCCTTCCTGCACGTGGATGATACGGTGGAAGCTTTTGTGCGGGTGGTTGAAGCCGGAGAACCAGGCCACATCTACAACATTGGCTGCGACGAAGGAGCGGAGGTCTCGGTGATGGATGTTGCCCGGCTTGTGGTCCGGCTGGTCCATGGCAACGATGCCAATGTGGATGACTGGATCGAATACGTGCCAGACCGCCCGTACAACGACAAGCGGTACTACATATCCAATGCTAAACTGCGGGCCCTCGGCTGGAAACCGAAGCGGCTCGATTTTGAAGAGGGTGTACAGGAGTTGGTGGAGAGTGCCTGAAGACTACAGCATCACCCGCACCATCCCCTCCAGCGTCGTGGTCGCCGGTGCCCACCCCAGCCGCTTTCGCGCCTTAGTCGCATCCCCTAGCAGGTACGGCACCTCGGTCGGCCGAAAGTACCGCTCCGACACCCGTACCCGTTCAACTCCCCCCTGGTCCACCGCCCGCTCCTCAACTCCCTCCCCGCTCCACTCCAGCTCAAACCCCGCCTGCCGAAACGCCTCGGTCACAAACTCCCGCACTGTGTGCGTTTGTCCCGTCGCCAGCACATAATCATCCGCATTCTCCGCTTGCAGCATCCGCCACATCCCCTCGACGTACTCCTTGGCGTACCCCCAGTCCCGCTGCGAGTTGAGGTTGCCCAATTCCAACGGTGGAGGCGGCGGATCGCCCTGGTCCCGGGCCGTCACGTGCCGCTTAACTGCGTTGATCGTCTTCATCGTCACAAAGTTGGCCCCTCGCCGCGGCGACTCGTGGTTGAACAGGATCCCGTTGACCAGGTGCAATCCGTAGGCGGTGCGGTACAGCGTCACCAGCTGGTGGGCGTAGACCTTGGCGGCGGCGTACGGCGAAACCGGCTGGAAGGGGGTCGACTCGTTCTGCGGGCGGACTGCGGTGTCACCGAACATCTCGCTGGTGCCGGCCTGGTACAGCCGGATCCGTTGCCGATCGGCTAGCGAGAGCCGGCGGATAGCCTCGAGCAGCTTAAGCACCCCTAGTGCGTTAACCTCCATTGTGTACTCGGGCACTTCGTAGGAGACAGCCACGTGGCTCTGGGCCGCCAGGTTGTAGATCTCAAGCCGCCCCTCGGGGGCGGTGGATGCAAGAGCGGAGGTGAGGGCAGAGGCGAGCGAGGGGCCGTCCGTCATGTCGCCGTAGACCAGTTGGATCCGTTTGCGGAGGTGGTCGATGCGGGTGGTGTTGTAGAGCACCGAGGTGCGGCGGACGATGCCGACGACATGGTAGTTGCGGCGGACGATGCCGACGACATGGTAGTTCTTGGACAGCAGCAATTCTGCTAGGTAGGAGCCGTCCTGACCGGTGATACCGGTGATGAGGGCCACTCGGGGGTGCTGGGGCTTGGGCGCTTCCGTCATTTTCGTGGGTTAACTCGTTGGTTGCGCTCTACGTTGAAATTGATCACCCATTGATCCAAACTTGTGGAGGCATACGAGAGAGACACACGATGGCTGCGAAGAACACGACAACGCTTCAGTGGTGGATGCCTCGCGAAGACAAGCCAAAGCCGACCCGCGATCCACCCGGCGTAGTTAACGTCCGGGTGGCCGAATTGCGCAAGCCTGGCCGGTGCGGTGGCGGGGCGCGGACCTACCAGACGCTGGCCGAGTGGCTCGCGGCTTCGCCCGACCACGTATACTGCGGCCGGCGGGTGCATCACGTTCCGGCCACCTTTGACTCGCCCTTTCGGAACGACGTGCCTGGGGTGACCCACATGTCGCACGATGCCGCGATCTTCGCCTTTGAGCAACGCTTCCGCCAGAAGCTGAGCCAGGATCCCGAGCTGGTTAAGAGGCTGGTGGGGCTGAAGGACAAGACGTTGGGGTGTTGGTGCAAGCCCAAGCCCTGCCACTGCGACGTCTTGCTGAAGCTGGCCGACGAGTACTCCAACATCAGGAAGAGCGAGCTGCAAGAGATGAAGGTGGCGGCGGCTGCGGAAGCAGAGGCGGTGGAGGAACTGTGGCTGTACGACGACGGGGACGACGGCTGGATGGACGGGTACGACGACGGGCCGCTGACGAATGCGGGACCGATGGTTCGAGGCAACCGGGGAGCGGCGGGGTCTGCAAGAGGGGGAGGGGGGGGACGGAAGCGGGTGGACGGCAAGGGGTCGGTCTACTCGGCGAAGCACGCGCGGAAGGTCGGGGGGCGGCATTAACTCGGGGGCCGGGGGCTTTTTCAATCCGCATAGTGCGGGTGGGGTCGGCCCCCGAGTTAACGCCGGCCGCTTCGCTTCTTCCCCCTCTTGCTCTTCAGTGGGGCTGTGCCCCCCCCGAACCCCCCAAGTTGACTTCTTAGTCCTGCGGGTTCTGCGTCGGCGGCGTCCACCTGCCTGCTTCGCCAGGGCGGTAAGCTTCTGGATGAGCCCATATTGGGCTTCGATCTTCATGATTTCCGAGTCGGGGTTGAACACCTCTTCGCACGGGTCGCCGTTGATCTGACGGATGTCCTTGGCGAACTTGCGGAGCAGCGCCTGGGCGGTCATCTCGGGGTTGCTTGCGAGCACCCGTCGGGCGTGGTCCAGCATGAATTGGGTGGGGGCATCGAACCGGGTGTCGGTTTGGTCGGTGGCGACGCCGAGGTCTCCGGCGGGGTTTGGGGCACGGACTGTTGCCATGTGGGGTTCTGAAGGGGGCGCAGCCCCCTCAGCAAGAGGAGAGGGTGGACGCAGTGTGGGGTCGGCAGCGGCAGGGAGGGTGATTCCCATCGGGCGCTTTTTGACGCGGCGGGTAGCCATTTCTTGTCTTGGAAGGCGATAAGAAATTGATGGCGGTGGAGGGAGATGAGTTAAGGCACTGGAACCAAGTTGAGGCGAATACTTCTGGGGATACGAATAGGATCCACGTGGCAACCATGGAAAACGGAAGCGACAATGGACACGGAGGGGGCTATCCGGGGCTCGGCAGCGAAGGTGACAACTGGTCGTCGGTTCTAACCGACAAGCGGTACGTCTGTTTTGAGGACCCCTTCTCGGGCACCCCGGTGCCGAAGGAGGAGTTTAATTCCATGTACGGACCGGCGTGCCGGGAGGTGTTTCAGTGCGGCATCACGGTGGGGGTGCTGTTTGCCGCCAACCCGGTGATGGTGGGGGAGTGGCGGTTTGTGGACGAGGATGCCCGGTTGGATCTGTCGGACGCGGCGGTGGAGCTCAAGCTTGTGCCGTCGTTTGGCGAGATTTGCGCTGGCGAGACCAAGCAGCAGCGGGCGGCGCGGCAGAAAAAGGAGCGCGAGGAGCGGGCAAACAGTGCGGACTTTCGGCGGGCCTTGGAGGAAACGAGGCGGGTCTACCAGCAGGAGCAACGACAGAAGCAAGAGAAGAAGGTGTTAACTCCCGACAAAACCAAGGCGGAATTGGAGTCCGAGTTGATTCGGGTGTTGGCGGCGTTCGAGTCGAGTGCGCTGTCGAAAAAGCAGCGGAAGAAACTGGAGCGACGGCAGCGGGGCATCATGGCGGCGCTGGAAAAGTCGGACGAAGGTGTCGACGCGTAGGGGGAAAGAGTTGGCACTTTTATCATCAGATGACGGTTGTGCGGGGGCCTCGACGGGTGCGGTTCCGGGGATTGCCAGAGGCAGCGCCGTAGGTCTGGGCATGGGCGCTCACCGACGGCGTGTTCCGGCGGCGACGGATGGTGGCGGCGGTGCGACCTGGCGCTGGACCGTAGGCTGTGAACTCGGTTGGTGACAACGTTAGTTTCGCATAGATCGGTCCATCACCGACCTCGGACAGCGGCGGCGAGACGCCCCGAATGCCACGCACGGTCCGGGACCGAGTTGAACGCGACGACCCAGGGATGGGCGGCAACGCCCGGATTGTTCGCAGCTGCGCCAGCGCCCGCTTGCACTCGGCCAGCTCTCGGGTTGTCTCCTGGAGGTGGATGGTCAGATTGTCGATCCGGCGTTGTTTCGCCCCCTCTTGCCTCCTCGGTGCTTTTGGGTGCGGCGCTTCTGGGGGCGGTGCTTCTGGGGGCGGTGCTTCCGGACGGTCTTATGCTTCATCCTGCTTGGGCGTGAGAGTAAGTTGGGGGTTTTCGGGGGACGGAGTCCCCCTCCTCAGGAGGTGAGTCACCCCCGAAATTGATTTGACTTTTTGCTTACGATTAGTTAGCATCTGACACGGAGACGATGGCGAGTTGCAAGGCACGGACCAAGGCAGGCACTCAGTGCGCACGCCAAGCCGTGACCGAACTGGGCTTTTGCCGACAGCACAACCACACCGAGTTGATGAAGCGACAGGCGGCAGAAGCGGTGGCAACAGCGGCGGCCAAAGCAGAGCTTGAGAGCGAGGAGATGAAGCAGCTGGCAACGACCCTCGATGACAGGATGAAGGTGGACACCGAGAAGCAGATTGCAGAGGACACTATTCTGTGGCGCTGGGTGCCAAAGCGTAACGCCTTCTGTCAGCTGCGGAAGGTGGGCGACAGCTGCGAGATAGCGCATGTGTGTCATTGCGCCGCGTGCATGAACGACTTTGATCGACAGCCGGTGATCACCAAGCACTGCTCGTGCTGCGCTTGCTGGGATTGCGTGTGCCCGGCCCGGCGAGAGACACGGCGCTTCGATCCCAACGCAGGCCCAGTGGAGCCCTACTGGGACTCGGCGTGTCAGTGCTATCAGTGCTTGGGCGACGTGTATGCCGATGACTACGACCGAGAGAGTGACCGGCAGTACTGCCCCTGCCACTACGGCCATCAGCATGACTGCGCCCTCTGGATGATGTTCAACAAGGATCGGTAGGGAGTGGATGCGAATCTGCACTATGCAGGGGGTCCAGATAGCGGGGGATCGTAAGAGGCAGACTGAGTTAAACAAAATTTTCTTTGAGTTGACAACAGCACATCCCGATGGACTCTGAACCTCTTCCACCGCCGTCGTACAAAGCCGCCATGGCCGCGTCGCCCACAGCACCCTCTCCACCCTTTGAAGCTGCCGCCGCTGCCGCCCCTGCTGCCGCATCGGGCCGTGCGTGGCAGCGATCGCAGGCGATGCTGTCAACTCGGTACGACGCCTCTGGGCGGAAGGACATGTTGAGCCGGGCCGAACAGGAACGCAGGGCGCTAGACGGCCGGAATCTACGCGAGGGGTCGTGGCCCAGCCGGCCTGTAGTTCGGGGACTTAAGAGAACTGCTAGTCAGGAGAAGCTGGCCAAAGACGAATGGAAGACCACACAGGACAAGATTCGCGAGAAACAAGAGCGACAGGTGCGGGAACGTGAGCTGGAACGGGAGAAGCGGAACCGAGAGCTGGAAGCGCGACGGGAACAAGAGGAGGCGTGGGACGAGGAGACTAGAGAGGCCCAGAAACTGATGGAGGCGGAGCAAAAGGTGTGGAAGAAAAAGTGGCCGTGGCAGCGGTGGGGCAAGAAGAGCCCGATGAAGCGGTTTCAGCAAGAGGAAGGGGCACGGTTAGAAGAGAGGAGAAAGGTGCGGCGTGGGTGGGATCGGGCGGACGGGAAGGTGGAGTTCTTTAGGCCGCCGGCATGGTCGGGGCCCCAGTACGTGGGGCCGACCCGGCCGGCTCCTCGTGTATCGCGAGCGGGGGGTGGTCATAATTTCTACAGCAGCGGCGGCGGAGGTGGTGACTTTTTTGGCGGAATGATGGGGTTGGCGCTGGGGATAGGGATGTTTGGCGACTAATCCCCCGGTGCCCCCTGCAAAAAATTGATCCTACTTCGTTACTAATGCTGATTAGTAACCGACAACGACGGAATGTCCAATCAAACATTTTGCAAGGCCAAAACCAAGGACGGAACTGCGTGCACCCAATGCGCGGCGCAAACCGGGTGGGCGGCGGGTTCTGGCTATTGCCGGGAGCACGCCGACACCAAGTACGAAGAACGCGGACAAGAAACGAGGCGGCGGGCAGCCAGGGAGGCGGAGTGGCAGAGGGAGACCGCAGAAGCCCGGGCGGAGATGGAGGCGGAAATGGTCCGGTGGAAGAAGAAGTGGCCATGGAAACGGTGGGGCCAGAAGAGCCCGAAGAAGTGGTTTCAGCAAGAGGAGGCGACCCGGGAGAGGCAGCGGTACGAGGAGCGGCGCTGCTGGGCAACAGCCGAAAACGACGCTCAGGTGTTTGGAGTGCATGTGGCGGCGGTGCCGAACAAGCCATCGCAGCGCACCATGATGACCCCGGAAGAGGCGGCTCGTGCTTCAGAAGATGGTAACCGGGTCCGCGCTGCTCAGCTCCGATGGCGACGCAAAGAGGCTCTGCGGCAGGAGCAACTGGCACGGACAAAACAGCAACTAGCGCAGACAAAAGCGCAGCCCAGCACGGTCCACCATCACCACCACGACAGCAGGAGTGGTGGAGGCGGAAGCGGCAATGGAATGCTCGGGGGGGTGGGACTGGGACTGATGCTGAGCGGTGCTGTCGATCCTGCCGCGGCGCTTGTCGGCAGTACGATAATGGGATTTGGGAACTCCGTCATCCTATGACCACCGGTGGGGATACGGATAGCGGGGGGTCCTTGGTGGGGTTCGGATAGCGGGGGGTCCTCGATGGGGGTACGGGGGAGCGAGCGCAGCGAGTCACCCCCGAAATTGAGTTAACACGAGTGGGTCCGAGAATAGTATCGGGAACCTACAATGTCACAGTGCACGGCGAAGACCACCAAGGGACGACGGTGCAAGCAAAAGGCGGTGGAGGGGTTTGAGTACTGTCGTCGCCACAAGGAGATCCACGTGGACCTTGTGGCGGAGATGGAAGCAATGCGGGCAGAGAGACGGGCAAACGAAGAAAAGATGAAGCGGCAGATAAACATGTTAAAGAATCTTCTGCAAGAGGCCGAAGAGAAGGTCAAGATAGATGCGGCGGCGCGGCGGGAACTGGCGCTGCACCGGGCCCGAACGCCGCGGCGCCGAACGCAAGAGGGGGGGAGTGAAGCAATTGATGGAGACGATTACCGGTGGCTGGCGCTGGGGCTGCTGGCGGTGGGGGTCGGGGTGATGTGGTGGCGGCGGACCCCCCACAAGTGAATCCATATCGGGATGGGCGTTAACTCCAGGTGGCGGCGGAAAGTTTCAAACTTTGGGTTCCAACTTTTTGGCTTGGGAGTCACCCCCGAAATTGATTGCTAATTCGGAATATTGGCGGGGGCAAACACACGCGACCCTTCGCAACCGATTGCGCCACACTTTCACACAACCAACTTCTTGCAATGGCTTGGACGCCTGGATCGGTCTGGAACGGCTTTCGCACCGAGTACGGTGGACGGCTCGACAGTGACGTGCTGCTGCTGCCGCATGATATGCATCCGTCGCACCTCTCTCCGTGGTACCCGGACCGCGAGACCTGGAAGGAGGTGTTTGGGCTTCCGATGGACGCCGCCGCTGCGTGGGACGTGGTGTGGCAAAAGGGAACGGGGCGGGGGCCGTGGCAGGGCGGCACGCTGGAGGGCTACGAGCTGAGCTACGCCATAGGCATTCGCTACGAGTTCGTGCAGCTGAAGGAGGGTGGCTACTGGGCGCCGCGGCAGGCATCGCAGAAGGAGGTGGATTCGGCCGACGAGTGGGAGGATATTGCAGCGGGAGATTGCGCCCGGCTTCCTGAGCACGAGTGGTTTGCGGTGCTGGGTCGGGCGGGTGAAATCCCCGAGGACTACGGCCGCGTCGACCGGCTTCGGCGCAAGATCGACCAGCGACTCGGGCGTGAGACGGAGACCGAGACCGACAGCGAGGAGGAGAGCGAGGAGCCGCGGGAGCTCTCGCCGGCCGAGCCGGGGCGGATGGAGGAGCGGGGCTTCATGACGTGGGCGTCGCCGGGGATCACCGTGGGGGAGAACTAACTCCCTGGTCAAGAAACTTCTTTCATTTTCAATTGCTAATCTAGTGAAGATGGGACGAACGCGACGCTGGGACAGGCGCAAGCCAGGTTTTCCCATCGCCGACCGTATCAGGATCCGCAACCGCAAGCACCTCCACACCCTCCGGCTCAAGGACGAGATCCGGGTTCTGCGGAAGCTGGTCGGGAAGCGGACCGTCAGGCGGGTGCAGAAGGAGCTGCGAGAGGAGCGGAACAAGAAGCGGCAGACCCGGCGACGCCGGCGGACCACACGCCGGAACTTCATTCACCGTCCGCCTTCTTACCGACGAATGCTTCTTACTCGGTTGCATGAACGGCTGAATGCTGGCATGCCGACAGGGATGCGGCAGCCCCGGCGGCGCCGAAATTGAAGACTGCAAGAGGGGATGAGTTAAGGCAACTGCGTGGAGTTAATCCATGGCGGATTCACGAGACACGAAGACTGTGGTGAACCTGGTGTTTGGGAGCGACGGCGTGACGATGAGCGAAGCAGCGGGCTACCGGGACGGCACCTGGATGGGCATGAACACCTGGCACGCCGACAAGGTGAAGGAGCTGAAGGGAGCGGTGGCGGCGGATGCTGGTCGGCTAGGGGCCAAGTACGGTGAGGAGCTCCGGGCGCAGTGCGAGATGTGGCGGAAGGTGCAAGAGGAGAGGGAGATGCGGGAAGCGGAGGAGCGGGCCGAGGGCGAGCGGAAGCGGAAGGACGGGTTGGGGGTTCGGGGGGACGCCGCAGTACCCCCGATGCGAGTTAAGGGGGAGCGAGCCGAGCTGGAAAAGCGGTGCAAGCGGCTGGAGTGTGAGAACGCCGAACTGAAGAAGCAGTTGGATCTGTGGGACAAAGCAAGCAAGAAGATGACAGATCGCAACCTGCGGATGGAAGCAATGGTGATGCGCCGGCGCCGGGCCCGGGCGGCCGAGGGCGAGCTGGGGCTGGGGTGTTCGATGGTGGCCCACCGGCTGTGGGAGCTGACCGGTCGCTCTGACTGGGCCGCCATGGTGCGGTTCCAGAGAGTTGACGGGTTGGATGTGATGGACATGACGTTGGAGGACGTCAGGTCGTTCCGGGAGGTGGATGGATCGTCGGTGGCGGACCCCGAGGGGATGCTGGCGGGGATGGTGCGGCTCCGGGACGTGTTAACTCGGCCAGTCGCCGAGCTCTTGGTTACCTTGCGGGAACAGGACGATCCGGTGGCCAACTGGTACGATGCGCAGGCGCTGCTGAGGTGGGCTTTCACGAATGGCGAAGAGTACGGCGAACCGGTGTACCAGATGCTCAACGAGGTGGCGGACGTGGTGCGGCGGTTCAAGGCGAGGGGCACGAAGGACGTGCGGACAATGTCGGTGGTCTGGGCGCTGGAGGACGTATTGCGGCCTTGCGGTAACTTTGCGTGAAGTTACGTCAGCGGGGAAATTGATCGCGGATGGGTTAGTTTTTTGGATCACACACCCCCTCTTGCAGACACGATGAGCGGACCACCACCCCCTCTTGCAGACACGATGAGCGGAGCGAATGGATCCGATGCAACAGCGGCGTTCCGGGCAGCAGAGGCAGTACACGAGCGGGAGCATTGGGCTTCAGAGAGGGAGGAACAGTTTGTGCTCGGTGGGCTTAGAGATCCGGCAACGGAGGAGTACCGGCCGATCGAAGCTTTGCCAGTCGGCAAGGTGACGGGCATGAAGCTGAGAGATCGCGGTTTTGACTACGCCTACCATCTGATCGGGCAGTACATGGTCAACAACATGGACGACGAGGCGACGGCCTTCTGGCTGGAGAACGAGATCAATATCAAGCGGGCGGACATCCGGGACAGGGTGATCAGCACGATGCGGAGGTGGTGCGAGCGGCATCTGTAGGGGACGTGCCGTTCCCTGCGATCCCCGCTCAATGTGGCTGTTTTTCTCATTGGATGACAAGATGTCAACTCAGCGGGCTCCCAAGCGCCGGAAGACCCGCCGGTGACACAAGAAAAAGACGGGCACCCGTCGTTGCAAGTCTCGTTCCCGCTGCCACCGCTAGTTCGCATACAGCTTCTTCGTCGCCTCCACCGCCTTTTGCTGACACTCCTGACACGGCACAATCTTATTGACCCCTTCCACACTCTTGCGGCTCTGGACGCAAAAGCAGCACCCCGACTTGGGCCCCTGGCGTTTCTCAAAACACCACGGCCCCATCTCCTTTCCCTCCTTGCCGTCCCACACCCACGTCAGCCAACACACCCTTTCCCTTTTGCATCCCGAGCACGTTTGTTCGTCGGCCGTCAGCAGCCAGCGTCGGTCCCGTTCGGTCCACACTCCGTTTTTGTGTTGCTCGATCATCGTGAAAGTGGTAGTGTTCTTCAACTTGTCAGCATTCAATTTGTAGGGGGCCAGTTAACTCAGTGCGCCGCCTAGAAGTCAATGGACTTTTCGCCAGGTTCGGCATTCCTGATGAACATCTCAAAGCCCTTCGACACATCGGTGCCGAACAGCCGGTATTCGTGGCCGTTAACTCGGAGCCGGAGGCATCCATCACGGACGTACATCAGCCGTTCGTCCACTTTGACATTCGCCTCCATGACTGTTCTTTGGTTGTGGTAGACGTGGCCTCCGTGTCCGTTGAGTTCATTGATGAACAGCACATAGAGGTGAACCTGGGTGAGGCGTTCTTCGTCGGGCTTGATCTGTTCAGTGTTGGGGTCGCCCAGCCGGTAGGTCGCGGCGAACGGAATGCTCGCCATGGTGTGCACGAGGGAGCTGAGTTAACACGGGATCAATTTGGATGGGCTGATGATAATCCAAGGGTGTCGGTACGCACCGCCCGCAGGGCGGTTAGTGGGGGTCGTAGGGGGCACAGCCCCTACAAATTGAGTTGATGACATCACGCGGGGAGTTGACAGAAGTGCGATGCCCACCACCCGCCGACAGCGACAGCTTGAGATGGAACGTGCGGTGGAACACTGGGGGCAAGAGGTGGCGGGAGCGGCCGGGCCGCGGGTCCGGCGGCAGGAGCGGCAGCATGAGCAGCGGTTCCGGAAGGAGCCCGGGGCCGGACGGGAATCCCCACAGGGATTGCGGGCGGTGGCCCAGTTGGTACCGGGGGCCGGTTCGTCGTCCTCTTCAGAAGATGTCTGGGAGGACGCAGAGGCCCCGGGACCGGTGCTGACGCTGAAGCGGCTGTTCTGGCAAGAGCACGGGGTGGAGCGACGGAATGTGGCGACGCAGACCGACCCGGTGGCGATCATGTCGGCCAATGAGGTCTTGGCGGGTGAATCGGGTGTTGCCGAAAAGATGCTGGCCAAAGAGCTGCGCCGCCGCCCCCCGTGTGTTGATCCCGTGCCCGAGGTGGAGATCCGGGTGGATGATCAGGAGCCCCGAGTTAAGGAGCGCAGTCGTGAAGAGCCGATGATTTCGGCCGAAGCAGAGGTGTTGGCGATAGAGGCGGGGTTGGCTGAGCTTACTCGCGAATCGGTGGACCGGGGGTGGGGCCGGCGGGTGGAGAGCGTGCTGGGAACGGTCTATGAGGCGGCGGTGCCTAGCTTCGCCCGGTTCTGGGAACAGGACGATCCGTTTGCCATCATCACTGGAGGAACAAAATGAGTGGGTAGAACAGCTGGGAGTTAACGGAAGTCGCGTACGGTCAAGTCACCTAAGGACCGTTCGGGCCGTAGGCGGGGCCGGACGGGTGCAGGGAGGCTGTGTCGGCGCCGGCGGTGAAATTGAATGCGAAATCGGTTAGCTATGTTTGCTTAGAGGCGAACGAAGCGGCTAGTCACGATGAGCGCAGCAGCAGCAGCGGTACTGACGTGCGAGTTTTGCAAGAGCAAGGAGAACGTGGAGGAGCTAAAGCAGTGGACGGTGTGTCGGAGCTGCAAGCAGGTGTCGAAGAAGTGCAAAAAGGGGTCGGGGCTCTACTACCGGATCGCTGATCCGGGGGCGGGCGAAGGGGCGGCCGGGGTCTACGTGACGGGCGACGATGTGCCAGGCGTGGCCAAGTCGGTGGGACGGCCTGCATTAGTCTTTGACTACCACAATGTCGCCGATTGGTTCGGGCCCGAAGAGTTTGCCGAGCTGGTGGCACCCTTTGTGAGGTCACACTCGCTGCACGTGTTGTCGTACGTCGGTTCGACAACACCGACGCGGGTGGGTGCGGACGCCGACATCCAGGCGAGGATGGCGGTGGTGCCCGAGTTGCAGGGGTGGCTGTGCTTCCGCCGGAGCGAAGCGGCCGAGGCCGGCAACAAGGGCGGTTTCATCCGGGCGCTGGGGGCGACGAGCGTCTGCTTCTTCGACGACTCGAGCGACCACGTGGCGTCTGGGCGGGCGGCAGGGGCAGACTCGGTGCAGGTGCCAAAGAACAGCGAGCTAGCGGCGAAGCGGGTGATCGGCAAGAAGCTGCGGGAGCTCCTCAGGTTGCCGGGGATGGGTAGCAGCCGAAAAGGTGCGGCGGCGGCGGAGGGACGCAGACGGGTGCAGGGAGGCTGGGCCAAGTAGAAAAGCTGGGGTGAAGTTCGTCACTTTTTCACCAGTTGCTGTCGTCGTCCCAGTTGCTGTCGTCGTCGTCTTCGTCGCTGCTGGGCCACGGCAGGAAGGTCTCGCCCCGCCTCTCCTTCCACTCGAACAGGTCGCAGTGGGCATCGCCGACTACGTACTCGTACTCGCCGACGTAGGAGGCGAACTCGCAATGAAGGTCGCGGTAGAGCTGGTAGAACTCGCGGCGCTTGGTCTTGGAGAGGGTGTTGTACAGTGGCACGGAGGGCATCCGGGCGGCGATCCACACGTACCCCAGGCTCTTGCTGATGTTGAAACTTCCGATGTCCCAGAGCCGTTCGTTCACGATGGCGAGAGGGCTGAGATCGACGGGCATGTCGGTGCCGAGGGTCTTGAGCGTTCTGAGGAGTTTTCGCGGGACGCTCTTCTGGAGGTTGCGGATGGTCCGAAGCATCAGCTCTTGACGGTTGATCCTGAGGTAAGTGTGACGTATTTGAATGTCGCCGCGGTCGGGGTGCCAGTACGCCTCGTGGAACTTGAGGATCTCGGGGAGGAGGGCGTTGTAGAAGTTGTTGGTGACCGAGTCTGCGGGGGGCGGGACAAAGGTGGCGGCGGTGCGGATGAGGTGGCCGATGTCGGGTTCGTGGTGGAGAAGCTTCGTGAAGAGTGCCCCGAGGGCGGCGGCGGACGGGGCACGTTTGTTTGTTGTCGGCTTGCTCATGGTGGAGGGTGTGTGGCTAGGGAGTTGGGTAGATTAGCAATCAATTTGTTGGGGGCGAAGAGTTGAGACTATGATCACCAATCATTCTCCCTCTTGCATAACCCCTGCGCCCGCAGGGCGCTGAGAAGAAGTAAGGGGGCACGCGTTGCCCCCTAAATTGATTGATCATTCGTCCAAATTAGGATAGACAATACCCACGACACACCAAAAGATGTCACGAACAACCATTCCATGCAAGGCGACAGGGGGCGATGTGGTCTACGAGGGCAAGCGCTTCTGGTGCCACACCATGCAAGAGGCCACGAATAAGCTGAAGCGAGAGGGCGTGGCTGTGCTGGTTGGTGCGCTGAACCCGGAGCAGATTGAGGAGATGCGAAAGGGGATGTGGGACACACTCGAGTGGCTGACGTCAACGCAGCCGGTGCCGCTGGTGCGGGGCAAGACCAACACGTACGCCGCAGTGAAGGGGCTTATGCCGAACCACGGGGCGTTGTTCCAGGGTTGGCCTGGGCTGGCGCACCGGTCGCACATGTGGATGGCTCGCGAGGCGACGGCGCCGATGTTTGCCGAGATTTGGGACTGCAAGCCTGAAGACCTGTTGTGCAGCTTGGACGCCACCTCGATGGGCGTGGCGCACCTGGCGACGCCAAAGCCAACGGGGTTTGAGCGGGGCAACGTCTGGCTGCATTCCGACCAAGCGCCGACGCGGCCCAAGTTTGAGTGTGTGCAAGGCTGGGTCACCGGCGAAGACGTCGAGGCGGGCGATGCGACGCTGCGAGTGCTGCCGGGGTCGCATCTGCTGCTGGGCCAGTTTGCAGCCGAGAACGGGGTTACCGAGACGGCCGACTGGTACAAGCTGAACGAGGCGGAGCGGGCGTGGTACGCAGCGCAAGGATGCGAGGACGTGCGGCTGATGGTGCCGGCGGGCGGGCTGGCGCTCTGGGATTCGCGGACGATCCACTCGGGCGCTGCGCCACTGCGAGAGGCGCCGAATCCGAAGCCGCGGAATGTGGTGTACGTCTGCATGCAGCCGCGGCATCCGACGGTTCGGGGGATGGGGCAAGGAACCGAGAAGCGGCGGCTGACGCAGGCAGAACTGAAGGCGCTGAAGAAGACGCTGAGCAAACGGCGAGAGATCCTAACACCCGGGGGCAAGTACTACGGGCGAATGACGACGCACTGGCCGCGAAAGTCGTTGCTGTTTGGCAAGTTCCCGCGGGCGTACGGGCCAAAGCCCGACTCGTGGGATGCGCTGCCGATGTCGCCAATTCCAGAGCTGACGCCGTTGCAGCGGATTCTGGCCGGGCTGGACGCTTGAGGGGACGTGCCGTCCTTTATGACCCCCCGCTTGTCGCCCGGCTCTTAGCAGAACACGATTCAGAGTTGATCAACTTACGACATTCATTTTCCGTTGAAGGGGTCATAGGGGGTCCGGCCGGGATGGGTTATGGAGGGGCGGAGCCCCATGCGGGGGGTCGTAGGGGGGCCGCATGAGATGGGTTCTGGGGGCTCCGCCCCCGAGCAGGCCCCCTACAAATTGAAACGACTCAGATTTTTTTCTATTGTCACTACCAGCGACACGATGAGCGAGCTAAGCGAGATCAGCGGGACCGTGGAGATCACGATCGGGAGCGAAGGGGTGGCGATGAACGAACCGCCAGCAGCGGGGAGCGAACAAGCCGACACCGACTTGTTTGCGCTTTCGCTCACGGGCAAGAAGAAGAAAAAGAAGCGGAAGCCGTTTGTGGTGGTGGAAGAGGAGTCGGTGGAGCCGGCAGAACCGGCGGCAGAACCGGCGGTGGAGGCGGCTCCTGTTGTCGATGATGAATGGAAGGGGTACGAGTACCCCGAGATGCTGGAGATGATCTACGAAAAGCTGCGCAAGCGGGGAGGGAGCGGGTATGCAAGAGGGGGGAAGGATGGTGTGAAGCAATTGGTGGTGCGACCGCCGCAGGTCATCACGCTCGGGTCGAAGAAGTCGGGACTTGCCAACTTTGGTGAGATTTCAGAGATGCTGAATCGGAAGCAGACGCACTTGCAGCGGTATCTGGATGTGGAGTTGGGGACGAGCAGTCGGCTGGACGGGGCTGGGATCCTGGTGCTCAAGGGGAAGCACGGCCGGAGGGAGGTGGAGTCGGTGCTCAAAAAGTACATCAGGGAGTACGTGCGCTGTCCGACCTGTGGCGGGCATTCGACGCGGTTTGAGCGGGATCGGGCGACGCGGCTGGACTTCATGGTGTGCAACGAGTGTTCGGCGCGGTCGACGGTGACGGCGGTGGAGGATGGCTTCACGGCGCTGACGGAGAAGCGGTCTCGGATTCGGCGGCGGGAGGGCAAGTAGGGGGCTTGTCGGGGGACTCTGTCCCCCAGAACCCATCCCAGGCGCCCCCTTCAGAACCCCTGGTCTTCGCAGACCACATTCCGAAGTTAATACCTTTGATCCTCTTGCCATCTTCATTAATGCACCCCTCTGAGGTGCTTGGAGGGGGGTTGTAGGGGGGCGGTAGCCCCCTACAAATTGAGTGCGCAAACGCTAACTTTTTGATGTTAGAGCACACGTGAGCACACAACCCGACAGAATGAGCAAACAAGCAACAAACATACGCGTGATGAAGGGGGGTGATGGTGCGGGTCCGGCAGTGGAGTCGGTGGAGCATTTCGGCATTAAGTGGGTTGATGTGCCAGTGGACGTGCAGGGGAACCGGATGGCGATCTTAAAGATGTCCGAGGCGTTGGCGGGGGGGACGGTGGTGGGTGAGGGGGCCACGTTGGATCAGTTTCTCGGCGCTCAGTCGAACGTCAAGACGGTGATCAACGGGGGGTTCTTCTACTACGCCGAGATGGAAAATGCGTACGGTGTTAAGCCGCCGCCGGGAAAGGTGGTTGGCGACGGCATTGGTCGCTTCAAGATCCGGAACTACTCGAGCGAGGAGCCAGACGACGCGGAGGCGTGGGGGGCCGGGTGGAAGGAGGTGTCGTGTCCGCGGCCGATTCTGCGGGCGGGTTCGTTCCGTCAGGGTTGGCTGGTGCAAGAGGGGCGGGGGTCGCCCTTTCGGTTGGTGGTCAATCTGCCGGGGGTTGAGCCGCCGGCACTGACGAACCACAAGTACATTCTCACCTGTTCGCCCATCTTGCTGGTGGACGGCTGGCCGATTCCGATTCCGCAGCACCCGTGGGAGCGGAAGAATGAAAAGGGTCCGCCCGGGCATTTGGGGCACTTGTCGCGGCCGAATCATCGTTCGATGATCGGGCAGCGTGAGGACGGCACGTTGGTGTTGGCGGCTTCTCGGCGCCCGATGGTGTTTGAGGATATGCAGAAAGTGATGTTGGCGTTGGGTTGTCAGACGGCGATGGGGTTGGATGGTGGGGGGTCTTCCTTCTTGTGGCACGACGGGGAGCGTAAGGTGCAGGGTGATGGCGAACGACTGGTGGGGAATGCCATTGTGGTGTTCAGATGAGTTGACGGGCGGAGATGAGTTGAAGAGATCCTAATTTTCTGATGTAGGAGGCATGAGTTTTCACGCGCCGCACATGCTGACGGACGCCGAGTTGGGGGAGATGGAGCGGGGGGATGCGGCGAGGGCAAAAGGTGATTCGGGTGAAGTTGAACAAAGGCCGAAAGAGGCGGCAGAGGGGCGGAAGCCGGTGGTGATCTGGGAGGTGTACGAGTACGATCTCCAGACGGGGCGGTATGAGCGGCCGCGGGCGCTGTTTTTGGAGAAGGAGGCGGCGCGGGAGTACAAGAGGGAAGTGGGGTGGGTGGGGGTGCGAAAGCTGACGGTGTGGCCGGGGCTGAGGGAGTGGAAGGAGGCGGGGCAGCCCAACTGCGCACACTGGTAGGGTAGGGGGCGCTGCCCCCTATGACCCCCATTAGAGGCACGCACTGCCTTACCAAATTGAATTCAGTTGGGGAGATGGGACTGAGTTAAGAGGCGATGGCCAAGCCGATCGAGATCTGGGAGGTCTATATATGCCATGACATGGCGCCAGATGACTACGTGCGGGGGGTTGCAGCGTTCACAACCGAAGCGGCAGCGCAGGAATGTGTCAAGACTTGTTTCGGGATGAATGGGGCCTACCAGCGGCTGGTGTTGTGGCCCGGGGTGGCCGAGTGGAAGGCGGCCGGGAGACCCGATACAGAAGACGACATTGATTTGGATAAGTTGGCCCAGGCTGAGACAGGCGATGGTCAGGACAACGGTGTGGGCGGTGAATGATTACACCGATGATCAACAGCGGGTGTTTCCGATTGCGTATTTCATGAGCCGGGCTGCGGCGGTTCGGTATCTGGGGCGGGATCCGGTGGCCCAGTCGGGGCTGATCAAGGATATTCGGGTCTACGACACGGCGAAGGAGAAGCGAGCGGAACAGAAGGAGGATCTTCGGCGCAAGGCGCTGAACAAGCTGAGGATGGAGGAGCTGGAAGCGCTGGGGTTGCCGCGGCTGCCCGACGCGCGCAAGTATGGCGGTGGGCAGTGACGTCATTGCGGGGGGGTTATTCTGATGACGTCATCATGATGTCATCACCTTCTCTTTCAGTTTGCGCCCCTGCGGGGCGCTGAGAGGGGCACGCGTCGCCCCCTTAATTGAATGCTAATTCGTTCCATGACGAGAGGCAATTTCCCACGCTTGGGCCTTGCGCCTGATTGTCCGCTACTTAGCAAAGTAACAAGAGAAACCGAACGAACGATGGCGATTCCAACGTATAGTGCGGCGTCAGTGGGACTTTACGATCCGGACAACCACCGGCTGGCTCCAGGGGGGGATGGACTGACACTGGTCATCTCGCCGCTCTGTACGCACGACTCGAGGAGGGATCCCGAGGCCTCGGAGGAGACCAACGCGGAAAAGCAGCGGGCGATGGTGGATCGCAGCCGGGCGCAGTTCCTGGCGCAGATGCAGTGGACGCAGTACGGCTACAGCTACATGGTGTCGCAGGTGGCCCGGCAAGAGCCCGAACGGGCGGTCAACATTCCGGGCTCAGGGGTGTGGGTGGTGGTGATGCCGGCGCCCGAAGAGCCCAGGCGGCAGGTTTCGTCGCACGGGGACGACGGCTGGGATCGGTACGACGACGATCGGATGGAGGAGGACTACGTGGTGGCGGTGCTCGACGGACAGTGCCACGTGGACATCGTGGAGGATGGAGCGGCAATGCTGCGGCAGGCGCACCGGGACACTGGTCGGATGCACTCGCTGTTCGGCATGCGGATGCGGCGGTTTCCAGGGATCGTGCCCCGGCCAGTGGATCCGTGGAACGGCCGAGAGCTGGTGGCCGGGGAAGCCGTGCCGAACCACCTGCCCGAGGCGGTGGCGGTGATTGCCGAGATATACCTGCTCCAGCAGCAGCCAAGCGTCGGCGGCGTGTCGGCGAGTCTTGAGCGGGCGGTTGCGGCGGTCCGGGCGCACGGGGGAGAATCGGCGGCGCTGCTGGAACGAGTGCTGAGCAGGTGAACGAGTGAAGGGAGTCAAAGGGTGAAGAACATAGGAGGGGGACTTGCGGTCCCACTCCAACCCCCTGGCTAGTTGAACTCTTGAAGAACATAGGAGCCAGCATTAGGGTGCCAGGGTGCAGCACGAGTCAGAGTTTGAGCCTTTTTCCATTGGTATGCAAGAGGAGGAGTGGTGAGTTTGTAGGGGGGTGGGGGAGGCTGGAGCGTGTGGAGGAGGCTGGGGTGGATGAGTCGGATCGGATCGCCGGGGTGGCGTTCGGGAGCGGGGGCCGGAGCTTGGGTGCGGGGGACCCACCTGAGGGTGCCGGTGCGGTGGGTGGCACGCTGTTGAACGGGCTTGATCAGCGGTTGGTAATAGGCAGGGGCGGGGAGGCGGGGGATGGGTGGGGAGCGGAGTGGAGAGGTGTCGGAGAGAGGGGAGCTGGAGAGCGGGGGGTGGGGTGGAGAGTTGTCGGTGGGCCAAAGGGGGATGGGGTCGCCAAAGAGTTGCCAGCCGGTGGCCGAGATGGTGGTTTGGTCAGCTGGGGTGATGGCAAAGCCCTGGACGGGTTCGCCGTAGGCGTCGTGTTCGTAGTAGGAGAGGGTGCAGTTGAGAGAGTTGGTGATGGGGTCGAGCCAGAGGTTTTGAATGCCGGCGGGGTGGCATCCGGTTTCGATGAGCTTGGATTCGACGTAGCCAATGGAGCCAGAGAACTGGTGTTCGTCGGTGATTTGGTGGTGGCGGGTGGGGGTTTCGGGTGGCGAAGTGGGCGGTAGGGGATCGGGGTGGGCAGTGGCGGCCATTATCTGTAAGAGGGGGGAGAGATGTGTGTGGGTGGGTTTTGGGGGAGGGATTAGCGGGGTTGGAAGTAGGCGTAGAGAATTAGAGGAGCCAGTGTTCGGGTGCGACGGTGTGGGTATACTGTCTGGTGGGTGGTTATGTGATGACTTGGTTCGGATGGGAGTGGGTGTGGATGATGCGGGAGTTAAGGAGGGGGGGAGGGGTAGAGTGGGGCGGGGCGGAGGGGTTGGCGACGACGGCGACATGTCCTTGGTCGCGGGGGTTGTAATCTTGGAGGAGGGTGCCGTCGGGATAGGGTTTGTTGTAGTCGATGGGTTGGAGTTGTTGGCGGTGCAGAAAGTATTTGAATTAGGCGCCAGAGCCACCGGGGTGGTTGGGAATAAGGTGGTGGGTGGGTATGGGGAGGCTGAGCTTGCGGCGGATGAGGTTGGTCAGGCCGGTGCAGCTCATTTCTTGGGTTTTGGGGGTGTCGGTGTCAGGCAGTGGTGAGTTAACGTTCCAAAAGGGCGGATGGTTGCCGATGGGCATGGGTGCGGGGTCGGGGTGGAAGGTGTAGGGCGTGCCGAGAGTTGGGTGGCGAGTCCGAGGGCCGAGGCGACGTTGTTTGCAAGAGGGGAGGGGGTGGTCATTAGTTGAGGGAGGGGAAATGATGTTGTGTGTTGGGCGCGGGTGTGGAGTGGGTGTGGAGAGGGTGTGGAGAGGGTGTGGGGTGAGGTCGGGTGGATGTGGGGTGAGGTTGGGTGGATGGCGCAGGCGGGAGCATAAATTGATTCGGAGGGATGGGATGTGGGGAGGGTACATACCGAGCGAGGATGGCGAGCGAGGCAACTGTTGCGACTGCGAACACCGCGGCTGTGGAGAACGGGGCTGTGGAGGATAAGCCGTTCGCGCTGTTCATTCCGCATGTGCACGTGAAGACGACCCGCGCGAAGATCTTTGCGGTCTTCCGGAACCTGGCTGTGGGTCGGCTTGGGGGTCCGGATGGCGGCGAGGCGATCGTGCTGACGGACCAGAAGGATCGGGAGGGCCGGCAGTACAAGACGGCGCAGGTGCACTTCCAGCACCTCTTCGCCCGCGGCAAGAACGGTCCCGAGAACGTCAAGATCTTCCAGCATCTGTCGGAGAACCGGGACAACTTCATCACGGTAGAGCACATGCCCGAGAAGGTGTGCGAGGATGGCAAGGTGCTTCCGGCGCGGTACTGGAAGGCGCGGCTGGACCGGCCGTTCCGCAAGGCGGCGGGTGACGGCGGTGCCGTGCGTTCGGCGATGAAGTTTGGCAAGCTGGAGCGCAAGCCGAAGGTGGAGATGCTCGCCACGGACGAGGACTGGGGCGATGACGTCAAGCACGAGGCCGGTGCGACGGCGGACGAGGCTGCGGAGGTGGCGCGGCAGGATTCGGCGGAGGATGCGGGCGAGGCGGACGAGGCGGCGGCAGAGGCTGAGCCGGCGACAGAGATGACGGACGAGGAGTACGCGGCGCAGGTGCTGGCGGGCGGGTCTGCGTGAGTTCGCCTCCCTATGACCCTTCGGATGAAGAACAAAGAAATTTCTCAATCAAAGTCGGTCCCGTGGCGCAATGGATAACGCAATCGCCTTCTGAGCGATAGATTGGGGGTTCAATTCCCTCCGGGATCATTTTCTTAGTCATGTGCGGTTAGCATTTGACTAAGACCATTTTCTACGATTACATCAATGGCGGGGCGAACACGCAAGGCGCTTTCTCGCATCTTCGGAAAGCGAAAGACGGTGCGCAAGGGACGAAAGAAGACCCCGAGGACTCCTGAAAAGGAGACCACACCGAAGCGGTACGTTTCGGGATGTCCAGCGTGCAAGCACGAGCGGGAGTTGGCCGAGGCACAAGCCGCATGGGAAAGTCAATCTACATTGCGCCGCCGAATTTCCAAGAGTCCATCAATGCATGAAGAGGAGCGGCGGCTTAAGGAGTTGAAGATGAGTAACCCTGATTCGTGGTGGGAACAAGCCCGTGTCGAGAGCCGTTTGGATCGGCTGAAGGAACAGGGACGTTACGAGGACGGTACGTATCGGCACACGCACAAGGGTGGACGGAAGGGCCGCAGAGGGCGAGGCCGGCGGGGCCGAAAGAGCAGGCGGCGCTGAGGTCTGCAAGAGGGGGAGGTGAGGGTTAGTTGTGGATCTGGAGTGCGGCGCGGAGGTGTTCCTTGGCGCGGGCGACGCACTGTTGGCGTTCGGCGGAGGTCTTGGCCTTTTTCACGCATTCCATGCTCTCTTGGACCAGCGGGCGGAGGTGCTTGGCCTTGGCGGTGACAAAGGCGGCGAGACTGTAGGTGAGGATGGTTGCGAGGGAGAACATGAAGGTGGCGAACCAGTTGGCGATAGGGGCGTCGGCGTGGCAGAGGCCGAGGACGATGGCGAATTGGGTGCCGATGACAAAGGCGTGGCCGATGGGGTGGGCCTGGACGATGGTTTCGAGCACACCGGGGCCGACCGTGAGGATGATGGTAACAAAGAGGAGGGTGAAGGTGGCGAGGAGCACAAAGAATTGGGGACACCGCATGGTGGCTGTAGTAGGGTGCGAGTATTTCCGATGGCCGGCGCAGTCGCATTGGAGGAGGAAGCATTGCCGAGACTGCCAGAGGAGTTGTGGCCGCTGATTTTTCGGTTTTTGCCAGCTGAGATGTTGGTGGAGAAGGTAGCAGGGATTGCGCCAGCGGCGTTCAAAGCGGTGGAGCACACGGCTGTGGCGCGGATGCGGATTCGGAAAGAGTGGGGAAAGTGGGAGTTGAGTGTGGTGCAGAAGCTGCGGCACTTGCGAGTGGTGGAAATCGATGACCTGACGTTGGATACGGCATTGTGCTGTTTGGCGTGGGGGAACTTGGTGGAGAAGATTGTGATTGACGGAAAAGACCATTCAAATTGGCTGTGGAGTTTCGATGGCAATTATCAGCAGGCATTGGAGTTTCAAAAGATTGAGCATACAATGCGGCTGGTCCAGGCTGATGCCAAGATGATCGTAGTGAAAAATTGGATGCGGGAGGTTAACATTTCGGAATGGATTCGTATTGGACAACAGAAGAATAACGTGGCGGTCAGTTGGAGGCCGAACCCGCCGCGGAAGTACTGGCTTTCACGGAATGGCGATATCATAGAAAAACCGTTCATCGTCAATTTGCCAATGTTTCAGCGGACTATTGGATCCTATATTCCTGTGGATGAGAAGAAGCGAATTAGAAAGGAGTTACACCGTGAGCAGCGGCGGCGACAGATCAAGAATAGAAAACGGATATGCAAGAGGGGGAAACGATGATGGTCTAGGTTGTGTTGAAGGGTATTATGGGGCGGTAGGGTACGGAGAGCGATGGTGCTTGGACTGACAGCGCTGAGCTATGTTTCGGGGCACGCGGCGAGGCGGTCGGAGCGGGGCGGCCACGTGACCCACCCGAGCCAGAAGGGGGCCGGCGGGAAGCCGATGGGGCCAGTCGAGGCGACGCTGTTTGGGGTGCTCGGGGTGGTCGGGGTGAGTCTGTGGGTGGTGGTGCTGATTGTGACGTCGGTGGTGGACGTGGGGATGTCGCTGATCCCGGCGTACCTGGCGTACAAGTGCAACCCGAAGCATCCGATTGCGATGGGGCTGGTGGGCTTCTTTTTCTCGGAGATCTACCTGTTTGTGTTCCTGGTGCGGAAGTTCATCATCAAGGAGAAGGGGTACTGCCCTGGTTGTTAAGGCGGAAGTTGCGTCTGTTGAAAGGAAATTAGTATGACTCAAAGGATTACATTATGGCAGTAGCACCGAGAGAGACTAAGACGATCACGGTAGAGACGGTGTCCGACTTGGTGATGTATCAAGCATCGGCGCAGACCAAGGATGTGCAGGTAGTGACCGAGATGAAGGCGGGGCGGCGGACAAAGGTTGCGGGTCGGGGGGAATTCAGTGGCATTAACTGTTTCTGGGTGCCAGCATCGGTTGAGAAAATGGTGCTGTATGTGGGGGGTGAGTCAGTGGCCCGCTACGAAGCGGGTGATGCAAGAGGGGAGAGGAGGGTGATTGATGAGGTGATCTATGTGGCGTGGCGGCCATTTACGCCGTTCTTTCCGTTGGAGGCGTTGCTGTTCCACATGGTGGAGGTGGAATCGTCGACGGATGGGCGGCTGTTGTGCGATGGGTTTTACTATCGAGGTGGTCCATTCACGGGACTGCCAAAGGTGAGCTTTGGGGAGTTGATGATCCCGATGACTGACGGAGCGTGGGGCAACGGAGAGCAGCGTGAAAACATTTTTTTGGTGGCCAATGGGTGTGGGGTGTTGCAGTATTCGTCTTAGGGCAGGGTGCTGCGCCCCTTTTGCGACTGCTCTATGCAAGAGGGGAGGGTGGGTGTGTGTGTTGAGGGGATGACCTGCTTAACCATTGTGGGGGATCGACCTCAGGCACAGCCCGATTTCAAGCCGACGAAGAAGACAGACCATCCGGGCGCGGTAGTGCCCGCACGGTCTACTGCCTTTCACCTCTTGCGATCGGGCTGAGTTGAGGTCCTCAGGGGCTGTTAACTGCTGTTGGGGTGGTTAGCTGCCGTCGGGGTGGTGAACTAACTGCTGTTTGTTGTGGTCTGGTGCGGTTTGGGGTGGTTAACTGCTGTCGGGGTGGTTAACTAACTGCTGTTTGTTATGGTCTGGTGTGGTTTGGGGTGGTTGTGTGTGGAATGGGGTGGTTGTCGGTGGTTGGTGGCGGACCGAGTGTGGTCTGGTGCGGGTCGGTGGCTGGTCGGCTGCGGACAGCGGCCGGGGGGGACTTTTGGGGTCGGATTATGGTGTGGTGAAGGGAGTTGGAGCGTTCGGGATGACACTGATTATCGTGCGGAATGTTCGGGGAGTTTTTTGGCAGATGGGTGCGGATGGTCGGCATGCCGTTGGTGGTTGGCGGGTGGGATGCCCGGATGACGTTGGGTGTGGGCGGCAAGTGGGTCGGTGAGGCGGTGCGGCGGTGGTTTGCGGGGGCTGTCGGGAGTTGATGGGGGGCGGCGGCTAACATGGGTATGCGAAGCGAAAGGTGTAGAGGCTGAGCAGGATGTAGTTAACCGCCCAGTGGATGTAGATGGCCTTGTCGAGCGTTTGGGGATTGTACTGGTTGCCGGTGGCGCGGATGAGCGGCTGGTAGAACCAGCGGAGGTAGGTGTCGCTGAAGGAGGAGTTGTGGCCCTTGTTCTCGAGCGCGCCGGTCCTGATCGAGGCGATGGTGAAGAGGCACTGGTTGTCAAACAGCGGCCAGTGGAGCGGGATGAGAATGTACAGTGGGAAGACGTACTTGAGCCACGGCCGGGCGGCGGCCGGGGCGATGAAGAAAAGAATGATGGGAAAAAAGACCAAGACCAGGTGGAGGCCGTTGAGGAGGGCGTGGAAAACAAGGGCAAGAGGGG
>Ga0180434_10002335_pt1 | contig 25650 bp, 23 predicted proteins | sample SS_ome_7_FD_132453 | JGI IMG/M metagenome (GOLD analysis project Ga0180434, IMG submission 132453) | Hypersaline lake sediment archaeal communities from the Salton Sea, California, USA - SS_1_D_2 metaG | ecosystem: Environmental > Aquatic > Non-marine Saline and Alkaline > Hypersaline >... | reverse complement strand
CCGCCCCACCACGAGTACACGGAGCTTTTGCTGTCCTCCGTACCGGAAATGGATCCGGACTGGCTGGACAATCTGCTGCAGAAGCGCAAAGAATCCATCAGCGCCCTGGAGGTGTGACAACCGGCCTCCGAGGCAATGTTTGCCAACAGTCTTGCAGCGCCCGGTCGCAAATGCCGGGCGCTTTGTTTATTTAATCATTAACCCAAACCGCCGTCATAATACTATCCACCAAAAATCGGTCTGAATACTTTTACTAAATCGCCGTCCTGCAGCTTGGCGTGTGGTTTGACCAGCCGATCATTCACCGAAACAATACCGACGGTGGCTGGATCCAGGTTCAGATGCGCCAGAAGGTCCTCTACCCGGGAACCGGCCGGCAGCACGACATCGAAGCCCTGCAGCGGGTCGTGATCCGGGAAACGCTTGCCAAGGGTGCCGAAAAGGCGCACCCTCAGCGTCATTTCCGTCGCCATATCACAGGTCGGCAAAGGTTTTGTCCATCTCCTCGTCGCTGATCACCACCACTTTGTTGTGGGGCGGCAGCGGTTCTTCGTAAAACATTTTCGGCAACCGGTCGTCCTGGCGGGTGAAGCCTGCCCGGCGGTTGAACTCCCTTTCAGCCTTGATGATGCGGGTGCCCAAGGCCGTCCAGTCATCCTCGCTGAACGGTCGGCCGGATTTGGCGGCGATCATGTGGCATACGTTGTCCAATCCAGCGGCAAATCCGCTCTGGGCGAAATCACAGATTCCCACCGTGTCGACGGCGGCCATGTGAATCTGGCTCTTGCGTGAATTTTCCACCTGACCTTCGGCCGAAAAGCGGTCCAGGGTGCCCCCGAAATCCTCCAGATTGTCCGCGACCACCCATCCAGCCGTATGGTCGCCTCCCATGGGCGTGGTGGCATACGTCACGGCCATGCCCATGATCGCCCGGGGGTCGTAAGCCGCCATGCTCTGACGTTTGATCACCGGTACGCGGTCATGTCCGAAATGCTCGCCGACAGCCGCCGGCCCATTGCCGAGAATGCGGCCGAATTCGGTGTCCCTGGCAACATCCTCCACCATTTCAATGGCGGCCTTCCCGTCGCCGAAAGGTTTGTAACCGGCATCCATGGCCACGGCCACCGCCACCCCGGTGCTGATGGTGTCCAGCCCGATGTCATCGCACAGAAAATCGAGTCTGGCAATGGAATCCAGATCACTGTTGCCGATCATGCCCCCCATGGACCAGATGGTTTCGTACTCGAGAGAGCCCGTCACGTATTGCCCCTGATCATCCACATATTCATTGGAACAGCGGATGATGCACTGAGAACAGCCCATGTGGGTCGTTTTGCCGCCGCGAGTTTTTATGATTTCCGCCATGGTTTCACCGGTGATTTTGTCGACGTCTTTAAACTGTCCTTGGCGGGCGTTCATGGTGGGAAAGGCCCCTACGGCATTGATGGGCGCCACGAGCACCGCCGACCCCAGTTCGGCCAGTGTTTCGGTGAACTCGTCCTCTTTGACCGCTTTGGCATATTTTCGGGCGGCCGTCTTGAAACCCTCCGGATCGGCCAGCGCCTCCGCCGCCTTGCCGCCTCTTTCCACCACCAGCGCCTTCAGACCCTTGGCGCCCATTACCGCGCCCAGGCCTCCCCGGCCGGCCGCCCGACAGGGCTTGCCGTCGGCATCGCTGGTTTGAATCGACGCTGCCGACAGCTTGCGATCTCCGGCCGGCCCGATGCAGGTCACGCTGATATTGTCCCCGTAAACGGCTTTCAAGGCTTTTACCAGTGCATATGTCCGCATGCCTTTATAGTCGCCGCCGTCGATCAGTGTGGCATTGCCCTGCGCGTCAACCCGCAGCACATACCACGCATCCGCGGCCGGCTGTCCCTCGACAATAACAGCCGTAATACCCAGATGCGCGAGATCCGCGGCCACGGTGCCGCCCACATTACTCTCCTTGATGCCTTCGGTCAGCGGACTTTTGGCCCCGATGGAAAGCCGGCTGGAATTCACCAGCGGCGTGCCGCTGAAATACCCCGGTGCAAAGATGAGCTTGTTTTCAGGACCCAGTGAATCACACAGTGCGGGCACAGTCTCATTGATCATGAGCGACGTCAAACCCCTGCCCCCCAAGACGCGATACGCTTCCGGAACATCTTCTGTTCGAACCGAACCGGTGCTCATGTCAACGCGGACAAATTTCATGGAGACCTCCTTAAGTTAAGGTGTGTTAGCGTTATTAATCGTTTATAATATCGGATAATAACATCATAGCGATCCGTAAAGTCAAGCAATAATTTGGCATTGAGCAAGGTTCAACGGCTTTAGGGCAAAGGGATTTTGTTCCCTCCGGCGGCGTTCTGCGCCGCCGCTTGACAAACGGCGGCCAACATCGTAGACTTTTTAGAAAGTAAAACGTTTTACTTTTCAGTTTAACAAACGCGCCTTACCCCTGCGCAGTGAACGGCTGCAAAAACGAGGACCGCATGATCATTCCGCAAAAGGGCAAACCCCGTGACGTTATTCTCGAAACCCTGAAAAAATACAAAGCCGGCGACCTCGACTGGCGGTCGGGAAAAATTTTCGGCTACATCTACGATCCCGGAGAGAAGGTCCGGCAGTTGATCAACGCGGCATATACCCTTTTTCTGTCGGAAAACGCACTCGATCCCACCGCTTATCCCAGTCTACTGCGCCTCGAAAACGAAGTGGTGCGCATGACGGCCAATCTCTTGCAGGGCGATCCGGCGGTTGTGGGCAACTTCACATCCGGCGGCACCGAAAGCATCCTGCTGGCCGTCAAAACGGCCCGGGACATGATGCGCGCCCGAAAACCGTCCATCACTGCGCCTGAAATGGTGTTTCCCCTGAGTGCACACGCCTCCTTTTACAAGGCCGGTCACTATCTGGGCGTCAAACCGGTGGTCGTTCCGGTGCACGGCGACTCTTTCGAAGCCGATGTGCGCGCCATGGCCGATGCCGTCAACGAAAACACCATATTGCTCGCGGCTTCCGCGCCCGGCTATGCCCACGGCGTCATCGACCCCATTGAGGCCATCGGCCGACTGGCCCTGGAAAAAAAATGCTTGTTCCACGTCGATGCCTGCGTCGGGGGCATTCATCTGGCCTACATGCGCAAGATGGGGACGTCGGTGAAAAAATTCGACTTCAGCGTGCCCGGTGTCAGTTCGATATCGGTTGATCTTCACAAATACGGATATGCCGCCAAAGGTGCGTCCGTGATCCTCTATCGCCATCATGATATCCGGCGTTTTCAGATGTTCGCCTGTTCGCGCTGGACAGGTTACAGCGTCATCAACCCCACAGCGGCCGGCAGCAAATCAGGCGGGCCCCTGGCCGCGGCCTGGGCTGTTCTCAACTATCTGGGCGATGAAGGATATCAGCAAATCGTCGGCGATACCATGGCGGCCACCCGAACGCTCGTCGACGGCATCAACCGCATTGACGGCCTCCGGGTGCTCGGCAAACCCGACATGTGTCTGCTGGCCTTTGCCGCCGAAGATCCCGACATGGACGTATTTCATCTGGCGGACCGGCTGAAGCAGGCCGGATGGTACATCCAACCCCAGTTCGCCCGGGGAAACGCGCCATCCAGCCTGCACATGACCGTCACCCGCCGGTCTGCGCGCCGGGTGACGGAATTTTTGGGGGTTCTCGAACGCACTGTAACCGCCCTCGCAAAAGAGCCGCCCGCCCCCTTCCGGCCGGACATCACGGAAAAAATCGAAACCATGGCGACGGACGAAGCACCGGAAAGCTACCTGCGTCTGGCAAGGTCGGCCGGCATTTCCCTCGAACAGCCGCCGCAAGACATGGCCCCCGTCAACCGACTGCTGGAATCCCTTCCACCCCATGTTGCGGAACACGTACTGACGGTGTATTTAAATCAGCTGATGAAATAGAAAGGACAAAACGGGTGGCCGACAACGGAAAAGACCCGGGCGGCGTCAAAAGAAAGCTGTTGAAAATCAGCCAGCTGGCCGATCGGGCCGATGTTTCCATTCCCACCATCAAACATTACGTGCGTCAGGGGCTTCTGCCTAAACCGATCAAAACCAGCCGCAACATGGGGTATTATCCGGCGTCGAGTGTCGAAAAAATAAAACTCATCAAGCAACTGCAAAAGGAAAAATTTCTGCCGCTGGCGGTCATCAAACGCCTCATCGACACCGGCGCGTCGTACAGAAATGAGCTGGCCCTGGGAAAAGCCATTTTTAAAAGCGGGCCCGCATCTTCGACCGCAAAACAGGTGCCGTTATCGGAAATCGAAGCCAAGACCGGATTTCCCCTGGAGCAAATTGACATACTCGAAGAGCAGGATCTGATTCATCCTGTCCTGCGGGACGACAAAAAGGTGTATTCCGAAGAGGATCAGACGGTCATCGCCATCGCACGCAAACGGCAAGACCTCGGCCTGCCCTTTGATTTGTCGCTGGGAACCCTGAAAATATACAAAACCGCCATGGCGCGGGCGGTGCGGAACGACATCAATTTTTTCGTGCGCAACATCATGGGCGACATCCCGACGCAGCAGGCGGTCCGGCTGTTGACCGAAGCGGACGAAACCCTTGATCGGTATGTAATGGTCATGCGCAATAAGCTTCTACGGCACTTCAGCGCAGAGACGATTCAGATCAGCAGTGATGTCGCCCGCGTGCGTTCCCTGTTGAACTTTTTGCCGCCCGCCGCCAGCGATGTGCGCAGCCAAAGCGGCGTTGACGACCCGCTGCTGACGGTTGTCCGCCGGCTGCTGCAGCAGCGGTTTCAGCCCGCTTTTGAAGCGGCGGGCACATCAGCGCCGACGCCCACCATGCGCGCACTTTACCTCATCGCCGCCCATTTAGGCGGTGAGACGGCCGCCGCCGTAAACACGGTCCGCGAAACCCTGTCCGCCCCCACTCGCCATCCGCTGTTGAACAAAGCCGCGGCCCTGACCTGCCTGTACGCCGTCGATGCTGCCTGCGGATTGTCGACGCCCTTGCTGTATCTGAAAAAAATGTTTGCGTTTTTGAACAGCGGCCGCAAAGAAAACCGGGCCTGCGTGCTGGAAAACCTGGCCGCCGACTACATCAAGGGAATTATGTGCGTCCACCTTCCCGGCGTGTTCGACATGCGGCCTGCCGGCATCGCGGCGCTGAACCGATGCCGGCGCGCTTTTCAGCAGCGGGTGGACTTGCCGGAAGCAACGCCCCCGGATCTTCGGAATTTTGTTGCCGACAGGCTGCAACCAGCCTTTTTAGTGAGGGTTGATCGTTTGCTGGCCGCGGCCTATCTGGCCGAGGGCAATATCGAAAAAGCACTTCAGAAAATGGAGGCGGTTGTCGACCGCGCCGACCCCGACAGCGACGACGCGGCCTGGGCCCGGCTCAAAAAAATGCGGTTGCTGTAATACCGTTGGATGGCGCCTTTAGCGATAGCGGTATCTTCTTTTTTCTGATGAATGCGGTGTTGTTTTTAAAATATATTATAGCGCGTTTGAGTTCCATTGCCGCCAACACCGCCCGCCATTCAATCCATGCAGCCGAAACCGTTTTCAGAACCGAATTGCAGCAAACGCGCTATCGAATATTGTAGCTGATCACCCGTTCGCGGCCGCGGCGGACAAGTTCGATGCTCACACGGGCCGCCGATTCCAGCCGGCGGTACAGCGCCATGGCATCGTCAACCGATCGAATACGCTTTCCGGCCACCGTTTTGATGATGTCCCCGTTTTTCAACCCCATGCGATGAAAAATGGAGTTGCGTTTGATGCGCGAGATGAACAAGCCTTTCTGATGGGTGGTGATCCTGGCCTGGGTCATCACTTGGTTGAGGTTGCCCATAGCGTGCTCGATGGTGGACCGGCGCAGGACTTTGCGCTGTTTTATCGGAGTCCTTTTCATCAGCTTGCGGCGTGGGTTGTCGCCGTATTTTTCCATTTGGAGCACTTCACGCCCGCCGTCCGCCAGCAGGATGACCTTTTCGCGCATGATCTTTTCGATTTCCGCGCCCTGGATGGTATCGCCGACATGGTAGACGTCATGCGCCATGCCCTTGCGCCCGGCCCTGAAATCTTCGATAACGGCATAGGGCTGCTTCAGGCGGCCGGTCACTGTGCCCCAGAGTCGGATGCTGCGCCCGGTGGGATCCAGTGCATCCACCGGGGGGACCGGCGCTTTTTTTTCTTCAGGCGCTTTGCCCCGGCCAAAAAGCGCCCGCTGCAAAATGGTCCGGTAGTGTGAAAAGGGCGGCCGGTTTTCTTTGGGCGCCGCCTGTTTTACGACCCGCCCCCGGCGCTGCAGGAGCTGTTCACCGATATCGGCGGCCACCACATCGTAAAAGGTGTTAACGCCGGCAAAGGCCAGCAGCCCCACCAGAACAAGATTGAGGGACAGCAAAACAGAACGGATCATCAATGGCGCGTGCATCAGAAAAAAACCTGGATGAAATCATTAAAAGAATGAATTTTGTAAGCTGTGAAAATATCATGAAAAACGTTGATGTGCAATACCGAATTTCCCTGCTTTTCCGCCGCCGGCGCGACTTGTCCCACGTGATGCGGCACCGCCCTCCGCCGATCAGCGGCCATCGAGAAGCCGCCCCAACCCGCCGAGAACGGACCCTTCACCCCGCTGACGGCCGCCTGATGAAGGCGCGTGCTGCAGAATACGGTCCGCCATGCGTGAAAACGGCAGGCTCTGCAGCAGCACGGTGCCGGTGCCGCCCAGGGTCGCCAGGAAAAGCCCCTCGCCCCCGAAAAACATGGACTTCAGGCTGCCGGCGCGCTGGATGTCGTAGTCGATCCCCCTGGTGAAGGCTACCAGACAGCCGGTGTCGACCATAAGGGTGTCATTGTTCAGCTTTTTTTTGATCACCGTACCGCCGGCGTGCACAAAGGCCATACCGTCGCCGCGCAAGTGCTGCAGGATAAAGCCTTCCCCCCCGAAAAAGCCCGTGCCCAGCCGTCTGCTGAAAGCAATGCCCACGGCGGTTCCCAGGGCGGCGCACAAAAAGGCGTCTTTCTGACACAACAGCTCCCCGCCGATTCCGGCCATGTCCACCGGCACGATTTTGCCGGGATAGGGCGCTGCAAAAGAGACCCGCTTTTTGCCGGCGGCGGTGTTGGTAAAATGGGTCATGAAAACAGACTCCCCGGTCATAACCCGCTGTCCGGCGGACACGAGTTTTCCAAAAAAGCCGGAATCCGGACGGGATCCGTCTCCCATGCGCGCTTCAAAGGTGATGCCGTCTTCCATGTAATTCATGGCGCCTGCCTCGGCAATCACCGTTTCCCCCGGATCGAGCTCCACTTCCACAATCTGAATGTCGTCGCCGATGATTTCGTAATCCACCTGGTGGCATTTCATGTGCCGTTCCTCCTCTCCATGATAATTGTGCTTCCGAGGCGCGAAATGGGTCTTGCGGACGGATTGCCCCGGGCCTTTTACCGCTGCTTGCATTGTTTATCGAAGCGGTTCCTATATGTCAATATGGGTCATTCTCGATCAAAAATCGGTTCTTTTCTTGACCTCACATCCGTTAAGCGCTAAAAAAACAGACAACAATGGCATTGTCGGTTGCTGCATGTCTGCTACGTTAGAAAGGCTCGGATCATGAAAGATCTTTTGTCCACCAAAGAAGTCGCCGCTTTTTTAAACGTCAACGAAAAAATGGTTTACACGCTGGTGTCGGACAAAGGTTTGCCGGCGACCAAAATCACCGGCAAATGGCTGTTTCCGCGTCATCTGGTCGCCCAGTGGATCGAGGCTCACACGCTGAACTACCCGGAAGTCGGCAACCGGCTGCCGCCCTATCACGGCCTTCTGATCATCGCCGGCAGCAACGATCTTTTGCTTGAAAAAACAATTTCGCTTTTCAACAGCCTTCATACCGACCATGTGGCCGTGTTCGGCAATCTCGGCAGCATGGGAGGACTGCGGGCGCTCCGCCGGAATCTGTGCCACATCGCATCCAGCCATCTGCTGCAGGAAAACGGGAATGAATACAATTTTTCCTTTGCTTCCCAGGAACTGGAACGACTGCCGGCGGTGGTCAACTTCTGCAAGCGCGAGCAGGGCATCATCCTGGCCAAGGGAAATCCCAAAGGCATTCACAAAATTGGCGACCTGGGCCGGCCGGATCTGCGCATCGTCAATCGTAGTCTGGGCACGGGTACCCGTCTTTTGTTTGACAGAGAGCTGAAAAAAAGCGGCGTCGTCGGTGAAAAAATAGAAGGCTACCAGCACGCGGTCAGTCGGCACATGGATCTCGGGCTGAAGGTTCTCTCCGGCAAAGCGGACGCCGGCCCGGGTATAAAGCCGGTCGCTTCGCTGTTGAATCTCGATTTTCTGCCCATTCGATGGGAGCGCTACGATTTGCTGATCGCCAAAGACCGTTTTTTCAGCAAAGGCGTACAGCTGTTTCAGGGCCTGCTGCACGAAGCGGATTTCAAAACCCTGGCTCAGGGACTCGACGGATATGACCTCAGCGACAGCGGTAAAATGATTTTCGCCCAATAATCCACTCTCATGGACTTTATCTTTAGCGGATTCATCCAGGCCATCCAACTGCTGCTGGCCGCGGACCCCGAGACCTTTTCGGCCATAGCGGCCACGTTGACCGTGTCCGCCTACTCCATGTGCGCCAGTCTGCTGATGGGCATCCCGCTGGGTTTTCTGCTGGGATATTTCGAGTTCAAATCCAAAAAAAGCCTGCGGGTTGTTGTCGACACGCTGCTGGCGCTGCCGACGGTCTTTATCGGCCTCCTCGTGTATGCTTTTCTGTCCCAGCGGGGTCCTCTGGGCGGTTGGGGACTGCTGTTCACTCTGCCGGGCATCGCCATCGGGCAGACCATCCTCGCCCTGCCCATCGTGATCGCCCTCTGCGCCACCGCCGTTGAAAGCGCCGACCGCCCGCTCAAGGCCACCCTCATGTCGCTGGGGTGCGACCGCCGCCAAGTCCTTTTGAGCACCCTCTGGGAAGTGCGGCATGGCATCGTGGCCGCCGCCCTGACCGCCTTCGGGCGGGTCATGACCGAGGTCGGCATCTCCATGATGGTCGGCGGCAACATCAAGTGGCACACCCGCACCATCACCACCGCCATTGCACTGGAAACCAACAAAGGCTTGTTCGCCATGGGCATCGCCCTGGGCCTGGTGCTGCTGGCCATCGCTTTTGTGGTCAACATTTCCGTGTCGCTTCTGCGGAGACGCTGAAGCATGCCGCCGCTCTACGAACTGGAAAACGTCAAACGATTTTACAAGGGCTATCCGGCGCTGGAAATCGAGACGCTCCGTCTTCGCAAGGGATCGATTGTCGGGCTGATCGGTCCCAACGGCAGCGGGAAAAGCACCCTTCTCAAACTGCTGGCCTTCCTGGAATCACCGTCGGAGGGAATCATCCGCTACCGCGGCAAGCCGGCCGAACCTTTTTCAGAACGCATCCGCTCTCACGTGACCCTGTTGACGCAGGAGCCCTACCTCATGAAACGCACGGTGTTCAAAAACGTCTCCTACGGCCTGCGGATCCAGAACGATCAAAACCGCCTGAAAAAAAGGGTCCACGATGCACTGGCCCTGGTGGGGCTGTCGGCGGAAAACTTTGCCGGCCGCTACTGGTACGAGCTTTCCACCGGCGAGGCCCAGCGGGTGGCCCTGGCCGCCCGACTGATTTTGAAACCCGAGGTGCTGCTGCTGGACGAACCCACAGCCAGCGTGGACGCCGCCAGTGTTCAAATCATCAAGGACACCGCCCTGATGGCCCGCCGGACATGGGGCACCACCCTTGTCGTCGCCAGCCACGACTGGGAGTGGCTCTACAGCATTTGTGACGACATCTGCCACCTCTTCCGCGGCCGCATCTTCGGCACAGGCCGTGAAAACTTCGTTTTCGGCCCCTGGCGCCGGCTGTCTTCCGACCGCTGGTACAAGCCGCTTTCCAGCGGTGAACGCTTCGGCGTATGTCCCCCGCCGCACGAAAACGCCGTGGCGCTTTTGCATCCCGACGCCATTGGCCTAACCGCCCTCGACTCTTCTTCGGAAAAGCGGCGCGGCTGGACCGTTGCCGGGGTCATCAGCCGTCTGGTGGCCGAAAAATCGGATGAATTCACACTGGCGGTGGTCCGACTCGGCAACCTGGCCATCAACGTACGCCTCAGCCGGAACCAAGTCATGGACCGGCGGCTCTACCCCGGCGTGCACGTCCGACTGCACTATGATCCGACGGATATCCGCTGGTATTGACACCCGCCAATAAAATTGCGCCGTCATTTTATTTTAGCTTGATTTTTGTCAGCAACAACACTATTATAAGTCAATCAGTAAAGGTCCGTTCAACTCGGCGGACCGGTTTCGCTCTGAAGGAAAGCTCTATCTGCCGCACGGCATCCGGAAGTTTGGAACCTTGAGAATTTTTTAGAAAGGAGGTTGCCACCATGGCTGATGGAGTTGTCAAATGGTTCAACAGCAGCAAGGGGTACGGTTTCATCGAGCAGGAAAACGGACCGGATGTGTTTGTTCACTACTCCGGGATTAATTCCAGCGGTTTCAAGTCACTCGATGAGGGTGACCGCGTCACCTTCGACGTAGAGCAGGGTCCCAAAGGACCGGCCGCCGTCAACGTGACCGTCGTTTAAAAAATCAACGATCACAAAAGGGGTGCTTTCAATGCCATAGCGGAAGCACCCTTTTTTCATCCTGACAGACGCTTTAGAACCGCAGCGACAGGCAGGTCAGGCCACCGTCCATTTTGCGCACTTCGCTGACATCCAGTTCAATGACGTCAAGGCCCAGAGGTTCCAGCTTTCCCCGGGTGACGGGAAAGCCCGCCGGCAGGATCAGGTGCTGGTTGATGCGCAGGCTGTTGCAGGCATATTCCTCGAACGGATCCACAACGATATGCCGAAAGGGCTTAAAGCACGCCAGATCGCGCAGATTCTCGGAGAGCAGCAGGGTGTCGTCGGCAACGGCGTTGACGCTGGACTTGAGGTGCAGCCCCGCGCCCACCGGCACTGTTTCCCAGGTGTGTCCGTAACGTTCCAGAATGGCGCCCAGCTGGGCGGCGCCCTCGACATTGGTGCGCTCCGACAGGCCGATGAAAAAATGGCGGTTGATCATGAGCACGTCGCCGCCGTCCAGGATCCCCGGCGGACGGATGCGGTCGATTTTCCGAAAGCGCGCCAGAACCGGTTCAATCGTCCGCTCCTCGCCCCGGCGGTCCCGTGCCCCCGGCCGGGTGATCACGGCGATGTCCGGTGTGACCACGGCGGTGTCCTCCACAAAATAGGCGTCCGGAAAATCCGCTTCAGCGTCCAGTTCAACCGTTTCAAGACCGATGGCTTCCAGAACTTCACGATAGGCGCGGTGCTGCTGCTCAAGGGTTTTCAACACCGGTGGACCCAGATTCGAGGTGGTCAGGCCATGGGCCGCATTCGGGCCCGGTCGACGCAAAACAGCGCGGGTAAACATATCCGCTGGTGTTCCTCCTTGTTGTCAGTTTCCGTCCGGCAGCACAATGTCTCCGCTGTAGGCGACCACTTTGTTGCGGCCGCCGGTCTTGGCGGCATACAGGGCGGCATCCGCCTTCTGAATGAGCTGGCGCATGCTGCGGCCGTCTTCCGGGTAAGCGGCCACGCCCATACTGATGGTCTGCCGCGGCAGCCGACTGATTTTCAATTCGCTCACGCCGGTGTTCAGACGCCGCGCCAGGGTGCAGGCGCAGGCCTTGTCTGTTTCCGGCAGATAAATGACGAACTCCTCCCCGCCGTAGCGGCCGATGGTGTCCACATCCCGTATGCCTTTCTGCAGGAAACGGCCGATGGTTTTCAGCACCAGGTCGCCGGTCGTGTGGCCAAAGCGGTCATTGACAAGCTTGAAGTGGTCCAGGTCGGCCATGATCAGCGACAGCGTGTTCTGGTAGCGCTCCGTGCGGTTGATCTCATCCTGCAGCTTTGCCATGAAGTAGCGCCGCACATGCAATCCTGTCAAGGAATCTTTGACCGCCATTTCCCACAGCTGGGCCTTGCTGATGGACACCGCCGCCTGGTCGGCGACGGCGCTGAGCATCTCCACGTCCTCCGTTGAAAAACCGCGGCGGTTTTGTTTGTTGGTCACATTGATGACCCCGATGATGTTGTGGTAAACCCGCATGGGGATGCAGGCAATAGAGTGCACATAGGAAGCGGCGGCGGCGATAAAGGCCTGGTCGTCTCCGGTGTGGTTGAGGATGATCGGCTCGCCCGAGGCAAATACCTTTCCGGCAACGCCCTCACCCGGCATGAAGCTTTTGCACTGGATTTCGTTGTTGTTGACCTTTTCCTGATAGCCGATGTCCGCGAGACCCGCCAGCACCCGGATGCTCAAGAGGTTCGTGTCCGGGTCGTAGAGCATGATCGATCCTTTTTCCGCACCGGTCAACTCGATGGCCTGGGTCAGAATATACTTGAGCAGGCTTTTCAGATCGCTGATGTAGGTCATGGCCCGGCCAATGTCGTACAAAAGAGACAGGTTGTAGATGGTTTTGTTCAGGTTCTCCTTTTCCTTGCGGCGCGCTGCATACAACTGGCAGGTGTTGATGCAGACCGCCGCCTGACGGGTGATATGAGACAGGAAAAAACGTCCCTGGGGCCGGCGGTCCAGATCGGCGGCACCAATATCGACGGCCATCAGTCCCAAAAGTTGTTGCTGCATGACCAGGGGAATCCACAGACCGGGCCGGGAACGATCCAGGGCCTCGTCGTCGAAGTACTGGCGCAGCTGCGGATTTTCGCGGATGGATTCGGCAGATAAAAAATCAACGGCGGTCAGAAGTTTCCGAATGTCCGGATGGCCGCCGCCGAATTCAGATCGCAATTCCTTGAAGCCCCGGTTGAACACCCGCTGAAACCGGCTGCGGCTTTCATGGTAGAGGAACAAGGCCAGTTCCTGAACTTTGAAGTGACACACCAGCAGGTCGTACAGCACCTGGTACAGCTTGTCGGATTGTGAGATCATGCCGAGCCGTCGACTCGCATCGGCCAGCGCGGTAAGATCCACAACCTGCCGCTTGAGGAAGGCAATATCGGCCGAAGCCGGCGGACGGCTTTGCCTGTCAGATGTGGACGGTTTCGTGTCTTCCGGCATGCACCGGACCTCCCTCGCAACGGAAATTGCGTTTACAAGCCCCTGTTGTCTGTTGCATGACCGGAACTGGCGTTCCCCTGCCGGCGGGAAGGCGAACCGTCATGGCAAGCCTTGTATGATTCAATGTCAGGTGTGAGCGATCATCCCCAACAAACACAACGAACCCACAAACGTTAAAACCCTTCGAAGGGTTCGCGCTTCACGAACCGGCCACGGCCCTTTTCACCCACAAACGCCATCTGGTCGCCCTGCCACTCGGCGACCTTTCTGCCGCGCGCGTAGACAACAGACGGCATGCCTGTGATCTGCATCCCCTCAAAGGGCGTGTAGTCGACATTCATGTGCAGCTTCGGCTGGGTGATGGTGAACCGCTGGTCGGGATCGAAAATGACCAGATCGGCATCTTTCCCCACGGCGACCGCCCCTTTGTCCCGCAGACCGAACATGCGCGCCGTTCCCGTAGAAAGCACATCCACCATGCGCTCCAGGCTGATGCGCCCCTTGCCCACGCCCTCGGAGTGCAGCAGCATCAGCAGGGTCTCGATGCCCGGGGCGCCGTTGGGAATTTTTTTATAGTCATCTTTGCCGAACATGTCCTTTTTGCCTTCGAAGCTGAACGGACAGTGGTCGGTGGCCACCACCTGCAAATCCCCGCCTTTCAGGCCCACCCATAGGGCATCAAGGCTCTCGTCGGTCCGAAGCGGCGGCGACATGACGTACTTGGCGCCCTGAAAATCCGGCTCCTTGTAGCGGTCTTCGTTGAGCAGCAGATACTGCGGACAGGTTTCGGCATAGACATTGATGCCGTTGTCGCGCGCTTTCTTGACCGTGAAAAGACCTTCTCTGGATGACAGGTGCACAATGTAGATGCGCGAGCCCGTCAGCTCCACCATCTTGGCGGCGCGGGCGATGGCCTCCTCTTCCGCGATGTTGGGACGGCTGACCGCGTGATAATAGGGCGATAGTTTGCCCTCGCGCGCCAGAACCTCGTTCATGTGCTGGATGATGTAGACATTTTCCGCGTGCACCTGAACCAGACCGCCGTGCTTCTTGGTCTCCTCCAGCAGCTTGATCATGGTGGCGTCGTCCACTCTGAAATCGTACACCATGAAAATTTTGAAGCTGGGCGTGCCGTAGTCGCGGCAGGCTTTTTTGACTTCGTCAATCACCTCGGGGCGCGGATCCATCACCGCCGGGTGCAGCGAGTAGTCCACCACGGCCTTTCCCTCGGCCAGGGCTTTTTTGCGTTCAATCGCTTCCAGCAGCGTCTCGCCCTTCTGCTGCAGGTCGAAGTCAACCACGGTGGTGATGCCGCCGCAGGCCGCCGCAATGGTGCCGCTTTCATAGTCGTCCTGGGCATGGGTGCCCATGAACGGCATGGAAATGTGGGTGTGCGGATCGATAGCGCCCGGCAGAACGTATTTGCCCGTGGCGTCCACCACCTCATCGGCCGTCACATCCAGGCCGCGGCCGATGGTCTTGATTTTGTCTCCTTCCGCGTAGACATCCGCCGTGTAACGTCCTGTGGCGGTCACAATCAGGCCGCCTTTAACAAGTACACTCATCGGGTCCCTCCTTTGTGAATGGTTCCATCCGGACCTGGGCCGCCAGACCTTCGTCCATGATCGGTGCTTCCGCAGGCCGCCAATCGGGCGGCATTTCCCTGAAGGTGATCAGGCCGTCGACCGGACAGACAAAACTGCAGATCATGCAGCTCAGGCACTTGTCTTGGATCAGTTGCGGGCGGCGGTTTTCCGCGTCCCATTCAATCGCCTGGCCGCCGGCGTCCCGGCAGACGATGTAGCACTGGCCGCAGCCGACGCATCGCTCCAGATCGTATTGCGTGGCGCCCTGGCGGTTGAGATCGAAGTGATCGGTCGTCTTGAGATGTTTCAGGGCGCCTCCCAAAAGATCGGCGAGGCAGCGCACTTTTCTTTCGCGCATGTAGTCCCTCAGCCCCTCTATCATGTCTTCAACGATGCGGTAGCCGTAGTGCATGATGCCGGTGGTCACCTGGACGGTCGAGGCTCCCAGCAGAATGTAGTGCAGCGCATCGATCCAGGTCTCAATGCCGCCGATGCCGGAAAGCGGTACCTTCAGCCCCGTGCACTGGGCCATGTCGGCGATAAAGCGCAGCCCGATGGGCCGGATGGCCGGACCGGACGTCCCGCTGATGGCGCCCACCCCGAACACGTTGGGCCGGGGAACCCAGTCATCGAGGCCGACGTCGGAAATGCCGCTGACCGTGTTGATGGCGGAAATCGCATCCGCGCCGCCCTTCTGGGCGAACAGGGCCGGTTCGGTCATGTCGGTGATGTTGGGGGTCATCTTGGCGATGACCGGGATGGAAACGGTCTGCTTGACCGTGGCGGTGAACTTTTCAATCAAGTCGAAGGCCTTGCCCACGTGATGGCCGCTGCCTTCGATACACATGTGCGGACAGGAAAAATTGAGCTCCAGCATGTCGGCGCCGTTGTCTTCGGACACTTTGGCCAGATAAGCCCACTCATCGTTGGAAAAACCCATGATGCTGGAAATGAGGACCCGTTCCGGGTACTGCTTTTTCAAATACAGAAAATCCATGAGGTTGTGGCGGAGCGGCCGGTCCGAAATCTGCTCTACATTCTGAACCGCCACCATGCGTTTGCCGCCGTAGTGCAGCGGGTTCATTCGCGGGGACGGGTGAATGATCGGCAGGCGGTCCGAATTCAGCGTTTTGAACACCACGCCGGACCAGCCGGCATCAAAGGCACGGGCCACCATTTCCGCACTGTTGGATACCGGGGAGGAGGACAGCAGAAAAGGGTTGATGAAACGTTTGCCGCAGAATTCGATGCTAAGGTCGACATCATGTTGGCGGGTCACGATATTTCCTCCTTTGTTGCCGGTCTCTGGTTCAAATATTCCTTGATGGCGGCGGCGGCGGTCTTGCCGTCCCGAACGGCATTGACCACCAGCGACGGTCCGCGGACGATGTCACCGCCGGCGAAAATGCCATCGACACTCGTGCGGCCGGTGGCGGGATCGACTTTGACCTGTTGCTTTCGGTCCACCGACACATGCGGGTACCACGTGGATGATCCTTTTTCAGCGCGGTTTCCAATGGCTTCGACGACCATATCCGCCGCAAGCAGCCACTCGCTGCCATGCACCGTCTCGGGCGTCCGTCGGCCGCTGTTGTCCGGTGCCCCCAGGCGGGTGCGCACAAGGCGCAGCCCTTTGAGGCGGCCGGCATCGTCGACGGCAAAATCGATCGGCTGCTGCAGGAGCAGAAAGTGAACGCCGGCGCGCAACGCCTCGATGCGTTCGTCCTCTTCGGCCGGCATCTGCCCGAAAGATCTGCGGTAGACCAGATAGACATCCGCTGCGCCCAGCTGTGCGGCCGACGTCACACAATCCATGGCCACGGAGCCGCCGCCGACGACGGCCACCACACGCCCGCAGATCTGCGCCGCCATCGCTTCCAGACGATCGCCGCTCAAGGCTTCCAGATAGTCCACAGACGCGTAGACGCCCTTGATGTCGGGCCGATCTTCTCTCAGTCGGTGGGCGTCCCACAGCCCCGGTCCCAGGAAAACCGCTTCGTAGCCCTCCTGCAGCAGCCGCTCCGCAGCAGCGGGCCCTTCCACCGGCGAACGGCATTGAAATTGCACCCCCAGACGCCGGATATCTTCCAGCTCCTTTTCCAGAAAAGAAGCATCAAAGCGGGACGACACCACCCCGTAGCGCAATACACCGCCGGGTTCGGGCCGCTTTTCGAAAACAGTGACCGCAAAACCGTTTCTGGCCAGTTCGGCGGCGCAGCTCAGGCCCGCCGGACCGGACCCCACGACCGCCACCTTTTCAGGGCGCGGCGACGATTTTTCAAACACCTGAAAACCGCGCTCCCAGCCATGCTCCACCAGAAAACGCTGAATGCGGCCGATTTGTATCGGACGGTCGATGCCGCTGGCGCTGCAGGCCTTTTCACACAGACGCGCCGTGGGGCAGAGTACCCCGCAGGCACCACCCAGGATGTTGTTGGTTTTGATGGTGCGAACCGCGCCGGTGAGGTTGCGGAACCGAAGCTTGCGGATAAAGGCCGCCGGATCCGTATCTGCAGGGCAGCCGCGGGAACAGGGGGCGTCGTGACACAGCAGACAGCGGTCCGCCTCCGCAACGGCCTGGGTCATGTCAAACCCCTTTGGCATGTGTTGAAATCGGTCGATCTCTTTCACTGGCAATCCCCCTTTTGCGTTCCCCGGCCGCATGCACCGGGAAGGCGTTAAAAAAACTTGACGCCTCTTGCGAACAAAGTTACAACGCAAACACATCATAGCTACAATTTATGTTTAACAAGAAAGGGGGTACTGATGTCAAGACTTATTAAGTGCGCGCTTACTCAGGCGTCCAACCCGCTGCATGAGGGGACCCCGACCGAAATCAAGGCGGCCATGGTTGAAAAGCACCTTCCGCTGATCGAACAGGCCGGCCGGCAGGGCGTCCAGATCCTTTGTCTGCAGGAGATATTCCACGGCCCCTACTTCTGCTGCGAACAGGACACCAAGTGGTATCAAACCGCTGAAAAGGTACCGGGTCCCACCACCGAACGCCTGGCCGCATATGCCAAACAATACAAAATGGTCATGATCATCCCCGTCTACGAAGAAGCCATCGACGGCGTCTACTACAACACGGCCGCGGTTTACGATGCGGACGGAACCTATCTAGGCAAATTCAGAAAAATTCATATCCCCCACACCTGGCCGGGTTTTTTTGAAAAATTCTATTTCAAGCCCGGCAACCTGGGATTTCCGGTCTTTGAAACCGCCTATGCCAGAATCGGCATTTTCATCTGCTATGACCGCCATTTTCCCGAATGCGCCCGGGCCCTGGCTCTCAACGGCGCTGAAATCCTGTTCAACCCCTCGGCCACAACCGCCGGCAAATCCCAGTATCTCTGGGAGCTGGAGCAGCCGGCGCAGGCAGTGGCCAATGGTGTTTTTATCGGCGCCAACAACCGTATCGGCGTGGAAAAGCCCTGGGAGTTCGGCCGCTTTTACGGTTCCAGCTATTTTGTGGATCCCCGGGGCGAATTCCTGGTCAAGGGCAGCGAAGATCAGGACGAAGTCGTGACGGCCGACATCGATCTGGACGTCATCCGGGAAGTGCGTGACGGCTGGCAGTTCTTCCGCGACCGCCGTCCGGAAATGTATGACGACATCTGCGATTTTCTGCCCTGAGTCCATCGCCGTCCGTTGGGCGGCGCCGGTCAACTGCCAACCCCCGCGTGCGGGACCAACCAAAAGGAGGGAAACGGTATGAGTGAAGCAGAAAAGACGGAAAAGAAGCACTGGATCGTTTACCCCATCGGCAGCAAACCCAAATGGGGTCTGGCGGTGCTGCTCGGCATCCAGCAGTACCTGACCATGTTCGGCGCCACGGTGCTGATCCCCTTTATCGTCGGCGGCGCCATGGGACTGCCCCCCGAAGAACTGGCCTTATTGATTTCAACCATCTTTTTCACATCGGGATTGTGTACCCTCATTCAGCAGTCCCCTCTCGGAAACAAGCTGCCGGTGGTGCAGGGCGGCACCTTTTCCTTCCTCGGGCCCACATTCGCCATTCTCGCGCTGTGTACGGCCGAAATGGCCAGCAGTGCGGGACTTCCGCTGTGGCAGTTGAAAATTCAGACGGTCGCCGGTGCCATCATGATTGCCTCGGTCGTGGAAATTGTACTCGGCTACACGGGTATTATGGGACATGTACGCAAGATCATCAGCCCCATCGTCATCGGGCCGACCATCGCCATGATCGGTCTGGCCCTGTTCAACATCGGCGCGCCCTGGATGGCCACCAACTGGATCATCAGCCTGATTACGCTGCTGGCATTAATCCTCTATTCACAGGTGTTTTCCGCCAAATCGCGCGTCTTCATGCTGTTTCCGGTGCTTTTGGCCATCGCCACCGGCTGGATTTTCTCTCTGCTGGGCACGGTTCTGGGCCTGATTCCCGAAGGCAACGAGGCCAACCTGGCGGAAAAACTGGGGCTGATCGCCAGTGCGCCGTGGATCAGTCTGATGCCGATGGTCCCCTTCAAGTGGGGATTCCCCAATCTTGCCAGTTCAGCCCTGTGGGCCGGGGTGTTCGGCATGCTGGCCGGCTACCTGGCCTCCATGATCGAATCCATCGGCGACTACTATGCGTGCGCCCGCATCTCGGAAGCGCCGGTGCCGACTTCCCGCATGATTTCGAGAGGCTTGGGGGCTGAAGGATTGGGCTGTCTCATTGCCGGCATTCTGCAAACCGGCAACGGCACCACCACCTATTCCGAGAACATCGGTTCCATCGGACTGACCAAGGTCGCCAGCCGCCGCGTCATCCGCGCCGGTGCGCTGGTCATGCTGTTCATCCCGGTCGTGGGCAAATTCGGCGCCATTCTGGCCACCCTGCCGCAACCGGTGGTGGGCGCCATGTTTGTGGGTCTGTTCGGCATGATCGCCTCCGTCGGGCTCTCCAATCTGCAGATCGTCAATCTCAACAACTCGCGCAATCTGTTTATCATCGGATTGTCCTTCTTTGCCGGTCTCAGCGTACCGTATCACTTCAACAGCATGCTGTCGGCCAACGCGGTGCCCATCGACTGGAGCGGTGCCGGCGCCTTCTTTGGAGTGCTCGGCAACATCCTGCAGGCCATTCTGACCACGGGCATGGCCGTGACCGCCATCACCGGCATCATCCTGGACAATCTTTTGCCGGGCGCATCCCGGGCCGAACGGGGCCTTGAAGTATGGGAAAAGGAAGCCTCCGAAGAAGCCTGGGAAATAGCCGAAGCCCAGTGGAATGCGATGAAGGAAGGCGAAATGCGGCCGGTTTAATGCGGGTTGAAGGGTTTTTTTGCGTTTATTGGGTTTGTTGGGTTGATTTCGGAGGGGCGCCCGCTGCGAGCGCCCCTCCGAAATCGGAAACCTGCGCAATCTGGCTCTCCATGCCGGCGACGGAACCGAACTTTGCACCGTGCAACTTGTACCCTATACCTTGTAACCTGAACCTTGTACCTATAACCTTAAACCATTGTCTCTTCATGCAGCGATACGCCCTGTACATCGTATATGTCCTGATGGTGAGCGTCGGTTTGGTGGCCATGTATGCCATATTGAATGCCGGCAATCCCGCCAGCCTGCTGCGCCGGGTGTTTTCCAATCCGGCCATGGATGTCTATGTGGCGGCGGGGGCCTCCTTCATCGTTTTCGTGCTTGGATTTATCGTCTTCTTCAACCGGGACCACCAGGAAATTCAGCAGCTGTTACGCATAAACCGCGAAAAAATACGCGATTTGCGCCGCCAGGGCCGGTCCGACGGCGATATCGCCGATGCGATTCTATCCGCCATGGGCAGCCGCCGCGGCTACCGTCACAATCTGGTCCGAAAAAAGCTGACAGCCTATCTGGCCCAATTTGAATAAGCCAAATCATGTCTGAATTCATGGTTCAGCAGCAGTGGATTCTGATCGCTTTCATTTTCTTCGGCATCATGGCCTACATCGTCCTGATCCGCCGTCATGACCGCAACTGGATCGAAAAGCGCTTTAAGGGACGGACGATTCTGGCCATGAGTTTCGGTGTCAACTACTTCGGCCGGGCCACGGAGCCCGGCAAACCGCGCAAGAGCAGTGGTTTTCTGCTACTGCTCGCCGATGAGCTCTTTTATCGCAGCCGTGCCACCGGACGGGAGCTCAGCATTCCCGGAAACCGTATCGTCCGTGTCTACCCCGGAACCGCCATCAAGGGGATTGATCTGCACCAATCGGTCATGAAAATCGACTTTTTGACCGCCGACGGCGAAAAAGACAGCACCGCCTTCCGGGTCCCCTACCCGCCGCAGTGGATTCAGGCGATTCAGATGCAACTGGTAAAGAAAGGGATCCAGGAGTCGAGCGGTCAAGAGATCGATGGATGACCTTGGTTGAGAGCGTTGGGATCGTTGAGATTGTTGGGAACGTTATTTTCACAGGGCAAAAGTAGCGCTTCTCTCTTGACCCCTTGAACCCTCATTCATCGTTTCAGGCAAGCGGGCGCCGCCGGCCCGTCTACGCTCTGCGAGCGATGCCGAGGCAGGCTGCGGGCACCCGGATTCATCAGGCAAAAAACTTGCACTATAGCGATCAGCCATTCGCCGTCATCTGCCCCCTGTACACGTGCGCGTGCGCGTGCACGGATCTTTCATTTTTGCCAATGCCCCACTTGTTAAAATCATTGATACTTTGCTCTTAAGTCCATACTGTTCCTAACACCCATATATTTTTCCTGTAAAATATTTCTTTTTTTCTTGACACACATTGCCCCAGATATTACTGATCATCCAAAATTCCGACGGTTGCCACCCCCACATCATTAACGGATCGCCATGTTTAAAACCGCGCGCCAGAACAAGGTCACCCAGAAAATCATCGACCAGATTCGGACGGCGATACTGGAAGGTAAATTAAAGCCGGGAGACCGTCTGCCGCCGGAGAAAGAGCTCACCGCCCAGTTTCAAGTCAGCAAGCAAACCCTGCGGGAATCGCTGCGGGCGCTGGAGCACATGGGCTTGATCGACATCCGCAAGGGAACGGGCGGGGGCGCCTTCATCGTGGAGGTGGACATCCAGATTACGCGGGAGAGTCTGGCCAATTTTCTGTACTTCAAAAACCTCTCCATTGAAAATTTGTCGGAGGTGCGCAAACTGATCGAACCGCACGCCGCCGCCAAAGCGGCAAAGGGCATAAACACCGAAGGAAAACGCAATCTCAAACGGTTGAACGAAGAAGCCCGCCGCCTGTTGCACAAACAGACCGGAGAGGATATCAGCCGCAACGAAGTGGACTTTCACCGCACCATCGCCCAGGCGACACGCAATCCCATCCTGATTCTAATGCTTGATTTTGTGGAGAATCTACTGGAAGATTTTAAAAAGATTCTCAAACCGGATGCGGCTTTTTCCCGTTCGGTGCTGGAGGCTCACGAGCGAATTTATGATGCCGTCTGCGCCAACGATTCGAAAACGGCTGCGGCCGAAATGCTGCGGCACGTCAGTGAGGTGGAGGTTTATCTGGCACGGTTGAAGCAGGACGTCGACCTCTGGCGGGTCGACATACAGCGCAACACCGGATAAGCAGTCCGCATAAAAAATATATTGCTCACGCACAACAACAAAACCAACAGAGGAGGAAGTAAACATGGCGTTACCATCAATGAAAAACTACATCAACGGCGAGTGGGTGGAATCCAAATCAGCAACCATCGGCGATGTCTGGAACCCGGCCAAGGGGGAGAAAATCGCCACCGTCCGCTACAGCACGGCGGAAGATGTGGATACGGCCGTCAAGGCCGCCAAAGCGGCGTTTCCGGAATGGCGTACAACCCCGCCGCTGAGCCGGGCCCGCTACCTGTTCCGGCTCAAGGATGCCTTCGAGGAGAATTTCGAGGACATTGCACGCACCCTGACCACCGAGCAGGGCAAGGCCATTGACGAAGCCCGGGGTGAGGTGCGCCGCATGATCGAAAACGTGGAACACGCCACCGGCGTCACCACCCTTATGTGCGGCTATACGCTGGAAGACATCGCCAAAGATATCGACTGCTACGGCCACCGTCAGCCCATGGGCGTTTTCGCCGCCATCGTGCCCTACAATTTTCCGGGCATGGTCCCCTGGTGGTTCCTGCCGTATGCACTGGTCACCGGCAACACCTTTATTGTCAAGCCATCCGAGCAGGTTCCCATGACCCAGACCAAAATTTTTGAAATTGTCGACGAGATCGGTTTCCCTGAAGGTGTCGTCAACATGGTCCACGGCTCCCGCGACGTGGTCAATGGACTGCTGGATCATCCGGACATCGAAGGCATCTCCTTCGTGGGATCCACCCCCACGGCCAAGTACATATACAAGCGCTGCGGCGAAACCGGCAAACGCGCGCAGGCCCTGGGCGGTGCCAAGAACATCGTGGCCATCATGCCCGATGCCAACCTGGATGCGGCCATGCCCTCTCTCATCACATCCTTTTACGGCTGCTCGGGCCAGCGATGCCTCTCCGGTTCCGTGCTGGTGCCGGTCGGCGATGTGGCCGATGAACTCATGGAAAAATTTGTCGCTGCAGCCAAGGGAATGAATGTCGGCAACGGTCTGGACGAGCAGGTCGCCATGGGGCCGGTCGTCAGTGCCGCTCACAAGGAGCGGGTGCTGGGGTACATTGAAAAAGGCATCGCCGAAGGCGCGGACCTGGTGCTGGACGGCCGCGGCTTCACGGTGCCGGAATATCCCAACGGCTTCTTTATCGGCCCCACCTTTTTCGACAATGTGAAGGCCGACATGACCATTGCCAGAGAAGAAATATTCGGGCCGGTCGTCAGCATGATCCGGGCCAAGGATCTGAACGAAGTCATCGACATCATCAACACCCGCGGCTACGCCAACGCCGCCTGTATTTACACCACCAGCGGCCCCACCGCGCGCACCTTTAAATACCACGTCAAACCCAGCATGGTGGGCATCAACATCGGCATCGCCGCACCCATGAGCTTCTTCCCGTTCGGCGGCGCCGGCAATTCCCTGTTCGGCGACATCAAAGGCCACGGCCAGGAAATTTTTCAGTTTTTCACGGACACCAAAGTCGTCATCGAACGCTGGTTCTAATACCTGCCATATCGGCGGGCCGCGGTGCCCCCATTGCGGCCCGCCAAAGGAGAACGATATGCCACTTGTCAATTTCGGAAGCATCCTGAATTTTGCCGAAGAGCTGGAAAAGCAGGACGAAGCCTTCTATGCGGCCGCGGCCGCCGATCCGGCATTTGCGGAACACAAAGAAATATTTGAAGCGTTTTTAAAAGACGCCCGTAAAAACATCCAGGCCGTACAGCGTACACGCCGCGAAAACGTTACCGAAATGATCCTGGAGTCGATCAAAGACTTCACACGGGCTCCCTTCTGCGAAAACGTCGACCCGGCCCAGGCAAAAACCACCCCCGACATCATCGCCGGCGCCATCTGCCTGGAAAAAAGAGCCGAACGCTACTACCAGGAGGCCGCCGGCAAACTAAAAGCCCTTTCGGAAGTGTCGCGGGCGTTGAAGACCATCGGCAAAAAGCACAGCGCGCATCTCAACAAATTGCAAAGCCTTTAAAAGGAGAACATGTCATGAGCGACTTTCCCGCAAGAATCAAAAACATGGCGTCCCACACTTTCGGGACCTGGAACTGGCAGAAAAACTGGCAGGCCCCGCTGATGATCACGGATGCCGAAGGCGTGTATTTCACCGATTTGAACCAGAAACGCTACATCGACTTTTCCTCTCAGTTGATGTGCTCCAACCTGGGTCATAAAAACAAAGCCGTTATCGAAGCCATTCGCAAGCAGGCTGAAAAACTGTCCTATGTGGCCCCGGGTTTCACCACCGAAGCCGCCCTCGACGCCGTGGAGGCCATCCGTTCGATTGTTCCCGAAGCCCTGAGCCGCTATTTCTTCTCCACCAGCGGCACCGAGGCCAACGACGGCGCCCTGGTCATGGTGCGCCAGTCCAAGGCGCCGGCCTACAAGGTGATCTCCCGCTACCACTCCTATCACGGCGCCACCCCCGCCGGCCTAGCTTTTACCGGTGATCCCCGCCGATGGCCCATGGAGCGGGTGCGCTACACCGTGGAAGGCGTCTGCTTTGCTCCGGACTGCTATTGCTACCGCTGCCCCTTCGGCCTGACATACCCCGCGTGCAAGGTTCAGTGCGCCCGTTATGTCGACTACATGATCAAGGAAGAAGGCAATGTGGCGGCCGTTATCGTGGAACCGGTCGTGGGCACCAACGGCCGGCTGGTGCCGCCGCCGGAGTACATGCCCCTGCTGCGCCGGATCTGCGACGCAAACGACGTCCTCTTAATCGCCGATGAAGTCATGACCGGCTGGTACCGCACCGGCAAACCTTTTGCCATGAACCACTGGGATGTGGTGCCGGACATCATGACCACGGCCAAGGGCTGCACCTCGGTCTGCACCCCGCTGGGGATGACCCTGGCGACCGACAAAGTGGCCGATTTCTTTGAAAACGAGTTCTTCTGCCACGGACACACCTATTCGTATCACGCGCTGGCGCTGTCCGCCGTAAAGCCGGCCATTGAAGAGTATCGCCGCCTGTATGAATCCGGCCTGCCGCAAAAGGTCAGCCAGTATCTGAAGGATCGTCTCTACGATCTGGCCGACCGGCATGACTGTATCGGCGACGTGCGGGGCCTCGGCCATTTCTGGGCCCTTGAAATCGTCAAAAACAAGGAGACGCGCGAACCCTTCAACGTCAAGGCGGACAAGACCAGCGGCAAGCCGCTGATGACGGCCAAGATCAGCGGCGACGCCATGAAAAACGGCCTTTACGTGGTGGCCTGGTATGACACGCTGACCATTGCACCGCCGCTGATCATCACCGAAAAAGAGGTGGACGAGGCCTTCGCCATCCTGGACAAATCGCTGGCCATCGGCGATCAGGATGCCGACAAAACCGGTATCCCCGCCTGCAGAAGCGCCGAGTTTGCGGATTAATGT
>Ga0180434_10002334_pt1 | contig 25655 bp, 20 predicted proteins | sample SS_ome_7_FD_132453 | JGI IMG/M metagenome (GOLD analysis project Ga0180434, IMG submission 132453) | Hypersaline lake sediment archaeal communities from the Salton Sea, California, USA - SS_1_D_2 metaG | ecosystem: Environmental > Aquatic > Non-marine Saline and Alkaline > Hypersaline >... | reverse complement strand
TGATCCTGGCTTGGTGTAGACAGAACCTTGGACAATCTGTCCAAGCCAAGCGAAGAAAAGCCTTTGCCACTCACGGCGGGGCGGAACAAAAATGGAACCAATTTTGCGCGCTGACTTGATCTACTTTCATCAGCCCACGTGTCAGCCCAATCCACCCAGACTCGAAGGAGAAAAATGAAGACGAAAACTCTCTTCTCATTTGTTATCCTCGTTGGCCTGGCTCTTGCCGGGCACATCAGCCTGGGTCAGGAGGTTCAGCAGGCACCCCTGGAGCTCCCGGAAGCCTCCAACACCGCTTTCGAGATGGTGGAAAGGCAGGAGGCTGTATATACGGCCCCTTCTGGCGGCGCGTCAACCCAGTCCGCGACGCTGACCTGGCAGATCGAGACAGTAGACAGTTCTGACGACGTGGGCAGTCATACCTCTCTGGTGGTGGATTCAGATGACCGTCCCCACATCAGCTACTATGACGCGATCAGCAAAGCCCTGAAGTACGCCGCCTACGATGGCGCCACCTGGCAGATCGAGACGGTGGACGACGATGGGGAGGTGGGCGAGTATACCTCTCTGGCTCTGGACTCGAACGACCGCCCCCAAATCAGCTACTATGACGCGATCAGCAAGTCCCTGAAGTATGCTGCCTACAATGGCTCCGCCTGGCAGATCGAGACCGTGGACAACGATGGAGAGGTGGGCCAGTATATCTCCCTGGCCTTAGATTCGAATGACTATCCTCACATCAGCTACTATGACGCGACCAGCGGCGCCCTGAAATATGCCGCCTACGATGGTGCCGCCTGGCAGATCGAGACCGTGGACGATGCCGATGATGTAGGCCATTTCGCCTCGCTGGCTCTCGATTCAAACGACCGTCCGCATATCGGTTACATCAACGCAAGCTCTAAACTCGTGAGATATGCCAATCTCGAAAGCTCTGCCTGGTTCTCTGAAACAGTCTATGCCGGCATTGATCGCCCTGTGCTCTATACGTCGTTGGCCCTGGATGCAGCGGATACACCGCACCTCAGTTGGCACCTCGGAACGCCCATAAATTTTGTCGCGTACGCGCTGGTGTATGCCACCCACGATGGCTCGGAGTGGCAGGGCGAGGCGGTGGACAATGAGGGTCTTGTGGGGCACTATCCATCCCTGGCCCTGGATCCGGCGGGACGCCCCCACATCAGCTACTACAGCCAGAACGGTCTCAAGTGCGCCTATTACGTGGACGGCGCCTGGTACAACGAAATCGTGGATGACGCCAGTGGCGTGGGCCAATATACCTCCCTGGCGCTGGACTCGTCCGGGCAACCCCACATCAGTTACTACGACGAGACGAACGGTCACCTCAAACACGCATCGGACGTCCCGCTCCGTTTTCAGCGGCGGGCGGCGCAACTGATCGAGGAGATGCGCGGCACCGGGATGGCACCGGGGTGGGATATGGCCCAGTTGGGGCCAGGGGTCCAGCCTCTCTATCGCCCCGACGTCGCAGGGATCGCATATTATGACTTTCCGGTGGTCGTTCCTGGAAGCACCCGGCTGAGGGCGGTTGCGCTCGAGCCGGCGGGTTTTGTCATCGTTTCCACCGATGACCACGACTTTCCCATTCCAGAATGGGATTTCACCGGGGAATCGCCCACCCAGGAATTGGCGCAAGAGGCCCAGGGCGGCGGCGAGAGCGCGGCGAAATTCTACAAGCTCGACGTGCTGACCTACGCCGCCGAGAACCCACAGAGTGAGCTGGTCGCCACGTTGGGAGAGCTACCGCCCCAGGTGACCGGGGTAGATCCCACCTGGCTTGATAACCCGCCGCCGTCCTTCGAAGTCATCTGGACGCCCAACACGCAAACGGAAGGCGATGCCGACACTTCCGGGATGAGCGGCACGCTCTTTATCAGCGGCACGCTCGCACTGCCTGCCGGGCTGGAGTGGAGCGCGTGGGAGTCGTGGAGTGCGTTGAAAACGGGCTATGGCAATTCATTCGGCACGCTGCTCGAGCGGGCGCACCGCGAGGCGAAGGAGGCGTGGGAAGCCGAGTCCCTGATGAGGGATAACGAGTTCTTGCGGAAGGGAGACGTTCGCATTCTGGCGATGCTCTGGCCGACGCCCACGCTCTCGCTCTCCGGCGACGGGGCCAAGCACGTCCAGACCGAACTGATCACGCGCACTGGGCTGCCGCCCCAGTTCGAGATCACCGTGATGAGTTCAGTTCTGGGAGAAGAACTGCCCTTGACCACGACCATCAAGTATCCAAACGGCGTGCTGGAGACGTTCCGCTTCACGATCCTGGAACCTTACGAGACCTGGCTACCGCTGATCGTTCGCGGCTTTGGCGAGATCGGAGCCCCTATGAACGCGCGGAGGAATGAGAGCGTGGCTCCGCAAGCGGTTACGGCAGGCTGGACGAGCTGGAGTCACTCGTGGGCGGGGAGCGATGTGCACCAACGCTGGTACACGCAGATCAGTTGCAGCGATCCGGTGAACACCTCCAGTTACTGGAGCGGCTGTGGCGCGACCGCCTGGGCCATGCTGTTTGGCTGGGCCGACTACCAGGCGTCCATCGGTAACCCATACTGGGACGGGCGTTGGGGGCTGTACCGGCAGGACGGCGGTACGGGCACGGACGTTGCGGCGCCCGAAATCATGGACGAAGGCGTCAAGAACATGACGTGGGAGATCCGCAACGACATCGACACCTGGCCTGTATACATCAAGGCGGACGGTTGCTGGCAAGGCGCTACGGATCCTGGCGATATGTCTGACGCCAGCAATTACCTGGACGGACGATCCTACACACGCATGTTCACCTGTGGCAGCACGCTGTGGCCCACGAAAAAGTGTCGCAACCGGGCATCCGACGCCATCAAGCGGAGTGGAGGGCGAGAAACGCCGGCCGTCATTGGGATCAGCCTCACCGGTGGTCCACATTACGCCCTGGCTTATGGGTACAAACAGCGCAAGCTCAAAGGTCTCTTTGGAGAGACGTGGTGGACAGAGCGCGAGTTCTACGTCAACCAGGGCTGGGGAGGAGACAGAGGATGGGTCAACGGCTACTTTGTCTGGTTTGCCGGAGAGATACGCCCGCACGCGCTTCCCCAATCCAATCGGGTCGACGACGTAGCCCTCTACCGCACCTCCGATCACGGATGGTACTACGACTATGGTCATAACGGCGACATGAACGCGGTGGGCGGTGCCTGGGGAAAGCAGACGGGCGATCTACCGCTCGCCGGGGATTTTGACAGCGATGGGTTGATGGACGACGTGGCCATCTTTCGCACCTCTGATGGCACCTGGCACTATGACTATGACCACAATGGCAGCACGAACGAGCAAAGTGGGCCATGGGGATCCAGTACGAACCTGCCACTGGCCGGGGATTTTGACCGTGATGGGTTCGTGGACGACATCGCGATTTTCGACACCTCTTTCCAGATATGGTGTTACGACTACAACCACGACAACACCGGGCACACCTGCGACGAGTGGGGAAGCTCCTGGGGGCAGGCTGGGGATCTGCCCTTCGCCGGGGATTTCGACAGCGATGGGTTTTTGGACGACGTGGCCGTGTTCCGGCCCTCCACGCACGTCGCCTATTACGACTGGAACCACGATGGCACGACGGATGAGGAAGCGACGCATTTCACCACCGAAACCGGCGTCCCCGTTGTCGGCGATTTCGACAACGATGGTTTCGTGGACGACGTCGCCTTCTTCCTGGCCGACTGGGAACCTACGAGTATATGGTTTTACGACTATGATCACAACGGTCCCCCAAATGACGTGTCGGAGTGGGGATGGGAAGATGGCATCCCTGTCGGTGGGGCCTTTGGCGAGGATCAGGATCCGCTCTAGTCACGTCACCGGCGCCAGCGATGGGAAAGGGTCAGCAAAACCAGAATGCTGACCCTTTTTGACTGCCCGATCCGAATAAAACCGAACACAACAACGTTATAGAGATAGAAGAAAAAGGATTATGAGGTGAGCGGCCAGCCATTGGACATCGAACTCGAATTGATCGCCAGCGCCAAGCAAGGGGACAGGCAAGCCTTTGGTGAACTGGTCCGCCGTCACCGAGAGGGGGTCATCAACGTGGTGTACCGGATGTGTGGAGACGCGAATCTGGCGGAGGACGCGGCGCAAGAGGCGTTCATCCGCGCCTGGCAACACCTTCCCGGTTACCGGCCCCGCTCCCCTTTCCGCAACTGGGTCTATCGCATCGCCACGAACGCCGCGCTGGACGTGCTGCGCCGGGAGCGAGAGACAGTAGACATAGACGAAATGCCACTGGCCTCTTCGAATAAAGGGCCGGAAGCCACGGCGGAAGGAAAAGAGCGAGGCGAGCGAGTGCGGCAGGCGGTGCTGGCGCTGCCGCCGGCCAGCCGCGCGGCGTTGGTACTGCGGGAGTATGAGGGGCTTTCGTACCAGGAGATCGCCGACACGCTGGATATTCCCATCGGCACGGTGATGTCGCGGTTGAGTTATGCCCGCGGCAAACTGCGCGAATCGTTGACACCTTACCTGGAGACGCTATGAACGCACAGTTCGGTAAAAAGTCTGTTTGGATTGGCAAGACAAGTTTTGGCAAAACCACAAACAATATCTATACTCAGGAGGAAATGTGATGCGTAATAAAAAAGTTGGACTCGTGCTTGTTGCTCCATTGTTGCTGTTCGTGCTTGGTTGTCAGTGCTGGCCAGTGGGACTGATCGCTGGAGGGATAGCAGAGGAAGTGATCACGTCGAAGGAGATCGCAGAAGAAATATCGGATATAACAGAAGACGTATCGGAAGAGATATTGAGCGAGATCGAAAAGAACTTTCCCCTGCCAGATTCGGAGATAATCATCATCAACCACGTTGGCGGTACCCTCAATCTCAAAACCAGATTGCCGGTTGAAGAGGTGATCGACTTCTATCGAGATACCTACGGCGAGATGGGGCTGACCGAACGTGCATCCGAAACGGATATCATCGAGACCAATGCGAACCTGGTATTCGACGGACACGAAAGCGGCAAGACGGTGATCGTACAGGTAGCTGGCCGGGACAACGAATTGACCCAAGTCACCATCCGTATGGAGAACGATTGAGCCATAGTTTTACCTATGACCGCCTGAGGGACGCTGCTCCCTACCTGGAGGCGCTATGAATGAACACGTGACGACCTGGCTAGAAGCATATCACGACGGCGAGCTGAAGGGGCTGCGACTGCGGCAGGTAGAGGCGCACCTGGCGGACTGTGCAATGTGCCGCGCGGAACTGGAGCAACTGCAAACGCTGACGGCACTCCTGCAAGAGATCCCCGCAGCCGAGAGTCTCACGCTGCCCGAACGGTTCGTGGCGCAGGTGGGGCTGCGGCTACCGCGCCGCCCGGTGCAGCCGGTCTGGAAGAGAACGTTGGAACTGGGCTGGCGACTGGCGCCGGTGGGGCTACTCGGGGTGTGGGTCTTTATCCAGGCCGCGTTCCTCGTGACCAGGGTGGTGATGGGCGCGCTGCGGCTAGGCCTGGGAGGCGAGTGGGCGGCGGAGTTGCTGCCCGCGTCGCAGCCAGGACTTTCGTTGAGCGAACTCCTCGGTTCATCGGGGGCAAGTCTGGGTGACGTTGGCAAATTTATCGTACAGTTGCTGAGCGATGGAGGACCACTGGGCTGGGGTGTTATGTTGAATCTGGTATCGTTGGTCGTGATCGGCCTGCTCTATTGGAGCTGGCTGGCCAGTTGGTGGGCCAGTCGTCAGCGCCAAAATGGAAATGGAGATGTGGCATGAGCGAGAAATCAACGATCACCCGGCGGCGCTTCCTGGCAATGGCGGGAGGGACAGTCGGGGTGACGGCGCTTACCTGCTGCGGTCTGACAGCGTTGGGCACGCGAGGGCCAGAGATAGAATTTGTGCAATCAAGTTGTGGAGGTGAAAAAGGAATGAGCGAAAAGATTCTGGTGACTTATGCCAGCAAGTGCGGGTCTACCGGCGAGGTGGCCGAGGAGATCGGGCAAGTACTGTGCAAAAGTGGTATAGAAGCAGAGGTGCGTCTGGCAAAAGACGTGGACGACGTGAATGGATACCAAGCCGTGGTCGTGGGGAGTGCCGTCCGCATGGGACAGTGGTTGCCTGAAGCGACCAAGTTCATAGAGACGCACCGGGATGCGTTGAGCCGGGTGCCTGTGGCCTACTTTACCGTCTGCATGACGATGCAGGAGGACACAGAGGAGAATCGTCGCGAAGTGATGGGCTACCTGGAACCGGTGCGTGCGATGGTGCAGCCAAGAGACGTCGGCCTATTTGCGGGAGCGATGGATTATGGCAAACTCCCCTTTGTCTTTCGCCTGATGATCAAAGCGATGAAGGTCCCCGAGGGCGACTTTCGCGATTGGGACAGTATCCGCGACTGGGCGGCTGGCTTACGCCCGCTACTGGGGGCATAGCCGCGCTCACGAACAAGTAAAGGAAAAGAAGAAAAATGAACCACATAAACATTTTGAAACGAGCCTGGAATATCGTCTGGAACTACAGGGTGCTGTGGGTCTTTGGCATCATCCTCGCGCTGACCACCGGCGGGAGCAACTGGTCGTTTCCCAATAACAACGCTGGCAATGGACAGGTCCAATACAATATCGAGGACAATGAGTTTTTCAAAGACTTTGGCGAGGACTGGGAAGAGTTCTTCCAGGACCTGGAAAGAGACCTGGAGAGAGATTTCGAAAGAGACTTTGGCATAACCGATTTCTTCCCAGCCGGGATAGTGGGCACGTTGATCTTTGTCGGTCTTGCACTGGGATGTGTGATCCTCATCGTGACCATCGTGGGAACGATAGCGCGCTACGTAGCAGAGACGGCGCTGATACAGATGGTGGACGAGTATGAAGAAACGGGCGAGAAACAAAGCGTGCGCCAGGGATTCCGGTTAGGCTGGTCGCGCACCGCGCTGCGGCTCTTCCTGATCGACCTGTTGATCGGTCTGCCGCTGTTCCTGGTGTTCGGCCTGCTGTTTGTGCTGTCTTTCGCCCCGCTGCTGCTGTGGATCACGGGGAGCGAAGCCGCCGGCATCCTCGGCACCATTGCCACGACGGGCCTGTTCTTCCTGTTCATCTTTCTCGCCATCCTCGTCGGCGTGATCCTCCGACTGCTGAAGCGATTCTTCCGGCGGGCGTGCGCGTTGGATGGCTTGGGAGTGATTGAAGCGATCCGTCAGGGCTTTGACGTCGTGAAGCGGCATTGGCAGGATGTGCTGATCATGTGGCTCATCATGGTCGGCGTGGCTATCGGGTGGGCGATTGCCATGGCCCTCAGCGCCTTTCTGTTGTTCCCCATCATCATCCTGCTCATCATCGTGGGCGTCGTGCTGGGTGGGTTGCCCGCGCTCCTGGTGTTTGGGGTGACCAACTTTCTCTTCGGAGGAGCCATGCCCTGGATCCTGGCGGCCATGATCGGCATCCCCATCTTTGGGCTGGTGGTGGCGATCCCCTGGCTGTTCCTGGGCGGCTTGATGGAGGTCTTCAAGTCGAGCGTGTGGACGTTGACCTACCGGGAACTGAACGCCCTGGAGAGCGTGGAGCCGGCGTTCGAGCCGCTGCCCGAGCCGGATTTTCCAGAAACCTCCTGAGCCCGACCTGGTCTTGAAAAAACTCGAGGGCTTTTATATCTGGCAAAACCCGAAGGATCTACGAGATCTTTCGGGTTTTGTGCTTTTGATGACCGTCGCGCCTTTTCAGGCCATGTGCCTCCTGAGCGCCAGCCCCGCGATGGCCCCCGTGGCGACCAATGCTGCCAGCAAGAGCACAGGCCAGAGCAGCACCAGCGGTCTCGCGAACTCCGTGTGGCCGCCGATGGGTGCGGACGGAACCTCATAGGCGCCCAGGTCGAAGGCGGCGCCCTGCGGGCGAGATAGGCCGTCTTTGTCCTGCGACACGCCCACATCCGGCCCCTTGTCTACCGCCGCCGAATCGGGGCCGATGTGATAATCGCCATTGTCCGGGTCCACAAAGCGCGGGTGACCGGGGAAGCCATGGTCGTGGTTGAGTGTGCCGTTGTTCACCCAGTTGGTATCGTTGGCCCAGGCGGTGCTGGTGGCCCACAGCGTGTAATCCAGCCTGGCGGTGCAGCCCGTGGCAACGCTGATGCCCACTGTGTGGCTGACCAGGATGTTGTTCGTCATCGTTACGTCGCCGCCGCTGCCTACGGTGAGCCCAGTCGAACCATTGCGGACGATGGTGTTGTGGTGCAGGTCGGCGGTGCTTCTCACGTACACCCCGCTTCCCTCGGGCGCCCGATTGCTGGCGATGACGTTGTTGTATAGCACAGCGTCGTCGCTCTTGTGCAGGTAGACCCCGCCGCCGTAGATGTCCGCCCTGTTGCTGTAGATGGCGTTGCCGCCAAGCGTGACGTTGCCGCTCTCGTGCAGATAGACCCCGCCGCCGTAGCCGTAGTCCCCCACGGTGTTGCTGTAGATGGCGTTGCCGCTCAGTACAGCATAGTCGCTGTCGTCCACGTAGACCCCGCCGCCGTAGTTGTTGTTCGCGGTGTTGCTGTAGATGGCGTTGCCGCTCAGCACAGCATAGTCGCTGTCGTACAGGCAGACCCCGCCGCCGTAGTCGTTCGCGGTGTTGCTGTAGATGTGGTTGCCGGTCAGCTCAGCGCGGTCGCTCTCGACCAGGTAGACCCCGCCGCCGTAGTCGTTGTTCGCGGTGTTGCTGTAGATGTGGTTGCCGCTCAGCACAGCGCGGTCGCTCTCGACCAGGTAGACCCCGCCGCCGTCTTTCGCCTCGTTACTGTAGATGTGGTTGCCGCTCAACGTGGCATCATTGCTCGCGTACAGGTAGACTCCGCCGCCATCGTCGAGCGCCGTGTTGCTGTAGATGTAGTTGCCGCTCAGCGTGGCGCCATCGCTCCAGTCCAGCTCGACCCCGCTGCCATGGACCGCCCTGTTGTTGTAAATATCGTTGCCGCTCAGCGTGACTGTGGTGGTGATGGCGTACACGCCGCCACAGACGTGCGCCGTGTTGCTGTAGATGTGGTTGCCGCTCAACTTAACTGTGGCTGTGATGGCATACACGCCGCCGCCTGTGTCCGGGGCACCCGAGTCTATGCCGCCGCTCAGTCCGTCCGCGTCGCCGTCAAAGATCTCCAGATTCTCCAACATAACGATATAGTCTCCGCCGACGAAGACGACCCGCTTTTCACCCTCGGCGTCCAGCGTGGTGGGGTTGGCCTGGGAGTCGGATGTGTTCCAGTCAGCGGCGGTATAGCCGCCGCTGATGGTGAGCGATTTGCTGATATAGACCACCTGGGTGATGATACTGCCGGCCGGCGGGTTGGGATAGCCGGGCGGGGCCATGCGGGCGATGGTGTCGGTGTAGGTGCCGCCCGCCACCTTGATGAGATCGTCGGCACCAGCCTGGTCCACCGCGTACTGGATGGTCTTGCATGGGTTGTTGTCATCGGCGCAATCGCCGGTATCATTGCCGGTGGCATCATCCACGTAGCGGGTGGTCTGGGCCGGCGCAGCGGCGACTGGCATAGCCTCTCCGGTCAGCGTCCACAACAGACCCAGCGTCAGGGCCAGCGCAAAGAACAGTGCGGCAAGTAATTGCTTGAATTTCATTTTCCTCCTCGCTTGCTAGGTGTTAACTAACGGTTCCTATGACCAGGGCATAGAAATGCGCGGCGTGTTGCGCGATAGACATCACCTCCCTTTGCTGATTCGCTTGCGGTGAGCTTTGAACCACTGATTCACTGAATCCACTGAAAGAGTTCAGTGCAATCACCGTTTCAGTGGATCGGTGATTCAGCGCCCGTCGTGTATTTCCCCCATCCGTGGTTACCCCGGCCCTGTAGCAGAAGAAACCGGGTTTTCTCAAGTGCAAGGAGATAGCATCGTGGATTTGCGGTTAGTTGCGCGTAAGAGCATCTTGTTCATACTCGAAGGGCCAAATACAAAAGACCATAAGAGATCATAGCACAGCGGCATAGAAATGGCAAGCACGACGGTTTAGCGCCGTGCGTATACCTTGATCTTGCTGCACGGACTGGGGCATCGAGCCTGCGGAGCAGGCTTTGCCTTGAGCCGCGAGGTTTAGCTCAAGGCTGTGCAATCCGCCGGATCATCTCCGTCGTCGCCGTCGCCAGCCCGACCACCAGCCAGAAGAGTGTGACCGAATGGTGAAAGTCGAGATTAAAGATGTAATGATCGGCCAGCCCCCCCACCAGCGCCCCGATGATGCCGGCGTGCAGTCCCCACCACAACGACTCTAGCTCCGGGACAGTCGCCGCCAGCTCTCGATCGCGCCAGAAGCGGGCGAAGAAAACGCTCATCACGACGAGGAAACCGGCCAACCCCACCAGCCCCATCTGCTCGGCGATGAGCAAGTAGACGTTCGAGACGCCGATGTAGGTATCAATGTCGGGCGAGCCAGCAAAGCCCACGCCCAGCCAGGGATAGCGCCCGATCAGAATGAGCGCGTCTTTGTACTCGCCAAAGCGCATCTGCATCGCCAGATCCTCGCCCCGCACCCCCTCGATAAAGTGAGCGACGTAATCCTGCGTCTGGGGCAGAACGAGCAGGAGCGCCATCGCCAGAAGCAGGATTAGCCACAGTTTGCGGTAGCGCAAGGTGGCGATGACGGCCAGCGCGGCCCCGATCCCCACCAGTGAGCCTCGGCTGATGGTCAGCCCCAGGCAGAGCATCATCACGCCCAGCATCGGCACCAGGTAGCGACGGCGGAAGAGAGGCCGACGGGCAAAGAGCTGCGGCACTCCGATCCCCAGCGTCAGGTAGAGCAGGCTGCCGAGCACGTTGGGGTCCACCGAGGTAGACGTGGCCCGCATCGGCAGTTCAGGGTCATCGCGAATGTAGCGCAGGACGCCCGGCCCGGTGGGGTATCCCAGCCGTCCCAGCGCAGAGAGGGCGCGGACGACGAAATCGGCCGAGATCTGATCGGCGATGACGTAGAGCAGCACGCCAAGCGCAGCGGAGGCAAAGGCAGCCAGGAGTAACACCCGCACGAGGCGCCGCAAGCGCGCCTCGTCCTGCACGGTGTTGACGACGAGAAAGAAGAGCGCCACGCTGAGCATGACCTCGGCAAAGTGACGCAGGATGTAGGAAGTCAGCGGGGCGTGGGTCAGGCCAAAGACGAAGGAGCCGACCGCCAGCAGCATGAACACGCCGATGGGCAACGCCATTGGCGTGCCGACGAAGGCTCGTTGAGCGCCGGTGGCGATCTGGAGCATCCAGACGAAGAACAGCGCCCCCAATGCTGCGTCGAGGAAGGTGGGGGTAAATCCAATATCGAAAGGGAAGGAAGCGAAAGGCAGCAGGCAGACGACGCCGATGACCGACCAGTAGGCGACCTCGATATCGCGCAGCATCCACAGGCCAATACCCAGCGCCGCCAGCCCCGCCCCCGCGATGAGGACGCCGAACTCTGCCAGCAACCAGCCGACCGCCGCCGCCAGCGCCGCGCACAGCGCCAGCGTCGCCAGCACAGAAAGCCAGCGGTGGCGGGAGGTAAAGATGCGATAGAGCCAATCTTGAGCAGTCATGTTAGTTTCTGGTTAGTCAACGGATCTCCAGGACAACAGGAATTTCGACACGATCTCCTGCGCCGTCCAGACGCGGCAACCGCGCCAGGGTTTGCAGATCGTACATCCCCACCATCAGGCAATACTGGCCCGGCGGGAGATCGGCGGGCAGCGCCAACGGGTGCGGATCGGCGATGACCTCGCCAGCCGCCCACATCGTCGTCGGATAGTCGCCCATCAACGGCGGCCCATCCCCTTGCGCCACCGGCTCAGGCTCGCCGCCAAGCAGGTGGACAAAGACCTGGTAGTCGGTCGAGGGAGCCTCTCGCGCCTGCCAGTAGAGGGTCAGCGTGATCGTCTCTCCCGCAACAGCGCCCGACAACGGCAAATCATATCCTGCCAGCGACACCCCATCGGCCAGATCCACTGGCAGCGAATGGGCCGCCTGAGGCGCGGTCTCGGGTGGAGCCAGTTTCGCCTCTCCCACGCGGACTGCGCCCAGTGTCTCGCGCGCCTGGGTATCGTACAGCCCCACCTCGACCCGCAGGCGACTGGGAGCCGCCGCGTCAGATGCGACCGGAACGCGGTAGGGATCGCGCCAGACCTGGCCCGGCTTCCACAGGCTGGTGGGCGTCATCCCACAGGCCGGGTAGCGATTGATCTGTCCCGCCGGCTCGTGTCCTCGTCCGAGCAGCTTGGCAAAACTGACGTAATCTTTTCCGTCGGGCGCTACGGCCTCCCAGTATACCACAAGTTCGACGTTTCCGCCCCTCGACACCGTCTGTGGTTGCACATCCCAACCCACCAGGCGAGCCACACCACCCACATCCACCGGCTCGACGCGGGCCTCGGCGGGCACATCGGCCAGGGTGAGCGGCTCAGGAGGCGCATAGGCGGGCAGGATGGAGACGAAAGGGATCGCTGCCGCGACGATCAGGAGCGCCAGAGCGATGCCCAGTGTCACAGCGAGCCGGTAACGGCGCGGCGACCACTGCTGCAAACCCACCGTCAGCAGCAGGCTGATGCCCGCGATGTCGGGAAAGAGCAGTCGGCCCTGGAACGAAAAATAAATCCACGTCCAGCGCAGTACTGAGACGAAGAGGATGGCTGCCCAGAGCGCGGGAATCCACCACAGTCCTTTTGGCCTATGTTTCACTATCCAGACTACCAGACCGACCGATCCGGCCAGGGAAAGCAGGTCGAAGAACGTGTAGACCCAGCGCGGAGCCATCACGTTTACCGCGCCGAATAATCCCCAGTAGGTCCAGCGGAACGTCACAAACTCGTCCAACCAATCGCGGAGGGTGGGCACGCCCTCTCGCACACCCTGGATGACGACAAAGACGTTCAGCCCCGTCGGATCGCCGTACAGCCGCCAGTTGCGCAGGAACCACCAACCAGAAAGCAGGGCGGCAATTCCAAAGACGATGGGCAACCCCACCAGCAGTGGACGGAGGCTGCGGCGGCGATAACTGAGCCAGAGCATGAGACAGCCGAACAGGATCAACGCCCCCAAGCCGCTCAATTTGGTCAGGAGAAAAAGGCCGACGGTCAGCCCTGCCAGACCGTAGCGCCAGAGGGGCAGCGGCTCCTGGAGACCGTCGCGCACCAGTCGCACAAACAGCAGCAGGTTGAGACAGCCCAGAAAGGCCGCCAGTGCGTCGTTGTTGACGGCGGCGTTGACGAACAAAAACATCGGGTTGAACGCGGTGAGGGCGACCGCGCCCAGCGCCAGCCTGGGACGTTCGGGAAATAGATCGCGGGCCAGCAGGTAGGTCAGCCAGATCGTCCCGGCTCCCAATCCGAGCGTGAGGAAGCGAATCAGGTGGATCGCCAGGACGGAACCGCGCCACGGGAACCGCTCTTCTTCCGGGCGGTGGACGATCAGATTCTTGTTGCAGACCTGGGATGCGTCGCCCACAAAGGCGTGCCCGTTCATCCGGCGCACGTCGGAGAGATCGGAGGTGTCTATCCAGGAGGTGAGCGCTGCCATCAGCACGTAGTAGGCGGGAGGCTGGCCGCCATCCTGCAACCAGGCGCAATCGTCCGGCGGCGGCCACGTACAAATGTCTGGATCGAGCACGGGCAGATCGTGGTGGGTCTGGACGTACTGGACGTAGGGATAGTGCTTGAACTCGTCGGAGGCCTCCAGCACCGGGGTAGCCAGACTGTAGACAATGCCCATAAGAATGAACAATGAGACAATGAGCAAGGAACAACGTCTGGGGTTGGAGAGTAGGGATGGGATCATGGAATGGTCACTCTGCCAGCGATGATGGCGTCATTTTCGAAGCGGGCGCCCAGGCCATCGTAGGCTGGCAAACGCTCGCCGGTTTCGGAATGGTACATGCCCACCATGAGCGTGCAGTGGCACGGCGAGGGCGCCTCATCCACGGTCAAGTGATACGGATCGTGCACCACGTCGCCGGAGATCCAGAAGGAGGTGCGGTACTCGCCCTCCAGCGGGGGGTGATCCTCCTGGGCTACGAGGACACCGCTCTCATCTATCAGGTGGACAAAGACGGTATAATCGGCGTCGGGGATCGCCTCGGCGCGCCAGACGAGGGTGATAGAGATCGAGGATTGGGGATTGGGAATTGGCGACAGACTGTATCCCACCAGGGTGATGGCTTCGCCGAGACGCGCTCCCACCGGATGGGTAACGTCGTCGGAGAGCGGTTCGAGCGGACGGAGCGGCACGAGATCCAACAGCGCCAGGTCGAGCGGCGGCTGATCGGGGGAGCGCCTGGCGCTCAGATGACCCTCGCCTCGGGCATGAAGCCCGGCGTGGAGCGCGGCGATGGTCGGGACCTCGGCGTCGGAAGCGGGAGACAAGACGTAGCGGTCGCGGTAGATCGCGCCCGGATGCCAGAGCGTGGGCGGAAAATTCCCCCCGCCAGGGTAGCCATCCATCCCGGTGATAGGCTCCATGTCGCGTCCAAGAAGCTGGACAAAAGCGATCAAGTCCTCCTGTGGCGGTTCCTGCGCCCGCCAGTAAAGGCTCACCGGCGCGGGCTTCCCCGGATGCACCTCCTCCACCTCGATGTGGCCGCCCAGAAGCTGGATCGGCGTCCCGTCAAAGATCAAGTCGAGACGCTCCATCTCTGCGGGCAGTTGGCTCTCCTGGATCGTTCCCGGCACGGCATACGCCGGCAGGATGAAGGCAAAGAGAGAGATGAGCGCGAGCGCCAGATGTCCCCCGCCCACCAGCGCCGCCAGTCCGGGTCTCCAACGGAGCGGGACGAGACGGCTCAGGCCGAGCATCAGGAAAATGGAGATGGGAGCGACGACGGGCATCAGGTAGCGACCTTGCGACCCCAGCACGATCATGATAAAGCGCCAGACGGAGCCAAAGATGAGAAAGAAGGCAGAGGCCAGAACCAGCAAGCCCATCTGCACGGCTCTCGTTGCTTTGCGCGTGGTCCACTGCTCGATCACAAGGATGATCAGCCCCAAGATACCCAAGCGCACCAAAAACCACCAGACGCGGTACATCCATCCGGCGACGGACACGTTGAACCAGCCGAACATCGCCCAGTAGGACATCTCCAGGCCGCGCAGTTGGGGTATCACGTCGAAAAATCCGATCGGCTCCGGGCGGACGGTGGCGGTGTGGCTGAGCCAGGCGTCCACGCCCATCAGTTCGCCGTAGAGGAGCAGGTTGCGCAGGAACCACCAGCCGCAGACGAGGGCAGTGGCGCCGAATAAGATGACGGCGTTTGTGAGCAGGCGTGCGAGGTGCTCTTTTTGGAACGTATTGCGTATTACGTATTGCGCATTGCGCAGAGCATCAAGGAGGAGGGCCAGAGCGACGGCAGGGCCAAGGGTGACGCCGCTGAGCTTGGAGAGCGCCGCCAGACCGAGCGCCGCGCCGGTCAGCGCCAGGCCGCGCCGTGACAGGCCACGCATCGCCAACCGCACCGCGCCCCAGACGACGAGCGAGCCGAAAGCGGTCACGGCAGCGTCGTTGCTCACCCGCGCGGCGGTAAAGATGAACATCGGATTGAAGGCGGTGAGTGCAGCCGCACCCAGGGCCAGCCAGCGGCGGTCGGAAAAAAGCTCCAGCGCAATGCCATACGTTGCCAAGACGGCAAGCGAACCAAGTGCAGTCGAGACCAAGCGGGCGATATGCACCGTGAGGGGAGTGCCGCGCCAGGGAAATCGTTCAACGGGGGTGTGGACGAGAAAGTTCTTGTTGGCGACTCGGCCAGGGTCTCCCATCGCGTGGTAGGGGTTTCGCCACATCCAATCGCGAACGTCCACGTCATCAGGCACCCAAAAGGTCACGGCAGCGCAGAGCGCGTAATACAGGGGCGGGTGGCTCGCCACGTAGCCGGTCACTCGCTGCCCCGAAGGCGTGCCCTGTACCGGCAACCCGCGCCCCTCGGTCAGCTCGTGGATGTAGGAATAGTGACCGTTGGCGTCGGGGGACTCAAAGATCGGAATGGTCGCGCCGTAGAGCACGGATAGGATGACGAAGAATGAGAGGAGGATGACGAATGACGAATGACGAACGACCAGTGATCGGATCCGAGATTTGGGGGTTACGGTTGGATTCATGTTTGCCTTCTATTCTCCGCTGACCACGATAGGGATCAGCTCGACGTACCGATCGGGAACTGACGTGCCGTCTACCAGGGTGACGGGGCGCTCGCCGGTGGCGGCGTCGTACATACCAGCCCGCAACGTGTACTCTCCCGCGCGCGCGTCGGAAGGGATCGGGATGGTATAATGGGTCTCGATCACCTCGCCCGGCAACCACTGATTGGAGTAATACGCGCCTTCCTGCACCCAACTGTCGGTCTGAGCCAGCATCGTCCCATCGATTCCAACCAGGTGGTTGAAAACGGCATAGATAGGTCCCATGCGGCGCAACGCTTTCCAGTAAAGCGTCAATTCGACGGCGCCGCCAGGCTCGACGGTCGCCGCAGCCAGATCGTAGCCCAGCAACCTCACGTCGTCGCCCAGCACCACGTCCAGGCGCTGCTCCATCGGCGGCGCCCGATAGCGACGCGGACGGGCCTCGATTGCCACCTCCGGCAGCGCCACGCTCGCGCCGGAAAGCTTTTCTTCACGCTTCCACCAGTCGAGCACTTTGTACGAGCGCGTCCCATCCATCGGCAGCGGCGCCCCGGCAGCGTCGTAGACGGTCAAGCGGATCCGGTAATCCCCCGGCGACGCGTCCACCGGCAAGGGGAGAGTATAGTGGCCTTTCAGCACCGCGCCGGCCTGCCAGCGGCTGGTGGGGAACCAGTTGGCAACCGGCTGAACACGTTGCTCTACCAGCGGCGTTTCGTCGCCGTTCACCAATTCGATCCCCAACTCGCAATCCTCCGTGGGGGACGTCATCACTTGCCAGTAGAGATCAAACAAGAGGGGGTTGCCCTGCGTGAAGCTTTCTCCCCAGGGCACGTACCCGGCCAGCGCCAGCGTGTCGCCAAAGGTAGCGCGCACCTCGCGACCGGGCAGCGCCTCGATCTCCTGGACGGCAGGCACGGAGTGGCCCACGCGCACCCGGCCCAGCTCGAAGGGATCTCCTCCCTCCGGCAGCCACTCGTCTCCCTCCGACGGAAGGACGCGCACGCGAAGCACATAGTCGCCGGGGGGGACGCCGAGCGGAACGACCAACCCGCGTCGCTCGATAAAGGTCTCGCCAGTATTCCATCTCTGCGTGTGAGCGTGGGCCGCTCCGACGTCGAACTGGTACTCCTCCCAGTCGCCGGTTGGACCGCTCAACTCCAGCCGCAGCATCAGCCCGTGCGGAATATCCCGGAGGACGCGCCATCGAGTGAGAATCAGGATCGCTTCCCCGATGGTCGGCTCCAGGTTTGCCAGCGCCACACCCTCCAATTTCAAACGCCCCGATCCCGGCCCAAAGCGAACGTCCACACGTTCCACACGCTCATATCCTTCCTTTCTCCCGTGCAAAATTGTGGGCAGAAATACCTGGAAAGAAAAGTCCTCCGTCGTCGGCTCGCCGTTCTCGGACGAATCCTCGGTCAGGATCGCCGGCAATTCCTCAACCGGAGCAACGCGGTAAAGCGTCAGGTTCCACTGAGACCAGACCTGGTGGGTGTGCTCGTGCAGCCAGCGAGCGACGAGCCAGTCTGGATCCACAGGTTCGACGGAATTGTAGGAAACCCAGACGCGGTCGTGGGTCTCGAATATCTCGGTCAACGTGTCTGCGGCTAACTCGGCGTCCACCTGGAGATCGCGCAACGGGATCGTGTACGATGGCAATGGCCCCGCATCGTAATAAAAGAGCAGCCACCGTTGCCAGGGACCGTGAAGCAGCAATCCATCGCCGGGACGAGCGTGCGCTCGTAGATATTCTATCCGGGCGCGAAAGCTCTCGCTCAGCGGAGCATAGGTGGGTTTGTAAGCATAGAGGTCCACAAAGAGGATTCCAAGGAACAATGAACAACGGACAAGGAACAATGAACAATGAACAATCGACGATTTGATTGGCCGAGCGGTTGACCAAGATAGAGCGGATCCCAGGATCAGGATGACGGCAGGTAACGCCGCTGTCAGGTAGCGGCCGGTCACGCGCTCTGGCAAGGCCAGGACCGCGATCAATGGCACGCCCAGCAGCAAGCCCAGCAACACCCCTTCCTGTTTGTGTCCACGCGGCAGCAGGAGATTCCGTCGTTGAGCCAAGCCGAGGCCGAGCACCGTCAAGATCAGCGGCAGGCCCAGGTGGTACCAGTTCGGGCGGATTGTGGCGCCCAGATAGAGTCCGTTGAGAGCGCGGAATAAGGCCTCCCAACGCACGCGCGAGGCGACGCCCTTCTGCCAGATGGAAGCCAGCGTAGCCCACAATCCCGGCGCGAGGAACGCCCAGAGAACCATGCTCCCACCCAACACGAGATGAACGGCCAGCCAGCGCGCCCACAGATGGCGGTAACGTCGCCAGTTCACGAGCAAGAATAGATCTTGAGCGATGAGCACAAACGCCATAAAGTAATGGGTGAACATCCCCAGGCCGGTCACCAGCCAGAAGAGACCCCACCAGCGCGCTTGATCCTGACTCAACAGCCGGACAAAGATAAAGGTGGAAATCAGGCTCCACAACGCAAGCAACGCATACATCCGCGTATCCTGTGAGACCCGCACGTGAAAAGGGGAAATCACGAGCAGGAGCGTCGTCAACAGAGCCGCCGAGGGACGCATCGTCTGCCGGGCCAGCCGGTACATCGCTGCTGCTGTCACAAGCCCGATACCGACGGACAGGAAACGGACGGCAAACTCGCTTCGCCCGGCCAGCGGCATCCAGAGGGAAAGCAACAGGTAGTAGAAGGGAGGATGCTCGCGAATGGCATCGCGCAGGTAGGCGAATATCCCCAGGGGTCCCTGGGCGGCGATAAAGACGCTGCCGACCTCGTCGAAGGTCAACTCCCGCTCGCCCAACGTGCAGGTGCGCAGCGCAAAGGCCAGGAGCAGCAGGCCGACCACTGCCCAGGAGATCAGGTTGCGCCTGCGTTGCGTCGTGCTCATGGTGTCACCTTGGGCGTGAGGAGTGAATTTTTCCCTTACGGCCTTGCAAAGTAACTCTTACACCTTGCAGGGCGGCTCACTAGCAACCGACTTGATCAGCTCGGTTGCAGCTTGAATCTGCTCCTCAGTGCCGCTAATCCCGAGCCAGGACGCGCCCTCCGCGCCATAGACGCCCCCTGCCGCGATCAGACAGGCATTGGCGCCCGTCAGCAGCTTGATGGCGTCCAGTTCGGTGAAAATCTGGCCGGGGACGGGCAACAGGCGCGGCCCCTTGGCGTCTGGCGCGTTGCACCGCTGGGCCAGCACGTCCACGTCTTCGAGCACGCGCTTTTCCAGGCCCACGGGCACGATCAGGCGCACCCGCCGCCCGACCACCGCCGCGAGCGCCGCCAGGATCGTCCCGCCCTGCGGATGGCCGATCTGCACGGCGGCTTTTCCGCGCGCGTCGAATGCGTTCGCCCCTTTCAAGACCACGTCGCCCGCCTCGAGATCGTCCACCGCATCAAAGATGGTCTCGCCCTGTTGCCACTCGCCGTCGCGAATGACCACGTCTCCCAGGAGCTTCGCCTTGATAATTTTGGCGCCGGGAGCCACCGTCATCCCGCGACGGAAACCCTCCCGCGAGAATCCCTCGGCCTGCCCCAGCGACGTCAATATTTCTTCGGCCACGTAGCCGTTCGTCGTACCGGCGATGACGACCAACGTTCCCTTTTCAAGTACGCGCTTGATGTCGGGATGCTGAGCCATGCCCTTGCCGATCAATCGCTTGCCCATCACCGTAGTCACACAGATTTGCTTCATTTTGGTCTCCCCTCGTTCGATCTCATAAAGACGCTTGACGTGGCTATTCTACCACGCTCCCCTGGGGAGGCAAACGGACTTGACAATCCTGCCCTTTCTCCGGTATCATGCGATCACGATGAAACGAGACCAACCATCGTCGCTGAGCCTCGCCCCTTATGCCGGCCGTTGGGTGGCGCTGGTACGCGGGCGCGTGGCTGGCGTGGGCTGGACGGCTGAAGAAGCCCGTCGCGCCGCCAAACGCAGCCGTCCCAAGGAGGAGCCGCAGTTGCTCTTTGTATCCGCCGTAGAGCCGTCCAATGAAAACAAGTCGCTCACCTGACTGAAGATGAATGTACAAATTTCTCCTTCCGACTGGCCCCTGAAACAGATCCGCGCCATCGCTGCCGAGCGCGGCGTGCGGGTCTGGGTGGTGGGCGGCGCCGTGCGCGACGCGCTGCTGGAGCGCCCCGTGCACGACTGGGACTTTGCCACAAACCGGGACGCGCTGGATTTGGCCCGGGCGGTGGGCGATTCGCTGGGCGGGGCCTACTTTCCGCTGGACACGGAACGAGGCACGGGCCGGGTCATCCTGACGGCGGAGCATGGCGCGCGATTGGAGCTCGATTTCGCCGCCCTGCGCGGCCCCGATCTGGAGACTGACCTGGCCGCGCGGGATTTCACTATCAACGCGATGGCGCTGGACGAGACAGGCGCGTTGGTGGACCCACTGGGCGGCGAGGCTGACGTGAAAACCAGGCGCATCCGCGCTGCAAGCGAGCGTGCTTTCCAAAAAGATCCGCTGCGCACGTTGCGCGCGGCGCGGTTGGAGGCCGAGCTGGGGTTCGAGATCGAGCCGCAGACAGCAGCCTGGATCCGTCGCGACGCGCCGCTGCTGAATCTCCCGTCAGCCGAGCGGCTGCGGGACGAGTTCGCGCGCGGGATGGTGCTTCCGGGCGCGTCCGCCTATCTCCGGCGCCTCGACGAGCTGGGCCTGCTGCCCCACGTGGTGCCGGAGCTGGAATCGCTCAAGGGTGTCGCCCAATCGCCGCCGCACCGCTTCGACGTGTGGCGTCACACGCTGGTGGTCGTGGACACGCTGGAGATGGTCGTCGCCGCCGTCACCGGCGAGCCTCTTGGCCCCAGGCCGCGCGCGCTGGCCGATGCCCCTCCCGCCGCGTGGGGCGACATCGCGCGGACGCTGAGCCAATTCAGCGGCGACGTGCGCGAGCACCTGGCGGTCGAACCCTGCGCTGGTCGCGACCGAGCGTTGTTGCTCAAACTGGCCGCCCTGCTGCACGACGTCGGCAAGCCCGAGACCTGGTCGGAGGGGGAGGACGGCTATATTCATTTCTACGGTCACGAACCGGCGGGAGCGCGGATCGCAGCCGCGCGACTGCGAAGGCTGCGCTTCAGCGGCGACGAGGTGAGACGGGTACGCACGATCGTCGAGGGACACCTGCGCCCGCCTCACTTGGCGCGCGCCGAGAAGGTCACCCGCCGAGCTGTCTACCGCTACTTTCGCGCCACGGGCGACGCGGGCGTCGAGATCGTGCTGCTCAGCCTGGCCGATCACCTGGCGACCTGGGGGCCTAACCTCCGAGAGCGTCGCTGGGCGCGGCGGCTGGAGGTGGCGGAGCTTTTGCTGAGCCACTACTTTGAGCGGCGCGAGGAAACGGTCGCCCCGCCCCCGCTCCTCAGCGGCCACGACCTGATGAACGAGCTGGAGCTGGAGGCCGGGCCGGAGATTGGGCGACTGCTCGAGGCATTGCAAGAGGCGCAGGCAGCCGGAGAGGTGCAGACGCGAGAGGAAGCGTTGGCGCTGACCGCGCAGATCTTGGACGTTGCGACGAGGTGACGAGGCCAATGCACATTGACGATGGGCACAGATTGTGTTATGATGGTCGCAAGGAGGTGAGTCAATGTCTCAGGCTACTCAAACTGCGACAGAATTAACCCATCCAGTTCCGATGGCGGCTGTTTCGGCACCGGCGCAGCCAAAACTGCCTCAAAAAAAGAAAGTCTGGACAGTCCAAGATCTCCTAGCTCTGGCTGACGACGAGAACCGTTACGAATTGGTACGGGGAGAGTTGATTATGATGACACCTGCCGGTGCTCGCCATGGAAGACTTGCCATACGTCTGGGGGCGGCTTTAGCTAACTTTGTTGAAGATCGCGCGCTGGGCGGAGTTTACGCAGCCAAGACGGGCTTTGTGTTGGAAGACGAACCGCAGACCGTCCGCGCCCCAGATGCATCCTTTGTGCGGCAGGAACGCATCCCTCCCGAAGGAGAGCCAAAGGGATTCTGGACCCTTGCCCCTGATCTGGCGATCGAGATCGTCTCTCCCTCAGAGACGGCCCAACATATCCACGAAAAAGTAGCCGACTATTTGCGGGCTGGCACACGTCTGATCTGGTTGGTCTACCCCGATAGCCAGACCGTGATGGAGTATCACCCGCCAATGGAGGCGCGGCGTCTAACTGTCGAGGACGACCTGGACGGCGGTGACGTCGTGCCGGGATTCCGCTATCCCCTGAAGCGTCTCTTTGCCTGACCGAGGCTCAGAAGTACGCCTCGTAGCCGGCGATCCTCAATTCATCCCGCATAGTCTGCAACTCCCGGCGCAGGTTGGAGTTGACGGGGACGCCCTGCTCGCGGATCAGTTTCTCTTTCTCGTATTCCTTCTCGCCGGCCACGTAGATGCGCGTCTCTCCGGGCGCTTTGCGCGCGTTCTGCAATGTGCGCATGATCTGGCCCGTGATGCGGCGGGAAACTTCCAGTGGGATGAAGTGTTCGATATCAATCGCCAGGAAAAAGTGGCCCAGCATGTAGGGGCGGCGAGAGCCATCCTCGGCGAATCCCAACAGGTCTTTCATGAACACCCCTCCGCACAGCGAGGCCGAGAGGATCTCGACCATGGCGGCCAGATCGTAGCCTTTGTACCCGGCCAGCAGTTCTCCCGCGCCGCCTAACGGCAGCAGTGCCGCTTCCGCTTTGCCAAAATCCTCAAGTGCCTGATCCGGGTCGGTGAGCGGGTTTCCCTCGGCGTCGATGACCCACCCTTCGGGGGCGGGCTTTTCGGCGCGGGCCAGCACCTCGATCTTGCCCCGCTGAGTGATGGACGTGGCCCCGTCGAAGCAGAAAGGATACGGCTCGTCAGATGGAGCGGCAAAGGCGATGGGATTGGTGCCCAGCATCGGCTCGGTGCTAAAGGTGGGAGCGATGGCCGGGCGAGCGTTGGTCACGGTGAACCCCATCATCCCCTCCTTCGCCGCCATCAGTGGATAATAGCCGGCGATGCCAAAGTGTGTGCCGTCGCGCACGGTCACCGCTCCCAGGCCGTACTGCCTGGCCTTGTCCATCGCCATCCGCATAGATCGGTGAGCGATCACGTGTCCCATCCCATGATGACCGTCCACCAGGGCGGTGGTCTCGGTCTCTTTGACGATCTCCATCTCGGTCCGGGTGAACTGGACGCCGGCCTCGATCCGATCGTGATAATACTTGAGCCGGCCCACACCGTGCGATTCGATACCCCGCAGGTCAGAGGTGATAAGCACCTCTGCGCAGATACGGGCCTCATCCTCGGGGACGCCGAGGGCCTGAAATACGTCCATCATGAAATCTTGTATGACGTTGACGGGAATGCGCGTAATATCTGTCATATCGCTGCTCCTTGTGTCTTGTGGACCCAAACGATCTCGTTGAACACGCACTATATCAGATAAACTCCTTATGTCAAACTCTTCCAAATTGAGGATCGAGCGAATTGCCAATATGAGCAGAATAGACTACAATATACTTGGTAGCGATGTAGAGACAGACTCAACAAGTCGCAATGATCGACAGGAATAGGAGGTAAGAGGTATGTCAGGTCATAGTAAATGGTCCACCATTAAACACAAAAAAGCCGCCGAGGATGCCAAGCGAGGCAAAATCTTTACGCGGCTGGCACGGGAGATCGCCGTCGCGGCACGCGAGGGGGGCGGCGATCCCGACATAAACTTTAGCTTGCGTCTGGCCATAGACAAAGCCAAGTCCGCCAACATGCCCAAGGACAACATCGAACGGGCCATCAAGCGCGGTACTGGTGAACTCAAGGGCGCGGAACTTGTAGAGATGACTTATGAGGGCTATGGTCCAAATGGGATCGCTCTGTTGGTGCAAACGCTCACCGACAACAAGAACCGCACGGTATCTGACATTCGCAGGGTGTTTGGCCGGCAAGGCGGATCGTTGGCCGAAGCCGGCTCGGTAGCCTGGCAGTTCAGCCGCAAAGGATACATCACCATCGCCCCCGACGGCATAGACCCGGACACGCTCTTTGAGGTCGCGGTAGACGCAGGAGCAGAGGACGTAGAATTTGGCGACGATCTGATCGAGGTCCACGTCGCCATCGAGCACTTCCAGGCGGTACGGCAGGCACTGGAGAAAGCCAGTATTCCTTGTGCGTCGGCCGAGATGACGATGGTGCCCCAAACGACGATGCAACTGGAAGAAAAGGAAACTGTACGAGTGATGAAGCTCATTGATGCACTGGAGGAATTGGACGACGTCCAGCAAGTGTACTCCAATCTGGACATCACGGACGAGATGATCGCCCAATACGAGACGTTGTCGTGAATGTTCAGGCGAATAGCAGGGGTCTAGAGCGAAATGCGTGTACTCGGTATTGACCCCGGCACAGCCATTACCGGCTACGGCGTGGTGGAAGAGGTAAATGGGAAGCTCAAGGCGCGGGCTTTTGGCGTGATCAGGACGCCGGCCGGCCAACCTCTTCCCGCTCGTCTGCAATCAATTTACAAAGAGGTAAAAGAATTGGCGACGGAGTGGGAACCGACCGGGGCAGCCGTGGAGGAACTGTTCTTTAGCAAGAACGTGCGCACGGCGATGAGTGTAGGCCAGGCGCGGGGGGTGGCGCTTCTGGCGCTGGCCGATGCGGGGATGGATGTGGTCGAGTACACGCCTCTGGTGATCAAACAAGCGGTGACCGGGTACGGAAGCGCGGACAAGGCCCAGGTACAGGAGATGGTGCGGCTGTTGCTGGGGTTAAAAGAGACACCGCGCCCCGACGATGCCGCCGATGCACTGGCCGTCGCCATCTGCCACCTGCACTCGGCGCGCCTGACCGCGCTTTCCAACGCCTCCAACACCCCGCTCTCTGGAGAGGACTGAAGGGGAGAAAAGAAGCGAAATGATCGCCAGGCTCAGCGGAACCGTGTGGAGCACCGGGGAGAATCACCTGGTGGTCCGCGTTGGAGGGATCGGCTTCCACGTGCACGTCCCCACGGGCGTTCTGAGCCTCGACGTAGAGCAGCCTATCGAGTTGTTCACCTACCTCCACGTTCGGGAGACCGAACTGGCGCTTTACGGATTTCTCGTTCAAGAAGAAAGAGAACTGTTCGAGCTTTTGCTGGGCATCTCTGGCATCGGGCCAAAGGCCGCGCTGGCGCTGGTGGGCGCTGTCTCTTCAGACGCGCTGCGCCAGGCCGTGCTACAGAATGAGCCGGGATTGTTAACCCGCGTGCCAGGCATTGGCTCGAAAACGGCCCAGAAAATCATATTTCATCTCAAAGACAAAATCATACCCACCGGGGTAGAGGCCGCGCCGCTGTTGAGCGAAACGGACGCCGAGGTCATCGCCGCGCTGACCAGTCTGGGCTTTAGCCTGGTGGAGGCGCAAACGGCACTTCAGAATTTGCCGCGAGGCGAGGAGCTACCTGTCGAGGAACAGGTGCGCCTAGCACTGGCTTACTTTGCAGCACCTTGATCTCGTATTCGCACGGGTTGGAGGGACGCCGATGGTACAAGAGAAGCAGTCAGAGACCCGCCCCAACTGGCTCCAGCGATTACGTCGTCTC
>Ga0180434_10002333_pt1 | contig 25659 bp, 21 predicted proteins | sample SS_ome_7_FD_132453 | JGI IMG/M metagenome (GOLD analysis project Ga0180434, IMG submission 132453) | Hypersaline lake sediment archaeal communities from the Salton Sea, California, USA - SS_1_D_2 metaG | ecosystem: Environmental > Aquatic > Non-marine Saline and Alkaline > Hypersaline >... | reverse complement strand
CTGTACTCCTTGAACGCCTTGAGTGCCTTGTAGACCTTGGACTCCCTGTACACCCTGAACGCCTTGAGTGCCCTGTAAGCCTTGAACGCCCTGAACGCCCTGAACGCCTTGAGTACCCTGTAAGCCTTGAACACCCTGAACACCCTGAACGCCTTGAGTACCTTGTAAGCCTTGTACACCCTGTACTCCCTGAACGCCTTGAGTACCTTGTAAGCCTTGAACGCCCTGAACTCCCTGAGTACCTTGTAAGCCTTGAACGCCCTGAACGCCCTGAACTCCCTGAGTACCTTGTAAACCTTGAACTCCTTGAACGCCTTGAGTGCCCTGCAATCCTTGTACGCCCTGTGCTCCCTGGGTACCTTGTAGGCCTTGAACGCCCTGAACACCTTGAGTGCCCTGCAAGCCTTGAACACCCTGAACGCCCTGAACGCCTTGAGTACCCTGTAAGCCTTGAACACCCTGAACGCCTTGAACGCCTTGAGTACCTTGTAAGCCTTGTACACCCTGTACTCCCTGTACTCCCTGAACGCCTTGAGTACCTTGTAAGCCTTGAACGCCCTGAACGCCCTGAACGCCTTGAGTGCCCTGTAAGCCTTGAACCCCCTGAACTCCTTGCAAAGCCGCATCTTCTATTGTAACTCTAACAGTACCGCTACTTGAATCAACAATTAAATAGTCAGTAGAATTAGCTGATGCGGACGTGGGTATTCCTGATGGCTCTAAATAGAAATTCAAAATATCTGCGCCACTATTATAATCTAATCCAACTCCTGAATTTGTGGTAATCTGTGTTGTTAAGGAATCATAACCGCCCTGGACACCTTGTATCCCCTGAGTTCCCTGAGTTCCCTGTATACCTTGGATGCCTTGGATGCCTTGGATGCCTTGGACGCCTTGTAAACCTTGAAGCCCCTGAACTCCTTGTACGCCCTGAGTACCTTGTATTCCCTGTACGCCTTGAACGCCTTGTAATCCTTGAATACCCTGAACACCCTGAACACCCTGTGAGCCGCTTAGATTAACGTTCCAGCTAGAATAAGACGTTGTTTCTGTATCTCTTGTAGAAAAAGTAAGCTGGACAGACATCCCTCCAGTTAATGCATTATAGCTTTGAACAACACCTGTAAAGTAATTTGTTTCATTGTACGCTATTATAACGTTATCAGACACACCATAAGATAAGCCCGTTCCTACTGTAATATTTACTGTGTTCCCAACGTCGCTATCTAGGTCTAATGTATCGCTACTAGTTGTTGCATATAGAGCTGACTGGCCCTTGATCCCCTGAACTCCTTGTACACCTTGAGTACCTTGTAAACCTTGAACACCTTGAACACCTTGAGTGCCCTGTAAGCCTTGAACACCCTGAACGCCCTGTACTCCCTGAGTACCTTGTAAGCCTTGAACACCCTGAATACCCTGAATACCCTGAATACCTTGAACGCCTTGAACGCCTTGTAGACCTTGGACTCCCTGTACACCTTGCACACCCTGAGTACCTTGTAAGCCTTGGACTCCCTGTACGCCTTGCACACCCTGAGTACCTTGTAAGCCTTGAACTCCCTGTACACCTTGAACGCCCTGAGTTCCTTGTAAGCCTTGAACTCCCTGGACGCCCTGAACGCCTTGAGTCCCCTGTAAACCTTGAACACCCTGAATGCCTTGCACACCTTGAGTACCTTGTAGACCTTGAACTCCTTGTACGCCCTGTAAAGAGGCTGCTTTTTCTACTAAGTCGCCATCGGATATTCCACTAGCATACCAATAGTCTAAAACTCCAGATGCACCAGAAATACCAACAGTTAATCCCAGATATCTATTAGCAGGTATCACATTTGTATTGGCGTCAGAAACACTGCTCCAAGGTCCGTATCTATCATCTGAAGGCTTAGGAGCATTGATAAGTATATTGTCGTTTAGATTAATTGCCATAGCTATTAATTACCCTTGATAGTATTGTTGCCTAGTTACATTATAGTACACTAAAAGCTTTTAACAAACTTTTAATTTACTAAAATTCCACTACTAAAGGCTCAACATCCGATCTTGTAGCTGTAAAAGTCCAGAAAAATTCATGAAAATTTTTGTGATCACAAGATACTACAAAATTATTTTCTGAAACATTTATACTTTCAACAAATAAACTACAATTATCCCTATAGCTAGTCAATTGCACACTTAGATTATCATCATCTGCATTTAGTACCAAATCTTTTAGATATTCTGGTAAAGAAACAACACATTTGCCATTTTCCAGTTTGCCTTTTCCAGATAGTCTAACTCCATGAAAAGGAGACTCTAGACTACTATATCTTAAAAGCATTCCTTCTTTGTCTTTACTAGGATGTTTAATCAAGAAGCTTTTAGTTGTTGCTGAAAGAGTTCCTAATAATGTAAGCTCATTAGTTGATTCATTAAATGTAAAGTTAGAACTGCCTGTTGCGTCATTTGCTCCGTCTTTATAAATAACTTGATTCGCAGATCCTGCTACTGGACCTTCTACACCTTGAACGCCTTGAACACCTTGAGTGCCTTGGATTCCTTGGACACCTTGAACACCCTGAGTACCTTGCAGTCCTTGAGTGCCTTGAACGCCTTGAATTCCTTGGGTGCCTTGAACACCTTGAACACCTTGAACACCTTGAACACCCTGAGTGCCTTGTAATCCTTGAGTACCCTGTACACCTTGAACGCCTTGAGTACCCTGAAGGCCTTGTACTCCTTGTACACCTTGTACACCCTGAGTGCCTTGTAAGCCTTGAACTCCCTGGACACCTTGAACTCCCTGAGTGCCTTGTATTCCTTGTACTCCTTGAATACCTTGGACACCCTGAACGCCCTGAGTGCCTTGTAATCCTTGGGTACCCTGTACACCTTGAACGCCTTGAGTTCCCTGTAAACCTTGGACACCCTGTACGCCCTGTACACCCTGAGTGCCTTGTAAGCCTTGAACCCCCTGTACACCTTGAACACCTTGGGTTCCTTGTAAACCTTGGACACCCTGAACGCCCTGTACTCCCTGAGTGCCTTGTAATCCTTGGATACCCTGTACACCTTGAACACCCTGTGTTCCTTGTACGCCTTGTACGCCTTGTACGCCTTGAACACCCTGAGTGCCTTGTAATCCTTGAACACCCTGTACGCCTTGAACACCCTGAGTGCCTTGCAGCCCTTGAACTCCTTGTACGCCCTGGACACCCTGAGTACCTTGTAGTCCTTGAACGCCTTGGACACCTTGAACACCTTGGGTGCCTTGTAACCCTTGAACACCTTGTATTCCTTGAACGCCTTGAGTACCTTGAATACCCTGGATTCCCTGTAAACCTTGAACTCCTTGTAAGGCTGCATTTTCTACAGTAATTCTTACAGGATCGCCGCTTAAATCAGCTATTAGATAATCTACTGGGTCGGTGGTTATTGTAATACCTGTTGGTTCTATAAATAAAGTTGCGGTATCATTACCACTGTTATAAATAAGACCAACACCTGAATTTGCCGTTAACTCTGTTGTTAAGGAATCATATCCACCTTGAACACCTTGTATACCTTGAGTACCTTGAGTCCCTTGGATACCTTGGACACCCTGTAATCCTTGAGTACCCTGTACACCTTGAATACCCTGAGTTCCTTGGATGCCTTGAACACCTTGAATGCCTTGGATGCCTTGAACACCTTGAATACCTTGGATACCCTGGACACCTTGTGTACCCTGAATACCTTGTAGTCCTTGAGTGCCCTGAACACCTTGAACACCCTGGGACCCTTGGATACCTTGAATGCCCTGTACACCTTGGGCTCCAGCAGGACCAGGAGCGCCGCCAAGATTTACGTCCCAAGCAGAAAAAGTACCTGAGCCAGTAGCGTTATCAACATCTACAGTCATAGAGCCAGTACCGACATTATAAGCAGTAACTGTACCTGACATAAAATTACTAGCGTCGGCTGTTATAACGGCTTCTTGTCCAACGCTCCACTGTAGACCTGTGTCTACTGTAAAAGTTTTTGAACCAGTTCCAATTGTTAAGCTAGTAGAACTCGTTGTAGCATATCTATCACCCTGAGTGCCTTGTACACCTTGAACACCCTGAGTTCCTTGTAATCCTTGAACTCCCTGCACGCCTTGAACGCCCTGAGTGCCTTGTAGTCCTTGAACTCCCTGCACGCCTTGAACGCCCTGAGTGCCTTGTAGTCCTTGAACTCCCTGCACGCCTTGAACGCCCTGAGTACCTTGTAGTCCTTGAACTCCCTGTATGCCTTGAACGCCCTGAGTACCTTGCAGTCCTTGAACGCCTTGAATACCCTGGATGCCTTGAGTGCCTTGTATACCTTGTATACCTTGAATACCCTGAACACCTTGAAGACCTGTGCTACCTTCTACTATTTTGAGCACTAAGTCTGAATCTTGAATTCCACTAGCATACCAGTATTCTGCTACCCCACTTACTCCGGTAACTCCTACTGTTAAACCAACATATCTGTTAGCTTCTATAACACTAGAATTAGCTCCAGATATACTTGGCCATGGACCATATCTATCGTCGCTAGGCTTCGGAGCATTTACAAGAATATTATCATTGAGATTTATTGCCATGTTTATGAGTTCCTTAATTCCATAGTGTCAGAACCGGTACTTGTAGCGTAATTAGTAATGTAAGTTTTGAAGTTTCTAGCTGACCATAATGAGTCTGGACTATCAACGTCTCCAGTAACAGTAGAACCGAATAGATTTGACCCGCCTCCAATACTACCATTATTTAGAGCTGTAACATACCATACAGTTTTGGTTGTGTATGTTGAGTCATGAGCAAACCATAGATATTTACTACTTGCGTTCCACTGGATAGAAATTGTTCCTGAAGCAGAAGAGACAACTTTATTCGCATTTCCTGCTTCAATTTCTGCAATAATTTGAGCAGCGGATAGTTGGGAGTCTGCTAGTCCCCAGAAGTATGGATATATACCATTTATTGTTGGAGAACTAGTGGTGTCGCTAACGCTGCCAGAAACTCTTGATCCATCTAGATTTGTTCCAACATTTCCTTTGTTATCATAATAGGCTCCAGTTCCAGCGCCATAGTCTACTGTAACGGCCCAATTATTTGATCCGAAAACAATAGCTGGTGTTCCTAAGCTAAGAACATTCCCAGCTTGAGAAGTAGAAGAAATTCCTGTGCCAGTAAATGTATATTGAGTTGCTGCACCAACAAGGGAAGGACCTGATGTTCCATCTCCGTTTGTAATGCTTCCTTGGTTAAATGTAGCTGTTAATGATCTAGCTGTAGTGCTTCCTACCTCTAATGTTCCTCCACCACCAGAAACACCGAGAGTTACAGATCTATTTGAAGCAATTGAAGCATCAATAGTTGGGAACAAGATTGTATCTAATACTTCTACTACACTTTTTGTTTTCCATTCTGAGGCTGGGGTTGGATCTGCACCTCCGACCTCTACCGACTCAACACTATCTCCAATGGTTGTGTTATAAATAGTACCTAATAAACCCCCAGAAATATAAACAGCTTCATTAGGAGCGACACCAGTTATGCTTCCTGCGTCTGAAATAAGGTTGCTAACATCTGTTTTGATAACTTGTCCGCTTTGTTCTACGAGAACTTTATCTGTTCCAACAATATCTGCATTTTCAGGCAAGCCAGGAACTTTAAGCGTAGAACTAATAGATAGATCATCTACAACTAATTCACCAGAAGTAGAGACATAGCTCACGCCACTACCAGAAGTTTGGAATTTACCTAATTCACCTACTCCGTCTACGCCACTGTAAAAAACCAGTGACCCACTTCCCGGTGTTATAATGATATCTGCCATAACTTTTATTTACTCCTAAATGTTGTTTTGCCTAGCAAGGACGGTGTTAGTATTAATTACACCTGAATAGTTTTTTGGGCTATATTTTTTGCCATTTTGACAAAAGATGCTGATAACAACTGTCTCTCCAACTTTCTTTAGTATTATTACCGATTGATAATGTATCAAATTTAAGCTTTTCATAAAAAAGAGGCATACAATAAGTTTTTCCTATTGCTTCATAGATAATATTTTCAACAATAGGAATTAAATCACATTGTTTCCAAATCTCATTTTCTTTGTATAAAACATCACAGATAGGTATTTCTAGATGAAAACCATTTTCTGTACAATATCTAGAAACTACATTTTCTGCATAATTTCTTTTTACTAGATAAATTTGACAACCTAAATCTGCATTGTGTCTTTCCCGAAAATTTATTCCTATTTCTTCTGGAAATTCCCTCATGGTACTTAATTGAACAAGCTCCCAATCCTCAGGAAGAGCGTTTAAAAAATCTCTCCATGTAAAATTCCAGTATTTTACAAAATCAAAAGATATGTCATCTTCAGCAACGATAACATATTCATAATCGGTGTTTTGAGTCCAGTATTTGTTTGTTAAAAGATGAGAAGTAACTGGACCATAACTGCCTATATGCAACTGAGATAAATTTCTACCACTGACTATATATTTATCTTCTTCCCATAAATCAAAAATAGAATAATAGACATTATCAATTCCATGCTTGACAAACTCTTGATTTACATATCTCCTTCTATCAACTGAGCTTTGAACACTCACTACAAATACTGGCGGAAAGTTTGATAGTTTATATTGAAGTTCTGTCATTATTTATGTAAATCATAATTTGCTGTTCATAATTATCTATAAATTCATCGTTTTTGATATACTTAGATAGATCTATTGACTGTCCTGGCACAATATTTTGAGTTGTACATGATCTAACTCTCACATCTTGAAAATGAGATAGTATATTGTCTCTAAAAATTTTAAACTTATCACGATTACCAGGATAGTATGTATGAAATTCTACAGCAATAAACTGAACATTTCTCTTTAGGTATCCAATATTTTCTGGAGTAAAGATATCATACTCAGCACCTTCTGCGTCAATTTTTAGAAAATCTATGTATGGGATTTTGTATTCGTTAATGAAATCTTTAAAAGTCATAATAGGAGATTGATCGTTTTCAGTAAATGAATTTATAACTGATCCATTTCGCCCTATGCTCTTATCAATATATTCTATCGGACAATCATAATAGTTCATAACTGATGTATTATTTCTAGTTATGTTGAGATACTCTCTAGAAGATTCTATGCAATAAAGATTTTTTAGTTTTTTGGATAAAGCATTGACGGAAAATGCTCCTACATTTGATCCTATATCAACAACAACATCTCCTTCTCTAACTTTTCTCCAATAGTCATATATTTTTTCTTCTTGAATTTCTCTATAAATTGTTTGCTTATCAACTTCCTTCATGGAACCCCAATTAATATGAGCAAGCCTATTCATAGTAGCAATCCTGTTAGTATCAACAAGATCAGGATGAACCCACCAATCCTCAAAACTGAATCCGTCCACAGGAGTCACATCGGGAACTGCAAGAACATAACCTTTAGAAAATAAATATTCTCTTGATTTTTCTTTATATGTTTGAGTAATATCTACATAGTCATCATGCTCATAAGTGATTACCGCAAACTTATATTCATCAAAAGGAATTTTAGTTAATACGTTATAAGTATCCTCTGGGGTCTGAATGTCCAGTTGCAGGTAATCAACAACTTTATCTGGATAGTTTTCTCTCAGTAATTTTCTATAATCAACTGTAAGAGCATCTGTTGCTATTGCTTTGTTTTTTCTAGTTTGATTATAGTTAGAAACAACTTCCTCATTATTATCAATACCTATCCCAGTCCAATTAAGATATGTCTCTAGCATAGCAGTATTGTTTGTATAGTAAGGAAAAGAAGAACCGATTTCTAAGTAAGTCCCATTTTCTTTACCGTTTAAAATATAAGCCACAAACATATCCTGTAATACTTGAGAATAGTTTTTTTCTATCTTGTCTTTATTATCGAACTGATAGATAAAGTTATACCACTCGTTATATTTGTCATAAGGAATAATGGTATTGTATTCTCTATCCATTCCTAGTTCTAAAGTCATTTTTTGTAGATACTGTTTTTGGCCATCATCAAGAACATCTAAATAATTTTTAAGCAAATGCTGATATGCCATTCTTGCTTCGTGAGGCTTATCCGTATACCACGCGGACCAACCTAAAAGAAAATAGAGCTCATGTATACCAGGGTACTCTAAGTCTGTATAAGTATCTACGGCATTTTCTGCTCTACGAATTGCTTCCTTTGTAAACCAATAACAATCCATATATGAGTCTTTTCTTTCAGCTATCTTTGCTAAATGATAATAAGCCTCTGGTCTATCTGGATAAATAGAATTTAAAAATTTCAAAAGAATGTTCTCTGTGAATTCTCTATCACCTAGTTCTCTAATAATAATTGCCATATATACCATACAGGCATATCTAAGGTCACCTTCAGATCTTTCTGCTGCTCTCAAAAAGAAACCACCAGCAGAAGAATAATTTTTAATATTGTAGTAATCCAAAGCTACTTCATAATTCTTAATTGGATCATCTGGATCAAGTATATAATTGTTTAGTTTGTTAATGTCTATCATAATTCTAGTATTTTATCCATCCTGTGTTTAGGAATTTCTATTAGGTATGCTGCATTATCTAAAAATCCGAAAGTAATAACAAAATTATTTTTATGTTCTGCTATTCCTACACAAAATTCTATTTTTCCATCCATAAAAGTAAAGGGTTCAGAAACTCTTAATAAATTAAAATCTCTGTCCCAAATAACACAACGGTGCCAATAATATCCGTCTTTTCTATCTGTTTGTGTTTGATATAAACCAACTTCATGGGTTATGCAGAAATAGTGGTCTTTGTATGGGATAATTTGAGATCCGCCTCTTAGATCATTAGTATCTAACAATACGGGTTCTCTTTGTAATATTGTATGTGTTTGTTTGGTTTCCGGATCAAATCTAACTAATTCTGTTGGATTACTCCATTTCACAAAATGATATGGTTTATCCATTACTGGCATCCAATTTTTTTCACAATATGTTCTATCTGGATCAGGGGCAGGGATTCTTACTCTACTAATTTCTTTTGCTTTCTTTCCTTCTACTATTAGTTCACTGAGTTCCATCCTACCAACACCAGTAGTAGTTGTGTCTCTTCTGACGCCGCAAATAAAGAACTTGTTGTCCCAAAATATTAATCTTCCGTCTTCTAAACCTATGAATTCCCATATGGGCTTTACGTCTAACTCAGAAGTATCTATCCATGACCATGCTGTGATGTTATAATTATCGTCTAATTCACAAAGATAATTGTATGTTGTTAATGTTCTATCTGCTTCTGGATGTATATAAAGTAGCGGACCCCATGCGTGTGGATTTCTAGTTTTATCAGCATGATACATAAAGTAATTTAGATTGCGAATATTTGCTACTAATTTTCCATTAATGTTAATTATACTAACATTAGTACTAGTTGGTCCTTTTAGTTCTTCTATTGGTAATATCAAAGGTATTACCTTGCCCCCATATTTGAGGGCTTCTTGTCCCAGAATTAGCATTTATTTAAATCCTATTGTTCTACTTGTAGTTCTTCTATGTCTTTCCTAATTGCTGTGAAATCCCAGAAGAATTCTAATTCTTCGCCAGCTTTAGGTCTTGCTACTTTTATAGTAAAACAATTTTTAGAAATGTCAACTTTATCCACAAATAATATTTTGCTATGGCCATAGTTAGTTATTTGAATTGAACAATTTTCTTCGTGTATTAAATCTTTTATGTAGTATGGCAAATCAACTACGCATTTCCCTTTCGATGTTTTTCCTCTTCCCGTAAGTCTAATGCCGTGGTAAGGAGATTCTAATGAGCCGTATACTAATTCTCCAGTATCTTTAGACGGATGAGGAATACGGAAGCTTTTGCTTGTTGCGGCAAAATTGCCATTAACTTGTAGTTTATAAGATGGATTGGTGGTACCAATTCCGATATTAGAGCCACTTTGAAAAATAATGCTATTTGTTATGGTGTCTGTGTCTTGCCACGAAGTAATATAATTAGCTATACCAGAACCATCAATAGTTCCGCTTGCTCCTCCTGTATTATCTATCCATGCTATACCACTTGCTGTAGAAGATAAAATCTGACCACTAGAACCGGGATTTAAATCTTGATCTAAAATACCATTAGAAACATAAAAATCACCTTCTACATGCAATTTAGCTGAAGCTGATGTTCCTCCAATAATAATGTCATTAATATCTTGATATATTTCACTATTACCTATCGTTACTCCGTCAGTAAATATAGGTAAATAATTAGTTGTGCCACCACCTTCAATTCCACTACTAACAACTCCACTAGCTCCGAAATAATCTAAATTATCCCATGTGGTTGTTCCGTCTCCAATTTTGAATCTGTATGTATCTGTTTCAAATCCTATTTCGCCTTCATATAAAATCCCGCGTCCTAATGTACTAGGAGCAGATGACCAATCTGCAGCTGTATCTCTTCTAAGTTGTATAACAGTTTTAGCTGGCATTGCGGCTCCTCACCTCAAATATTTTAGTTAGAATAATACCTTAATTTCTAAATACACCTATGAGCTATATAAAAGAAAAAAGGCCACCAATTTTTTGGCAGCCTTTAATCTTGTTAGTAAAATTCTAAGTTATCTTAGAATGAGCCAAGTAATACTCTACGATTATCTAGAACAGCAAAGCCTTGCTCTGCCCATCCATAGAAACCAGCTCTTTTCTGACGATGTAGTGCTTCGTCTTCAAAGATCTGTACTTGCTCACGAACTGGCATGATAAAGCTATCTCGTTTGCTCTGGTCAAGACCAACAACAACTTCTACGTCGCCAGCTGGCAATGTTCCGCCAAGAACATTTTCGTAGTAGAGCTGGTATTCTTGGTCTTCGCCAAGTTCGTCTAGCGCATGAAGATTAACACCGAAGATTCTTGTTAAAACCTGTGAGTTATCGTCAGCAACATAGATTTCTCTACGAGTTACTTCGTCAACTTGATCAATTCCCCAGTTACGAATATCTTCGTGTGCTTCTGGAGAAACATATAGGTCTGTTAAGGCAGCGCGATTAACAGAGGTGCTATTACCACCACCGTTACGGCGCATAACAGTTTTCATAAGAGAAACTAATCTCTTTGTAAACTGACCAGCATCTGCATCGCTATCATAAACAACAATATTACGGTCAACACCGGCAGCAAGTACTGTGTGCCATCCGTCGTCGTTCATCTTCTTAACAAAACCACCTTCTAGAACTTCCATAGCACGACCAACGACATCCCAACGTGCATCACGAGCATACTTTAGTAAGTAGTCGATAGCATTTGCGACATCATAGGTTGGTACCATGACGTAATCGCCTTCTACATGTCTTTGTGGAACATATCCATGATTTGGAATTGTATAAGCAACGAAATCTTTTTCAGTACCTGGAGCTAGGAAATCTAAAGGAAATTCTGGAGCTGCGCCAGGAGCAAGCTGGATAGCTTCGAAAATACCATTCAAAATATCTCCGCTAAGAAGACCTTGACGTAGTGGTAATTCGAGAGCCTTAGCAAACTCATTAGTAGCTGCTAAAGCTTCTTCTCTTCTTGCAGAACCTGATCTCTTTAGTAGATCTGTAAGCTCTGAGGTTGGTTCAAATCTATTAGCCATTTTATTCTCCCTTTCAAAAGTTATGTAATGTTGATGTCTACTTTGGCATAACCCTCAGAGTCTTTTGCGCTTAACCAGCGACCGACCTGAGTGCTATTAGTACTTACATTTGTCAATAGTCCCTCAGCGCCATAATAAGCTGGTTCTCCAGCAGATGGTGAAACGCCAGAAACAATCATATCTGTAACTACAAAACCCTGACGAAGCAGTGTAACTTTGCTACCCTTTTGTACTTCGTCTTTATGGAAATTGATGTGCTGCCTTGTTAAGTCTAGATCAACAACATCACATAGTAGTAGTCCAGCTGGATTTGTTCCAGACTGATCAGCAGCATATTCTACAACAGCATTAGAATCGTCCATAGCTGATCCTGAACCTGCAGTTGAATGTACTACAATACCACCACGTTCGCCTGTTTCATTCATAAAGAATGAGATGTCTGTGTATGCTTCTACACGATCTGGTTTTAGAGCCATTTTATTCTCCCTTATCTAAAGTTTTGCCGAGTCGGTTGTAAACAAAATCAATCAAAGCTGCTCTTGTGCTGGCCATTTCGTCTTCTGATTCATCAGAACCTACTGTTAGCTCAGTGTCTTCTGCAACTTCTGCATTTTCGAGTGCTTCTGTTAGTTCTTCTTCTGAAGCCATTTTTTTCTTCATCATCATTGCTTCTTCTTCTTCTTTTTTCATCATATCCTTCTTTGGTTTCATAGCAGCAAGAAGGGACACCATGTTTTCAAAAGCTTCATCAGCTAATGACTCAAATTTATCAACTTCAGAAGCAGCAGCTTCATTTTCAAGACCAGCTTCAATTAATGAAGCCATTCTTTTCATCTTCTTTTCTTTTTTCATCATTTCTTCTTCTTTATCCTTGTAAGCAGCAAGAACTTCAGATGTAGCTTCTAGCTCTGCTTTCATCTTTTGCATTTCTTCGTCTTTCTTTTTCATATCTTCTGCATATTTCTTTGCAGCCTCATCTTTTTCGGCAGCAAGAGTTTCTACAGAAGCTTGGAGTTCTGCGAGAGCTTCGTCTTTTGTTTTTAGTGATGTTTCTAGCTCGGAGGCTTGAGCTTTAAACTCATCACGAGCAGCATAAGCTTCCTTTACTAATTCTGTGCAATCATTCATAGCTTCAACCTTATCGTTAGTGTTTAAATTTTTTGAACTCATTTTTGCCTCCTGTAAATTGGCTTGTATAGTGGATACACCTTCTGTTGTATTTTCTGAATTTTTTTTATCTTCCAAAAATTTGAAGTTTTCTTTTTGAAATATAACACTTTCTGGATTTGCCGGTTTGTCTACAAATCCTTTTCCGCTAAATGTAATATTTCTTAAAACTCTACCAATTTTATGATCTTCTATTTGTCCAACACCTCCATATGCTCTCAGATGTTTAGTCAAATATGAAGTATCTTCATTTCTAGGCAAAACTTTAAATTCGCCAGTAGCCGTATTTGTTAACCCATAATCAAACCCGTTAAAGAAACATTCCATACTAACATACTTTGTACCTTCTTCAATTTCAGCAATTAAAGATTCAGATCTTTCTTTTAACTCTGGATCTGTAAATCCTTTATATATTACTGAAGCTGTTAATACATGATATTTATCTGGCAAATTTTCAACAGGAGTATCTTTATCTATAATAACTCCATCAACTGTTATTGGCCAATTTGCAACAATATGTCCTACAATTTTTCCTTCTTGATGTTCAATATTAGTTGGTTTATGCAGTGGTGTTTCCTTAGCTGCCCATACTTCTTTTGGGTCAAAAATATCGTCGTTTTTATTCCAATCAGTACTAACTAAAATTGATTGAGTGTAATATAAATCTTTGTCTTCTACGGCAGCTAAAGCTTTGATTTGTTTTTTGTCTATGTTGGGTTTATGAGTATTCTCAATTTCGCAGGAATAGGTAAAACTTGCGTTTGCTTTAATTATTTCTTCTAGACCGTCTTGTTTTTCATGGTCGTATATTTTCATTGTTATTACCTTTCTTGTTGAATTGCTTTAACTTATTACACCATATTGTTATAGAAATAAGCCTTGGTGTATTTAAGTTCTTCTGTATTCATTTGTCTTGGCATTTCGGAAGATAATAATTTGATAAATTTTTCATATGCAGCAAATATTTTTTTGCATTCAATACTATTGATAGTATTGAGTTTAGATAAAACTATTTCTTCTTTTACATGAGTCTTGGGCTCTAGAGAAAAGAAAATTTTTGTTTTGGCATTTTCTGCTTCTGTATACTCTTCTGACGATAAACTTCGCATATTTTTCTTTTGATAAAAATCCAGAAAAAAAGGATTTACTATTTCCGAAATTTTCTCTTGAGCCTCTATAGCCCATAGCTGTAAAGAAGCGGAAGCTTGTGGTATACCTGGTTGTGGATCAAATTCTCTTTGCTTTCTTTTCTTAGTATCTACTGTTCCGGGCGGTCTTCCAGATTCGCCTTCGGGTTGTTTTTCATTAGTATTTGAGATTGGAGTATTATCTACTTCTTGTTCTGGACATTGTGGGGGACATGCTTTGGCTTCAATAGTAGTTTGCTCATCTTCTGGTCTCGGACTAAGATTCAATCCTACTTGACTAGTTGTAGCTAGACCTAACTGCAAAGCAATCTTTTTAAGACTATTGCTAAATTCAGGATCATAATAAGGACCGCTCTTCTTAACCATTCTATCGCTTTCTCTTGCTTTGTTTTCTTGATTAAGTCTTGATTTTTCAAGTTCTGGATATATTCCAAAGTTTGTCTGTAATAATTCATCGCTAATTACGTTTCTATCCGCTAGCTGAATTAATAAAGCTTTTTCTGCTTCTTCATTGCTAAGGTCCATCCTTTCAAATTCTATAACAGCCGGACGACTAAAGCCCATTGATTTTTGTACCATTTTGATTTCATTATTCCAAAATTCTAAAAGCACTCTTCGTCCATACTGAAGTCTTTGAGTTAATGTCTTTAGACTTATAAAATTATTTGTAGTACCAGCAGCTCCAAAAGTACCGGTTAGAGTTGGTGGAATACCAAGACCAGCATAGACCATATTCAAGTGAGGAACATACTTTTCTTGACCAAGAAATTGATAAACATTTGATTTGCTTTCGATCAATTCAATATCTGGTCCCCAAACTAAATCCATCGTTCCTCCACCAACATTGTTTTGTAGTATACTACTCAACTTACTGGCTGCTGCTGTTGTTGGAGCAATTTTGTGTTCTAAACTACCCAGCTTAAAAATTCTGATATTGCTAATAGCTCCGTCAAGAGCAGCAAGGTCAGCAAGCTTTAGTTTTTCAATTGTGTTAATATCGTCCATAACACTATAAATAATCGGATATGCCCAAGCCTGCCAATCGTCTTTCTTATAATGAAAAACCATAGTTTTATTCGGATCTAGCAAATATGGTTTTTTAGTATCAGCAGCTTCTATTATGGCCGCTGGTAATTGCTCAACTATTGCTCTTTCAGCATCGTTCTTTGGGCTTTTGATAATTTTTCTTAGATAAGCTGGTAATATTATCGAATAAGCTTTTTTGTTTAAGAAATTACACAATGGCCCACCCACTACATCAACAAAAACAGGATCAACAAATGTGTATTTCCAAGGAATTTCCCTTTTTTGAACATCCGGAGAGATATCGCTATAATTTATGATTTGATCCGGAGAAGCTATACTTTTGTACATCTCCTTTTCTGCTTTTACGCTAATCTTTGCTGTTTGTCTATTAATAACGACATTACCTAATCTGTAAAGACTATTTAGGAATCTTTCGCTTCTATCTGATCCGTTGACTTTAGCAAACCAATTTTTATAGAATCTTTCAATTCTTTTATTAGGGTGAGAAATCCTAACACCTTGACTCGCAAAATCTCCCATAAGATCAATAACATTTTTTACCAAACCTACTCTATGATAAATAAGGTTAGAATTCTGAATAATCCCTTTTATCTTTTTAGGAACAGCTTCGTCTGGCCTAAATGCTTCATAATCCGATCTTGTTAATCCTGGTCTACCGCTAGTGGGTCCAGTAGATAAGTTTGACCAATCAACAGGTCCGTATCTTCCTGCTGTAGATCTTTCTATACCAGTGAATTCTTCTAGGCTTTTAGAAGCTTCATCTAAAGCTGTTCTTTTGTCTTGGATATCATTATCGTTCCATGTGACATAAGCATTTTCAAGTAAGATACTAGCGTCTGGTATATTTTGATTTTTCATAATACTATTGCAATCCTATTGTAAAACAATTGTGTTTGATACAAAAATAATACACCGCTATTATCTATAAATACCAGTATACAAATCTTCATTAGCGGCAGAAGTAAACCAACTAGGTCCTTTATACATTTCTCCGCCTTTTTTACCCATTGTTCTCAGGTTTCCTCCGATAATATCAAAACTAGCATGTACTAGTTCTCTATTCATTTGTCTTGCTATCATATTAGCAATAACTAAAGCGCTATATCGGTCTTTTCTGAGTTTTCCTTTCTTTCCATTGGGAAGCTTAATGTCTGGGGTGTCCCATTTATCTCTACCTCCAACACCGCTACTAGTTTGTGTCATCACAATAGTTGTTAATTCATCCTTTAAGTCTTCTATTTCTAAAATACATTCACTTTCATTATCATAAACTTTTTCTATTGAACTGTCAAGTATATCTTTATTATCTCTATCTAATGCTAATCCTAAACTTAGATTATCAAATCTTGGAAATAATAATATTCTATCTTCTAGGTCTTTTCTCAAACCATGATTAGCTGCTGCTGTCCAATCCGCTTTAGCAAATTGAACTAATTCTAGAATATGCAAACCTTGTTGATCATCAGTTTCTTTTGGTTTGTCATAATCAATAACTGGCCAAATTAAATTTTCCCCTTCTTCTACTTTGGAAGGATCGTGCAGTGCTTCTTCAATTGCGACACCTCCTCCCTGAGCATCCATTCCTATCCTTTCACAAGGAAATACTTTCATGAGATTACGAATTTTTCTGGCACAGAAACCATAAAAATCATGTTCTCCAACAAGTCCTGTTTTTTGTCTGTCTTTAAAATTGCTTCTGTTTGTAGTCCAACAATAAACTATTCTGGTATGATCTCCATGAAGCTCTAAAACAACAATGCTAAAATTATCTTTTTCTGAAGCGGGGTCGATGCCGTATACATATTTGTATTGAGGATTACCCTTAGTTGTAACATCAAATAAAATTTCTTTATCATTAATAACAATGGGTTTGTCTTCTTTGCAAACACAACTCTCAATAAGACTACGCTTAAAGAAACCGTCGCTGTCTTCTGTGAAACAAGCGGCGTACTCCATGTTATAGATTCCCGTGTGAATCGTGGCTTTAGCTCTAGCAACTTGTTTATCATCCATAAATCCCTTAGGAATCAACTCATATGGAATTCTAATAATACTATAATCTTTCCAATTAAAATTCTCAGGAGGATCATTGCCGAATATTTCTTTTAATTTGTGCCTATCTCCCCTGCTATTAATAATGGCCTTATACCTATTCCAATATTGAGCAAAATGCTTAAAGCTATAATCAGCCGTACCACTAATTATTGCTTGATTTCCTTTTTTGATTTGAACAGCTTCTAGTTCATCGGTCCATAAGCCTGCTTCTCTCATAGCTTTCTTACGAGCCTCTTCTTTCACATTTTGAATAGGACTCGCACTAACAGCAGCGAAACCAGCTACAACCGTTTCATAGATATCCGGACTAATACTAGCAAACTCGTCAGCAATGATAATATGCGCACGGAGACCTCTAATTTTGCTGCCGTCACCCATAGGAACAGCAATAGCCCAACTATCACCAAGACGTATAGTACAACGGTCAACATCTCTTCTTGGTCCATCATCATTGCTACTAAATATACTCCTTATAATAGGACTGTTTCTCCACATATTCTCCATATATTCAAATATAATTTTACTCTGCCGAAAAGCAGCGCCAACAATAACAATCTTTGTTCCCGGAACTAGAATGCACTTTAACATGCTATAAAGAGCAAGACTAAATGACTTACCAAAACCACGACTAGCAATAAACATAGGGAAGGGTCTATACCAAAACTCTTGGAGCAGAGCAATCTGTATTGGGTGTAGTTCGATATTCATTAATAGTCTTACGGTCGCACCAAAATATTTTGGATTCCTAAGTAATCTTAATAAGTGTAAGTCTGGATTTTCTATGTCTTCTTTTGTTCTTCCAAATAGTGGGTTAATGTCTAGTTCTAATTTAGATAAGTCTCCTAGACCTAACCATGCATTTTCGTATATTAAATTATCTGTATTTGTCATAAACTGTTCTCATTATTCTAACGGCCATTTTTTCTGCATTGTCACTATCTCCACAGAATATAGTATGAATGCCGTATTTTATGTGGAATAAACTTATCTGTTTTAGAATGTAATTATTTTTTACTCTTAACTTGTCCCACTTACTTTTAGGTATGTCGCTCCCAACAGGAAAATCGTAAACATCTTGCAGATCAAATTCGAATAGTATAAACTTATGCGGTATCTGACTCATTCTTTCTAAAAATGCCGGAAATCTTTTTTCTGTTATATTATTAGCTATTTCACTAACACTTTGTTTTCTTTCTATTGTAAGTAGATTTTCTAGTCCTTCGATACTATAGTCTCCAGTATCAAGCTTTCTTTTAGCTGTAGCATGAGCACCAAACTCCCAGGGAAGCTGCTCTCTAGTATCTACGATAATTGTAAATTCATCCATCTTTTTTTCTCATAATTAGGTCAGTAAAAAATTTTATGTAGCTATCTTCATTTCCGTTAATCTGCTGATGATGATATTTACATAATGTAATGCCATTATCCAAATGATACCGCAATCCTGGATAATCTGCCCATCGTAAAATATGATGAGCCTCTACTTTCTTTTTGTTTGTACATCCGGGCCATTGACAACTAAACCTGTCTCTTGCATAAATTTTTTGTCTCCACTCTTTATATTGAGGGTCGCTATAATTTCTATATGCCATGATTGTTCTCCTCTATAGAATCTATATATTCTAGGCTCTCAGGAGTTAAGATTGGTTGGTCAACTTTTCCATCTTCATATGCGTGATTTTCATAAAGTTTTTCTTTAGCTTTAGATGTTGCAAGAGCGATGATCTCCATTTCTTTACCTTCTTTTTCACGAATAAGTTCATCTTCTAGCATTCTGATTAATCCGACCCAGCTACTTTTACCATCTTCGATTCTTTTAATTCTTTGTTCTCTGGTTGCTTTTAGGTCTTTGCTGATTTTTTGTTGTTCTGATAATAATTTAGTATATTCATTTGTATAAGAGGCTATGCTATTGCGGGCAAAATTTAGTTGGGTTTCTAAGCTAGCTAGTCTGGGGCCATCTCTGTCTTTTTCTGGTAGTTTATATTCTAAGTCTACTTGTCTTTGCAGTCTTTCTGTTTCGGCAATATGTCTTTTTCTTTCCTTCATAGAGCGATTAATGAGAATGTCGATTGTTATAAATTGTTTGATCTGAAGTTCTTCTGCAGGAAGTACGTCTTCCCTAAATTGTTTGACAAGGCCGATCCAGGTATCTTCAAAATATTTTAATTCTCCAGTTTCTTCATCAAATTGTTTTTGTACTTCGTTCCAAAAACTTTTAGCGTGTAACTTGAGTCTAAGATTTTCGTCTGTTTTGTTTTCTTCTCTATCAAAACTAAGACTATTTTGTACGATATATTTTTCTATAGGTTTAGTGCTTCTATTTAAAGACAGGGCGATATTCTCTATAGTCATAGAGCCTACGTTATCACGAATAAATTCCATTTCATCATTAGATAATTGTCCGCGTTTTTTATTCATTGATTAACTCTTTAATTTTGTTAAGAAGTTTATTGAATTCGGTCTTGTATACTTTAGTTCCCATTTTAATCTTTAAGTATATCTCTCTAGTTTCTCCATAAAGTTTTTCATCTAGAATATCTAATAATTCTTGTTCTTCGGCGCTGTCGGTTTGATTTTTATCTTTATTAGATAAGTAGTCCTTTAATTCTTCTATAGTATTTAGGTACATTAAATTTTTCTTGGCGTTATTTCTAGAATGCCAACTATTATAAAGATCGCAGTCGTTTTTATTTTTGTATTTTAAGCAGTCTTTAGAGGAATCTCCTGAGTGTTTGTCAAAAAAGGGACAAGTGTTGCAGGGTTTGTCTGGTCTTTGATAGTTGTCTCGTTTAAAATTGAAGAGGCGATTTCTAACGTGTGTCCATAAGAAATTTTCAAGAGGTCTTTTATGGTCATAATTTTGTAGACCCTCGATTGCAAATACGCTGATTTGCTGTTTCATATCTTCTATTTCGTGATAACCAAATTTGAATTTGTAAGAAAGCTTTTTACTAATAATATCTATAGTTTCTAGTAAATCCTCTTCATTTATCTGTTTTTGATTCTGAACTTGTTGTTTCATAGGCTTTTAATGTTTCTTGTAAGTTTTGATCTTCTTGTTCTAGGTCTTTTGATACATCTAGATTCTCAGAAGCTATTACTTTAAGTTCGCTGTTTATATTTTTCATGCTTTTACTCTCAATAAAAAGTGTTGATAATGTTTATCATAGGAGCTTGAGATAATAATGTCAATTATTTGATAGAGTATCTTGCTAGTTTTAACCTATACACCGTTGATAACATTTATCGGATAGAGGCACAATAGGATAGTTTAGGTATTACATTTATAATGGTGGTGCCTATTGTTTATGGACCACCGGGCGTTTATATATCGCGATTTGTATACTTCTCTGAGATTATAAAACCCCCATAGTATAATACAATGAAAATAGTATAGTTCAATATTGTATGTTATAGTTTAGTGTTATACTATGTTATATTTTAGAGTTGCAACACGATTGCAAGAATGGGCCGAGCGGAGTTGCAACACGATTGCAATAATCGAACCCTAGAATACTTGCAACACGATTGCAAGAACGGGGAAAATCGTGTGCGGATTCTCAAATCCCAAGTGTCCACTGGGAAAATCGGAAAATCCCAAGTGACGTAAGTGGTTGCAAACAAACGACTTACGACACAAAACGGAAAATCTCAAAAGTTTTCGCTTGCAATGGTCGATCCAAACTGTAGAATGAAAGCAGAACGGAAACGACAACCAACCCCAAGGATCGAAACCATGAACGGCTTCCAGAAAATCGACAATATCATGGACATTGCAAAAGAGGCTTTCAACACTACAGATCGTATCATCTGCCGTGTTGTGCGAGACGATGACCGGACGTTTGATAACTTCTTCTTTGAATCATTCAAGGCTTCCAAGAAAGATAGCACTCACACGCTAGTGTTGTACAGTGAGACGGAAGGTTTCAAGAGTATCAAACTTTCCCGTATCAAGAGTGTTGAAAAGATCGGAAGATTCTCCTACCCCGCATAACGGGGTTTTTAGGGGTCTATGAGTTTTTATATACTAAAGGAAAGAAGAAAATGACTACTGTAACTGAAAACATGTTCACCGCTACCGTTTATGATGTCTTTGGTGAGGAGATTGATTCCTTCACCGGAAACAATGTAGCGGAACTGGAACTCCGAGTGTGGACCGTCTGGAGTGGTAGTAAACAGAGTATCACATACTCCATCAGTGATGATCTTGGTGCAGAACTCATCTGCGGAGAACGCCACACGCTGGACTAGTGTTCAGGTTGACAGCCCTAAAGGAGATTATACTATGCCATACATGAATGAATACTTTCTCGCCGTCGCTTGTGATATCCACGGGGCCGAGTTGGAAGAGGGTAGTAAGGGGGATTGTGTCGATATTACAATCGACGAGTCGATGGAAATATGGGATGGTTGGGATATACTATATAGTGTGAAAGTATATCTTGTCTCGAATGATGAAGATGGGAACCCCACCTATGAATGCGTACATGAAGAGTATGTTGGTAATAAACCGCCAGTTATACTAGACTAGGGGAGTGTACTATGATTGCTATAGTGTGGATTATATTCTGTTGGGCTATACTATTGAGGACAAACCTATGACCGATGGTGATATGGATATCGTTTGTATCATGCTGTTTCTGGCTGTTACTGTTTTTAGTATCTTTTATAGTTATACTCCTATCTGTTAATATATACTATGTTACATATAGTATGCCCCCCGCAAGGGGGGTGTACATATGTACATGCTAAACCAACCCCCTAATATGGGGGGAAACACCCCTCTTCGGAGGGGGTAGGCCCCGCCGGGCCCCCTCGCAAGGGGGGTAGCATAGCAAATGCTGTGCCAGAAAAAAAAGAAAAAAAAACTGGCCGAGAGGCTTGACAAGTGCCGATCAGTATGGTATACTTGAAGCATGATCAACAACCTTCCTAACGGAGTGTCAACCATGCGCGTTGAATGCCACGAGAATCTGGAAAGCGTCGTCCTGTGGTTCAGCGATTGCTGCTGTGAGGAAATGAGTGGTGAACAGTTGGATTACGAGATCTGCCCGTGCTGTGGCGAACACTGCGAGCCAGTGTTTGAAGAGTGGACGGTAGAAAAAAACTGAAAAAACATTTGTTCACCTGTTGACGGCCCCGAGCCAGTTTAGTAGAATCAGAGCATCATCAACCAACCCCAAGGAACCTTGAAATGCACCTCGCAACCTCAACTCGTTTCACCGCTCGCATCTACGACGCTTGTGGAAAAGTCATTAAGTGGATGAGCGGCTCGGATCTGGCATCGCTGGAAATGGCTGTCCGAATCAACTGCCGGTTGAACGCAGACGCACACCGCTTCTCTATCGTCAACAGCGACGATGAAGAAGTGATGTACGATATGGCCTAAACGTTTGTTCACTACCCTTCGCCGGAGTGGGTACACCCCTCTCCGGAGGGGGTACGCCCCGCCGGACCCCCTCGCAAGGGGGGTAGCATAGCAAATGGTGTACCAAAGTTTTGGCATGATATTTGCACGAGCAAATGCTGTGCCAGAAAAAAACAAAAAAAACTTGGCGAACCTCTTGACAGCCTGCCGATCAGTATGGTAGACTCACCCTATCAACGAAACCAACCCAAGGGAAACGACAATGAAGTTCACCGAAACCACGAGCGAATGCTGCAACTCGATCCTCTCACCTGAACAAGAGGAGATCGGCATCTGCCCTCACTGTGGCGAACACTGCTCAATCATCGTGGAAGAGTGGGAGGAGTAAAAAACATTTGTTCACCTGTTGACAGCCCCGAGCCAGCTCGGTAGAATCAGATCATCACAACCCCAAGGAACCTAAGAATGAAACCCATCGACTACGACCTGCTGACCGTTGACCAGTTCAAGGCCGCCATCGCAGAACTGAACAGAGAAGCCGAGAGCATCCCCCTACCAGAGGGGGAAGAGTTCTTCGACGCTCTCGAAGACTTCCGTGGGCCTGAGCCTGAGCCGCTCGACTATACGCCTGAACAGGACGAGCAGTATCGCAACTGGCTTGCAAAACGGGCTGCGGCCAAGCAACCCAAGCCGCTGACCGATGCTGAGAGGCGAGAAGCAGCCAAGGCCAAGGTGATGGCATTCTACACTGAAGAGAACATACTGAACGAACGTTCACTATGGGAAGACTGAACGCCTGTACACTAGTGAACATCTGTACACCAACCCTCGCCGGAGTGGGCGTACCCCTCTCCGGAGGGGGCAGGCCGGGCCGGGCCCCCTCGCAAGGGGGGCGGCCTAGCAAAAGGTGTGCCGAAGTTTTGGCATAGGATTTGCCCGAGCAAAAGGTGTGCCAAACAGAAAAAACTTTTTTCCAAAAAAAACTTGGATCGAGGTGTTGACCCGTGCCGATACAGAGAGTATACTTGAGGCATGGCAACCAACCCTACCAACGGAGAGTCACTCATGAGCATCGCCTTTGAAACCCGCCAGGTCGAGGAAACCTTTGCCGAAGTTCAGGTCGCCACGAGCGGCTGCTGCAACGTGTTCCTGAACGACACCGAGGTAGAATATGAAGTCTGCCCGTGCTGCAAAGATCACTGTGAGGTGGTTATCGACTACATGCCCGTTCAACTGTGAGGAGGTGAACATATGTTCAACATAGCAAAAAACGGACCATACTTCCAAGCCTCGCTTGAGGCGATGACTGATCAGGAGATCACCACCAAAATGAGGGGTGCTCAAGACAGGCTCGATGCCGATGTGAGCTATGCTCACAGAACTCTACTCAAGTGCCTGATTGTTGAAGGTGCAACCGAGTTGCGAAAGCGCTGGTTTCCCGCCTACTAGTGAACATCTGTACACTACCCCTCGCCGGAGTGGACATACCCCTCTCCGGAGGGGGCAGGCCGGGCCGGGCCCCCTCGCAAGGGGGGTAGCCTAGCAAATCCTGTGCCGAAGTTTTGGCATGAGATTTGCACGAGCAAATCGTGTGCCAAACACGAAAAACTTTTCCGAAAAAAAACTTGGCCGAGTCGCTTGACGCCAGCCGATATCAAGTATATACTTGAGGCATGGCAACCAATCCCACCAACAGAGACTCACTCATGAGCAACGCAACTGAAACCATGTACGCTGCACACGTTCACGACTGCTACGGTGAAACCATCGACGTCATCACCGGAAGCAACATTATCGAACTAGAACGTCGGGTGTGGACCCTCTGGAGTGGTAGTGAACAGGCTACCACCTATACCCTCAGCGATGAACTCGGTGCCGAACTAGCCTATGAATCACTGGACTAGTGTTCAGGTTGACAGCCCCAAAAAAGTTTTGTAGACTCAGCGTATCAATGAAAGGGAAAGAATGAACGAAGAACTGAAAACGATTGCCCGAGAGATGGGATTCCGCCAGTGTGGATCACTGGAAATGAAAAAGTTTTTCTTGGAGCACAATATCGTGTCTCCAGCAGATCGGGATATGCTGCTGGCAGAATACAACGAAGGGGTGCGGCTGGACGAAGAGGAGTGAACGCCTGTACGCTATACCTCTGTACACCCCGCAACCGAGGGAGGAACCCCCTCTTCGGAGGGGGTAGGCGGGGGCGAACCCCCCTCGGAATGGGGGGTATACTGAACATTTGTACATTAATTATACCGATGTACTGTTTCCTGTCTATGGTGTACATTTGTATAGTGTATATGTGTACAACCTAATCTTTCCTCTTCCGGAAGGAACCCCCTGTTGTGGGGGTCCAAGCCTCCCAGCAAATTCTGTTCCAATAAATATTTTTATTTTTCTGAAGAAACTCTTGACACCTGACCGATACTAGATATAATGAGAGCATGACGATTGGAAACGGTAACTAACCCCTCTTTGGAGAATCTATTATGTGCTACGATTGCAATCCTCAGAACTTGGTTGGTAAGATTGTGCGGGGAACTGGTAAGTATGAGTTTAAGGGTGTTCCAAATGGTGAAAATAGTTTTTATATTGTGGAAGGTGTGACATATAGGGATCATGGTAAGGTTTATAACTTTACTCTGAAGTCTCTGACCAGTGGATACGAGCGTTCTATTTCTCGTATTCGTCGTGGAACCTTTTATAATCATTTCCAGCATACCAATGAGATTCCAGAAAATATTTATGATAGCATCAAGCAAGATATTGAGTACCATCAAGAAAAGCTTACTAGTGCCCGTAAGATTCTAAAGAGGCTGAAGAAGCCCAAGGTAACTTCCTGAGGGGTTGGGAAGGCCGAGGTGAGGGTGGGTTTATCCCACCTGATCCTCAGGCTCCCCTCTCCGGAGGGGGTAAGCCGGGCCGGGTCCCCTCGGAAGGGGGGTACTCTGTTTAGCATGATATTTACCATAGCAAGTTCTGTGCCAAAGAAAATTTTTCTTTTTTCTGGATTTTGGGTGTTGACACTGACGATATAGAGTGTAGAATGAGAGCATCACTAGGAGACATGACAATGCCAAACGATTATGAAGACATGGAACAGGAAAGCCGCCTTTACCCTTGGATTGATGATCCGGGGCAAGAGTGGGATGTCGAGATCGAGGATGAAGATTGGAACGCCGATCTGTATTATGATACAATGTATGATGACGGTCAGCCGGACGAACTGACTGAGTGG
>Ga0180434_10002329_pt1 | contig 25688 bp, 22 predicted proteins | sample SS_ome_7_FD_132453 | JGI IMG/M metagenome (GOLD analysis project Ga0180434, IMG submission 132453) | Hypersaline lake sediment archaeal communities from the Salton Sea, California, USA - SS_1_D_2 metaG | ecosystem: Environmental > Aquatic > Non-marine Saline and Alkaline > Hypersaline >... | reverse complement strand
GGAACGAGCGTAGAATCGCAAACGGGCTGAGAATGGTGCAGGACGTAGGGTTGGGGTACGTGCGGCTTGGCCAGCCGCTGGCAAGCCTCGCACGAGGTGAGGCTCAACGGGTCAAGCTCGCCGCGTGTATGATAAAGGGAGCCGAAAGCGGCACGGCGTTCTTGTTCGACGAGCCGACTGCGGGACTCCATTTCGAGGATATTCGGAAGTTACTGGCGTGCTTTGACCGACTTATCAGGGACGGCAACTCCGTTATCGTGGCGGAACACAACCTGGAGCTGATCAGGTACGCAGACTACGTGATCGACCTGGGACCGGGCGCCGGCAGGAGGGGCGGTAGAGTGGTTGCACGAGGAACGCCGCACCATGTCGCTCGGTGCAAGACCTCAAAGACCGGCGCAGCTCTCGCCGCCTACCTTGAGAACGGAGGGTCTCGCGGAGGCAGGACGAGCGCATGAGCAGCGTGACGAAACGAACCAAACGCCCGCCGAAAAATACCGTCACGACGTCTTCGGCAGCCGATCTGATGGCTGATGCCGTCAGAGAGACCGTCCGGGCGGAAATCCGCGCCGCCGGCGGCAACGAGGTGTTCTTTATCGGAAGAGCCGACGAACGGGGAATAGTGACGGAGATCGCCGTTGGCGCGCGGGGCAACCTTGGTGCGGTATCTGCCTACCTCGGTAGTGCTTCGCCCGGAGACGTCGTGATCCACAATCATCCGTCCGGCCCGCTGACACCGTCCGAGGCCGATATAGAATTCTCGAGCATGTTCGGCGGGATGGGCGTTGGGTCGTACATTGTGGACAACACTGTGGAACGCGTCTACGTTGTCGTCCCGGTGCTTGAGAGAGTCGAGACGAAACGGCTCGAGACTGAACGAACGGGTGCGCTGCTGCGACCGGGCGGTGCGCTGCAAGCGGGTCTCGTATCGTATGAGTTTAGATCTCAGCAGGTGGACATGATGGAAGCGGTCATCGATGCCTTCAACTCCGATGAAATAGCGCTTATCGAGGCGGCGACCGGTACCGGGAAAACCGTGGCGTACCTGATCCCTGCCATATTGTGGGCGACCACGAACGGCCAGCGAGTTGTAATATCCACGAACACCATCAACCTGCAGGAGCAGCTCATTCATAAAGACATACCGATGTTGCGGCGCGTCCTCGGGGTGAAATTCGAGGCGGTGTTGATGAAGGGCAGAGGCAATTATGTCTGTCTGAGGAAGCTTCAGAAAATAGCGTCGGATGTAGAGCTGTTTTCCACGACCGCCGACAGGGCGATGCTGGCGGATATCATAACCTGGGCGCGCAAGTCCAAGGATGGTGACAGGTCGCAACTGAGCTTTGTGCCGCCGCAAGAGCTCTGGGAAAAGGTAGCGTCGGAAGCGGACTTCTGTTTGCGCGCGAAATGTCCGCACTTCAAGAACTGCTTTGTGAACCGCGCGCGACGTGCAGCGGCACAAGCGGACATCGTCGTGGCGAACCATCATCTTCTGTTCGCGGACATCGCGCTGCGGAAACAGCTCGGAAGCTACTCGGATCTCGCGGTGCTGCCGCCGTATCAGCGGCTGATCATTGACGAGGCGCACAACGTTGAGGACGTGGCGACATCGTATCTCGGGGAGCAAATCACGCGTACCGGTCTTGCACGGATAATCGGGCGGCTGCACCGGTACGAGCGAGGCAGAGGCGGTGCGGTGGAGAAAGGGGCGCTCCCGTTTCTGCGAGCCAAGATCATCCGTTCGAAACGAGCCTTCGCGGTCAAACAGGCCGAGCGGCTCATTTCGACGATAGATGGGACGCTTATACCGTTGCTGGAAGGGTTGCTCGAGGTGGCTGATGCGGCGTTCGACGCGGTCTTTGCACTTGTCGAGGGGCGGTTCCCGGAGCCGACGCCGGAGAAGAAGCTGCGCATCACCGACGAGGTACGCAACTCCGACGATATGAGGGCCGTCGGTGCGGGCCGGATAGAAGCTCTCGTAAAGGAGCTTGTAGCGGTAGCGAAAAGGCTTGAGACGCTTGCCGGCGGATTGTCGAAATCGGCAACCACCGACGATGAGGAGGAGGACTTCTCGCTCGACAGAGAGGAATTGAACGCGTACGGGACAAAGCTGCGAGCGGTGGCGAGTTTCATATCGGCGGTGTTCAGCGACGTCGGCGATGAGAATACGGTGCAGTGGATAGAGACGAGGCCGAGGGACAAACCGATCGTCAGGCTCTGCGCCGCGCCCCTTGAGATCGCGTCCGCGCTGGTCGATACCGTTTATCCGCATATTAAGACTATCGTGATGACGTCAGCGACCCTATCGGTGGCGGGTAGGCTGGATTTCTTGAAATTCAGGCTCGGTCTCGACCGGGTAGATGCGGCTCGGTTGCACGAGCGGATCCTGCCATCACCTTTCGACTATGAGGAGCAGGCAATGATCGGCATACCGTCGGATATCGCCGATCCGGCGGCACCTCGTTACATAGACCAGGTCGTAGCAATGGTGCTCGAGTGCATCCGCATCACGCAGGGTAGAGCGCTCGTTCTGTTCACATCGTTCAGCGCGCTGAATTACTGTTTTCAGAACCTGCACGAAACACTTGCCGACGAGGGTATAGCCTCGTTCAAACAGGGAGCCGCCCCGCGACACCGGCTTCTGGGACAGTTCAAGCGGGATGTGAACTCGGTCCTGTTCGCCACGGACAGTTTCTGGGAAGGGGTGGATGTCGAAGGTGAAGCGTTGGAGTGCGTGATTCTTGCCAAGCTGCCGTTCCGCGTGCCGACCGAGCCGGTGCTTGAAGCGAGAGCGGAGAAGATCGAGAAAGACGGCGGCAACTCATTCGTTGAATACACGGTACCGCAAGCTGTGATACGGTTCCGGCAGGGGTTCGGCAGGTTGATTAGAAGGCGAACCGATCGCGGTGCCGTGGTGATACTCGACAGCAGGGTGCTGACACGGTCATACGGGCGGGCGTTTCTCGAGTCGCTTCCCGAGGCGCGGCTCGTGTGCACGCATAGGGCGGAGGTGCTGGCGGCGCTGCGCGAATTCTTCGAGAACTGACGTCGCATCAGGCGGGAAAAAGCGTTCAAGCGATTGTACGGAGCGCTGCCTCATGGTACAATAGTCGAGCGGTAGTAGGACGGCTGTTCGCTAATCGGGGCGCGTCACGCACAACGAGATGTCCGGTATCGGCCTGTATCCGGGCGGTGCCGGTCACGGGAAAGAAGGGGTACCATGGTGCAGCCGAGACAGGGCAGCAGCGATGAGGGAAACGATGGTTCCGCGAAAAGTGTCGGCATGCCGCCGAAGCTCTCATCAATCCTCGACGAACGGCTGATTCTGTGCGGGATGAAAGCGCGCCGTAAGCAGGAAGCGATTGAGGAGCTGGCGGCACTCATCGTCCAGAACGAGCCGGATCTCAGTAAGGAATCTATCGTCGAGTCGGTTCTTGCTAGAGAGCGCGAGTGCACCACCGCCATCGGCAGGACATGTGCCTTTCCACACGGGAAGATAGCCGGTCTGGACCGGATGATCGTTGCGCTGGGTATCTCGGAGCACGGGATAGAGTGTGACGCCATTGACTTGAAGCCGGTGAACTTCATGGTGCTCATATTGACGGGCGAAGTTGCGTCGCTCGAGTACCTGGCGACGCTTGCGGCGTTTGCGTCGCTCAGTCGTGAACAGGACAAGATGGACGTGGTACTGGCGGCGAAGTCGCCGCGCGAGCTCATCGAGGCTGTAGAGAGCCTCGACATCAATCTTGGATACTGAACGTACGTTGGCGAGCACCATCTGCTGAGACGGGACAAAACGGCAAGGGCGACCGGTTCACCTGCGGGCGCCGCTGTTCTCGTGTGAGTGAAGGCAGCACTATGGATGGCCGTAATGCAACCGGACAGGTATGCGCGAAGTACTCATTGACATCGGTGTGAACGGGGCGTTTCTCACGCGGAGATGGGAGACCCCCGAGACCTTCATGGCGCTTACACGTGATACGGGGTTCACGTATCACGAGTTTTGCGCTGATGTGCTCGATCCGTTTTTCAGCGGAGACGAGATCTACCAAAAAGAGGTTGCCGAGCGTGTGCGCACAACTGCGGGCGAGTATGGAGTGGTGATCACGGATTATTATACGGGCGTGGCAACACACCGGTTTCATGGTCTCTCGCACAGCAGCGGCGCGGTGCGTGCGCGTATGCGCCGGTGGATAGAGCGTGCAATGGATATCGCGCTGGCGCTCGGGACCGATCGGGTCGGAGGTCACTGGGACGCCATACCGGTGGAACGACTGAACGATCCTGCGTTGATGAGACGGTCATTGGACGATCTTTACCGCGAGTTTCGGGAGCTGGCAGCACTCGCGAGAGACAAGGGAATTGCGGCGATATCGAACGAGCAGATGTATATCCCGAGCGAGATACCGTGGACACTTGCAGGCGCCGAGGAGTTCCTCGTCGAGGTCAACACCGGAAACGACGGATGTCCCGTGTACCTGACGGTTGACACCGGCCATCAAGCGGGGGTCCATTACGGCGCGTCGGGCGACGAGCTCGAGTACATCAGATGGCTCGAGATGTTCGCGTCGGTATGCGAGATCGTCCACGTTCAACAGACGACCCCGGACGCGAGCATGCACTGGCCGTTTACGGATGAGTTCAACCAGCGGGGACATGTACAGATCGAGCAGGTGCTGGCGGCGATTGAGCGGTCGCACCGCGATCACGACCGGCGGCGTTTTGCGCAATGTCTCCGTCCGGTTACCCGCACCATCCTGGTGCTGGAATACATACCGGGTTCGACCACGACCGAAGCGGTCGTGCTCGACTCGCTCAAGGAGAGCTATGAGTTTCTTCGAAGTTTTGTCCCTGATGGGGGGATAACCTTCAGGTTCGATTGAGGAACGAGTCAAGAGGAACCGGCCGGCATCGCCGTTGCGGGACCTGTAGGGGCGGTTCGCGAACCGCCCGCATATGCCGGGCCATTCTTGCCGGTCGATGCGAACGGGAGGGAGTATGGGAAAAAGCGCCAAGCCGAAGCGAACGGCAAAGAAACCTGCCAAGAAGACCCAGAAAAAGGCATCAAAGCCGCGGGAACGCGACAGGATGCTTGATCTTATTGAGGGCGGCGAGGTGGACCGCGACGATCTTCTGACGTACCTGCGACGGATGTGCGAGATCCGCTTTTTCGAGGAGAAGGTGTTCGACCTGCTGGGTCGCAATATCATCAAGGGGGCGTCGCATCTGTACGCGGGCGAGGAGGCGGTTGCAGTAGGGGCGATAGCTGCGATTGAAGAGCACGACCTGATCACCAGCACGCACAGGGGTCACGGCCACTGTCACGCGATAGGAGATGTGCATGCGAAATCGGACGAGGAGAAACAGGACCATCTGAACAAGATGATGGCGGAACTGTGCGGGAAGGCCACCGGCTACTGTCGCGGTCGAGGCGGGTCGATGCACATTGCGGACGTCGAAAAAGGCAACCTGGGCGCGACCGGTATTGTCGGAGGGAACATACCGGTAGCCGTGGGTGCGGCGCTTGCCTGCCGGATGAGAAAGACAGGGCAGGTAGTGCTGTGCTTTTTCGGTGACGGCGCGTCGAATACCGGCGGGTTCCACGAGGCGTTGAACATGGCTGCAACATGGGATCTGCCTGTGGTGTTCATCTGCGAGAACAACCTGTACGGGATGTCGGTGCCCTTTGAGAAGGCGACAAAAATTCCGGAGGTGTTCCAGCGGGCGTTCGCATACGGGTTTGAAGGCGTTCCGGTGAACGGGATGGACGTGATCGAGGTGCTGGATGCGGTGAGACGCGCCGTGCGACGTGCACGAGACGGCGGCGCACCGACGCTCATAGAGTGCAAGACGTATAGATGGTACGGACATTCACGGAGCGACCCGCGAGCATATCGTACTCGCGAAGAGGAAGCGCAATGGAAAGCGAGATGCCCGATCAAGACGTTCGAGGCACGGTTGATAGCTGCGGATGTCGCGTCCGAAGCGGAGGTCAAGGCTGTCGAACAGCGCGCTGCCGACGCGATCGAGAAAGCGACCGAGTTCGCTCTGTCGAGCCCCGACCCGCCTCTCGAGGGGCTGTATGACGGGCTCTACGTCGAGGAGAAGCCGTCACGAGACGAGATCGAGAAAGAACGACAATTGCGTGAGCGGGTAAGGGCGGACACGAGCCTGCGACAGATCGCGTTGTGGCAGGCACTCGTCGAAGCGATGGCGGAGGAGATGGAACGGGACGAGCGGGTCTTTATCATGGGGGAGGATGTCGGCTTGTACGGCGGTGCCTACGGCGCGACGCGAGGGCTGTTCGAGCGGTTCGGGCAAGAGCGCGTGCGCGACACCGCGATATCCGAGGCGGCGATCGCCGGCGGATGCGTGGGAGCCGCGATGGCGGGGATGAGACCGGTTGGCGAGATAATGTACATAGATTTCACCCCGATCGGTATGGACCAGCTCGCGAACCAGGGCGCGAAAAACCGCTACATGTTCGGCGGGAAAACCAGGGTGCCGCTCGTGATGCGAACCGAAGGGGGCGCCGGTCGGTGCATCGCCGCCCACCATTCCCAAAGTCTGGAGGCGCTCTGGATGCATTTTCCGGGGATCTACGTGGTGATGCCTGCCACCCCGTACGATGCGAAAGGGCTGCTGAAATCATCAATAAGAAGCGATAATCCGATCCTGTTCATCGAGCACAAAATGCTCTATGGCACCAAGGGGGGTGTGCCGGAGGAGGAGTATACGATACCGCTTGGTGTGGCGGACGTGAAACGGGCGGGCAAAGACGTCACAATTCTTGCATACTCGCGGATGGTGCTGCGTGCGCTTGAGGCCGAGGAGGAGCTTGCGCGCGACGGTGTCGAAGCCGAGGTGATAGATCCGCGCACGCTCAAACCGCTTGACACGCATACGATAGTTGAATCTGTCAAGAAGACCGGCCGGTTCGTCGTGGTCTCCGAGGGGTACAGGATGAACGGGTTCGCTGCCGAGGTGATGGCGACGGTCAACGAGCTCGCGTTCGATTACCTTGACGCACCGATGGTGCGGGTTGCGGCGGCGGACGTGCCGGTGCCGATGAGCGAGGTGCTCGAGGACGAAGCCATACCGAACGTCGCCAACATAGTCGAAGCGGTGAGAGCGATACTGTAAGCCGGGATTGGGCGTGCATCGTCCAGCACAGTCTGCTCAGCAAGGTCGCTTCTCACGGAGGCAAAGTGCCCGTTGCCTCGCTCCCTTCCCGGGCGCCGCTCCAGTTGCAAACGCGTAGCGCTCGTGATATAATCCGTGGCGGCGGAAGAGGGACTTTTCTATCTTTGTTTACGGGGCATCACGATGGAGCAGAGCGCGCTTCCTGAATCGGACGTTGCATCGAACCTCGCGAGCAGACTTCACGAGCTCATAGGGCCGAACCTTGCGGGGCAGATCGTGAGCTCGGTGATCGCTCTTATCGCTATCTACCTGTGCGTGTTGCTTTCCCTGCGGCTTATAAACAGGCACGTTGCAGATATCAACAGGAGACACAGGGCGCGAAAGGCCGTCGTGTACGCAGCGACCGGTATCGCGCTGGTTTTCCTGCCGCTGATCTGGCTGGAGTATCTCACGGTCAACTGGTCGATGATCGTCAGCGTGACGGCAGCCGGTCTGGTGATAGCGCTGAGCGACGCGATACTGTCGGTGGCGGCGTGGCTGTTCATCCTGGTACGCCGTCCGTACAGCGTCGGTGACAGGATAAAGATCGGCAAGGTCACCGGCGACGTTATGGACATACGGCTGTTTCAGACGACGTTGCTCGAAGTCGGCGAGTGGGTGTCGGGGGAGCAGAGCACGTTTCGGCTGGCACATTGCCCGAACAACGCTCTATTCCGTGAACCCATATGGAACTACACGAGCGGATTCCCGTTCATCTGGGACGAACTGGACGTCACCGTGACGTTTGAGAGCGATTGGGAGAAAGCCCGGCAGATCATGATCGACCGCGCCACAAAAGGAGCCGGCGAAATTGAGCAGCGCGTTGAATCGGCGCTCAAACAGCTCACCAAGAAGTATCCGATTAAGTACCCGACGCTCACGCCCATGGTGTATGTGAGGATAGTGGATTACGGGGTGAAGCTGACATTACGGTATCTCACGGACGCCAGACGGCGCAGAACCGCGTGTGATGAGCTTTCACGGGGCATATTGCAGGATTTTGATGCGCAGGCCGACGTGAACTTCGCCTACCCCACATACCGGATTGTCAAAGAGCCCGACAGGAGAGGCTCGGCCTCTGGAGAATGTTGAGCCTGCGCCACAATGATTTTTTCGCCAAAACTTAGCCTCCGGACGATGGTGCCGTTTTGCCGCCATCTGGCCACCTCGCACGCAGCGGGCATACCGATATTGCGTAGTCTCGATCTTGTTACCAGACAGACGCGCGACGCCCGGTTGAAGAGGGTCGTGTCGAGAATGGCTGATTCGATCACGGCCGGCTCGACGCTCGAACAGGCGGCGCGCGAGCAGTCGAGATACCTACCGAGATTCTTCATCGAGCTCGTCAGCGCGGGCGAAATCGGCGGCAGACTGGACGAGATATTCGATCAGCTCGCGAACTACTACGAGCGGATGGCCGACCTGGTGAGGCGTATCCGGGGCAAGTTTCTATACCCGATCTTCTTGCTGGTATTCCTCGTTCTCGTGAGCAATTTTATGTCCGCGCTCTCCGAGGCGAGGACCGGGTACGGGGTGGACTTCACCAAGCTTGGTCGGATATTCGCTTACAATATGGCTCGTTTCGGGCTGTATGTAATAGGCGCGTTCGTGGTGCTGGTGATTCTGTCCAGGGCGGGGCTTCTCGGCTGGGTGGCCGGAGCGATCAGCACGTTTGTATGGCCGTTGGCACCGGTCACGCGGAAGCTTGCGTTGTCGCGGTTCACAAGAGCGTTAGGACTCCTTTTACGAAGCGGCGTTCCGGTGACGGAGGCGGTACATAAAGCGGCAGCGGCGACAAACAACCCGTACATCGAGCGCAGCCTGTTGCGGTGCGTGCCGGCTATACAGGCGGGAGAATCGGTGAGCGTGGCGTTAGCGGCGTGTCCTTATTTGAGCGACATGGCGCGGGAGATGCTCTATAGCGGCGAGGAGTCCGGTAAGCTCGACCAGCATCTGGAGAAGATAGCGGACATTCACGAGGCGGAGGCAATGCAGGCTTCCAAGAACCTCGTTGTCGTAGTGGGGGTACTGGTCTATCTTGCGGTTGCTGCCGTCATTGGCAGTTTTGTAATCAGGTTTTGGATGGGCTATTTTGGCGGTATGTTGGACGAGCTCGGTGTGTGAGCATTGGGAGGGACTGTCCGGTTTCGAGGAGGGTCATAGGGTACGATGAAGAGAAACCTAATCATTGCGGGAGCGATAATCGTCATATTCGCGATATCGATATATGTGAGCCATCGTCAAGCGATACGGCAGCAACGGCAGTTGGAGATTCGGGCACGCCACATACTTGTTCAGGTCGATCGGACCGACCCGGTCAAGCAGGCGCAGGCGCTCGAGAAGGCGAAGGATCTCCGGGAACGTGTGGTCGCGGGGGAGGATTTCGCTGCGGTTGCGAGGGAACACTCAGACGACGTGATGACGGCGCCGTTGGGGGGCGATCTCGGCTATATGGAGCTGGATGACCTGGAGGAGGCGTTCAAGGAGGCCCTGCTGAACCTTGAACCGGGCGAGATAAGCGACGTGGTGGAAACCAGTTACGGATACCATATCATTCAAGTGCTCGACAAGAGAGAACCTGTAAGTCGCTCGTAGGTGGACCGTACATGCTTCAACTGAGGAAAGATCCGGTAGTTGACAGGTGGGTGATTATCGCGTCGGAACGCGCGAGACGCCTGCGACTGGTCAGGGAGCCGGAAGTGCGGGAGACGGGTCCGTGTCCGTTCTGTCCCGGCAATGAGGGCACGACCCCGCCGGAAATCGCGGCGTTTCGACCTCGCGATTCGGCGCCGAACAGCCCCGGCTGGTGGACCCGGGTTGTGGCGAACAAGTATCCTGCGTTGCAGATCGAGGGCGATCTTGACAAGGCGGGCGAGGGAATCTACGACGTCATGAACGGTGTCGGGGCACACGAGGTCATCATAGAAACGCCGGAGCACGACGATCGGGCGGAAACGCTCGACGAGAAACAGTTCGGCGAGATCCTCTGGATGTACCGGGAGCGGTCGCTCGACCTTAAGGGTGACGACCGGTTCCGGTACGTGCTCATATTCAAGAACCGCGGTCGTGTTGCGGGCGCCTCGCTGAGCCATCCGCATTCTCAACTTATCGCCACGCCCGTGGTACCGAAACGCGTGATGGAGGAGATCCGCGGTGCCAGGAGCTACTTTCGTCTCAAGGAACGGTGCGTTTTTTGCGATATCGTGAGGGAAGAAATCGGCTACGGCGGGAGAATTGTGGTAGTGAGCGACGGTTTTGTGGCGTTTGTCCCCTTCGCACCGCGATTCCCTTTTGAGATCTGGTTGACGCCACGCAAACACGGGAGCGCGTTCGAACGGATAACGAGAGCGGAAGTGGAAGATCTCGCGCGCGTATTACGTGAAACCCTGCTCAGACTGAGTAAGGCCCTCGCCGAACCGCCGTACAATTACATGCTCCACACGTCACCGTGCCGCGAGAGCGACAACGAGTACTACCATTGGCATATCGAGATAACGCCGCGGATTCTCGAGGTGGCCGGGTTCGAGTGGGGGACAGGATTCTACGTCAACCCGACTGCACCTGAGGATGCCGCTGCATATTTGAGAGAAGTGAAGGTGTAACGGTCGTAGCCGATCCTCGTTAGCAGATCGGCAAGGCTCGTGGGTGGTGAGGAAGGAGCGCCGTTGCTCGAGTACCGACAGTTGTTTGTCGACTTTATCACTGTCGAGCGAGGTCTGTCCCGCAGGACCGTTGCCGCGTACAGTCTGGATATCTCCAAGTATCTGCTGTACTTGGCGGAGCAGGCCGGCGTGACGGAGCCGAACGATGTTGTGGCGGAGGACGTGGTTGACTACCTCCTGTATCTGAAGGACAGGGGTCTGTCGTCGCGCTCTATTGCTCGTCATCTCTCGTCGATACGGCTGTTTCATCGGTACCTCCTGTCGGAAAAGGTTGTGGAACAGGATCCGACGGCGGATTTCGATTCGCCCGGAACGTGGAGGAGACTTCCGACGGTTCTCTCACCATCGGAGGTTGAGCGGCTGCTTGCCGTGCCGCGCCCGGACTCGTTTCGCGGTGTCCGTGACGCGGCGATACTCGAGGTGATGTATAGCGCCGGGCTCCGTGTATCGGAGGTGACAAGTATCACGGTTGACCGTGTGAACCTCAAGGACGGTCATGTCCGGTGCCGCGGCAAAGGCGATAAGGAACGTATTGTTCCGATAGGAAGCGCGGCGACGGCGAAGCTGCTGCGTTACCTCGAGGCACGGGCGCGGGCAAAGGGCGCGGCGTGCGATGTCCTGTTCCTGACGAGGCTCGGTCGCGGTTTCACACGGCGTGGATTGTGGAAGCTGGTCAAAGAGTTCGCGAGGAGCGCGGGGATAGAGAAGAACATCACGCCCCACACGCTGCGCCACTCGTTCGCAACGCACCTGCTCGAGGGCGGGGCCGACCTTCGGGCGGTGCAGGAAATGCTCGGGCACGCGGACATCTCAACAACGCAGATATACACCCATGTCGGGCAGGATCGGTTGAAGCAGATTCATGCCGAGTACCATCCCAGAGCGTGAGTCCGACGAGCGAAAGGTTTCGACAATGCCGGTGGAAACCATAGCGTGGGACGGCGGCAGGATGCGGATTGTAGACCAGACGCTCTTGCCGTGTGAGTTCACGTATGTTTTCTGCGATACCGTCGAGCAGGTGTGGGAGGCTATCAGAAACCTGCGAGTGCGGGGTGCGCCGGCCATAGGGATCGCAGCGGCTTTTGGCGTGGTGGTCGGGCTGCGTGAAACATCGTACGAGACGACCGAGGAGCTGGAGTCGAAGGTGCACGAAATCGCGGAGTACCTCGGCACGGCGCGTCCGACGGCGGTGAACCTTTTCTGGGCGCTCGACAGGATGAAAGGCGTTGTGGCATCGCACAGAGATAAGCCGCCCAGGGTGGTCGTCGATCTTCTTGAGGCTGAAGCGGTGGCGATTATGCGGGAAGACAAGGCGACATGCCGCGCGATCGGCAGATCCGGCGCCGAGCTTGTCAAAGACGGCGACGGTATTCTTACCCACTGTAACGCGGGCGGTCTGGCGACGGCGGATTACGGCACAGCGCTGGCGGTGATCTTCGCTGCGCACGAGCAGGGCAAACGCGTCCGCGTTTATGCCGACGAGACGAGACCGCTCCTTCAAGGGGCTCGGTTGACGACGTGGGAGCTTATGCAAGCCGATATTGACGTGACGCTTATCTGCGACAGCATGGCCGCTCTTGTCATGCGGGAAGGCAAGGTGCAGCTCGTCGTGGTCGGCGCGGACAGGATCGCCCGGAACGGCGACACGGCTAATAAAGTAGGCACGTACGGCGTAGCCGTTCTGGCACGCGCTCACAACATTCCGTTCTATGTTGCCGCTCCTCTGTCAACGTTCGACCGTTCCGTTTCGATCGGCGACGAGATAGTGATCGAGGAACGCGCACCGGAAGAGGTAACCGAGGGTTTCGGAAAGCGGACCGCTCCTGAAGGGGTGAAGGTCTATTGTCCCGCGTTTGACGTGACCCCTGCGGAGCTCGTGACGGCATTTATCACTGAAAAAGGTGTGGTCTACCCGCCGTATTCCGAATCGATAGAGAGATTAGCCTGAAAAAGTTGTTTCTTTATCAGCAGCACTAACAAGAAGCTGGTAGGGGGGACGCCTCGTCGTGGCGGGCACGCCTCTCCACGGCGAGTTTCCAACACGGCGCATCTTCGACGAGACGCCCGCCCTACCTGTGGGGTTGACGTTGGACGAGCGCGTTTTTGTCATCGTGATAGACGGGTTTGGCTGCGGCGCGCTGCCGGATGCCCACGAGTACGGCGATTCGGGCGCCAATACGGTGGCAAACGTTGCCGAAGCTGTCGGGGGGATAACGGTACCGGGGCTGCGGAACCTGGGACTCGGTAATATCGTCCCGATACGCGGATGTCCGCCTGCCGAACGACCCCAAGCGTGTTTCGGCAAGATGGCGGAACAGGCCCCGGCGAAAGATACGATGACGGGGTACTGGGAGATGATGGGGCTCCGCGTCGAGAAGACGCCCCGGACGTTTCCCGACGGGTTCCCGCCGGACCTTATCGACCAGTTCCAGGAGAGGTGCGGACGGAAGGTGATCGGGAACAAGGCGGCGTCCGGTACGGACATCATCGAGGAGCTTGGGCCGCGCCAACTACGTACCGGCGAACTTATCGTGTACACCTCGGTGGACAGCGTGTTTCAGGTGGCGGCTCATACCGACGTGGTCTCACTGGAGGAACTGCACCGCTGCTGCAAGACTGCGCGGGATATGCTCACGGGCGATTGGGCGGTCGGCAGGGTGATCGCCCGCCCGTTCAGAGGTGAGCCGGGCAGGTTTGTGCGTGCTGCTGACAGAGAGGATTTCGCTCTTGCACCGCCGGGGCGAACAGTGGTTGACCTGGCGCATGAGCGCAGCATGGAGGTCGTGAGCGTCGGCAAGGTGAGCAATATTCTTGCCGGACGCGGGTTTACACAGACGATTCATACGTCATCGGACAGCGATGGGCTCGAAAAGACCCGCGAGCTGCTCTCGACACGGTTCGCCGGTCTTGTGCTCGTGAACCTTGTAGATCTTGACACGCTCTACGGGCACAGGAACAATAGTGCGGGGTATGCTCGCGCGCTGAGCGAGCTTGACGCGGATATCCGGCGGACATTGGAAGCGCGCGGCGCTCGTGATATGATAGTAGTAACGGCGGACCACGGGTGCGATCCGACACATCCCGGCACGGACCATACGCGCGAATATGTGCCGCTGCTGGTGACGGGTCATTCTCTTAAACGAGGTGTGGACCTGGGTACGCGACCGACCTTTGCGGATGTCGGAGCGACGGTCGCTGCGTATTTGGGGTTGGAGCCACCGCAGCGGGGAACGAGCTTCCTCGAAGCCATACGGAGCTGAGAACGCAACGTGCTCGACCATGGCTGATCCGAATACTACGATAATAGCGATAGACGGTCCTGCGGGAGCCGGGAAGAGCACTGTAGCGCGACGTCTCGCGGAGAGGCTGTCGTACGTCTACCTTGATACCGGCGCGATGTACCGTGCGATAACGTGGCAGGCGCTCAACGAAAAGGTGGACCTTGAGGACGCCGACGCACTGACCGAGCTGGCGGGCCGCACATCGCTCGAACTCGTGCCCGACGCAGACGTGACCCGCGTGCTGGTGAACGGCCGTGATGTCACCGACGAGATACGGTTGCCGGTAGTGACGAATGCGGTAACGCACGTCGATAAGGTACCGGGCGTCCGGCAGGTCATGCTTCAGTTGCAGCGCGCGTTCGGTCAGAACGGCAGGATTGTGGCGGAGGGAAGGGACATAGGGACGGTGGTGTTCCCGGACGCGGCGTGCAAAATATACCTTGATGCAAGCCTCGAGGAGCGAGCCAGAAGGAGGTTACAGGACCTCCGCCGGCGCGGCGTGGAGGCGGATCTCGAGGAGGTTAAAAAGGATATCGCGGCGCGCGACGCGAAAACCATGCAGCGGAGCATCGCCCCGCTGCGGCAGGCTGAAGATGCCGTGCGGGTTGACACGACCAATCTGTCCATTGACGAGGTGGTGGAGACGATACGTACTATTGCGGAGTCGAGACAGCGCGATGCGCTTGCCCGAACGGAGGGAAAGAGGTAGCTCGAAGTGCAGATATCGGCATGCCGATGTGCATGGATGACGATGGGATAGAGAGTGGTGGAGAAGATCTGGAAGATAGTTCCTGCCGACCAGCAGCGTGTGGACATGCTGGCTGATGCAACCGGCCTGTCTCCTGCGTTGTGCCGAGCGCTTGTGGCGCGGGGTATCGACACGGTGGAACAGGCGCGGACGTTCCTCAATCCCGACCTGTCGAGCCTCCACGATCCGTTCCTCATGAAAGATATGGACAATGCCGTCGCACGGTTGAAGGAGGCGATACGTTCCCGGGAGCCGATCCTCATTTACGGCGATTTTGATGCGGACGGTGTCACTGCGACGGCGCTGCTGGTGAAAGGTCTGGACGACCTCGGAGCGACAGTCTCGTACTGTGTACCGGACAGGCTGCAGGAAGGGTATGGGCTGAACGAGGACCGTATACGCGCCGCACATGAGGATGGCGTCAAGCTTATCGTGTGCGTGGACAACGGCATCGGGTCGCATGACGACGTGGCGCTGGCGAACGAGCTCGGCATAGACGTGATTATCACTGATCACCACGAGCCGCGCGGCGATACGCTCCCCCCGGCAACCGCTGTTCTCGACCCGAAGAGAGCCGATTGTCCGTATCCGTTCAGGGACCTTGCCGGCGTCGGCGTCGCGTTCAAACTGTACCAGGCGCTGACCGGCGATATTACCGGACTCGACCTGGTGGCGCTGGGAACCATCGCCGATATCGTGCCGCTGCTGGACGAGAATCGTGTTCTCGTGCGGGCCGGACTGGAGGAGATCAATGCGCGCAGGCGCAGGGGTATTGAGCAGCTCATCGAGGTGTCGGGGCTCCATGACACAATGCTGAGCGCACAGAACGTCGCGTTCCAGCTTGCGCCTCGTATCAACGCGGGGGGGAGGGTCGGCACAGCTCATGTCGGGGTACAGTTGCTCCTGACTAACTCGGTGCAGATTGCTTCCGAGATCGCAAGAGCGCTTGACCAGGAGAATGTGGCGCGGCGCAGTATCGAGGAAGGTATCGTCGAGCAAGCCGACGCCGTCCTCGCGCGCACTTTCTCGCCTTCTCAGCGCGTGATTGTGCTCGCGGATCCGGGATGGCACCCCGGCGTTATCGGAATAGCGGCATCCCGGATTGTCGATCGGTACTACCGTCCGACAGCCCTCATAGCGCTGAGCGATACCGTCGGAAAAGGGTCCGCACGGAGCCTCAGGGCGTTCGACATCCACGCGGCGTTAGAGTCGTGCAGCGATCTGTTGGACACGTTTGGTGGACATCGGCTTGCCGCGGGATTTACAATTAAACAGGACAGAATCGACGAGTTGCGCGACCGGCTCAACCGGGTGGCAACAGAGATAATGGCTGACGATGCGCTGGTGCCGGAGCTCAAGATAGACGGTATCGTCGCGCTCGATGAGATAGACGACAGACTGGTCGCGCAGCTTGGCGGCTTCAGACCGTTCGGCGCGGGTAATCCGCGGCCGGTATTCGCGTGCCAGGGCGTCGAATCGGTCGGTTCCATCAGCGTGATTCGAGGGTCGCATATAAAGTTCACGGTCAGGCAGAACGATGCGTGGCGTGGGGTGATCGGGTTTGGGATGGCGGACATCGAGCCGGCGGTACGGACCGCAGGGACGTTTGACATAGCATTTGCGCCTCGGCTGAGCCGGTGGGCTGAGAGAGAGCGCATACAGTTGTTGTTGAAGGATTTCAAGGCAGGGTAACCGAGATGGATCCGGATCTGCATGAGCTTATAGAGCTGGTTCGAGCCTATAATCCGGCGGTTGACGAACGGCTGTTGGAGGACGCCTACGAGTTTGCAAAAACAGCTCACGCCGAACAGAAACGGCTATCCGGTGACCCGTATTTAACCCACTGCGTCGAGGTGGCGAAGGTGCTGGCGGAGCTCGAACTGGACAACACGACGATAGGTGCGGGGTTGCTGCACGACGCGGTGGAGGATACCGACTGTCCTATAAGCGCGGTCAGGCACAGGTTCGGGGAAGAAATAGCGGTGCTCGTGGAGGGTGTGACGAAAATAGGCGCGCTCACGTTCAAGTCCACTGAAGAGCGCCAGGCTGAGAACCTGCGGAAGATGCTTCTGGCGATGGCGCAGGATATCAGGGTGATCCTGATAAAGCTTGCCGATCGCGTCCACAATATGAGAACGCTTCACGCGTTGCCGGCGGACAAGATCCGCCGGATATCGATGGACACGCTCGATATTTACGCGCCGCTCGCGCATCGGCTGGGGATTGCGCGGATAAAATGGGAGCTCGAAGATACCTCGTTCCGTTACCTTGAACCCGACGCGTACTATGAGCTGGCCAAGAAGGTCGCAAAAAAAAGGCACGAACGGGAACGGTACATTAATGAAGCGGCGGATTTCCTCAAGGAGAACCTGAGCGCATCGCGAATCGCGGCTGATGTCATGGGCAGACCGAAACACCTGTACAGCGTCCATAAGAAGATGCGCGAGCAGGGCCGGGAGTTCGAGCAGGTGTACGACCTGCTGGCGCTGCGCGTGTTGACCAACTCGGTGGCTGACTGTTATGGCGCGCTTGGTGTCGTTCACAACATCTGGGCGCCGGTACCGGGTAGGTTCAAGGATTTTATCGCCGTGCCGAAGTCGAACATGTACCAGTCGCTCCACACGACCGTCATGCGCGAGGTAGGCGAACCGCTCGAGATACAGATTCGGACGTACGCGATGCACAGAACCGCTGAACAGGGCATTGCGTCGCACTGGAAGTACAAAGAACGCATCATGAAACAGGATGGACGGCTCGACGAGAAGCTGTCGTGGTTTCGACAGATGCTCGAGTGGCTCCAGGATCCGAAAGATTCGCGCGATTTCATTGAGAGCGTCAAGGGAGACCTGTTCTCGAACGAGGTGTACGTGTTTACGCCGAAAGGTGAGGTGCGGGTGCTGCCGGTAGGAGCCACTCCCATAGATTTCGCGTACAGTATTCATACCGATATCGGCGACCACTGCGTCGGTGCAAAGGTGAACGCGCGGATGGTCTCCTTGCGGTACAACCTGAAGCACGGCGACGTAGTCGAGATACTCACGTCAAAAACGCAGACGCCGCGTCGCGACTGGCTTGAGGTGGTAAAGACCTCGAAGGCGCGAAGCAAGATCCGGCATGCGCTGAAGGAGACCGAGGAGGAAGCCGTCGGCGAACCGGCGGCTGTGGTGAGAGTCAGCGCGACACAACCGGCGCCGTCGAGACCGTCACGATTGGTACATACGGACGATGCCTCCCGAGAAAAGCTTATACTCATAGAAGGGAAGCGGGGTATGGCGGTGCATTTCGCCAAGTGCTGCAACCCGGTGGTGGGTGAGGACGTCGTCGGGTATGTGACTATCGGGAGAGGCATAACCGTCCACCGGGCGAGCTGTCCTGGTATCCAACAGGGGCGGTACGATCCGGACCGGTTTATCGAGGCCGACTGGGCTCGTGACGGAAAAGGGACCATAACAGCAGGTGTGCGCGTGATGGTTATCGACCGACCGAACCTTCTGGGCGACATCCTCAATTCATTCAGCCTCCATGGTGTAAACCTGCACCAGGCAAGGACATACCCCGTCCGGAACAACAGAGGTATGGTCGACCTCGTGTTCGAACTGACAGACGAAAAACAGCTTGACAGGATCGTCTCCGCCATTCATCAGGTCAGCGGTGTCACGTCAGTCCGTTCGCTCAAGGAAATTGAGAAACATTCTTCGCCACGACAGGGTCGCGTCCAATGAGATAGATCCCGCCACGTCTTCCTGACGGATCCTTCTTGATGCTGCTCTTGCTCCTGAAACACGCTGCGCATCGCTCCTCGTAGGGGAGCCCCTTGGGCGGCAAGGCGCCTGTTCGACAAGACCCTGTCCTGCAACAACGTAGTCCGTGCGGGCCGAGTTCGCCTCGATGTGATAACTATCCGATATCGCGTACGCCGAGAAGCTCGGCGTTTGTTGACTTTGCCGCACTCCACTGATAAGATGGAAGCGCCCGTAAAGCACGGTCTATGCAACGGTTAGCGCACGAGAGGGAGTCGTTCCGGGCAGAGGTATGATTAAAGAAGCAATCGGAAAACTTGTTGCCGGTGCAGATCTGTCAACAGAGGAAGCTGCGCAGGTCATGACGAAGATCATGTCCGGGGAGGCTACCGTTGCGCAGATCGCGGCGTTTGTTACCGCGCTGCGTATGAAAGGGGAGACCGTCGACGAGATAACCGGATGCGCCGAGGCGATGCGCGATAAGGCGACGCCGGTGCGGTGTTCCAGGCGGCCGTTGACTGACACCTGCGGTACCGGCGGTGACCGCGCGGGGACGTTCAATATATCCACCGCGACCGCGCTCGTGACAGCGGCGGCGGGAGCTACCGTGGCAAAACACGGAAACCGAGCTGCGTCAAGCAGATGCGGTAGCGCCGACGTGCTGGAAGAGCTTGGTGTACGGATAGATATGACTGCCGAGGAGGTCGAAGGATCGCTGGCGCAGGTCGGGTTCGGGTTCATGTTTGCGCCGCTTTTCCACCAATCGATGCGATACGCCGCTGAGCCGAGACGTGAGCTGGGTATACGAACGATATTCAACCTCGTAGGTCCCGTGACGAACCCTGCACGTGCCGACGTCCAGGTGATGGGTATTTTTGCCGCCGAACTGACCGAGCCGATGGCGATGGTGCTGAGAAACCTTGGTGCACAGCGGGCGTTTGTCGTCTGCGGGAGCGATGGGCTCGACGAAATAACGATCACCGGTCCGACGCGGGTGAGCGAGGTACGCGACGGGGAGGTGATAACGTACGACATTACCCCGGAGGAACTGGGCGTCGAAAAAGCTGACAAGAAGCATCTGAAAGGCGGCGATGTCAGGACGAACGCCGGTATCGTCATTGATATATTCAATCGGCGGCAGGGACCGCCTCGCGAGATCGTTGTGGCGAATGCAAGCGTATGTCTGGTTGCCGCCGGGCTTGCTGCGACGTTTCGCGAGGGAGCCGTGCTGGCACGAGACGCTATAGATTCCGGTAGTGCTCTTGAGAAGCTGGAGCAGTTGAGACACATTTCCCGCGCATGATTCTCGATAGGATCCTCGAGCATAAGCGCCAGGCGGTTGCAGAGAGCAGGGATCGGCTCCCTGTTGCCGAGCTCATTGCACGGGTGCGGGACCAGGATGAGCCGCGAGACTTTCGTGCGGCGATAACCGGCCGTGACCGCATACGGCTCATTGCGGAGATGAAGAAGGCGTCGCCTTCCGCCGGGGTAATACGGGAAGATTTTGCTCCGGACGAGCTGGCTGCGCTGTGCGAGAAAGCGGGCGCGGCCGCCGTTTCCGTGTTGACGGATGCACAGTTTTTCCAGGGCTCGCTCGATTACGTCGCCCAAGTGAAAGGTCGGGTCGCGATACCGGTTCTCCGCAAAGAGTTCGTCATTGACGAGTACCAAGTGTACGAGTCGCGTGCTGCGGCAGCGGACGCGCTGCTGCTGATCGTCCGGGCGGTGAGCGTTTCGGAGCTGAAACGGCTGCGTGAACTGACGCGCGAGCTCGGGATGCACGCGCTCGTCGAGGTTCATTCTGAACGTGAAGCGGAAACCGCGCTGGATGCGGGTGCCGAGATAATCGGTATCAACAACAGAGACCTCGAGACCTTCAAGACAGACATCAGTACTACCGTAAGGCTGCGGAAGCTGCTCAGAGACGAGACGACTGTCGTGAGCGAAAGCGGTATTTCGAGTCGTGACGATGTCGAACTGCTGGAACGGGCCGGCGTGGACGCGGTGCTCGTCGGGGAAACGATCATGAGAAGCGCGGACGTCGGCGCGAAAGTGAAGGAGCTGCTCGTTGGTACGGGTTAAGATATGCGGCATCACCAACGTCGATGACGCGCTGCTTGCGGCGGAGTGCGGTGCGGATGCTATCGGGTTCGTTTTTGCCGAGAGTCCGCGCAGGATCGATGTCGCTGAAGCGGCGGAGATCGCCGGATCGGTACCGCCGTTCGTTGCGCGGGTCGGCGTGTTCGTGAACGCTTCTCAACAGAGTGTTATGGAAGCGCTTACAAGTTTCCTGGACTATGTCCAACTGCATGGGGAAGAGAGCGTATCGGTATGCGAAACGCTGGCAAAACGTTACGGTTCACACAGAATTATCAAGGTGTTCCGTGTACGCGAAATGGCCGATCTTGGTGTCCTTGACGAGTATGTGGGTGTGACCGGCATGTTCCATCTCGACACGCGCGTACCCGATGCGGCAGGTGGTACCGGAAGGACGTTTGATTGGAGCATCGCGCTCGAGGCGAAACGGTGGGGCAAACCGGTTGTCCTCTCCGGCGGTCTGACGCCGGATAACGTGGCGGAGGCTGTCGCTCAGGTGAAACCGTACGCGGTCGACGCGTCGAGCGGTGTCGAGAGGGCGCCGGGGAAAAAAGATCCGGAGAAGGTGCGTAACTTTGTCAAACGAGCGAAGCAGGTCGTTGCCGGATAGCGCCGGTCGGTTCGGCGAATACGGCGGTCAGTTCGTGCCGGAGACGCTCATGTCGGCTCTGGCGGAACTGGAGCAGGCGTACGTTGCTGAACGAGACGATCCGGAGTTACAGCGTGAGCTGGACTATTATCTCCGGGAGTACGCCGGCAGACCCACCCCGCTCTACCTCGCGGAACGGCTGACCAACAAGCTGGGCGGTGCCCGGATCTACCTCAAACGTGAGGACCTGGCTCATACCGGCGCGCACAAGATCAACAACACCATCGGCCAAGGGCTGCTGGCCAAACGGATGGGCAAGAGCAGGATTATCGCCGAGACCGGTGCAGGTCAACACGGGGTCGCGACGGCGACCGTTGCGGCGATGTTCGGTCTGGAATGTGTCGTCTACATGGGCGATGAGGATATCGAGCGACAGTCGCTGAACGTGTTCCGGATGCGTCTGCTCGGCACGGAAGTGAGACCGGTGTCCAGCGGCAGCAAAACGTTGAAGGACGCGATCAACGAGGCGATGCGGGACTGGGTTACGAACGTTCGCACAACCCACTACGTGCTCGGGTCGATCATGGGCGCGCACCCGTATCCGATGATGATACGCGATTTCCAGCGGGTGATCGGGAAGGAAACGCGCGAACAGATACTCAAAGCGGAAGGGAGATTGCCCGACCTGCTCGTGGCGTGCGTCGGGGGCGGGAGCAACGCGATAGGATTGTTCTATGACTTCCTGGACGAGGAGTCGATCGAGATGGTCGGTGTGGAAGCCGGCGGCGAGGGTATCGCTACCGGCAGACACGCCTGCAGGTTCGCAGCGGGCAGCCTCGGCGTTCTCCACGGGACGAAGACGTTCATCTTGCAGGATCAGCACGGTCAGATCAGGACGACACACTCGATATCCGCCGGACTCGACTATCCGGCGGTCGGACCGGAACATACATATCTCAGAGATATTGGCCGCGTACAGTACACCTATGCGACGGACGACGAGACGATGGAGGCGTTCAGCCTCCTGAGCGAGACCGAGGGTATTATTCCCGCGCTCGAGAGCGCCCATGCAGTCGCCTACGTCATGAAAGTCGCCCCTTCAATGGACAGGAACAAGATTATTGTGATTAACCTCTCCGGTCGCGGGGACAAGGACGTGCAGGTCGCTGCAAAGTACATCGAGGATCACAAGAGATAGACGGTAGACAGCAGACGGGGATCGGGCAGGCCGGGGATGTCGGGCGGAGCAAGCCCCGCCCCTACAAAAACGTCAGAGACATGAACCGTATTGATGCAAAGTTCGGCGAGTTACGAGAGGCGGGACACACTGCTTTCATCGCGTACATCACCGCCGGCGATCCGTCGCTTGACGTCACGGCGGAGCTTGTTCCTGCGCTTGAGCGGGCAGGGACGGACATTGTCGAGCTCGGCATACCGTTTTCCGACCCGCTTGCGGACGGGCCGGTGAACCAGGCTGCGGCGGAACGTGCTCTGAAACACGGCGTTTCCCTTGCGGACATCATCACGTTTGTGAGCGAACTCCGTGAGAAAACGTCGATTCCCATCGTGTTTTTTACCTATTTCAACCCGATCTTCGCGCATGGAATCGACAGGTTCGCCCAGGATGCGGCATCGGCAGGAGTTGACGGAGCGCTCGTGGTCGATCTGCCGCCGGAAGAGTCCGCGGCGTACAAGGGTGCGATGGACGCGGCGGGTCTCGACACAGTGTATCTGGTTGCGCCGACGAGCACACGGCACAGGATACAGTTGATAGCGGAACGCGCATCGGGCTTCGTCTATTACGTGTCGAGAACCGGTGTTACCGGCGTACGTGAGTCGGTTGAGGAAAGTGTCAAACCGATGGTAGAAGATATCCGCACGTTTACGGACAAACCGGTCGCCGTCGGGTTCGGCATATCCAAGCCGGAACATGTGAGAGAGGTGGCGCAGTATGCCGATGGCGTCGTTGTCGGCAGCGGCATCGTCCGGCTCATAGACGAACTTCAAGGCTCACCCGATATGGTGAGCGAAGTCGCTGCGTTTGCAGGAACACTTGCCGCGGCGACAAAAGTGTGACGGTGGCCGGTCGCGGTCGGGTTCCTAGGAGTTTGCACGTGGGCATGAAAGTACATGAAATAGTCCAGCTAGTCCTTGACCGCGGCCGTGCGGTGGGCGCGGAGGTGTTCTTCCTGCGGGCGGTATCGACGACGGTCGAGGCGGCTGACAACCAGATCGAGACGCTGAAGGTCTCGGAGGATATCGGCGCGGGGCTGAGGGTGTTCACTGAAGAAGGACGTGTGGGCTTCGCTTACACCTCGGATACGGCCGATATCAGCTCGTTGGTTGAGCGGGCGGTTGAGAATGCTGCCGCGGCTGCGCCGGACGAGCATAATGTGCTGCCGAAGCCGACGAATGGTATGGCGGTATCCGAGGATCTCGCTGAGGAGGACTTCTCCGGCGTAGCGGTGGCCGACAAGATCCGGAGAGCGCTGGATATCGAGGATGCCGCGCGATCCCATGACAAACGTATAGCGCGCGTTCGACAGGCGAGGTACGCGGACAGCACGATGGAGGTGTCTATCGTCAACTCCTACGGTATCGACGCGTGGTACCGGACGGGTATATGTGCCGCGTCCGTTCTCGCGGTGGCGGAGGAAGGCGAGAACGCCGAGATGGGGTACGATTTTGATTTCTCCCGGAGATTTGGTACGCTTGATTGCGCGGGTGTCGGTACCGAGGCGGCGCGTCGAGCGGTATCGCTGCTTGGAGCGCGCCGTGCCAGGAGCGGCAAGGTGCCTGTTGTGCTCGACAGAGCGGTTTCAGGCGCTTTTGTCGAACTTGCGGGGGCTGCCGTGAACGCGGAAAACGTGTTCAAAGGGAAATCGTTCCTCGCCGACAAGCTGGGACAGCCTGTCGCTTCAGAAAAGGTGACGCTGATAGATGATGCGCGGTTCCCGCGCGGGGTCCATCGCGCACCGGTTGACGATGAGGGCACGGCGTCCAGGAGAACTACCGTGATCGAGGCAGGCGTGCTCGGGAGCTATCTGCATAATGCGTATAGCGCAAGCAGAATGGGCGCTGAGAATACGGGTAATGCGGTACGCGCGTCGTTTTCGAGCATGCCGCATATCGGCGCGTCGAACTTCTATCTCGCGCCGGGAGAGCACAGCCTGCAGGATCTGTTCGGATTGTGCGACCACGGTCTTTACGTGACCGAGGTGATCGGGATGCATACCGCCGACCCGATATCGGGCGATTTTTCCGTCGGTGTCGAGGGGATGTGGATCGAAGGTGGGAAGACGGCGTACCCGGTGCGCGGGGTGACCATCGCAGGCAACATGATGGATTTTCTGCGGGAGATCGCAGCGGTAGCGGACGATCTGAAGTTCTATTCCCGCTGCGGTGCGCCGTCGGTCCTCGTGCGAGCGATCACTCTTAGCGGCGATTAACAGGGACTCTGTTGACGAAGATCTGGGGGATGCTGGTTGAAAGGCAGCTGAGCGGCGGTCTGGAACAAACGGGAGCGGGCGCCGGACGGGTTATGTTCGATTTGCGAGTACGCTGCGGTGTGTCGGTCCACGCAGCACAAGCGCGGCCTGACAAGGCACAGTCCGCAGTTGGGAGTGAATCGCCCGGGAAGGAGGTGCTTAATGTCTAAGAGGTTCACCGCTGTTATCACGAAGGAAGAAAAATGGTATGTCGCCCACTGTGTAGAATTGGGAGTGGTAAGCCAGGGAAAAACTATTGAGGAGGCCCAGGGAAACCTCAAGGAAGCAGTAGAACTCTACCTTGAGAGTTTTGGGATGGAGGACGTGCCCGAGAATCTGGGCGAGGTCGTACTGTATCCACTCGAGGTTGCTGTTGGTGGCTAAGCATGCTGCGTTGCCGGGGGTGAGTGTATGAAGCCGAAAAGCAAGAGAAAAGCGCCTGAGATTGTTCTTCGCGAGGGCGAACCAGCGGCGGTTATCCTCGATATTGACGAATACCGCGAGATGTTAGAACGGTTGGAGGACATCGAGGATTTACAGATCCTAGAGGAAATGCGGACAAAACCGCTTAAGTTCAGGAAGCTGGAGAAATTTCTGGAGGAGTTCGACCCGAGTGTATGAGATCTATCTCGAGCGAGCAGCGGAACGGGACCTCAAGCGGATTCCGGCAGGAGACTTCCATCGTGTCGTTGCGCGCATGAAGGGTCTTGCTGAGAATCCGAGACCTCCTGGAGCCCGCAAGATAAGCCGCTCGGAGAAAGATTGGCGCATCCGGGTTGGAGACTATCGAATCCTGTATGAGGTTGATCGCGGCGCAAAGGCCGTCAGAGTGATGCGGGTAAGACACCGACCGGACCAGCCGCGGCGACCTGAAGATCCTCAGTCGCGCGATCCGGGAGCT
>Ga0180434_10002327_pt1 | contig 25695 bp, 20 predicted proteins | sample SS_ome_7_FD_132453 | JGI IMG/M metagenome (GOLD analysis project Ga0180434, IMG submission 132453) | Hypersaline lake sediment archaeal communities from the Salton Sea, California, USA - SS_1_D_2 metaG | ecosystem: Environmental > Aquatic > Non-marine Saline and Alkaline > Hypersaline >... | reverse complement strand
GCTCGCGGCCCGTTGAGCCAGCTCGACGACCGAGGCCGTGCCGCCCAATAGGGTGTAGTGGGAGTGCACTTGGAGGTGGGTGAAGCTCGCTGTTTTCACACGTATCTCCTTCGACGCGATCACCGCTTGCACCGCCCGCCGCCCCTGCGATGCGGAAATGGGTACACGGGGCAGTGACACGTCTCCTGCCTGACGATGATCTCACGAATTGGAACAATCCGCACTTTCCTGTTCGGGCGCTGTCCCTCTTGTGGGTGCTCTCCTCGTTGGCCTGGCGGTAGGATTCGAGTCCCCTTTCCGGCACGCTCCAGCAGGAGCCGACGCGGAACGCTTGCAGGAGTTCGGGACGGCTGGCCAGGATCGCGTGCACGTAGCTCGTGCTTTTCCGCAGCCTCTAGGACGCGTCCCTCGGCGACAGGAACCGCTTGCTGCATCCTGGCCAACTGCTAGGCGGCACTGGTTTCCGCCCGTCTTGCCAGTGGGCAGATGCACACCGCTCGGCTGTCGGTCGAAACCCCGTAGACCCTCCGCCGGAACGAGCCACACCCACCTGCTCCTCCGACCCGGTGTGCCCTTTGCCCAATGGGAGACGTGTAAAGGCCACACCCTTGTCTGCGAACAGGACAGAACGCTTGTTCTAATTTTACTACCGCTGAGAGGTGCTGTCAAGCGCGGGGAAGGCTGCGGATTTTTGACTTCTGAGCCAAGTTGCGTTATACTAGATTGCACAATAAAGCCTCGGCGCTTTCGGGAGCCCGAGGCGGTGACCAAGGCGGTGGGGCCACCCTGGCAGAGATATTTTAGCACACGGCCTGCCCGCTGTCAAATTGGGGCGGGCCGTTCTGTTTGCGCGAACAGACACGCTCTCCTATCGTTGAAAGGCGGGGACTTGCAAAAATCTACCAGCAGCCCACCGTAATTCCTCGGACGAACCCTTCGCTACGTAGCAGATTTCTCGCTGCTGATTCTCCGTGTGTTGCCGTACCTGCAACACGTCGCCTTTACACTGTGGCTAAAACCACAGAGGAGGCGACGATGTTTGGCAACAAACAAGCGAAAAGAGAAAGACTGGAGCAGATGGCGGATGTGATTGAGCAGCATTCTGAGGGCATCTCACAGAGCGCATTGGCTCGGCAACTGGGCATACCTCGCTCGACGGTCAAACGCGACCTGCCTACACTCGAACAAGCCGGTATCTTGCTGGCTGAGGACGAGCGTGGGCGACTCTTGATGTTTCGACGTCTGAAGTGAGCGCGCCATCGGCGTGCCAATTTTGCAACGCAGCCGCCGGATGTTTACATTTTTCGACCACAAGTGTGATATACTGGTTGCAATCAACACCACAGGAGAATGATAATGAGCCGTGGGATGACGAGGGCCGAGCGACTCCAGGAGATGGAGCGCATCTATACCCAACACCGGGGCGGACTGACCGACATTGAGTTGGCCGAGCGGTTGGGCGTTGATCGGACGACAGTATACCGAGATCGTGTGGAATTGGAATGCCGTGTGCCGTTCCAGGAGATTGAACACGGGCGGTGGGCGATTGATCGGATGAGATACCTTTCATCTATCCGCGTGAACCTGACCGAGGCTCTGGCGCTCTACCTGGGAGCGCGGCGCACGTCGCGCCATACCCGCACGGGTCAAAACCACGTCGTCAGTGCGTTGGAAAAGCTGGCGGCTGCGCTAAAACAGCCGATGACCGAGCGTCTGGTCGAGGCTGCGGCCGCTATCTCTGACCAGGATCCTCAGCCGGAGCGTGTGGCCGTGCTGAGGACGCTTGCACAGGGCTGGGCCGAACACGTCAAGGTGCGCATCACCCACCGGACGCTCAGAGCCAGGCGCGCGATGACCTACACCATCAGCCCGTATCTCATCGAGCCGTCGCTGTGGAGCGATGGAACGTATGTCGTCGGGCACAGCGACGTGCACAATGGGCTGGCGACGTTCAAGGTCGAGCGCATCGAACGGGCAGTCCTGACCACCGAGCGTTTCACTCCACCGGACGATTTTGACGAGCAGGAACTGCTCAAGTTCGCGTGGGGCATCTGGTACAGCGAAGAGGAGCCGGTGACGGTCAGGCTCAAGTTCACCGGGCATCAGGCAGTGAGACGGCTCAAAGAGAGTATCTGGCACCCGGATCAGAAAATCAGCGATAACGAGGATGGCAGTTGTGTGTGGGAGGCTCGGGTGGCTGAGCCACAGGAGATGCTACCGTGGATTCGGGGATGGGGGGCGAACGTAGAAGTGCTGGCGCCAAAAGAGCTGCGTGATCGGATGACAGGCGAGTCGCGACGGCTGGCGAGACGGTATGGTTGGCAGGTTCACCGGGGCGGTCGGGACAATTCGGCGGAGGACGAGCACCAGTTCTTTGACGATTTCTTTGGAGGATGAGCTATGGAACTGTATCCTTTTCAGAGACAAACCTATGACTTGCTTTCTGCCGGGCAATCGGTCGTTCTGCAGGCGCCGACAGGAGCGGGCAAGACAGCGGCCGCACTCTACCCTTTCCTACGGGCCTGGGAAGAGGCGGATGGAGCACATCCGAAAAACTTTCCCCGCAAGTGCATCTACTCGGTGCCGCTGCGCGTGCTGGCAGATCAGTTCGAGGAAGCGTACAGCCGGGATGTGGCGAACTTTGGTTTCACGCGTCCGATGGCAGTGACGATCCAGACCGGCGCACGGCCCGAGGATCGTAAGATGGAAGGTAACCTCATCTTTACCACCGTGGACCAGACGCTGAGCAATTTTCTAAACATCCCCTACGCGCTCAGCACAAGCCAGGGAAATCTGAACGCCGGGGCGGTGATGGGATCCTATCTTGTCTTTGACGAGTTGCACCTCTTCGATCCAGAGAAAATGCTACCCACCGTGTTGCACCTGCTACGCATGCTGCGCGGTGTAGTGCCCTTCCTGGTTATGACGGCCACGCTCTCTGAGGAGATGGTGCGGGCGCTGGCAAAGCAGCTTGGCGCCGAGCCGGTCGTGCTTTCGGCGGAGGAAGCGGCCGCCATCCCCTCGCAGCACAAGAGCCGCCGCATGCACGTCGAGAACCAGGAACTGACCGCTGCGGCGGTGCTGGAGAAGCACCAACGACGTTCCATCGCCATCTGCAACACCGTAGGTCGGGCACAGGTGCTGTTCGAGGATCTGCGCGATCAGGTCGGCCCCAAGACAGAGATTCGTTTGCTCCACAGCCGCTTCCTGCAAAAAGATCGGGAGGTCAGCGAGAATTGGCTACGGCGCGAGTTCGGCAAGAGGAAGGATGATTATGTTGTCGAGAGCGCCATCCTGGTCGCCACCCAGGTGGTGGAGGTGGGGCTCGATATCACCAGCCAGGCGCTCCACACCGAGCTGGCCCCGGCTGCCAGCGTGATCCAGCGGGCCGGCCGTTGCGCCCGGTACAGAGACGAAGTGGGCGACGTCTACGTCTACCGCCTGCCGCTGAACAAGCGAGGAAATCCCAACTACGCGCCATACGTAGGCCAGGAGAATCGCCGCATTTGCGAAAAGACCTGGGAGGCACTGACAGCTCGGTCGGGTGACGTCTTTGACTTTGGCGTGGAACTGGCGGTGGTGAATGAGGCCCACGGCGAGGCCGACCGGCGTATGCTGGATCAACTGAGCGCCAACCGGCACTATCTGGTCGACCGCATCGCCGAGACCATTGCGGCTCAGGAGCGCGGCGCGGCTCGTGAATTGATCCGCGACGTGGACAGCCGCACCGTCATCGTCCATCCCGATCCGGAGAGCATCCAGAACCCGTGGGCCTACGAGGGCTTTGGCCTCTACAAGGGCACGCTCTTTGGAGCCTGCGAGCCGCTGGAAGAACTGGCCTACGAGCTGGATGAAGATTGGGCGCTGATGACGGCCGAGCCGGTGCAAGAGGAGGAATCCTCGCGCGCGCCGACAGTCTGGAAGTGGTGGCAGATTGAGTACAAAAAAGATCTGGAGGGTGCGCTCTTCGTGGCCGTCAATCCGCGACTCACTCGCTACAGCGCCGAGACCGGCTTCCAACTGGGTGTGGAGGGGGACCCAGACTGGCTATCGCCGCCGCGCGAGCGGAAGGGGAAGCGGAGGGTTTTCCCGCCTTACCAACGCGAGACCTTCCAGGAGCACGTGGGGCGGATGCTGCGCGTCTACGAGCATCCCTTCTACGATCAGGAAAAAGATCGTCACTGTCTGCCCCTGGGCGAGGAGTTGGCCTACGCTGCCCGCCACCTGGAGGACACACGCGGCTGGTCGAGGGGAACGCTGGACCGGCTGGCGCGGCTGATCATCGCCCTGCACGACCTGGGCAAACTGGACGAGCGCTGGCAGGCCTGGGCCCACCGATGGCAGAAGGAGGTCGGCGCGCTGCGTGGGGAGGAGCTCGCCGTGCCCGAGGATTACATGGCGGCCCACACCGATTACGACAGCCAGGACGATGCGGAGGAAGCGCTGAGCCGGAAACTATACCGTATGAAGCCCAACCACGCCGTCGAGAGCGCCCAGGCGGCGGAGGATCTGCTGTGGGAACAAACTGGCGAGCAAGCGCTATTGCGTGCCGCGCTTACGGTCATCGCGCGCCATCACAGCGCCGGGGCCAGCGGGCGCTACGGCGATTTCCGTGCTCATCCCGCCGCACGAGCGGCCCTGGCGGACGTGCTGGAGGCGCTCGACCCGACCCAGGTCCAGTGGACGTTCTCCGAAGGAACCCTGGCCCGGAAACTGATGCGCCCCGACTGTAAAGAGGAGTTGTTGGTATATCTGCTGCTGGTGCGCGTCCTACGCCTGGCGGATCAGCGAAGTCAGGAGGTGTGATGGCAGAGCAAGTTCTCGTCGCAACCCTGGGCACGGAGCCACAGGTTGTGACGTTGGCGCTGGATGTGCTCCGGGCCAAAGGATACGACATTTCCAGGCTCATCGTTATTCACACAAGCGGTCAGGTGATACGGCCGGCCCTACAACGATTGGGGCAGGCGCTTTCGTCTGATGAAGCGTTATCCTATCACACCGTTGCTATCGAAGGGCAAGACCACCTTGTAGCCGACATCGCCACCGAGGACGACACCGCCGCCGTGCTGCGTACGCTCTACCAGGTGGTGCTGACCGAGAAGCGGGCCGGTCGGCTGATCCATTTGAGCGTCGCCGGGGGACGTAAACCGATGGCGGTCTACGGCATGGTGGTGGCACAGCTCTTGTTCGACGAAGACGACCGGGTGTGGCACTTGCTATCCGAGGGATGGCGTCCCGGCGACGAGCAGGTGATGCACAAACGCCCGGATGATGGCGTGACGCTGGTGCCGATTCCCGTGTTGCGTTGGAGCAGCGTATCGCCGGTGGCGACGGAGCTGGCGTTGCGGGAGGATCCGTGGGAGGCGATCCAGGCCCAGCGAGAGATACAGCGGAATGAAGATTGGCGACGCAAGCGGGAGTTTGTGGAACATTGCCTTACGCCGGCCGAGCGGGACGTGGTGCGGCTTGCGAGCCAGGGACTGGACAACGCCACCATCGCCGAGCGCCTGGGCAAGGCGGAAAAGACGGTGGCGAACCAGTTGACACCCATCTACGCCAAGCTGCACGAGTGGCGCGGCTACCGGACGGATGTGCCGGTGAGCCGGACAGTGCTGGTGGCGGAGTTTGCGACGTATTTTGCATTGGAGGGGAGGTGATATAGGAATAGATTCCTAAGGAATTTGGGAATGGGTGCTCAAGACAAGCACGATGCACTGTGGTAAGATTGTGGTAGGGAACAAAGAATGGAGGTTAGTATGCGAGAATTGAGGGTTAGGTTGGAGACGGTGGCACAAATGCTCGTGCAAGAGGTAAAAGTATGTCAATAATCAACATGGAGTCCCTGGAGCGAAAAACGCGACGCTATTGGAGAAACTATGATCACGCGAATCCTGAGCCTTGCTTGGAGCAGTACATCGACGAACTCTTGCTTGAGGAGACGAAACACGCTCAGGAAAGTGAAAAATTACCGGACAAAGCTTGTGACACATTAGTTCTTCTGGTCGGGTTTTCCATAGAGCCACTTCTCCAAGCGGTTTATGCTTATAAGCCTCAAAAGGTATTTCTGGTCTTGAATCGACACTATGGGGCAAAGAAATCGGGAGAGAATTGGGGCAAGATGGTCGCCAGGTTGATCGGCCGATTGCCTGAATCGCCGGAGACGATAGAACAAGTTGTCATTCAAGCCGGCCCGCAGCAGGTCTTTCAGGTGCTATTGACGCAGGTGCGCCAGATTGAAGACACCATTATCGACATCACCGGGGCGAAAAAGAATATGGTGGCCGGGGCGTTTCTCTACGCGGCGCTGGCCAACGTGCCAGTTTCCTACGTGGACTTTGCCGATGACGCCTACGATCCGAAAGTGGGGAAACCCTACGGCTATGGCTGCGATATTGGCACATTGGACAACCCTTACGAGAAGTTTGCCCTACGCGACTGGGAACGGGTGCGCCAACTCTATCGCCGCCACAAGTTCCGCGACGCGCGACGGCTTCTGGTAGGTGAGGACGGGAAAACGTCCAACACGGTACTGGCTACAATGGTAGAATATCTTCCCGGTTCAGAATCCGCTATCTGCACATTGGCCGAGATTTTTCATTGCTACGAGTTATGGGATGCTGGTCTCTACAACGAAGCCGCGGAGCAAGCCCGAAAAATCGAGTGCTTTCAACCACCCACCGCAGTGGAGCAGTTGGATGGGAAGTGGTTCGAGACGGAGCAGGCTCAATTCAAGGGAGGATGGTCGAACTTGGATATTTCTCACTTTCAGGTCTACGTCTACGATGAACTAGCACGGATTAGCCGGCTGATCAAGTTCAATCACGATTATCGCTCCGCCTTCCTACGAGCCGCTAGCCTGAACGAGATAATTGTGACTGTTAGGATGATCACACTATCTGAGCCTGACAAAAGGAAAAGCACGTTAGCGAAAATTGACGAAGAAGGTATCCCGTGGGCTGAATGGCTATTTGAACAGTTTGTTGCAGGCAAAACTTTCAAATGGCACGGTATAGCGTTTCCTCTTGCCAAACCGATGAAAGACTGGTGGTCCCCACTTGACGACAATTCATTCAATACCCCAGAGGGATGGCGTGATCTAATTCATCGCCGCAACGATTTAGCCCACCAGTACTACTCTCCTCCCCGTGAGTGGGCTGAGGATGCATTGGACTTTGTCCAGGCCAACGTGGAAGATTTCTGGAGAGCAGACGCCAGTGAAGACGCAGAAACCCAGGCCTGGCCCTGGTCAGAGGTGTGCAAACTCACCAGACTGGAACAATACCTTCCCCCCAACCTCTTAAGCAACGTCAGTGACTGAGAAAGGAGTGAATCCGATGACACAATATCTGTTAGCGGCGGAAGCCGACAAAATTCAGGACCTTATCTTTCGGTCCTCTCGGCTACGCGAGGTGATCGGCGGCAGCCAGTTGCTCTTGCGTTTTTGCGATGAGGTGCCGAAACAACTCTCACTTACGAAAGAACAGATCATCGTCAACGACGGGGGTAGTTTTCGCTTGCTCTTTGACAGCGAGGACAAAGCTACCACGTTCGGCGAACAACTGGCCGAGGTCTACCGGCTAGCAACCGGCGGCACGCTCACCGTCGCTGAACCGGTCTCGGTCAATGGGAATTTCGAGGAAGCAGCAAAGAAGGCAAACAAGGCCCTGCGCCGGGCCAAACAGCATCGTGAGGGCTTTACGACAACCCCCCATCTACCCTATACGGCCTTTTGCACTTCGTGTGGGGTGGGTTTGGCCGGCGAGCACAATCGCCGGTCTGGTGAGACGCGGAGCCAGTATTTGTGTGATGACTGCCGAACCAAGCGGGACGAGAGCGACCCCGCCAGCGCTAGAGAACCCGGCAAATTTCTCACCGACTTTTTCGAGGCGGTCCTGGAGGATGACTGGCGCACACACCATTGGCCCGGAAAGAAGAAAGACGAGCAAGAAGAACGCGACCCGGATCCGCCGATGGACGTGGCCCGCTTCGACCCACGCGACTACATCGCCTACATCGTGGCCGACGGCAACAGTATGGGTGAAGTCTTTGGCGAATGTAAGAGGAAAGAGCAACTGCAGGCTTTGTCCGAAAACCTGAAAACCAGGGTTTATGCCGGCCTGGCGAAGCCGATCAAGCACTTGCTTAAGCGCGCCGAAGATGAAGAGAAACAAACGAACCTTTCGCGCTTTCTTCCTGTTCTGCCGCTGATCGCCGGGGGCGACGACCTGTTCATCCTGTTGCCGGCACCCTGGGCGCTGGACTTTGCCCGTTGCTTTGCGAAAGCCTACGAAGAGGAGATGAGAAGATTGGTCGAAGACCTAGCGATCCAGAAGGTCGATCCTCCCACTGTTGCTGTAGCCGTGGTCATCTGCAAGGCCAAGCATCCCTATTATCTGGCTCACGAGCGAGGTGACGAGTTGCTCAAGCAGGCGAAACGAGTCACCAAGCGCTGGGCTGTGGAGAATGGCGGGACCCCGCGCTCTATCGTCAGTTTCGAGGTTATCCTGGGCAGTCGCCTGGGTGGGGCCGAACGGCCAGAGTCCTATCATCCCACCTTAGGGCCGTACTGGGTTGGCGATGACGTGGATGGTTGGGGCATTGACATCAAGCACTTGGTGGAGCAACGCTACGCTCTGCGGTCACTGCCCCGCCGGCGCCTGGCCCAACTGCGGGCGCACTTTGATGCGTTGACGGATGTATTAAGGAGCGATGACTTTGATACCTGGTCGCAGAGGCTTGACCAATTGCTGGCCCGATTCCCCGATGAGCAACGGGAGGTTGCGGAGTCTGCATTGGCGAAACTGGGCGGGCGGAATCTCTATAGCGTGGAGCGAACAACCGACCACAAATACTGGAATGGACACGCCCTGCCCGATCTACTGAACGCTTGGGACTTTGCCTTTGACCTAAAATGCTCGCGAATGGAGTATGAGGAGTAATGCAATGAGTTTGAAACTGACGTTCAAAATCACGTTGGAAAGTGACTATCACATCAGCGCCGGGCACGGCAAGGGCGTGCTGATTGATTCAGCGCTCTTGCGCGACGGTGACGATGTGCCCGTAATCCGAGGCACGACACTGACCGGCCTCCTACGTGACGGTTTGTGGCGTTTGCTCCAGATGGAACCTCTGAAAGAAAAGGTCCGCGATATTCACGACAGTGAGCGATACTGCGGGCAATACGCCACTGAATCTGATTACGATTTGTGCCCTCTCTGTCGCCTCTTTGGCACACCGCGCCGGCCCAAAGCGTGGCGTATCAGTTCAGCACGTCCGGTAACAATGCAGGAACCTGTGAGTGGAAAACACCAACCGGAGGGACAAACCGTGGCGCGAGCGCGTATCAGTCCGCGCACTCGTCGCGCCGAGCCACGTAAACTCTTTTCCCAGGAAGAAGGCGACAGCCGGTGGGCGTTCCAATTTACTGTCACCTGGTCAACGGATGCTGCGGGCAATCTGGACGAGGCAGCGTTGCTGACGGCGGCTGCCCGCAACGTGCGTCAACTGGGGCGCTCCCGGCGACGGGGGCAAGGTGAATGTCTCTTCTCGTTGATCGACGTGGAAGGAACGGACGCTATCGTGCCTGTGAAGACCGACTCCGACGAGGCGGATTGGCAGACGCCGCTGTTGGAGCGCTTTGCCACGCGCTGGATAGATGGTGAGCCAGCGCCTCCAGGTAAGCCAAATGCAACCCTGACGACGGCCGATGAGCCAAGAGACGACGCTGCTGTGAGGGTGCGTCTGTTTGTGCGCACCGATGAACCACTGCTCATCGCCAAACGGGCCGAGGCCGGCAATCAGTTCGAGAGTCTCTCCGTCATTACCGGGCAAGTGGTACGCGGCGCACTGGCCTGGCGTGCGGCCCGCCGCTATGATCTGAGCGATCAAGGAAGCGAGACCTACGCGGCCTTCGTACGCACTTTTATGCGGGATAATGTACTCTTCCCCGATCTCTACCCGGCAGAGTTTGTAACGTCTGCTCTGCGGCCGACTATTCCGGCGCCGCGCGATTTACTAACCTGTAAGGTGGGTGGCTTGGACCACGGCTTCTGGTTTGCAATGGAGAGGGTGCCTGAAGAGTGTGAGCACTGTCATTCAAGAGCATTCACCGAAGTGAAGGATTTTATCAAATTATTCGAGGATAACTGGTCTCAAGACCACGCTGAGTCAGACTTTGACTACAAACTGGAGCGCAGCAGCGAGATGCACATCCGCATCGATCAAGAGAAAGGGCGGGTAAGCGAGGGTAACCTCTTCAGCTATGTGGCGCTAGACGCCGGTCAGTATTTTGTCGGTGATTTAATGTGCGCCGACGAGGCGGCCTGGAAGCGGCTTCAGACGCTGGCCCACGTCGAGCCGGGTCGGCCCATCGTGCTTCGATTGGGTAAGGCGCGCCGCCGGGGATATGGTAAAGTGACAGTCTGGTTCCAGGTTGACCTGGATGAACCGGAGGATGCCTGGATCCGTGAACCGTTGAAAGACCGAGTGGATGCGGAGCAGCGCGATCTCCGCTTGACGCTGTTGACCGATACCATCATCATCGACCGCTGGGGACGCTATGCCGCTGGCTTCGAGAGTGGCTGGTTAAGTGAAGTGTTGGAGCAAGAGGTCGAGATAATCAGTGCAGCGGATGGCACGCACGCCGTGGACGGCTTTGATGCCAAACTGGGCTTGCCGCGCTGGCGCGACATCGCCCTATCGGCCGGTTCCACGGTGCGACTGCAACTGGAGAAGGCACCCGATCTGGATCGTCTAGGGCAACTGGAGCAGCAGGGGATTGGACTGCGTCGCAACGAGGGCTTTGGGCGCGTGGCTTTCAATCACCCAGTGTATAGTAGCTGTCAAGGTATCACGTCCGATCTCGAGTTTACCCAGGCGCTGAAACTCGAATCAACATCAGTCAGTGATGAGGAGCACTTCCGGGAAGAATGGATAAGAATCCTGAAGAATCAGCTTTGGAGCAAAAAGTGCAAGGACCAGCGCTTCACTGCTGTGGCGAGAATGCTACACACCCACGCTGAGGAACCACCTCAAGATCTGAGAGCACAACTGGCCTCACTGGAAGAACTACCCGACGAGGCAATAGAATTGCTAGGCGGCGAAAAAGAGTACGGCAAGCGCCATACGCTCAAGCCAGAAGCGGATCGACTTGCCAAAACCCCTGGTATCGATCTTGTGAAACAGATGCTAACGGAACTTGAGGAACTCGAAGAATACCGTCTTTTCTGGCCCCTGGGCGTCCAGATGCTGGCCGAGCGCATCGCTGCGGCCGCTGGCACCGAGACCAAGAAGGAGGAGTAAAATGACCTACCAAGTGATCACCGGAACGCTCAAAGCGCGCACCGCCGTCCACGTGGGCAGCGGCGCGGGCAGCGACCTGACCGACGCCCTGCTGCGGCGCAACACCGCCGGGCAACTCATCATCCCCGGCACGACTATCGCCGGCGCACTGCGCACCCTGGTCACGCGCCTGGCGCCGAGATTGAAGTTGAAAAACAACAAGGTGTGCGCGGCGCTCACCGGTTCCGATGATTCGTGTGACTGCGCTGTCTGTCATCTCTTCGGCGACATCAATCCTTCCGACGCCGAGGACGCCGAGTCGGAGGCCTCGCGCATTCTGGTCTTCAACGCTCGCCTGAAAGGCGACGCACCGCAGCCTTTTATCCGCGACGGCGTGGGCATCAATCGCACCACCGGCGCGGCGGCGCGAGCCGGCGGGGTCAAGTTTGATGTAGAGGTGCTGCCCGCCGACACTGAGTTCGGTCTCCGTTTGGAGTTGCGAGACGTGGATGAGGATGAGAATGACAAGCTGTTATTGGCCGCTGTGCTGACCGAATGGGAAGCAGGCCGCGTCTGGCTGGGCGGCAACGTGGCCCGTGGCCTGGGTGGCTTCAAGTTGGACGATGTGGCCTACAAAACGCTCGCTCTGGATACAGCAGACAACTTGTTGACGTTCCTCAAGGAGGACAAGCCGTGGCAAGAGGCCCAACGTGAATCAAACTGGTTGCAGAGTCAAATGGAGTCGGTCCAAACTACCGCTCCGCCCGACCAAGTTCTCCCCGTCGCCCGGCGCTGGGTCGCCATCACCGGCACCTTGCAAGCCCAAGGCCCGCTGCTGACCAATGACGCCACCATATCCGGACAGACCGGCTTCGATCACGCGCCGCTGCTGGCCCAGTTGGACGATTGGGCACATCCGGTGCTGGCCGGATCGGGGTTGCGGGGCGTGCTGCGGTCTCACGCGGAGCGCATCGCCCGTACGTTGGCAACGCATAACGCGGATAGCAAGACAGCATTCTTGCACACATGCCCAGCGTGTAGCCCCGTAGAAAGTCACGCCGATAAACCATTGGCTAGCTGTGACACGCTGCTCAAGGATGTCGAATTTCCGACCGATAAAGAAGTATCCGACAAACACCTCTGCCTGGCCTGTCGCCTCTTCGGCAGCACACGGCGCGGCAGCCGGCTGCTGGTGGAGGATGCGCCTTATCAACCGACTGAAGCGCAGCTCAAGCCGGTGCTCAAGATGATGGACTTTTTGGCCATTGACCGCTTCACGGGCGGCGGAGCCGAGGGCGCCAAGTTCGACGCGCTGGCGCTGTGGAAGCCGGCCTTCAACCTGCGCCTGCACCTGGAGAACCCAGAGCTGTGGGAACTGGGCTGGCTGGCGCTGGTACTGCGCGACCTGCAGGAAGGCTGGCTCACCGTCGGCTTCGGCGCGGCCAAGGGCTTCGGTCAGGTTGAACTGGAGAATCTCCAATGTACGCTCGGTTACCTCAGCCTAGAGGATGTCCAAGACCTGGGATTGGAAGCACGGGAGAAGCGGGAAAAGGAAAAGGCGGTTTACACCGAGATGCTTTTCTCCCTGGAGCAGGCCCAGCCCTGGGTTGAGAAGTTTCTGGAAGAAGTCAGAGAGCTTCGTCGAGGCAATGATCGTTTGCCCAACCTGAAAGCAGATAGTTACTTTGGTCAGGAGCCGGACCTGCCCGAGTTGTATCCAAGCGAGGTGACGCTATGAAGTGCAAAGCGATAGATTTCAACAGACTTGTTAACCAAGTTGCAAAGAAACCCCAAGTCGGACGAGAAAGCCTGGCGATCTGGGGCGGGACGTGTGCCGAGGACGCATTGGACAGTTTTCTCGATGGCTGGTGTTTAGAGCAGATGCCCTACCGCATCTGGCAGTACACCGACCGAATCGGTTTTGAAAAGGGTACCCTGGCTTCCAACGTGGGTTTGCTGGAACGTGGGCGGCTCTTCGGCACAGGTGGCGACCTGGATCTGCGGCGCGATGGCGACGGGTTCCGCTGGCGTTTCGTCGGCGAGCCCAGTGTTCACCCGTCGGAGGGCTATGGCACTAAGAAAAATAACTTTTGGGCACAGGATGAGAACCAGACTGCCGCATTCCATTGCTACGAGGAGAAGGCACTGCTGTGGGGCGAGCGCAATGAAAACCGTTGGCACGACGACCGCGTGGCGGCAGCCAAGTTAGACTACCCAGTGCCGGACGATGCGGAACGGATGCAGGTGGAGTATAAGGTATATAGTCACGCGGGTCGTGTCGAGTTCGTCTGGCTGACCGGATTGCAAGAGTGGAAGGAGGAAAGCAATGGCTAAGGGAGCGATCCTGGAACTTCGCAGCACTTACGGGTTCATTCAACCCTCGCAGGGTAGAGAACGGGTGTTTTTCCATCGTACAGCCTTGCAGGATGTCCGATTTGATGAACTTGAAGATGGAATCGTAGTAGAGTACGAAGCAGAACAAACCGACAAGGGTTTGAGAGCGACTTTTGTCCGATTGTCTAGCGAAGCAGACAAAGATGCCCATCGCTTCCTCAATCCCTACAACTTCGTGCGCTACCTGAACAAGCCAACGCCAGAGCCAACCGCCGATTCTCCAGAGCAACTGTCGATATGGCGCTGCCCTCCACCGCCGCACGACCGCTACGTGGGCCTGAGCGGGCGCATCACCTGCGCCGTCGAGGCCGAGACGCCGCTCTTTATCTCAGACTCGCACGCTGTTGACGGAGACGAGGATAAAAAAGGACACAAATCCTATCGCTTCTTCCAAGTGAAGAACATAGATGGTGAATTGGAGCCGGCTCTGCCGGCCAGCAGCCTGCGGGGAATGGTGCGCTCGGTCTTCGAGGCAGTGACGAATTCGTGCTTTGCGGTGTTGAGTGATCAGCGTTTAGAATTCCGAGAGAGACCTGAATATGGCAACAAAGTGAAAGATAGAGCTGGGATCGTAAACACGTTGCCCGATTCAAATGATGAGGGGGAAATAGTTCTTTGCTATACCGCAAAAGTGGGCGCATATTACATCGGAAAAGATCAATGGAAAAATGTGCTTGACAGGAAGCCTGATGGACAACTTTGGCAATGTGGTGACTGGGCAATTGCACGTGCGAAGCGCCTTCGGCAGGGATATGTTGTGCGTGAATTGTCTACGGCCAAGGATCAACTTCAACCCTTGGGAGAAGACGAAAAATATCTCGATGGTTGGCTTAAGATTACCGGAAAAGATGAAGGCACTACCAAAAAGAGCGAGTTTCTTTTTTTGAATCCAGATAAACACGGCTGTCCAGGAGTCATCTCGTTTGGTATAGAGGAGATGAGGGAATACAATTCTGTCCTCCTGGGCCAACGAGAACGCGGGGAACTCCCTGCATCTCCTCAATCATCGAAGCTTTCCAGGGGTGATCTTGTCTGGATGGAAACCAAGGGTAAGGGAGAGCATAGGCGAGCAAAGCGAATCGTACGAGTTCAAGTCCCGCGTGTACCTTATAAGCACACCATTGGCGAGCTACTGCCTGATTTTCTGCATCATTGTGATAATTACGATGCCCTCTGTACCGCCTGCCGCGTATTCGGCTGGGTACGGGAAGGCGCGGAGGACATCAAACGGGATGTACCAACAGCCTACGCTGGGCGAGTGCGTTTCTCCCACGGTACACTGACGGATATCAAAGGAATGCTGACAGAAACTCCTCTTGCTATCCTCTCCACCCCCAAGCCGACGACGACCGAGTTCTACCTGTTGGACTCCGAGGGAAAGCCAGACTTTGACGTGGACTACGACGACAAAAACGCTCGACTGCGGGGCCGCAAGTTCTATCGCCATTACGGCGAAATCTCAGATGAAGAATCAGGCAAAGAAGAATACCGACGGCCTGAAGGTGAGCGTGACAACCAAAACCGTACGGTGCGGGACGCGCTCAAGAAAGGTGCGACCTTCACCTTCACCGTAGACTTCGAGAACCTGGCCCCGTTGGAACTGGGTGCGCTGCTCTACGCCCTGGAATTGGAGGATGGCCTGGTCCACCGCCTGGGGTACGCCAAGCCGCTGGGTTTTGGTTCGGTCAAGGTGACAGTGGATCAAGTAGAAAGGGTGGACTGGCCCACGCGACTCAAATCGCTGGCGGTGGACGCAGGCTGGCAGACTGTTGATCCAGAACGGGTTGCCGATCTCAAGGACAAGTTCCTTCAGACAATGCGCAATCTACATGGAGATGCATTTGACAACGTGTTGGCCGACTTACAGGCGCTGCTCGGCGAGCCGCCAGATGACCTGCCGGTACATTACCCACGAACTGAGCCAGAACCCGACCCCGAGGGTAAGAATTACGAATGGTTTGAGGAACACAAACAAGTGTTACCTCTGGCACCGGATGATAAGAGAGGATTCTCGTACAAAAAGACCTAACCCCCCCGACCCCCTCCTCTCATAGGAGAGAAGAGGGGGTAAAGGAGCCACAAACTATGGGCGTCTATCACCTGATGGGCCTGGGCCGCTCGCCTGGCACTGTGATCGGACCGCTTTCCTACCTGGCCCACCGCTACCAACGCTGGAACAAGGATGACGAGCAATTCTTCGCCCGCTCCGGCGAGCGCGCTCAACGCGCTCGCGGCGAAAAAGTGGGCGACGTACAGGCATTGGTGCTCTTCACCACCTGCGAGGTGCTGACCGGCGATCTACCAACTTACGGCTACACCGACAATCCGGCCGGCCGAATCGTTCAAAACCCCAAGCAAAAGGGCGGCCCGATGAAGGACGTGCTGCGGCGATTGCTCAAACGGGAGTGGCCCGGTATTGCCAAGGGACGGACAGAAGGCAGTATCTTCTGGTGCGAGATCGACCGCCGCGACATCCGCGACGCTTATGACAAGGTCGTGCAAGTGGTGACGGCCCTGGCGGAGGTCGGTGGTCAGGGCAAGGAAATGTGGGTCAACCTGACCGGTGGCAACAACGTGACCAATTTTGCCCTGGAATTGGCGGCCAATCTCTCCGGCGAGGTGGCACGGCTCTACTACGTGCAAGCCGAAAATCGTGAGACCGAATGCTGCGTGTGCTTCACCGCCGAGAATGGCTACTGGGTCGAACTGCCGGTGATGCCGCTGGCACTTGGTCGCTTGACTTTAGCTATCCTGGAGATGCTGGCCCAGGAATCGATGGACGCCTCCACCCTCTACAGTCGGAGTTGCAGCCAGTACTACGATCTGATGCACGGCCTGGATTCAGAAGAAATGTTAATAGCCGAGTATCTGATACCGATGTGGAAGCAGGGCCTGATCGCCGAAACGGAAAGAGGCTATGTTGTAGGGCCACAATGGGAACTAATCCAATCGTACCAAGAGCGCCTAGAAGAAACCCGACAGATAGCTTCGACGATTGAGAGGTTGGCTCAGAGAGAGTCCTGGATTGAAAAGGAAAAGATTAGCTTGGAGGCTGTGTTATGATCCTCCTAAACTTCGCACACCCCCTCACCGACGAACACCGCGCCCAGGTCGAAACCCTCACCGGCCAGGTCATCGAGCGCGTCGTCGAGATCGAGAGCCAGATCGACCCGCAGCAGCCACTGGCGCCGCAGGCAGCGGCGATGGCCGACGAAGCGGGCCTCTCGCCCGCCGAGTGGCAGACCTTACCGCTGTTGGTCAACCCGCCGGCGCTCAACTTTAGCGCCGTGAACCTGCTGGCCGAGCTTCACGGGCGCTGCGGCTACTTCCCGCCTTGCCTGCGGATGCGACCGGTGCCCGGCAGCGTGCCGCCGCGCTACAAAGTCGCCGAAGTGCTCGATCTCCAAGCCGTGCGTGACCGAGCGCGCCAGCGACGCTGACCATTTACAATTCGCCATTCGCTATTCGTTATTCGCACAAGGAGTGACCTATGAACCAATCTACATTTTACGTCGACAAGACCACCGACACCTTCGCCGACGTGCTGTTGACCTACGGCGTGGCGGCGTTGCTCGACCGTCTGCTACGTGACAACGTTGTTGGGCAGCGCACGGTGCGGGTGAAGGACGCCGGCAGCGTCTACGCTATCGAACTGGAGGCGCCGATCCAGGACGACTACGCGGACGTGCCCTGGTTCTGTGACGTGCCCTTCCTGAAGGCGGGGAGGAAGAAGCCGCCGGAGGAGTGGCCCGCTCAGGTCGTGGACTATGCCAAGGAGCGGGATCGGCGCTCGCAATACTTTGAGGCGCGTAAGCAGTTGCCGCAGGAGGCCAAACGTCCCGGCGCGACGCGGGACGAGTTCCCAGAGTTGGCCACTGTCGAGAACCTGACGCCCCGTCCTGACTATGACATTCTGGCCCAGATTTACCAGATGTCGAGCATCTATGCCTACAGCAGTGTGCTCGATAACTGGTTCGCCTGCCGGGACGTCTTTCCCGAGCTGTTGAACATTGCGCTGACGCTCTTTGCATCCACGCCCAACGACGTGGACGGGGCCTACGACGCCTGGAAGGCGCTCAAGAAAGAACGCAAGCTCAAGGCCAAGAACGACGTCACGCCGGTGCAGATCCTCAACCCAAGTATGGGCAAGGGCGTCAACCGTCCCAAGGCCGACCGGGCCGACTCACTCACCAATCCCAACTCCTTCTGGCTGCTCGAGTTCCTCAAATTCTGGGGCATGCGCATGGCCGGGCTGCCGCGCTTCGTGCGGGGCGGAGGCGACCGCAAGACTTATGTGCTGCGGCCCAGGAACGTCACCTTGCAGACGTTGAGCGACGTCTATCGCCCCTTCAACGCGGTGATGTGGCCCAACACGGCGGTCAAGATGGACGTGCTGGCGGCGCTGCGTTACACCGACGTCTTCCTCGAGCAGTGGCTGGCCGGGCAACTGGATGACGTGCGTTTCGGCCAGCAGCCTGGCGACCACGTGAGCGGGTTGGCCGTGGCCTTTTACAAAAACCTCGGACAGGCCTCTACGATGCTCAACCTGGCCGAGATCGGCGTCCCCCAGTGGATGACGGTCGACACGCCGGAGCAAGCCCGCGCCTACCGCGCCCTGCTGGAGGAGCATCGCCGCGTGGTCGACAGCCTGGACGAGAGGCACGGCGATCCGTATCGCCTGTTGCAACTCTACCGCGATTTCCTCTCCGGCCGTATCCTCGATCCGTTTTTCGAGTTCAACGCTGGCTACGCCAGCCTGACGATGTCCCGTATGGAGCGGAGCCAATGGGCGCCGCGTTTTAGCACGAACCACCTGGAGGTATTAATTATGACAACCGAAGAAAAACTGACCCCGATCTTGAAGAACCCTGGCTTCCAGAACGTAGCCACGGCGATCCGGCGCAGCACCGTCATCCCGCAGTATTTCAAAGGGCGCGGGGACAAAGGCCCCTACGACGTCCGCTATGGCCTGGGCAATAAACTGTTGCGCCGCGCTGCCTACCCGGAGCAGTTCGTTCAAGCCCTGGGTGAATTTCTCCACGAGTACAATCGGGAGACGGCCCAGATCCACGAGCGGTACAAGGGGAGCCCACCGGTCCGTCGCGCCGCGGTCACCACCGACGATATTCAGCAAGTGGTGGCGCTGATCGACGAATACGGCTCACCGACGGTGGCGAACTTGCTGGTCGCCTTCGGCTACGCCCGCGAACCCCGCGACCAGGAGCAGGCGGAGGAGACAAGCGAGGACGAGTGATCTGTTCGTCATTCGCCATTCCCAATTCACCATTCGCTATTCTCAATTCAATTCAGGAGGTAACAATGTCTGAAAAAAATGTCTATTCTCTATCTCTTTCGGCCCGCGCTACACTCGATCTCCACAGCCTGAACAACGAGGGCGGCGAGGGCAACCAGATCCAGACCCGTATGGTCGATATTGTGGCCGGTGACGGCAAACTCCACAACGTCAACGCCATCAGCGGCGATATGTTCAAGCACATCCAGGCCGAGCATTTTTACCACGTCGCGCGGGACGGCGCGGATCTGCCGCTGTGTGCGGCCTGCCAGGTGTTCGACGCCAACCGCATCAGCGCCGACGCCGAGTTTATGGCTCAGATCGCGGACAAGAGCGACGCCGAGGCCATCGACCTGATGCTAAAGGCGTGCGCTCTCGATGACATCGAGGGCAATCTGCTCACCGGGGAAGGGCGCTCGACGCCGCGCAAGAGCGTGGTCGAGTTTGGCTGGGTGGTCGGCGTGCCAGAGGTGACCACCACCGACTCCTACTTTCACGTCAAGTACGCCCGGGATCGGGGCATTGCAGCAGAAGAGGACGAGGCGGCTCGTCAGGCCAACCTGGAGCAGCGCATCTTTCACCGCCCGGCCTCGTCCGGCGTCTACGCGGTGGTCAACCACTACGAGATCGCCCGCATCGGTTACAACGATATCGCGCAACACTACGCCCTGGACAATGAAGCGCGCGCTGCGCGCTACCGGGCGCTGTTGGAGAGTGTGCTCTACACCTTCATCCAGCCCAAGGGGGCAATGCGAGCTGCCCAGATGCCCCACATCGTGGCTTTCGAGGGCGTGCTGAGCTACACCACGCAAGTGCTGCCCGCGCCCACGGTCAGTCCGCTTAACGCCGAGTACGCTGAGGAGATCGAGGGCGTGACCCAGGCGCTCAACGGGTTGCATCCAGGCAACCGTAGGTTGCGCGCGGTCGTCACCCGCCCCTTCAACTCGTTGGCGGGCTTTGCCGACGTGATGCGCGAACTGGTGGAGACGACAGCGCCCTATACCCTAGCGGTATGAGAAGGAGGATGGCTATGTGGACTATGGCTCAATATCAGCCCACGGCCTTTTTCAGCCTGAAGCCGAATATGGCTACCTCGTCGGGCGGCAAGACGCTGATCGTGCCGACGCCCTTTGCGATCAAGTCGGCCCTGCTGGATGCGGCCATCCGCACGCAGGGGCTGGCGCGAGGCAAGGTGCTGTTTCCCGACCTCCGCGCGTTGGAGATCGCGGTGCGGCTCCCGCGCCAGATCGTGGTCAACAACACGTTCCAGCGCGTTCTGCGCGCGGCCCGCAGCCCCTCACCAGGGCAAGGACCGTACCAGCGTACCATCGGTTTCCGTGAGTACGTCCAGTTCGGGGGGCCGCTGGAGCTGGCTTTTCGAGGCCTGGTCGACGATTTGGCACCCTTGCTCGCGCAGGTCAACTACCTGGGCAAACGGGGTGGATTCATTCAGCTACTGAACAAACCCGAGAAAGCAGATGAACTGCCGGACGACTTTACGCTGCTGACCGGGGGAGTCAACGGGGCTTTTCCGCTGGGCACGCTGCAGATGGTAGACGATTGGGGGGAGAAGCTGACCTTCGAGCGGATCAACATCTACAGCGACGCGCGGATCACGACCGGCACGCACCGCATCTTCCATCACGTCGTATTGCCGCACCGGCCGGTTCGCTCCAGCCGAGGGTTTACGCTTTACGAACGAGATAGTTGAGGTAAGATGACCAACGCCAACCACCTCGAAGCGCTGCTCGAAGGCGCCATCGCGTCTGGCCTGTGCCCAGAGCTGTGGGGATGTGTACCGGAGACGGGGGAGGTTCTGCCGGCGCAGTACCTCCTCCTGATCCGCGATGTGCCCCGCGCGCGGGACAGGCTTCGACGGGCGGCTGAGGACTTGCTGACGCTGCTCGACGCCGCCGACGCGGCTTACGCCGATGGAAACGCCGATCGTTGCGCCAAGTTCCGCGCCCTGGCCACCGCGCCAGGTTGGTTACTGCGCCCCTCGGGTCCCGACGACACCGACCCCGATGTGGCGCTGATCTGGGAGTGCACGATGGACCACGGCGGCGACTGGTACGGCCTGCTGGAAACGCTGCACCGGGCTGGCTCTGTCGAGTGGCAGTGGGCCATCCAGCGCTGTCGGGCGCTGATGCGCTTCGAGAAGGAGACAGAAATAGACCTGGCAACATTGATCGACATCTCATCCACAAACCCCAGGCACGGAGACGGCGTATAGATTCACCATTCACCATTCGTCATTCGCCATTCGCTATTCGTAGGAGGATACAGATGAACAACTTCAAAGCCCACCGCCTGCGCTTCATCACCGAGGTGCAGACGACGATTGAACTGAACGAACATCAGGGTTCGGCCATCCGCGGGGCGCTGTTCCACGCAATGCGCGGTCGCTTTTGCGGCAACCGCAAGGCCGACGAGTGCGCCGCCTGTCCCCTGGTCGCCGCCTGCCCGGTCGCCACGCTGGTCAACACGCTCAAGCCGGGGAGCGGGCGGGGCCGCGACGTGCCCCGTCCTTACACCGTCCAGCCACCGTTGCCGGGCGCGGGCGGCCATCCGGTCGAGGATGACCGCGGTCGACTCTTCTTTCACTACGAACCCGGGGAGCAGTTCGAGTTCGGTCTCACGCTCTACGCCCAGGCGTTGCAGCTATTTCCTTACGTCGTGCTGACGACCAAGACCTTTGAGGAACAAGGGCTTGGTCGCCGGATGCAACGGAACGACGGCCATTGGCAGCGTGGCACGTTGGTCATCCAGGAGGTCTGGGAGGAGAACCCTCTGACCGGCGAGCGACAGTCGGTGATACAGGCGGATGACGGGATGGTCCAGGTGCCCGATATCCCGATCACCCACCAACAGGTCTGCGATTGGGCAGGCGCCCAGATCCCAGATCACCAATCACAAGTTATGCTCCGCTTCCTCACCCCGACGCGCATCGTCGAACAAGGCCGTCTAGTCAAGCCGGATGAATTTCGGTTCAAACCCCTTTTCCAGCGTTTGCTCGATCGGCTGGAGGCGTTGAGTCGGGATTTCTCCGATACCAAGCTTGAGGTGGACTTTTCCGGTCTGGTGGAGGCCGCCGAGGACGTTCGCGTCGTGGACAACCGTCTCTGGTGGGAGGAATTGCGCAGTTACTCCACCCGTCAGCGACGGAACACGCCCACCAGTGGGTTACTGGGAACGGTCATAGTAGAAGCCGAGGACTGGGCTCCCTTCTGGCTCTGGCTGGTTTGGGGGCAGTTTGTGCACGTGGGGAAGGACGCGGTGAAAGGGAATGGCTGGTACGAGTTGGTGGCCGGTTAGCTGGCCACAGCTTTCGACTATCTTGGAGGACCTATGCCCATCGTCCAACGTCTCATCGTAGACCAATACGGCGTCTTCGTCGGCAAGCACAGCGAGCGGCTACAGGTGATGCGCAGCGGTGAGGGAACGCCTTCGGAGCGATTGGTGCAGGAAGCGCCGCTGCTCCACCTGGAGAGCGTACTCGTCAGTGGCCGCGGCATCGGCCTGTCCGCCGACGCGATCGCGGTCTGTACCGAGCGAGGCATCCCTATCCATTTCGTGGATCATCGAGGACGGCCCTACGCAGCGCTCTATTCGGCCGGTTTGACGGGCACCGTTCTGACGCGACGGGCGCAACTGGAGGCCTACACCGACCGGCGTGGCCTGGCGCTGGCCAAGGCCTTTGCCCGGGGCAAGATCTCGAACCAGGCCGGATTCCTGCGCTACGCCGCCAAGTACCGCAAAAAGACCGACGCCGACCTGTACCAGGAGTTGTGCTCGCGCGCCGACGAAGTGCGGGAGCATCTGGAAGAACTGCGTCGGTTGGGAATGGACACAGTCGAGGAGGCGCGCTATCTGATCCTATCGGCAGAAGGGCGGGCGGCGCAGAAATACTGGGATGCGCTCAAACAGGTCATCCCGGAGCGATACGGTTGGCCCGGACGGAAAACGCGAGGAGCGGGAGATCCGATCAACGCCAGCTTGAACTATGGCTACGGCATTCTCTACGGCCAGGTCGAGCGGGCGCTGGTGCTGGCGGGACTTGACCCGTATGGCGGGTTTATCCACGCCGACCGGCCGGGCAAGCCCAGCCTCGTCTTTGACCTGGTCGAAGAGTTTCGCCAGATCGTCGTGGACCGGACCGTCGTGGGGATGGCGAACAAGAAGATGGCGCTGGAATTGGACGGAAAGAGGCTTCTGGTGAAGAAGAGCCGTCGAGCGATCGCGGAGAAGGTGCTGGCGCGGCTGGAGGCGGCGGAGCGGTACGAGCGGAAGCGGCAGCCGTTGCGCATCATTATCCAGAGCCAGGCGCGTCACATCGCCACCTTCGTGCGAGGCGACCGCGAGACTTACAAACCGTTCGTCGCCAAGTGGTAGCTCGCTCACTCGCCGACTCGCAATGAAATGCTTGCTGGTTTACGACATCTCGAACGATAGCACGCGGACAAAGGTGGCCGACTTTTGCCTGGATTACGGGCTGGACCGCATCCAGTATTCCGCCTTTCTGGGGGAACTGGCACGCACGCATCAGGAAGAGTTGATGCTCAAGATCGGCGAGCGGCTGGGCGACCGATCTGGCAAGATTCAGCTCTTTGCCATCTGCGAGAAGGACTGGAGGCAGCGACTGGAGATCATCCAGGAGGAAGATGAGGATGGAGAGTGAGGCGGATGATGAACTCCTGATCTTTACAGTGACCGACCTGAAGCAATACGCCTACTGCCCGCGGATCGTCTTTTACACGTACTGCCTTCCACTGCTGCGTCCAACGACGTACAAGATGGAGGCGGGGATCGCTGCGCACGAGAAAGCGGGCAAGCGAGAGCGGCGACGCACGTTGGCCGCCTATGGATTGAAGGAGGGAAAGCGGCACTTTGACGTCTGGGTAAAATCGACTATACTTGGACTGCGGGGGCGGGTGGATATGGTCATCGAGGTAGGGGAGGAGGAGGCGGAGTTAATCCCGGTGGAATATAAGCAGACCAGGCGAAAAATCGGTCGGCACGTCCGGCGTCAATTGGCGGCGTACGGGATGATGCTGGAAGAGAAGTGGGAGGGCCAGGTTCACCGGGGTTTTGTGTACTCCCTGTTGAAGCGAAAGGCGGAGGAGGTAAAGCTGACCCCTCGACTGCGGGATGAGGCGCGGGAGGCCGTGACAGCGATGCGGAAGATGGTGGAGCGAGAGGCAATGCCCGCTCCGTCCCGGTCGCGGCGGCAGTGCGTGAACTGCGAATTCCGCCGGTTCTGCAACGATGTACTCTAAGGTCACGGCCTCAGTCTGCTCGGAAAAGTCGCAAATGACAGGGGTTTAGGTGCAGAAATTGATTTGCGTCAACCGGCGCAAAAGTGGAGGAGAAAGAGAGCAAGGCCAGTGTTATGCAAAGAGATGCCTTCCCATATATTCGGTTTTACTGTTGACCAATCAGCAGATATGGGGGCCGGGCAACCCGAAAGTGTCTCATACCGATATTTTAGCGAACTGTACTTTAACAATGTGATGAGTTTCACCACGCTCGATCCGCTTGAGGATACTGAAAGCGTTTCCAGTTGGAACGAGGGACAGCAGGAGCAATTCGTTTCACCACGCTCGATCCGCTTGAGGATACTGAAAGACACCTCGTCACTGACCGTGTGGAGGTCGTCGTCTAGTTTCACCACGCTCGATCCGCTTGAGGATACTGAAAGTCAGCATCGTGGTCGCAGACTGTTGCCTCAATGTTCGTTTCACCACGCTCGATCCGCTTGAGGATACTGAAAGTGTCGCTGCTGTCCACTTACCATCGACGAGTCTGGCGTTTCACCACGCTCGATCCGCTTGAGGATACTGAAAGTGGCTTTCAAGGCCAGTTGCAGACCATCCCGCAGTAGTTTCACCACGCTCGATCCGCTTGAGGATACTGAAAGCGTGGTGAGATGGACGGTGAATTATAGCTATCTAAGTTTCACCACGCTCGATCCGCTTGAGGATACTGAAAGTGGTTTGAGTTCTGCTATGATAAATGTGGATTGTTAGTTTCACCACGCTCGATCCGCTTGAGGATACTGAAAGCCTGAAAAAGCTATGTGCTGTCACAGTTCCTCCGACGTTTCACCACGCTCGATCCGCTTGAGGATACTGAAAGTGCATTCTAACCGATTACATTGGAAGCGAACCTGACGTTTCACCACGCTCGATCCGCTTGAGGATACTGAAAGAACCTGGAGACTGTGATGAAGAAACGCGATCTCTCGGTTTCACCACGCTCGATCCGCTTGAGGATACTGAAAGTGTCATCGTTTCCCGTTACCGCTGGCTTGACCACTCAGTTTCACCACGCTCGATCCGCTTGAGGATACTGAAAGCACGTGTATGGAGTCAACCGCCGCGCTCCTGATTCTGTTTCACCACGCTCGATCCGCTTGAGGATACTGAAAGCACGAGGAGGACCGCTGCTGATTCTGCGCTTGTACCGTTTCACCACGCTCGATCCGCTTGAGGATACTGAAAGTCGGCATCTACGCAAAGCGTGACCCTACGCCGTTTAGTTTCACCACGCTCGATCCGCTTGAGGATACTGAAAGAGTTGTGTTTTATGTTTTACACTATATCTTAGAGGGTTGGACAAGTCCTGACTGGTTACGCTATGAGCACAAAAAAGCGTAACCAGTGATTTGACTGGTTACGCTTGGCACTGAAGGAGGTTGGCGAGTCAGTCATCTGCGGTCAGGCGGGCGC
>Ga0180434_10002325_pt1 | contig 25696 bp, 31 predicted proteins | sample SS_ome_7_FD_132453 | JGI IMG/M metagenome (GOLD analysis project Ga0180434, IMG submission 132453) | Hypersaline lake sediment archaeal communities from the Salton Sea, California, USA - SS_1_D_2 metaG | ecosystem: Environmental > Aquatic > Non-marine Saline and Alkaline > Hypersaline >... | reverse complement strand
GACCCTCTGCACACGAAACAGGGAAAACCTACTTTCTGACATCATCAATGGGCAATCGGTTCTTTCACCTTATGGAGAAATCGTTGAAGAAGAATGGAAGGACCTGGACAACAGGTTTGCACACATTGAATTGGACGCCTTCACGATCATGCCAAACCACCTGCACGCAATCGTGCACTTTGTAGGGGCGGCCCTCGCGGCCGCCCAGACCGGCGGAACGTCTGCAGGCGCAGGTTCGCGTTCCGTGGAACCGACGTCTGGGGTTGTTCCTGCGGTTTGGGCGGGGGCAAGCCCCGCCCCTACAAAGTGTCTGGGCAAGATCATCGGGACATTCAAATCCCTTTCCTATCGACGTTGCAGGAATATGTTTAACAAGAAATATCCTGACAAGAGATTCGGTCGATTGTGGCAAAGAAATTATCATGACAGGGTCATTCGTGACGATATAGAATTGAACGAGAAACGGGATTACATACGATCCAATCCAAAGACATGGGCGGACGACGAAAACAACATTTCAAAGAAAAGCCCATTCTAACAATGCGTTGCACCGGACTTGGCCAGCTTTGCTGGCCGCGCCGGTGAACGCTGGTCGTTCTGTGTAACGGAATAAAATAAGGATAGAGAATGTTTGAAGAGTTGGAGAGGATCAACGAACGGCCCGAGCCGTTCCAATTTTACACCGCAAGCGATCTTTGGACCGATGAACATACCTCAACGCAGATGCTCTCGTTCCACCTCAACGAGTTTATTGACATTTCTTCGCGAAACACGAAATTCATCAATCGATCTGTGGAATGGATTGCATCTGAGTTCAACATCGGCAGGAACTTCAAAATAGCTGATTTTGGCTGTGGCCCTGGATTGTACGCAGCACCTTTGGCGAAATGCGGAGCGAATGTGACCGGCATTGATTTCTCGGAGAGGTCTATCGATTACGCAAAGCAGGTCGCAGCCCGCGAGCAGTTGACCATCAGCTACATGAAGCAGAACTATTTGGAGTTTGAAACCGAGGTCCGATTCGACCTGGTGCTTATGATTATGTGCGATTTCTGCGCCCTCAGCCCTGCACAAAGAAAATGCATTCTGAGCCAATTCCACCGGATCTTGAAACCGGGCGGTGCAGTCCTTTTGGATGTGTATTCGCTGGCTGCGTTCGACCAAAGGGAAGAGACGGCGAATTACGAGGCAAACCTGCTCAATGGATTCTGGTCGCCAAACAAGTACTACGGTTTTCTCAATACATTCAAGTATGACCGAGAAAAGGTTGTTTTGGACAAGTACACAATTATCGAGTTGAACCGCACCAGAAAGGTTTACAACTGGCTGCAATATTTTGCTCCTGAGGATATAGAGAGGGAGTTTATTGAGGCCGGCTTTTCCATTAAGGGGCTTTATTCCGATGTCGCGGGAACCCCATATGATCAAAAATCGAGCGAATTTGCTGTCATCGCCAATAGGATGTAGAACGGCACAGAACAATGCCATTCACTCGGACGGGAATTCCGCTGCACTACATTCCCGCCGGTGATGGCCACGTTAGAATAATTTAATCGAAAGAAAGGAAGTCAATTGAAAACTGGAAAATGGAAATTTAATTTGATCTCAATGATATCATTTTTGTTGATAATATTTCTATCAACAATATTGTATACATTTAACAGTAGTTCAAGAGATACAAGAATAAATTCAAAGATTTGCAATACTATTGTTTTTGATAAATTGATGGATAGTAAGAAACATACCATTATATGCAAGCTAGGATTACCGGATAATATAGATGGAAACTGGTGCAAATATGAAACCGATGAATTAGTATTGAGTATTCTATTCAACAAAGAAGGAAGTGTGATAAATTATTATTGTAAGGGTAAAAACTATAATTTATTTGATCTGTTTAAATTCAGAATTCATAGGGATTTAAATATATAAATACAAATAATATTAATATAATGACAAGAAAAATTCTAACAATGCGTTGCACGGGACCAGATCAGCTGCGCTGACCTGGCCCGTGAACGCTGGTCGTTAGAAAGAAATGAAATACAGAAAATCAAATCGTCTGCTGGATCGTGATTATTCGAAACTTGGTGCATACTATGTGACCCTCTGCACACGAAACAGGGAAAACCTACTTTCTGACATCATCAATGGGCAATCGGTTCTTTCACCTTATGGAGAAATCGTTGAAGAAGAATGGAAGGACCTGGACAACAGGTTTGAACACATTGAATTGGACGCCTTCACGATCATGCCGAACCACCTGCACGCAATCGTGCACTTTGTAGGGGCGGCCCTCGCGGCCGCCCAGACCGGCGGAACGTCTGCAGGCGCAGGTCCCCGTTCCGTGGAACCGACGCCTGGGGTTGTTCCTGAAGTTTGGGCGGGGGCAAGGCCTTGCGTTCCGACGTTGAGTACCCCCTGTCGAAGGCGCAATGATGGACTTCGTCGCAGACGAGAACATCGACATTCAGAATGATGAAACAATGAGAGAAATGATATTGACAATCAAAAAATCACTTGTTATCTTCCAGTGGATCATATGAGGAGAAAGAGATGACCGCGAAAGAGAAGATCAAGGCGCTCGTAGATACGCTGCCCGACGATGCGACCTACGAGCAGATCCTGCGCGAACTCGCGTTCGGGGAGATGGTGGATCGCGGGGTCGAAGACTCCAGACAGGGGCGGGTCGTCTCCAACGACGAAATGAAGAAGAGAATCGAAGCATGGCGCAAATAAGGTGGACGGAGGAAGCATCCGACCGTCTTCGGCAAATACATGACTATATCTTCGAGGATGACCCGAATGCAGCGTATTCCGTCGTTCATGGCATCTACGAAAAGATACAGATTCTTTCAGATTTTCCAAAAATCGGGCATCTCTACAGAATGGATGGCGAAAAAGAAATCAGGACGTTGCTATACGGGCATTACAGAATCGCATACTTGATACTGGATGAAAACATAATCGAAATATTGGGTGTCGCACATGGTTCGATGCCCATCAATCATTGGCTGAAAAGAAATAAATAGAAAAGCATTCTAACAATGCGTTGCACGGGACCATGTCAGCTGTGCTGACCTGGCCCGTGAACGCTGACGTTAGAAATCGACATTGACAATTCAAGAGAAAAGCAGTAGTATTGCAGATTGATGAACAACGACAGCATACAGTTCGAATGGGATGAAGAGAAGAACATCGAAAATCAAAGGAAACATGGAGTTTCTTTTGAAGAAGGGCAGACCGTTTTTCAAGACCCTGATGCCGTCGTATACTTCGATGAAGAGCATTCCGAAGCAGAGGAGAGGTTCATCATCGTCGGGTTCAGCATCAAGGTGCGAATCATGATGGTGGTTCATTGTCTCAAATATCAGGGCGAAACCATAAGAATCATCTCGGCAAGAAAGGCGATTTCCAAGGAAATCGAAGATTACGAGGAAAGCCATGGAAGCAGAACATGATCTAAAGAAACTCAAGAGAGTCCAGAACCCTTACGTAGGAAGGTTGACGACACCCATTACCATTAAAATGAGCAACGAGGCCTTGGAGTATTTCATAAGTGTTGCCAAGAAGAAAGGCATCAAAATAGAAACGCTTATCAATTTTTATTTGCTCGATTGTGCGAAAAAAAAGAGATTCATTGACGAAGACGAATGAAGGATTTCTAACAATGCGTTGCACGGGACCAGGTCAGCTGTGCTGACCTGGCCCGTGAGCTCTGACGTTAGGAAATGTTATGAAACCCAATAAGAATTGGATTCAAAAATGGGAAATGGGTGTCAACAAGCAAAGAGAAGAAGATATATCCTTGCAGTTGATTGAGTATTTTATCGAGTTCTGGAAAACGATCAAGCTTGATGACAAAGCAAAGAAAACAAAAAGAAAATATTCATATGGTCTGCAAGACTTGGGGGCATACATAGTGAAATTATCGATCCACGAAGAAGACCTGAATAAAACGCTTGATGAAATCTTGGATGAAGTTCTCGGGCCAGTCGATGGCCCGCTGGTCCACCATGACAACGAAAATTGGCAAGAAGAATTTGATGCAGTATGTAGAAAAGTCTACAAGTATAACTTGAAAAGAAATGCCTAACAATGCGTTGCACCGGACTTGGCCAGCTCTGCTGGCCGCGCCGGTGAATGCTGGTCGTTAGATGCATTCACGTACTTGACAGACCAAGGGGTCATGATTACAATGATGAAACCATGAAGGAGATGCAGACATGACGACGAAGGAAATGGCGAAAAGGGTCATCGATTCCTTGCCGGAAAGCGCTGGACTCGACGAAATCATGCATGCCCTATACGTCAATGCGAAATTTCAGCGGGGGGAGGCGGAAATCAGGGGCGGGAAGGGACTTTCCCACGAACAGGCGAAGGAGCGGATGAAGAAATGGCAAGCTTGATCTGGGCGCCGTCCGCTCTTAAGGACATCGAAGCCATCGCAGAGTACATTTCTCGGGATTCTCCGGCGAACGCATCGTTATTCATCGACCGCATCATAGAGCAAACAGAAAGGCTCGCGGAATTCCCCATGTCAGGACGTGTCATTCCCGAAATCGGGCAGGAAAGCGCGCGAGAAATTATTTATGGCAATTATCGCATCATGTATTCGATTCGCGCCGATGAAATATGGATAACCGGTGTCATTCATGGGGCAAGAGATTGCAAAAAAGAATAGCCCCTAACAATGCGTTGCACGGGACACGGCCAGCTCTGCTGGCCGCGCCGGTGAACGCTGGTCGTTAGAAAGATGAAACCTATCGAGCATCAGGAGAAAAACATGCTATTCTCAAGTATGAGGAGGAAAACATGAAGAAGAACTTCACGCTTGAGTATTGGGAAGACGAAGGTTGGTTCGTGGGCCGGCTTTCAGAGGTGCCCGGCGTTTTCAGCCAGGGCGCCACACTCGAGGAACTGGAGGAAAACATCCGTGAGGCTTATGAGCTGATGATCCAGGAAAACACGCCTATCGAAACAGGCAAGAAAATCAACAAGAAGCAAGTTACCATCGGCGCATGAAAAGATCGGCTTTGATCAAAGACCTCGTCAGGTCGAGGTGTATTCTGAAAAGACACGGCAAGAAACATGATGTCTATTTCAACCCAAGAAATGGGAGATCTGCACCGGTCCCGAGACACAAAGAAATAGCAAATACTCTTTGCATGATCATCAAAAAACAACTAGGGATCGAATAATTCTCATCTAACAATGCGTTGCACCGGACCAGGCCAGCTCTGCTGGCCGCGCCGGTGAACGCTGGTCGTTAGCCCCAAAAGGCCTTGACTTACACAAGGCAATGTGTGAGGATGTGTGTGGCAGGAGGAAGAACCGATGGCAACAAACTTGAATATCGATGAAAAGCTGCTCGCAATGGCGCTGAAGGCCGGTGGCTTCAAGACGAAGAAGGCGGCTGTCAACGAAGCCTTGCGGGAGTTCATTCAGCGCAGGAAGCAGGCGAAGATCCTCAATCTCTTTGGCGCCATCGATTTCGACAAGAAGTACGATCACAAGAGAGGGCGAAGCCGACGGTGAAGGTTCTCGTGGACACCACGATCTGGTCCCTGGCACTCCGCCGGCAGCGGCCGAAGCCCCAGGATCGCGTTCTGATCGAGGAACTATCCGAGCTCGTCAAGGAAATGCGAGCCGTTATGATCGGCCCAGTGCGTCAGGAAGTCCTTTCCGGTATCCCCGATCCGGAGAAGTTTGATGAGGTCAGGGAGCACATGGAACCCTTCGATGACCTGCAGATCGAACGGGAAGACTACGAAGAAGCCGCGCGTTTCTACAACGTTTGCCGCCAGAAGGGTGTTCAAGGATCACACGTCGATTTCCTTATATGTGCGGTTGCCTTTAGACATTCAGCCGCGATCTTCACCACTGACAAGGACTTCAACAACTACGCAAATCATCTGCCGATAAGAATCCATGATCCGCGTACCGACGCATCGAGAGCCCACCCACGCCGGAGAGATGCTCCTCGAGGAGTTTCTCAAGCCCATGTCCCTCACGCAACGCGACCTTGCTGACGCGATCCACGTTCCCTACCAGCGCGTCAACGAATTGGTCAATCGGCGGCGCGGCGTGACGCCGGCCACGGCTCTCCGTCTCGCCAAGTTCTTCGGAAACTCGGCGGCTTTCTGGATGAACCTGCAGCTTCGTTGGGACCTCTATCATGCCAAACGGGAAGAGGCTTCAACACTGAAAAAGATCGCACGTATACGTTCAACCGGATAAAGTAAAATTCGGCAAGACAACGCGCGGGAATTCATTTATGGCAATGCTCGCATCATGCCTTCGATACACGCCGAAGATACGAGAGAGGAAACGATGAAGAAACACTTCGATGCCGCCTCCTTGTCCGTCATCCTGGTCACGCTGGCCCTCTTCCTTTCGGCCCTGTTCACCAAGGGCTTCACGCACGATCTGCTCCTGGAAGCGGGCGTCTTCCTCGTCTCCGTCAAGCTGATCATCCTCGCCTACAAAAACAGCATCGCAGTCGAAACGCTGCTGAATGAGATGCAGAAGATCAAATCCTCCATGAAGGACGAACACTGAAGAAAGCCGGGATGGTCAATTGGCGCATCAAGAAGGGGAACCGCCGATGGTATCCCCCAGAAAAGGGCGCGGCCCTTCTCATCCGGCTGTGGAAGGACGGGATGCTGGAATCGCCGGCCGTCCTGATGTGTCCCGCGACGGGACGCACGAACGAAGGCGTCGATCCGGAAACCTCGCCCCGGGCGTACACCGACTATGGCGCCGTGGACAACCGCGGGCGCCCGCCCCGATGGGAAGAAATCATCCTGGAAAACGTGCTTCATCCATCGGAGGTTCCCGCCGTGTGGGACCGGAAAGGGAACCACGAGGGCGGCCGCTGCGTCGTCTTCTTCGACGGCCACACGGAATTCGTGACCGAGGAAAAATTCCAGAAACTCCTGGAAAATACCGGGTCGCGGGAAGAATAACCCAACAGCCCGATCGACCTGATCATCGTTCCCGTAGGGCTATGGATTGCATTGAAACGGATGCCAGAGGGTCTATGGCGGGAAAGCAAAGCCAAGGCGGAAAACACCGCGTGTCGGCGAAAAAGGGCGTAGCTCGCGCCGCTCGGCGAGGACAGGGGGAGGGCGAACCCAACCTCTTCGTGGCAAACAAGTTAGCCATGCTCTGAAGGCGGTATTTGTACAACACACCGGCATACGATTTGCGTAAAATAGAAAGGGTATGGTAAGGAGAAGAACATGAACCTTCCGAATCTCCTGCTGGGCACGGCCTTGTTCTGCGCCTTCTGGGCGGTCCTGTCCTACATGCTGATCGTGAGATCCCTGGATGCCAGAGGAATGAAAACCCCCTTTCCGCTGCTGGGTCTGTTCCTCTTCCGAAATCTCTCCAACTACCACCGTCTGTCCCGGCAGGAAACCGGACGCCACGGAAAGCTCTACTATTCGTTCGTCTTCCCCATGAATCTCGCATGGGTTCTGTCGGCCGCGGCATTTCTCGCGCATTCCATCGGCTAACCCGACATCTCTTCGTGTCTTTGCGCCTGTCCCTGTCGGGGGTCGGGGGACGAACCAACGGGCGGGACCGGGGATCGGGGGCATTGTCGTCATCAGACAGGTGAAACCGGATGGATTCCGAGCCTTTTGAAGAGAAGATCGCCCGCGTAACGCGCGAGAGGGTCGAGGTCGCGCCTTACGACCCGCGCTGGCCGGAGAGGTTCGAGAGGGAGCGCGACCACCTGCGCGCTTCCTTGCCTTCCGATCTGGTCGGGAGAATCGAGCACTTCGGATCCACGGCCGTGCCGGGGCTTTGCGCCAAGCCCGTGGTGGACATGCTTGTGGAAGTGCGGGATCTCGGCGAGGCGCGGACGCGGATCGCCCCGGTGCTCGAGGCCCGGGGGTACGACTACTTCTGGCGCCCCACGTGGGGGGACGACACGCCGCCGTTCTACGCGTGGTTCATCAAGCGTGACGGGGCGGGGAGGCGGACGCACCACATCCACATGGTCGAGGCGGACTTCGAGCACTGGGACCGGTTGCTCTTTCGCGACTACCTCGTCAAGCACCCGGACGTCGCGAGGGACTACGGCGCGCTCAAGGAGAGGCTTGCCCGCGACCACGTCGACGACCGCGTGGCGTACACGAAGGCGAAGACGGCGTTCATCGAAGAGGTGACGGAGCGGGCCCGGGAGCACTTCCGTAGCCTGTCTTCTCGATCGAAGGGAAAGGAGCAGGACCATGCTCCACGAGGTGGAAAACGCTAGGCAGATCGAGGGCGAGCCTTTTCGAAGGTGGTTCACCAGCTCCGCGTTCGATCTCTACGTCTGGGTTTCGGACGAAAAGGACATCGTGGGGTTCCAGCTCTGCTACCGGCTCGATGCCCGCCACCTGGCCCTGACCTGGCTGCAAGACAAGGGATACACGCACCGCGGCATCGACGACGGCGAAGGAAGGCCCCTGCAACAGAAGATGTCCCCGGTCCTCGTGCCGGACGGCGCGTTTCCGGCCGAGCGCGTCCTGTCCCTGTTCGAGGAAAAAAGCAAGGAGCTGGACCCGGAAGTGGCCGGATTCGTCACCCGGAAACTACATAAGTACGCCGGGCCATGAAGGCAAGGAGGCGCCCATGAAGAACATCGAAGAACTGCTCGTCGAACTCGTCAAGGACGCCGAAACCGTCTTCTTCAAACTTCCGCCCGACATCGACACCGTCCGGTGGATCGCGGGACACGTCCTCCACTGGGTCGAGGAGAACACCGCGCCGCGGATCGAGGAGACCGAAAGACTGAAGGACCGGATCCTGAAGATCGCCCGGCGATCCGAGGGGCTTGAGAAAGAGGACGCCGAGGACATCCGCGTCTGCGGGCGCTACCTCCAGGAGGAACTCGACGCGCTACGCGCATCCCTCGCGTTCGAAAAGGCAGCAAGCGGAGAATGAATTCCTTGCACCTTTCTTCGAATACCCTGATGAGAGCGAAAAACATGTCGGCCCGGAGAACAACGCAACCGTGGTTCGCCCCGACCGCCCTCCTGCTGGCCGCACTCGCCGCATCCGCCTCCGCCGGCGAGAAGCCGGAAGGCCCCGCCCTCACCGTCGAGCCGGACCTCCGCGTGGAGCTGATGAGCCTGATCTTCCGGCTGGCGGGCAACCCCGAGTACAACCGGGGACGCGTGCCCGCCTACACCGGCGCCGTGGAGAAGCGGTTCGGCCCCTTCCGGGACCACGAGGCCGTCGCCTATGCCCGGCAGCTCCGCCGCACCCGCGGCGTGTCCTACGACGCCGTCATGTCCATGGCCGTGCACGTGAACGACGCGGTCTCCCTGGAGCCCGCGCTTCCCCTCGACCCGCGCCCCGAGACCCTCGATGGGCGCTGGCGCCCCGCCGAGGCGCAAACCTTCCTTCGCCTCGCCCGCGATTTCGTCCGGGACAGCGGTTTCGAGGCCTTCGCCAAGGAACACACGCCCCTCTACCGCGAGACCGCAAAACGACTGCGAGCCGTGATCGAGAAGCACGGACGCCTCGAATGGTTCGACGCGTTCTTCGGGGCCCGGCCCGGCGCCTCCTTCACCCTCACCTTCGGCCTGCTCAACGGCGGGGGGTGCTACGGCGCCCGGATCCGCACGGGGGAAAGCGAGACGCTTTTCTCCATCATGGGCGTGTGGAAAACGGACGACGACGGCCGTCCCGACTTCGACGCCTCGATCCTCGACACCGTGATCCACGAGTTCATCCATTCCTACGTCAATCCCGTCGTCGACCGCTTCGCGTCCGGCCTGGAAGAGGCCGGCAAGACGATCTTTCCGCTCGTGGCCGATCGCATGAAGCGCCAGGCCTACAGCCACTGGAAGACGATGTTCTACGAGTCCGTGGTCCGCGCCTGCGTGGTCCGCTACCTCCTGGCCTCCGAGGGGAAGGCCCGCGCCGACCGGCAGATCGAAGAGGAAGAGAAGCGGGCGTTCCTCTGGATGCGGGAGCTGTCCGCCCTCTTCGACGCGTACGAGGCGGACCGCGAGACCCATGAGACCCTCGCGGATTTCTTTCCCGTCATCGTCGCCTTCTTCGACGACTACGCCCCCCGCTTCGTCCGCGAGCAACAGACCCTGGAAGACGCCCGCCCGCAGATGGTCTCGATGACCCCGAAAAACGGCGCCCGGGACGTGGACCCCGCGCTCGGCGCGATCACCGTGGTCTTCGACCGGCCGATGAGGGACGGCAGCTGGTCCATGGTCGGAGGCGGCCCCCATTTTCCCGAGATCACCGGCAAGCCCGCCTACGACGGGGACCGCAAGACGTGGACCGTGCCCGTGAAGCTCGAGCCGGGATGGGACTACACCTTCTGGCTGAACCAGGGCCGGTACCAGGCCTTCCAGAGCGAGGACGGCACGCCGCTCGCCTCCGTCCACGTCACGTTCACGACGGGGAAAAAACGGTGAACCCGCGGGCCTTTCGGCAACGCGGCTTTCAACAAAGTAGTGTCGACGGTAATCTCCAATCTACAATCTGAAATCCCTGCCCGGCTCCTTTCCTCAGTCCCCCTTCTTCTCCACCCAGGCGAGGTAGCGTTCGTAGAGCCCTTCCCACCTGACGCCGAGCGTTGCGCACAACGCCTCGCCGAAGTCATCCGCCTCGCTGCGCAGGACGGCCTGCACCTTCTCGCGCTTAAAGGTCTCGTGCAGGAAGAGGAGCAGGACGGCCCCGTCGGCGCACGTGTCCTGCACCTCGATGCGCGTCTCCCGCCCCGCCCTCACGAGTTTCACCCGCCCCGGATCCGCCTTCACCGCCTTCAGGTAGGCGCCCAGCGTCGTCTCGCGGCTGTAGGCCGTCGAGCGGGTCACGCCCAGGTATTCCGGGTATCCCTCGCGGAACCAGCCCGGCGCCTCGAAGAACGTCCACCCGTTCACCTTGGCCCGCGTGGCCAGGTCCAGGAATACGGCCGCGTATTCGTGCACGATGCTCTTGTGGAAGTACGCATCGCCGTATGGCCCTCCTGCGGCGGTCGTTCCCTCCTTGCCGTGGCGGGAGGGGGCGAGCAGGTGGATCCCGGCCTTGTAGGTCTCGTCCCCGGGCTCCGTCAGGAGGGTCATGCGCCCCTCGGCCGCGAGATCCCCGGGCCGTTCGTGGACGTAGACCTCGACGTCGAGGCGGGCGGTCCACGTCTCCAGCGGAAAGGTCCAGAACGCCTCCTTCAGCGCGGCCCGGGCGAGGTCGGTCCACCGGCGGACCTCGGAAGCGTCCGCCTCCAGCCCCGGCCGGTAGTGGACGGTTTCCAGCGCGTCGCCGTCCAGGCGCCTCCACGCGCGTCCTTCCCCCTCCTGCGCGGCTTCCCGGCACCGTTTCAGGCGGTCGGCGAACATCCTCCACCCGGGCTTCTTCTCCAGCATCTCCCGGCAGATCCGCTCGGCCTCCTGCAGGTCGCCCATGGCGAAGTGGGCCTCGGCGAGCGTGTCGACGTAGTTCGGGTCCGGGGCCAGTTCCACGGCGCGTTTCGCGAGCGCGAGGCCCTGCTCGGGGTTCCGCTTCGGGGACCCCGCGGGGGCCGTGACCTTCTCCCAGGCGAGGGCGTTCAGGGTGCCCGCCAGCGTCTTCTTCGCCCGGAAGAAGTCCGGGTGTTTTTCCAGAAACGCCTCCAGCGGCCCGACGCGTTTCGGGTAGGGCAGGCCCCGGATGGCCCGCTTCAGTTCCTGGTAGGCGCGGTGGGCCTCGGCGTTCTTCTTCGCGTCGATCCCGTCCCGGTTCGCCTCGAACCACGCCATCCAGGCTCTCCGGTCGTACCGGCGGTCCTCGGGCAGGTCGTGGCCGCACAGCGAGGCGATGGTGTTGGGGACGTTCCGGTTGTAGTTGTGGAAGGCGTCGATGGAGGGAAAGGCGAGGGACGCGATGAGGATCCGGATGCCCTCCTTCTCGCCCAGTTCGGCCATCCCCTTCGCGGCGGCCCGGCGCACGTAGACGTCCTTCGAGGACGAGGCGCGCCGCAGGACCTCAAGCGCCTCCGGGCGATGCAATCCCGCGAGCCCCTCCGCGGCGGCGTGGCGCACCACGGGGCTCGCGTCCTGTTCGAGCTTCTTCACCAGGAGATCGAAAGGATCCGTGCCGCCCTGGACCCGGCTCGCGTACCGCACCGCTTCCCGACGCACGAGCGCGTCCGGGTCGCGCTCCGCCACGATCTCCGCCAGCGGCCGCCCCTCGGCCGACCGCAGCGCGGCCAGGGCGCCGCAGGCGGCCCGCCGCACCGCCGCGACCTCGTCGGTCATCATGACCTCGATGAGCGTCTCCTCCATCTCCGGCATCGGCCAGACGGCGATGTCGTCGCAGACGACCGTGCGCACCTCGGGATCCGCCGCGTGCATGAGCCCTTTCAGGTGCGGGCCGACGTCCTCGGGGACGTTGCCGCGCGCGAGCAGGGCGTGGATGCATTCCAGGGCGTCCCGGTTGAAGGTGACGTGCTCCGAGGTCTCCAGCGCCTTCGCCAGGGCGGGCAGCGCCCCCCATCCCGCCTCGAGGATCCGCCCCGTCGCCTGGAACCGCACGAACGTGTCCGGATGCAGCAGCGCTTCCACATCCTTCCCGCACGGCAGGTCCGACACGCCCCCGGGCAGGACCGCCTCCCCGTACCCCGGCAGGGGGGAGGCCACCTCGCCGATGACGTCGCCCCCCTTCCATTCCATGTCCAGGTGGATGCCGTGGCCGAAACTGTGCCGCTCGCTGTCGTTCTTCCGGTTCCTCACCCGGTAGTCGTCCCGGCCCCCGAGATCCAGGCAGATGGCGTAGGGCCAGAGGTGGGGCTCCGACTCGGGCCACACGCCCCCGAAGCTGTCCCAGTTGTTGAAGGTGATCTCGCCTTCCGGACGGGGGCAGATGTAGGTGTCCTCCCCCTCGTAGTCGATCAAGAGCGAGCCGCTGAAGGGCTTGCAGCCGGTCCCGTACGAGGATGTCCTCGACCGGTAGACGTCGCACCCGCGGTAATCGATGAGGAAGCCCGGCGAGCGGTCGCCGCCCGAGCCCCCGGCCCGGAACCCTCCCTCGTAGACGTCGTGCCCGTCCCGGTCGACGAGGATCGCGGCGGTGATGTGGATGCCGCTTCCCTGCCCCGTATGGCAGGAATAATGATCGTTGCCGGCGTCGTCCACCAGCGCGCCCAGGGACAGGATGTAGCTGCCGCCCTGGTCGCACCATCCCCCCGACCGGTAGCGGTCGTTGCCGGCGGCGTCGAAGAGAAGGCCCGCGCCGCCGTAGGGCGTCAGGCGCCCGCGCCACGGCATGGGGCGGAACGAGAGCGCGCCGCCCTGCCCGTACCCGGCGAGGTTGCCGAGCGCGTCCTTGTCCGGCCCGATCTTCAGCCGGTACCGGTCGTCCCCCTCGAGATCCGAGAGCAGACCGATCCCCAGCGTCGTGGCGCCCCCCTGGCAGAGCGTGGCGCCGTCGAAGACGTCCTCACCCGCGGCGTCGAAGAGCGCCCCCAGCCCGAAGGCGCCCGCGCCCTGGCAGAACGCATGGGCGACGTACCGGTCGTCGCCCGCCCGGTCCCAAAGCGCCCCCACCCCGAGGATCCCGGCGCCCTGGCAGACGTGGCGCGCCTCGTACCGGTCGTCCCCGCCGAGATCGGCCAAAAACCCCACGCCCAGGAAACCGAAGCCCTGGACGTACCGCCTCGAAGCCGCTTCGTAGCGGTCGTTCCCTCCGTGGTCGACGCACAAGGCCACGCGGCTGCCGGGGCCCGCCGAGGCGCCGGCGTTGTTGCGAAAGACGTCCCGGCCTCCGAGATCGACCAAAAACGCCGCGTCCGCCTCGTGGACGTCGTCCCCCCGCCCGGCGATCACCACCGCGCCGGCCGGCGTGTCCAGGCGAATGCAGGCGTCCGCGCCGGACGGGTCCTCGAACACGCCCGCCTTGCCGAGGGCCTCCATCCGCTCCACGTAGGCGCCCAGCGCGGAGGCGAGGCGCCGCGCCGCGAGAAACAGGCGCTCGAAATGCACGGCCCGCGCCTTGCCGATGAACCGGAAATGCGTCTCCACGTCGCCGGTGAGCGAAGGCATCTTCTCGCCGTCGGGGGCGATGTAGTATCCGGGGTTCTCGTCGAAGAAGGCGAGGTCCTCGGCGGGAACGTCTTCGAGGGCCCGGGACACGAGAGCCCGGGCCGCGAGGAATCCGTCGAAGAGGTCGGCGAGGGCGTTCCGGGCGCCGTCGGTGAGGGCGGCCGTCTCCAGGCGCTCGCGGAACAGGCGCCGGGCCTCGTCCTCCGCGGCGGTGCGGGGCGCTTCCTCCGTCTCTTCCGGCGCTTCATACCCTTGCAGGAAGGCCAGGGCGGGGTCCAGGGCGCGGAAAGGGCGCGCCCGGTGGGCGTCGCGGATCCGGTCCGCGGCGTTCTCGGCCCACGTCTTCATGTAGAGGGGGCGGTTCATCACGGCGTCGACGAGGGGAAAGCGGGCGCCGAAGCGGTAGCTCGACTCCCATCCCCTGGGCAGGGAAAGCCGCCGGTAGGGCATGCCGATGCGCTTGCCGGCGTAGTCCAGCGGGTTGCCGTCCACGGCCGCGGGCTTCGGTTCGGGATCGGCCTCGAACCAGGCGTCGTGGCCGAAAGGCTCCACGGTCTCCGTGGGCTGTTCCTGGGCGAGGGCCTGGGAAGCGAGAAGGGCCATCGCCAGGACCGTCATGCCGATCGTCTTGTTGTTCATGTCGTCTCTCGATTCGCAACTATACCTTGAACCGTTCCCACCGGAACCCGCGCGTGTTCTGCTCCCAGAAGTTTCCGGGTCCCACGTCCTTGAGGTAGCACAGGAGGAGCTGGTGCGCCATGGGGGGGACGACCACGGCGACGGCCCCCTCCTTGCCGTAGTGGAGGAACAGGCCTTCCAGCGTTTCCACGAGCCTCCCGTAGGCGTCCTGGAGCCACTCGCCTCTCGGGGGGAGGACTTCCAGGGGCGACCGGCACCAGACGGCCCAGGTGCGCCGGTGCCTTCGCTTGAGTTCGCCTTCCAGAAGCCCCTGCCACATGCCGAGGTCCACCTCTTCCAGGCCTTCGATCCTCCGCAGGGGCTTGTCGATGCGGCGGGCGAGGATGCGGGCCGTCTGCAGCGCGCAAAGCGAGAAGGAGGAGCAGACCTCCTGGGCGTCCAGGTCGGCGGCGTCGCCGAAGGCCTGCCGGACCTCGCGGACGCCCTCCTCGGAGAGGGGGATGGCGAGGGTTCCCATGAGACGACGGCTCTCGTCCCATTCCGTTCTTCCCGCCTTGACCAGGAGGAGATCCATGGTTTTTCCGTCCCCCACCACAACGGACGGCCTTGACGATCTAGGGGCGCAGGGCTCCCGTTGCGGCGTCTCGGATGGCGCGGATGCTCGCTTCCAGATCCGCTCCCTTGAAGACGGCGGTGCCGGCGATCAGGACGCGTGCGCCGGCCGCGGCGGCGCGCGACGCCGTCCCGGGTCCGATGCCGCCGTCCACGAAGACGGGGACCTTCCACGTATCGGCCAGGGTTTCGATCTTGGGGACCTGGTCTTCCAGGAAGGCCTGTCCGCCGAAGCCGGGATGGACGGTCATCACCAGGACATAGTCCACGCGTCCCACGAGGGGGTCGAGGGCGCTGAGGGGGGTGGGGGGGTTGAGGCTGACGCCGACGGCGACGCCGGAATTCCGGATCGCGTCCGCGGCCGCGGCCGGGTCGGGCGTGGTTTCGACGTGGAAGGTGACGGCGTCCGCGCCGGCCTCGGCGAAGCGGGGTGCGTAGCGGAGGGGTTCGTCGATCATGAGGTGGGCTTCGACGGGCTTGTCGGTCGCGGGCCGGACGGCCTTCATGACGAGGGGTCCGACGGTGAGGTTGGGGACGAAGTGTCCGTCCATGACGTCGAGGTGGAAGAGATCGGCGCCGGCGCGGTCGGCGCTTCGGATCTCGTCGCCGAGCCGGGCGAAGTCGGCGGCGAGGAGGGAGGGCGCCACGAGAATGCGGTCCGGGTCGGAGACGCGTTCGAGAAAGGAGGAACCCATCCGCTCTCCTGCAAGGAACGGGCAGATCAGGTCTTGTCGTCGAGGGCCTCGATGCCGGGCATGGGCTCTCCCGCGAGAAACGCCAGGGAGGCGCCTCCGCCCGTCGATACGTGGTCCATCTTGTCGGCGAGTCCGAAGGACTGCACGGCGGCGGCCGTGTCCCCCCCGCCGACGACGCTGTAGGCTTCGGATTCGGCGAGGGTTTTCGCCAGCGTGCGCGTGCCGGACGCGAAGTTCTCGAACTCGAAGACGCCGAGGGGGCCGTTCCAGACGACGGTGCCGGCGGTGAAGACGGCCTGGGCGAAGATCTTCTCGGTTTCGGGCCCGATGTCGAGCCCCATCCACCCCGCCTCGATGGCTTCCCCGAACAGGCGGGGTTCCGCGTTCTCGAAGGACCGGGACGCGCGGTGATCCACGGGCAGGGCGAGCTCGAAACAGCACTCCTGGCCCTCGCAGATGTAGTCGGCGGCCTTTTCGACGAGGTCGTCCTCCACCTTGGAGTTTCCCACGCCGACGCCACGGCCCTTGAGGAACGTGTAGGCCATGCCGCCGCCCACGAGAAGCACGTCGACCCGGGTGGTGAGGTTCTCGATGACGGGGATCTTGTCGGAGACCTTGGCCCCGCCCAGGATGGCGACGAAGGGTTTCTTCGGCGTTTCGAGCACGTGGGTGAAGACGTCGATTTCGCGCGCCACCAGGGGCCCGGCCACGGCGGGTTTCAGGAAGCGCGGGACGACGGCCACGGAGGCGTCGCCCCGGTGGGCGGTGCCGAAGGCGTCGCCGACGAACATGTCGCCCAGGGCCGCCAGGTTCCGGGCGAAGGTCTCGTCGGCCTTCTTCTCTTCCGGATAGAACCGCAGGTTCTGAAGCAGCAGGACCTCGCCCTCGGCCAGCCCCTCGGCCTTCCGCCGGACCTCCGGCTCGACGCAGCCGTCGGCCTTGTGTACGGGTCTGTCCAGCAAGGCGGACAGCCTCTCGGCCACGACGTCCATGCGGAACCGGGGATCCCGTCCGGACGGACGGCCGAGATGGGACATGAGGACCAGGCGTCCCCCGCCGTCGAGAACGCGCCGGATGGCGGGCAGGGCGGCGCGGATCCGCAAGTCGTCGGTGATCGTTCCGTCGGCGAGAGGAACGTTGAAATCGACCCGCATCAGGACCCGACGCCCCTTGACGGAGACGTCGTCCAGGGTCGTCTTGCCGCCGTTCATGAAGGTTCTCCTTATGTTCCGGAACGCATCGCGAAGGCCATCAGGTCCACGACGCGATTGGAATAGCCCCACTCGTTGTCGTACCACCCCACCACCTTGACCAGGTTCCCCTTGAGGGCCATCGTGGCCAGGGCGTCGAAGATGCACGAGTGCGGATTCCCCACGATGTCGCTGGAGACGATCGGGTCCTCGCAATACTCGAGGATGCCCTCGAGGGGACCGTCGGCGGCACTCTGGAAAGCTTCGTTGATCTTGTCCTCGTCGACCCCGGTCTTCAACTCGGCGGTGAAATCGGTGATGGAGCCGTCCTGGACGGGCACGCGGAGCGCCATCCCGTTCAGGGCGCCGTCGAGATCCGGAATCACCTTGCCCGCGGCCTTGGCCGCGCCCGTAGTGGTGGGGATGATGTTCGCGGCGGCGGACCGGGCCCGGCGGAGGTCCTTGTGGGGGAAATCCAGGATTCGCTGGTCGTTCGTGTAGGCGTGCACCGTCGTCATCAGGCCGCGGACCACGCCGAACTTCTGGTGGAGGACGTGGACCATCGGGGCCAGGCAGTTGGTGGTGCACGACGCGTTCGAGATGATCTGGTGCTCCGCCTTGAGGACCGATTCGTTCACGCCCAGCACGATGGTGGCGTCGATCTCGTCCTTGGCGGGGACGGTGAGGAGGACCTTCTGCGCGCCCGCTTCCAGGTGTTTGGCAACCTCGGCCCGCTTGCGGAACACCCCCGTCGCCTCGACGACGAACTGGACGTCCATCTCCTTCCAGGGCAGCGCGGCGGGGTTCTTCTCGGACAGGATGCGGACGTCCCGCCCGTTCACCACCAGGGCGTCCGACCCCGTCTCCACGGTCCCCGGGAAGCGGCCGTGGGCCGAATCGTACTTCAAGAGGTGCGCCATCGTTTCCGCGTCGCCGAGGTCATTGACCGCAACGACCTCGAAATCCTCCCTCTTGCTCATCACACGAAAAACCAGACGCCCGATGCGTCCGAATCCGTTGATGCCGACTTTCACGGGCTGGGACATCGTTTCTCTCTCCAGAAAACGCCGCCGAATTCCTGTGCCAGGGGGACGCCTCTGCCCCCCTATCCGCCCTCCTCGATGTACTTCGAGTCCTCCACGGCCTGCAGCCACTCGTCGAAGACCTTGTAGAATTCCCGCTCCTTCGGCGTCGGGTTGACGCCCTGGATCATCCGCACCATGATCTGCTTCTTGCGGTCCTTGTTCCAACCCTCCGAGGGGGGAAACTTCTTCAACAATTCCTCCCGCCGCTTCTTGGCCTTCGCCGCCGCCTCCGCGTCCAGGCCGCGCTTCTTCGCCAGATCCTGCTCCCGCTTCTCCGCCAGCATCTCATCGTGGATCCGCTCCCGCTCCTGCTCCGCCTCGCGGGCCTCGCGCTCCGCCTCGATGAGCTTCTGTTCACGCTCCTCGATCCGCTGGAACAACTTCACCGAATCCTTGAAACTCAACACCCGGACGATGTGAAGCTCGACCACGTCGTCGAAGGAAATGAAAATGTAACCCCGCGTGTTCCTGAAGTACCAGATCCGGATCCCCGCCGTCTGAAGGTCCTTCAACGCCTCGCCTTCCGCCGACTCCTCCAGCTCCTCGTCCGTACGGGGCACCATCGCCCCCCGCTCCTCCGTCTCCTCTTCCCCCTCCTTCTCTGCCTTCTTCTCAGCCTTCTTCTTCTCCTTGAGGACCTTCTGCCAGGGGACGACCTCGTAGATCTGCTCCCTGCGCTGCTCCCCCTCCACCTCCACGATCTTCTTCGTCTCGGCCAGAATGCCGCGCCTCGCCACGCCCTCGAACAGCGTCCCGCGCTTCAGCACCACCTCGATCCGCAGATCCGGTTGCTTCGCGTATTCCCGCGCCTTTCGCATCGCCTCCTCGAGATCCACCTCCCCCGCCTCCGGATCCGCCTCCTCGCCCTCCCCCGCCTCGTCTCCCGCCTCGGCCGTCTCGTCCCCCTCCCCGGGCTGCTCGCCATCCCCCTTCTCGGGTTGCGCCTCCTCTTCACCCCCAGCGGCGGGTTCCGCCGGCTCGCCCCCCGGCTCCTGCGCCAGGACAACCGGACCCACACCCCACGCGACGGCGATCAACAGCACCATGAAAAACGTCCGTCTCGCATTCATGATCGTCTCCCCGGAAAACCGACTCGAATTCTCTCCGTCCAAAGCGATCTTGAAGCTTAGCACCCCCCCACCACCCCTTCAAGCCCAAAAAACCAAAGCAGCCAGACCACAACCACAGCAGATGGACGCTCACCGCAGGGGACGCAGGGGATGATGATCGCGGATGAAAATCTGGAACGCAGGATTTGCGAATTCTGAATTGGAGATTTCAGATTTCAGCAGCATCGCCGTGGTCCCGGGCCGAAAGCCTGCGTGGCCCGGAACACACGCCTCCCACAAAAAGCCGCAATTGGCCTCTCCGGCTTCCGCCTTTCGCCGATCCCGTTTCCCGCCTTGCCGCACGCTCCGGGAACGCGATAATGGAGGCATGCTCCCGATGCGCTCCCGCACCGCGCTCTCGCTTCTCGGCGCCCTGCTCGGCCTCCTCGCGGCCGCCCGCCACGCCCACGCCGATACCGTCGAACTCACCAACGGAAACGTCCTCCACGGACGCGTCCTCCGCGAAAACGAGGAGGGCGTCGAACTCGAGGTCGAATTCGGCACCCTCTTCCTCCCCCGCTCCTCCATCCGCTCCATCAAGAAATCCTCGCCACCCGTCGCCTACCTCGAACGCGCACAGGACCTTGCCGACGACGGAAACATCCAAGAAGCCCTACGGCTCCTCGCCAAGGCCGAAGCCTATCCCGCCCTGGCTTCCCGCGCGCGCGCCGCCCGCGAGCGGATCCTCCTCGCCCGGGTCGACGCCCTCCTCGCGGACGGGCGCCTCGCGTGGGCCCGAAACACCCTCGCCGTGCTCGCGGACGAAGGGCCCCTCTCCCCCCAGGCCGCCTCACGCAACGACGCCCTCCAAGACGCCGATCGACGCCTGCAAGACGACCTCGACGACGTGCCCCGCCTCCGACAGGAACGACGATTCCGCCAGGCCGCCGACATCCTGGCCGCCGCTTCCCGCGCCCATCCCTCCCGGCGCACGACCCTCCTGCCCCGGGCCGCCCACGCCTTCCTCGAGGCGGGCAACCTCCTCCTCGAGAAGGCCCCGGAAAGCGCCATGGACTGCTACGACCGGGCCCTGCGCCTCCATCCCGGCCTCTTTCCCGCCGCCGGAACGCGGTGGCGAGAGGCCCGGCTCCGCCGCGCACGCCGCCTCCTCGACGACCGAAAAGACCCCGCGCGCGCACGCCGGATCCTCCGCGAAACCCTCGATCTCTTTCCCGGGGACCTGCGACTCCGCTTCGCCCTGGCCCGGGCCGCGGAGGCCGACGGGGATACGACGGCTTCCTCCCGCCTCTTCGCGGCGGTCGCCGGCCGGCCGGGGGCCTTCTCCCCCGCGCGCGCGCGGGAGGCCCGCGAAGCGGCCCGCGAAACCCTCGCGCGAGCGGAGCGGACGCCCCTCCCCGGCCCCACCGTCCACCTCACGCGGCAAACGTTTTCCACCCCCCATTTCGACGTCCTTCACCGCTGCTCGACCGCCTTCGCTTCCCGCCTCGCCCGGGCCTGCGAACACCACCTCGCCCGCATCGAGGCAAAACTGCCCTCCACCGGCCTCCTAGGCGCCCCCTGGAAGAAGAAGGCCTGGATCCTCCTGTTCGAGAACGGGGATGCGTTCCGCGAGGCCTCGCCTTCCCCCGAGTGGGCCACCGCCGACAGCTACGCCGTCCTGCGCGGCGGGAAGCCCCTGGAATACGGGATCCGCCTCGTCAAGTCGCCCCTGGCCGCGGCCGGCCCGATCCTCCCCCACGAGATCGGCCATGTCGCGCTCCAGCGCCTGATCGGATTCCGGGAGGACGTGCCCCTCTGGTTCCACGAAGGGTTCGCCCTCTGGTGCGAGACGGATCTCCGGAAACCCTTCCTGCGCGCGTGGATCCTCGACGCCGCCGTCAGCGGACGGACCCTCCCCTTCGAGGACTTCCTGGCCGCGGCCGGCTACCCCGATACGGATGTCGGCCTGTTCTACGCCCAGGCGCTCAGCCTCATGGAGTTCCTCGAGGACCGCTTCTCCGTGGACCGGGCGGTGGAGATCGCCCGCGGCGGACTCGGGGACCGCCTCCAGGCCGAGGCGTTCGGATTCCAGGACGCATCGGCCATGGAGGAAGCGTGGAAGCGCTGGGTGAGGCGGCGGGCGGAGCCGGAGGAGAGCGGCTAGGTTTGGGTTCGGCTTTCGACCCTGGACCCTTTTCGAGGCGCCCGGAAGGCCCATGAAAGCGCCGGACTTTCCACGCAAGGCCGGGCCCCTGGCCCGGAGGGTCGCCGAGGCCTGCCGCCGGGACGGAAGCCTCCGGCCGGGGGACCGCCTCGTCGCGGCGGTGTCGGGCGGCGCCGATTCCGCGGCCCTCCTTCTCCTGCTCGCGGAAATCTCGCGGACCGCCCTGCTTCCCCTCGAGATCCATGTCGCGCACCTGCACCACGGCCTCCGCGGCGACCGCGCCGACGAGGACCTCGCCTTCGTGGAGGATCTGGCCCGGGCGCTGGGCGTCCCCTTCGTTTTCGAGCGGGCGGACGTCCGGGCCTTTGCGCGGCAACGGGGGGAGGGGGTCGAGGAAGCGGGGCGCCGCGCGCGGTACGATTTCTACGTGCGGACCGCGAAGCGCCTCCGGGCGACGGCCGTGGCGACGGGCCACACGCTGCAGGACCAGGCGGAGACGGTGGTCCACCGTCTCGTCCGGGGCACGGGGGTTCGCGGGCTGGCCGGCATCCATCCCTCGAGGCCGCTGTCTCCCTCCGGGGACGTCCGCGTGATCCGGCCGCTGCTCTGGATCCCCCGAGAGGATCTTCTTTCCCATCTCGCTTCGCGCAACGTGCGGTTTCGGGAGGACGAGACCAACCGGGATCCGTCGTTCACGCGGAACCGGATCCGGCACGAGGTGCTTCCGCTTCTCCGGGGGTTCAATCCCGGGGTGGACGCGGCGCTGGCGGGGCTGGCCGGGGAGGCCTGGTCGTTGCGGGAAACGCTCCGGGAGGGGGGGGCCTGCAGGGTGGAGGAGGCCGGCGAGGGGCGGGTCGTCGTGAGGGGGGGGAGCGGGGACGAAAGCGCGGTCTCCTCGTTGCGGGAGGCCTTCGCCCGCGCCTCCGGCGCGCCCGGGCGTTTGAAGCGGGTCCACCTCCAGGCGTTGCAGAAGATGCTGGGAGGGGAGGGACCGGCGAGGATGACGCTTCCCGGGGGGATTCCGGCCCGGCGGGAGGGCGGGGCCCTTTGGCTGGGAAAGCCGCCCGGGGGGGCGGGGCCGATCGAGGGCGGGCGCCTGTCCGTGCCCGGCGCGGTCCGGGCGGGCGCCTTCGAGATCCGCGCGGCGCTCGTCCCGCCGCCCCCGGATCCGCGGGCGGCGGGCGCGGGGGGATGGCTGGAGTACGCGGACGCGGACAGGGTGCCGGGGCCTTTCGCCGTGCGTTCGCGCCGTCCGGGGGACCGTTTTCACGGGCTGGGTTCGCGGGGCCGGTGCCGGCTCAAGGAATTTTTCCGGTCGCGCGGCGTTCCGCCGGAGGCGCGGGACGGGGTTCCGCTGGTGGTGGACGGGCGGGGCCGGATTTTGTGGGTGGTGGGGCACCGTCTGGCGGAGTGGGCGCGACTCGGTCCGGAGACGTCGGGGGCGTTGCGGCTGGAAGCGTCGGCGATCACCGCGCGCGCCGGCCGGGATGCCGGGGCCCTTCGAGGGCACGGGGGCCGTCCCGCTACTTGAACGGTTTGGGGTCGCTTTCCTGCAGGGCGAAGAGGAACCCCCGGTCCGTGATCAGGTAGAGGACGTCGTCCTTGTCGTTGGTCAGGACGAACTGGAAGTCCGGCAGGGGGTACTCGGCGAGGAACTTGCCGGACCGTTTTTCGAGAATGACGAGGACCCTTCCCTCCCGCAGGATGTAGACCTTGTCCTCCCCGGAGATGAGCATCCGCACGCCGCGGCGGAACCGCCAGCGCTCCTTCCCGCTCTCGATCTCGATGGCGTAGAGGTAGGGATCTTCGGGCAGGCCGTACTCGTCGAGGACGTTTTCGGCCCGGGCGTAGACGAACTCGTCGTCGCCGGCGGGGGTTCGTTCCATGGGTCCGCCGGTGGGGAAGAGCCACTTCGGGGGCGGTCCGCCGTAGCGGTCGAGGCAGTGCAGGGTGTGATCCTGTCCGGGGATGAAGATGTGGTCCCCGCGCACGTAGGGGGCGGCGATGATCTGCTGTCCGGTCTTGTAGGACCAGGTGGCCTTGCCGGTGTATCCGTTGAGGGCGTAGGCCTTGTGGTCGAGGCTGCAGAGGTAGACGATGGAGGTGGTGCCGCGGGTGACCTCGACGGGGGCGGCGCGGATGTAGTCGTCGGTGTTGAAGAACCAGTCGGGAATGGCTTCCAGGGCGCCGTGGTACTCGCCGGAGGCGGTGGTTTCGGGGACCTGGGTCTTCTCCTTGAAGGCGTAGAACCGGCGGGTGTCGCCGGCGGCGACGAAGAGGAAATCGCGGTTGGCCGCGGGGGGGGCTCCCTGGACGAAGGGAAGGGTCTTCTTCCATTTCACGTCTCCCCCGTTGCGGAAGACGGCGTGGACCACGTCCCGGGAGATGAAGTAGACCAGGTCCTCGCTGACGGTGGGGGGGAACTGGAGGGGGTAGCCGACGGTGTAGGCCCAGCGGATCACGCCCTTGTTCCGGTCCATGGCCCAGACCTGCCGGGAAGCGGTCTCGATGAAGAGGAGGTCCTCCTCCATGAAGACGTTGCGGACGAGCTGGCCGCCGAGGACGTAGGTGTCCCACTTGAGATGGAGGGGGATCCGCTTGAGCTTGGTCTTCAGCTGCCCGCTGATGGCGATCTTGTCCGCCTCGGGGATCTGAATGAAAGGGGCCCTTTGTTCCTCGGCGCATCCGGCCGCCGCGCCCATCCAGGCCGCGGCCAGCAGGAGCCCGGCCACTCGATATGCCAGCTGGCCCTTGCCTTTCATTCTTCCAGCTCCTTAAGGTACTCGGCGAGGTCGATCTCGTGCTTCAGCTCGTATTTCTGGAGCTTCTCGATCCGCTCGATGTCTTCCTCGATCCTGTTGACCAGTTTGAAGATGTACGGACGTCCCTTGAGGCGATCCTTCAGATCCTGAAGCATTTTCTCCCACGACCCGAAATAGAGCTCGTCCCGCAACGTGACGAGCATCTTCTCTTCCGGGGAAAGGGATTCACAGAACCTCTTGTGCCCCTCGTCCATCCCACCTCTGTGGGCGTCATGCCACCGCCCCTCGATGGGAACGCCCCTCGACGAGCGGGTCTCGAACCGGAGACAATCTTCATGATTCTGTCCCCCGCGAGCCGCAAGTCAAGCAATTTTCGCCTCATTTCGGCCTTCCCGGGGGGTTGGTCCGCCGTCGCCCAGGGAGTACCATGGCTCGATACGGGAACGCAAGGCTTTCAAGGAGGTCCGCCATGAAACCCGACGGCGGGGAGACCGCGAACGAGGCAAGCGTGGATCCGGAGCGGATCGCGCGGAACGTCTCCGGGATCCGGCGACGTCTCGAGCGCGCCTGCGAGAAGGCGGGGCGCGATCCCGGCGGCGTGCGCCTCATGGCCGTCACCAAGAACCGCCCGCCGGAGGCCGTGGACCTGCTCTTCGGCCAGGGGGTCAAGGACATCGGGGAGAACCGCGTCCAGGAGGCCCTCGCGAAGGCCCCCGCCGTCTCTTCCCCCGTCACCTGGCACATGGTGGGGCATCTCCAGAAGAACAAGGCCGGCAAGGCCGCGGGCTTCTTCTCCTCGCTCCACTCGGCCGACTCGACGGACCTTCTCGCGGCCCTCGACCGGCGTCTGGCCGCCCTGCCCGCCCCCCCGCCCCGCCCCTTCCCCGTCTACGTCCAGGTGAACGTCTCGGGGGAGGCGTCCAAGTTCGGGATCGAACCCGGCGCCCTCACGACGTTCCTCGAGGCCTTCGAGCGGTGCCCGCAGCTCGAGGCCGCGGGCCTGATGACGATTCCCCCCTTCTCGGAGGATCCCGAGGCGGCCCGCCCCTTCTTCCAGCGCCTGGCGGCGCTGGCCCGGGACGCGTGCGAGAAAGGCCTCCTTCCCTCGCCGCCGGGGCTCTCCATGGGCATGACGAACGATTTCGAGGTGGCGGTCGAGGAAGGGGCCACGGTGGTGCGCGTGGGCACGGCGTTCTTCGCCTAGGCCTACAACGCGAATTTCTGGCAAGTCGCTTTGCTCTTTCGATCCTGATTTACCTGATCGGCCGGCTGATCCACCTGATTTTGTTTTGACCGGTCACCCGGTTCCCGTCCGTGCTGTGGGTTGCATCAACCCGGTGCCGGCAAAGCACGGCCAACACGGGTCACAGGTGACGGCTTACAGACAATGCAAAATGCTGCAGCCCCCTTGCACTCCTGCCATGGGTCGGGGGTGAAATTTCCCGAAAAAACCCGTGCACCCCCCTG